>OFDN01000378.1_pt1 | contig 38337 bp, 29 predicted proteins | sample 1520971 | NCBI WGS metagenome assembly OFDN01 (sample SAMEA94257418, study PRJEB24077) | hot springs metagenome | biome: Aquatic biome; feature: Geographical feature; material: Water | place: India | collected 2012-06-12 | depth 5 m | reverse complement strand
GGCCGCCAACGGCGCCGCCGCGCCCGGCGCTCCCGGAGCCGCCCCCGCCGCCGGCGGGGCGGGCGAGAAACTGGAAACGCTCCTGAACCTCGACACGCTCCAGATCGAGCTGGGCTACGGCCTTGTGTGCCTCGCCGACACCCGCAAGGGCGGCGACCTGCTGGAACGGGTGACGGGCGTGCGCCGGACGTTTGCCCAGGAAATGGGCATGGTCATCCCGCCGATCAAGCTGCGCGACAACCTCCAGCTCGGGGCCAACGAATACCGCTTCCTGCTCAAGGGCAATCCGGTCGCCACCGGCATGCTGATGCCCGGTTACTGGCTGGCCATGAACGCCACCAACAGCCGCGTGACGCTCAAGGGCGTGCCCACGGTCGAGCCGGTGTTCCAGCTGCCCGCCACCTGGGTCACGGAGACCGAACGCAAGACCGCCGAAGTCAACGGCTACACGGTCGTGGACGCCGCCTCGGTGCTGGTCACGCACCTTTCGGAAACCGTCCGCCGCAACTGCCACGAGGTGCTCAGCCGCCAGGATGTCCAGGTGCTGCTCGACAACCTCAAGCAGACCCACCCGACCGTCGTGAACGAGCTGGTGCCGGCGCTCCTGAGCGTCGGCCAGGTCCAGCGCGTGCTCCAGAACCTGCTCGCCGAGGGCATCTCCATCCGCAACCTCGCGGGCATCCTCGAAAAGGTCGGCGACTACGCCGGCGCGACGAAGAATCCGGACGAACTGTCCGAGTTCGCCCGCCGTTCGTTGGGCAGCCAGCTCATCAAGCCGTTCCAGACCGCCAAGGGCTCGGTGCGGGCCATCACGCTCGACGCCAAGCTGGAACAGCAGATCGCGCAGGGTGTCCGCCACACCCCCACCGAGGTCTCCCTGATGCTGGAACCGCGCGTGGCCCGGCACGTCGTGGAATCGCTGTCCCGGCACATTCAGCAGATGCTTTCCAGTGGCCAGCAGCCGCTCGTGCTGTGCGCCCCGCAAATCCGCCTCGCCTTCCGTCGCTTCTTCGAGACGACCTTCGCCGACCTGAACGTGCTCGCCTACACCGAGGTGCCCGCCCGGGTGGAGATCCAGAGCGCCGCCGTGGTGCCGGGCCTCGAATGAGCGCTTTCCGCTGAACCGTGCCGACACAGACCTTCATCGCCGACTCCGCCGCCGATGCCTTGGCCCAGATCCGGGCCCAGCTCGGACCGGACGCCGTGGTGCTGAACGTCCGCCAGGTCGCCGGCCCCGGCATCACCCGGCTCTGGCAAAAGCCCAGAATCGAGGTCGTCGCGCACGTCCCGGATCCCACGCCGACCCCGGCACCCACCGCGGCGGCCGCGGACGGCGTGGCCGAACTCCGCCGCGAACTGGTCGAACTGCGCACGCGCATGGAGCTGGAGCGCCGGCGGGCCGCCGCCCCAGCACCGGCACCAGCACCGACGCCTGCCCTTCCCGTTTCCGAACCCGTAGCAGAAGAACCTGCCCCAAGTCGCTTTGCCGTTCCCCGCCGAACCGGAAGGTCCGCGTCCGCGTCCGGCTGGCGCGTCGGCGAAATTCTGGAGCGTTCCGGGCTGAACCCGCAGTTCGCCGAGCGGATTGAGGACGAGCTGATTGCCCGTCACGGCCAGACCCCGCCGGGTTCGCTGGCCGGGGAATTGGCAGCGGCCCAGGCGGTGTTCGCCGGACTGTGGCGGCCGGCGCCCGTGCCGGCCGACGGCGCGGCCCGACCGCATGTGCTGCTGGGCGCGCCCGGTGTCGGCAAGACGACCTTGCTGTGCAAATGGCTCGCCCAGGCGGTCCTGCTCGAAGGCCGCCGCGCGCACGTCTGGCGGCTCGACTCGAACGTCGCCAACACGGCGGAGGCCCTGAGCGTTTACGGCGAAATCCTGGGGCAGACGGTGGCTCGGTTTTGGCGCGGCGTCGGGGAGGCCGAGGGGGCGGACCTGAGCTTTGTGGACCTGCCGGGGCTAAACCTCCGGGACGAATCGGCCGTTAAGGCAGTGCAGGCGCTGCTGGCCGAGATGCCCGGCGCGCAACTGCATCTGGTGGTCAACGCGGCCTACGAGGTTCCCCTGCTGCTCGCGCAGCTGCGGGCGCTGGCCGTGTTCGGCCCCGCCGACGTCTGCGTGACGCACCTCGACGAGGAGCCGCGCTGGGGGAAACTTTGGAACCTGACGCTCGGAACAAACTTGCCGCTGCGGTTCCTCTCGGCCGGGCAAAATATTCCGGGAGACCTCGTCTCCGCGTCCGCCGAAAAAATATTTTCGCGTCAATTCAGCGGTTTTTAGGGGGTTTTCCCCACCTGGCGAATCCCCTTCGCCAACTGGCAAACCGGCTGCTTATCGGGGTTCGTCCGTGGGTGAACCATGAAAAAACTGATGCTCATCGGAGGTCTGCTGGGATTCGGAATCGGAATCGTCTTTGGCCGGCTGCAGTCGGCGGAGAATTCGACCGTGCTCTGGCGCTCCTGTGTGGCGGCCCTCATCGCCGGCTTCCTGTTGCGGTGGTGGGGTCAGGTCTGGGTCCGCGGCATCCACCAAGCCCATGCCGAACGGCTCGCCAAGCAGCAGGCCAACGACTGAGTCCACCCCCTAACCGTCAATTCCAGCCAGCATCCCCATGACTGCGATCACCGACCCCGCCACGCTGAACTACGGCCGCAACCGCAAGCCCGCCCAGCAACCCCGTAGCCGCAGCTACGTCACCGCGGGCAGCGCCGACGAATCCGAACTGGTCGAGCGCTACCTGCCCCTGGTGAAAACCGTCGTCGGCCGGGTCGCGATCAACCTGCCGTCGCACGTCAACCTCGACGACCTCAACAGCGCCGGCCTCGTCGGCCTGCTCAACGCCGTCCGCAACTTCGACCCCGAAGGCGGCAGCTCCTTCGAGTCCTACGCCCGCGTCCGTATCCGCGGCGCCGTGCTCGACGAACTCCGCCGCCTCGACTGGGTGCCCCGCTCGGTCCACGACAAGGCCCGCCGCGTGCAGACGGCGATCCAGGAACTCGAACAGAAGAACGGCCAGGTGCCCACGCCCGCGCAGGTCGCCCGCGCCCTCGACCTCACGCCGCGCGAATACGAGGACCTGCTCGAGGAAATCCGGCCCGCGACCTTCGTGTGCCTCGACGCCGCGCCGGGACCCGACGGCGAAAGCGACAGCGATTCTTCCCGTTACGAGACGGTGGCCGACGATTCCCAGGAGGACCCGGTGGACACGACTTCCCGCCGCGAACTCAGCCGCCTGATCGCCGAGCGCATCACCCACCTGCCCGAGATGCAGCGGAAGGTGCTCGCCCTCTACTATTTTGAGGACCTGCGGCTCCGCGAGATCGCCGAGGTGTTCGGCGTCACCGAGTCCCGCATCTGCCAGATCCACTCGCAGGCGGTGCTGGCCATCCGCGCCTACGTCGAGCAGCTCGAATGCGAAGAAGCTGCCTGAGCACCGCCTCCGCACCTGGCCAATAACCCCCATTTGCCATGCTCGTCATCGTCGGTTCCATCATCGTGCTCGTGGCCGTGCTCGGCGGCTTCATCATGGCCGGCGGCAACGTGATGGCCCTCAACCAGCCCTCGGAATACGTCGTCATCCTCGGCTCCGCCGCCGGCGCGATGGTCATCATGGCACCCATGCGGGTGCTGAAGGGCCTCGTCGCCCAGATCCTCGGCTGCCTCAAGGGCTCGCCCTACACCAAGACGGCCTATGAGGAACTGTTCAAGGCCCTCTACGAGCTCTTCATGCTCGGTCGCCGCAACGGCATGGTGGCGCTCGAGGAACACGTCATGAACCCGCACTCGAGCAGCATCTTCTCGAAATATCCCACCTTCGCCAAAAACCACCACGCGGTTGACCTCCTCTGCGGTGCCCTGCGCCCCATCATCGACGGCAAGGTGAAGCCCGACCAGCTCGACAGCCTCCTCCAGATCGAGCTCGACACGATGGAGGAGGAACACCACCAGCCCATTTCCGTCCTCACCAAGGCCGCTGACGCCATGCCCGGCTTCGGCATCGTGGCCGCCGTGCTCGGCATCGTCATCACCATGGCCTCCATCGGCGGTCCGCCCGAAGCCATCGGCCACCACGTCGCCGCGGCGCTGGTGGGCACGTTCCTCGGCATTCTGGTCTCCTACGGTTTTCTCAACCCGCTCACCGTCGCGATGGAGTTCGCCGGGGCGGCGGAGATGACCTACACGCGCTGCATCGCCAAGGCCGTGGTCGGCTTCGTCAACGGCATGGCCCCGATCATGGCGGTCGAACTCGCCCGCCGCGCCCTCACCTCCGACCTCAAACCGTCGGCGGAAGATCTCGAAAACCTCCTCAAGGGCGCCAAGTAGCCGGACCGAGCGCGCCCCCCTCACGGCATGGCCAAAGGCAAACACGGACATCACGGCGGCGCCTGGAAGGTCGCCTACGCGGACTTCGTCACCGCGATGATGGCGCTCTTCCTGGTGCTGTGGCTGACCGCTCAGGACCAGAGCATCAAGGAAGCCGTCGAACGAGCCTTCCGGCATCCCTTCGCCTCGCCGAACCCCGGCGCCACCGGCATCATCCAGACCAAGGACCCCCAGCCGGTCACCGGCGAAAAGGGCAAATGGGATTCCTCCTCCGCGGTCGAGCTGAACCTGCTCCGCAAGATCGCCGAGGACCTGCTGAACACCCTCCCCGCCAATCCGGACAACCCCATGGAGGAATCGGTGAAGGTGGACCTCCTGCCCGACGGCGTCCGCATCTCGGTCTTCGACCGCAACAAGAAGCCCGTCTTCGAGGACGGCGACGCCACGCTCACCGCCTACGGCCGCTGGGTCTTTGAGACCATTGCCTGGGAACTCTCCCGGGGAAAACGCTTCAAGATCGAACTCGAGGGCCACAGCGAGAGCGGCCGGGAAACCTCCAGCGAGGACTACGGGCTGTGGGAGCTGACCTCCGATTACGCGAACACCGTGCGCCGCCTGCTGGTGAAGAGCGGCGTCGCCGACTCGCAGTTCGCGAAGGTAGCCGGACACGGCGCCAGCCGCCCCGCCCCGGGCAAGAAGCCCGAGGACCCGACCAACCGCCGCGTGACCGTTTTCGTCCGCCTCGCGCAGGAAAAGTAACCGCCCACCGCCATGAACTCCGCCGACGCCTTTGTGCCCCTCGCCCTCAACCGGTCCGCCGCCTCGGCCGACAAGTCCGGCGAACGCACCGGTTTCGTGCCGGCGAGGCCCGTGAGCGGAGAGCCGGCGGCCCGGACCGGAACCACGCCCACGCCCAGTCCGGCCCCGCACGCCGGTGCCACGCCCGCCTCAGTGGTCGCCCCCCGGCCCCATGTCGAACACGGCCGCCCCGTGGTGACACTGCGCCGCGAGGGTGACCAGGTTACCGGCATCCGCATCGAATGCACCTGCGGCAAGGTCATCGAGCTGGACTGCCTCTACTGAACGCCCAGCCCGGTTGGCAAACTGCTGCCGTGCCTGTCCACCAAGCCAGGACCAGGGAGGCAATGGGGCTTCGGTCCCGGGACGGACAGTGTCGAGAAGGCAGGGCAGCGCCGGACAGTGCCGCGGCTCAAGTTCAGCCGCCTTGCCGCCGGCAATCGCATTGATGCTTTCGGGCAGCTTCGCCGTCCGCTTCCGGCACGTATGCTGAGCGGACGAACATGGAAGTGGTTGCTGGCGATTGGTCTGATCGTCCGGACGACGGCGGCGGACCTGCCCGGGTTCGACCTCACAGAAGCGAAGGCCGCCGAGGCCTGGCGCCAGCCTCACGACTGCACACTGTCGCCCAGCCGCGACGGACTCCGCATCCACATCACCGGCGGTGATCCGTATCTCTTCGGGCCCACCCGGGATTTCCCGGTGGGTCAACTGCTCTGGCTAACGCTGCGCCTGAAATCCGAGACGGGCGGCAATGGCCAGGTCTTCTTCTTCGACCGCGACCCGACAGAGGAACGTTCGGTGCGGTTTGTCGCACCGGCAGGCGAATGGACCACCGTCCGGGTGCCGCTGCCGGCCTTGGGCCCCAACCATCGCCTGCGGCTCGACCCGCCGGGCGACCGCGGGACCTGCACGGTCGCGCATTTGGGTTTCGCCCCGCGGGTGCTGGTCACACCGCCCGCTTGGCCCAAGCCCGCCACGCCGCGTCTCCCCACCGACGCGCCGAAGGTCCGGAGCGGGCCGCTGGAACTGACACACGGCCGTGGCTTCGGCGACTTCACGCTGCACGTGGACGGACGCCCGTTCGCCGCCGGAAACGGCAGTTCCCTGCTCGGCTACCTGGCGGAAGGCCGGCCGCAGTGGCTCACGCTGACCCATGCCGCGGAAGTGAAGGCCGACCGGCAAGGCCTGCAGGTCAGCCTGTCGCCGCGCGATGTCGACGGCGCCCGCTGGCGGATCGAGCAGAGCTTCACCGCCTCCGCGCGGCCGGGCGGAATCGAGGTCGAAACTCGCGTCACCGTGGACCGCGATCGCGACGTCCTGTTCCTGCCGCTGTTCACGCTGCTGCCAGGCCTCGGCGCGGATTTCGGCACCAACAAGACCCAGGCGCTGCTGGCCGGGGTCGAGTATCTGGAAAACGAGGAAAGCAGTTCGGAGCGCGACCTGCGCGGCCCGCAGGCGCGGCGACAGGTGCCGGACTCGCTGAAGCTCACTTTTCCCCTGATGGCCCTCGCCGCGGACGGACGCTGGGCCGGGCTGATGTGGGAAGCGTCGCCGCGCATCGCCGCCCTGCACGACACCCCGGACCGAATCTTCCGGGCGGGCGGCAGCGCGATGGCCCTGCTCTTCCCCGGAGCCGACCCGGCGCTGCGGGAAGACGGCAACGTGTTGCCCTACGACGGCGAACGGCTGCGCGCCGGCGAAGTTCTCACGCTGCGCGCCACGCTGCTCGGCGGACGGGGAACCACCGTGGTTCCGGCCGTCCAAGAATTCGTCGCCCGCCGCGGACTGCCGCCGTTGCCGAAACCGGATTACTCCGCCACCGAATACTTCCGGCTCGCCGCCCATGGCTGGCTCGATTCGGACATCCGCGACGGCGACCGGTTCCGGCACGCGGTCGGGCCGAACTTTGCGAGTGCTCCGGCAGCGGACGCAGCGTTCTATATGGATTGGCTGGCGCCCCGGGTCGGCGACGAAGCCCTGGCCGCCCGGCTGAGGCAGCAGGCCACGGCTTCGCTGGCGTTGGTGAACCCGGCGTCGTTCAACAGCGCGGCGGTCGGCCACGTCCGGCTGCCGGCGCCCGCCCTGGTTTTCGGAGCCGGCATGGAAAACGCCGCCACCGCGTTGGCGGAGGGCCGGCAACTGGTCGGGCGTTTTCGGCCGGATGGTTCCCTGCCCTTCGCCACGACCGGCGCGGCCGCGGAACTGGGCTCCACCCACTGGTCCCCCGAGGCCAATGGACTCGCCGGCACCTTCGTGGCCCTCGCCCTCGACAAGGCCGCCTTCAGCGGGGACCGGCCGCTCCTGGCGGACGCCCTGCGATTGCTGCGCGCCCTGGATCGGTTTCGCGGCGGCGTCCCCCGCGGCGCCCAGACGTGGGAAGTGCCGCTGCACACGCCGGACATCCTCGCCAGCGCCTATCTGTGCCAAGCCTACGTGACAGGCTTCGAATTGACCGGTGACCCGGCGTGGCTGGACGAAGCCCGCTATTGGGCGTGGACCGGCGTGCCCTTCGTTTGCCTCGCCGCACCCAACGCGAAGCCTGTCGGCGTCTATTCCACCACGCCGGTGCTGGGAGCGACCCAGTTTGTCGCGCCAAACTGGATCGGCCTGCCGGTGCAGTGGTGCGGGCTGGTCTATGCAAATGCCCTACGGCGGCTTGCGCCGCACGATGCCAGCGGCCCCTGGGTCCGCCTCGCCGACGGGATCGCCCTGGCCGGAGTGCAGCACACGCACACCGCCGCGGAACCCGACAAGCAGGGTCTGCTCCCGGACAGCTTCGATCTGCGGGCGCAATTCCGGAATCCCGTGCCCATCAATCCGGCAACCCTGCTACCCCTCGCCTTGCAGGCCTATGGTGAGCCGGCGGTTTACGGGTTCCACAGCTTCCGCAAGAACGGTTGGCTCGTGCATGCCCCCGGGCCCATCGCGGATGCAGCCGAAGCGGAAGGTTCGGCCCGCTTCCAGGTAAGCTGCTGGTCACCCCGCCCCTGGCAGGTCCTGGTCAACGGACTTGCCCGGACACCGCGCGTGGAACTGGACGGTCGCGAGATCGAGCTGAAGCCGCCCCACTCGTTTGACGCCGCAACGGGCCGGCTGGTGCTGCAATTCGTTCGGCCCACGCAAGTTGTCTTGCGCTGACGGACGCGCCCGCGGTGAACCCGCAGCGTGCCGGCTTTGGCCGGTTCCCTCAATTTTGCGAACGGCCCGGGGCTTGCGTTCTCGTCCCGCAAGCCGTCCGGAGAGGTTGAGCCTTCGGGTGGCGTGAGCGGAACCGAAATGGTTCCCAAGGAGATTCAAACACCCTCGACTATGAATGCACACCCTTCATCCGGGCTGCGCCATGCCTTGACGGCCTTGGCGGTGGCTTGGACCGGGATCAGCCACGCGGCCGACCCGGCCACTTCCGGAACCCTGCTGTCCCAGCCGGAATTCCTCGGCAGCCAGGTGCGCCTGAACTGGAATTCCGGCGGCCTGCTGGAAGCGGCCCCCTCACCGGCCGGCCCCTGGGCGCCGGTGGATGCCCCGGCCCTCCGGCAGAGCGCCTCGACGGTGCCGGTGGTGCCCGAGCACAAGTTCTTCCGGGTCGTGGACAACGGCGTGCCCACGGCCCCGATGCCGCTGGTCAACAGCGATCCCTCGCGGCCGTTCAAGATCGCCCGCGCGTTCCTGCGCAAGGCCGCGACTGACAACGGCAATGCGGTGATCGAGGCGGAACTGCAGGGCGGCCAGAACCCGCCGTCCGTGTTCCCGCTGCTGCAGGACGACCGCGTGCTGGTGTTCCGCGATGACGGCCAGGGCGGTGACCGGGCCGCGAACGACGGCACGTTCACGGCGCCGATGTTCATCGATGAAAATGACTTCATCGCCGCCAACGAGTTCATCAAGTCGCTGCCGCCGGCCTTCCAGGTGGTGGGCAATTTCTCCGGCCGCGAGGCCAAGAGCGGCATCCTGCCGACCCTGTTTGATTTCGAGGCGTTTCTGAAGGGCGAACCCATCCTCGTGCATCCGTCGCCCTTCGACGGCCGTGGGCTGATCCCGAACCTCAATGGCAGCGGTCCCAACGGCAAGGTCACCCGGGCCAGCGCGCGGCGTTCGGCAACGGCCAAGGTCCAGGAAATCTGCCGCACCAATGTCATCCGCGGCGAGCAGGTGATCCTCACCAACCGGCTGGTCAGCATTCCTGGCGGCACCCAGACGAACGTCTTCTGCGAACTCGTGCAAAAGGGCTTCCGGGAACGGCTCCTGACCAACGTCTTCTGCGAAAACAAGGTGGTCGGCTTCCGCGAAGGGCTGCTCACCAATGTCGCCTGCGAGCCGAAGATCATCGGTTTCCGCGACCAATTCCTCACCAACGTCCTCTGCGAGGAGAAGGTCGTGGGCTTCCGCGAACCGCGGGTGTTCACCAACGTCGAGTGTCACGAAATCATTGTTGATCCAGGCACGACGACTGGGGTGACCAACATCTGCTTCACCAACATCGTCGCCAATCCGTTCCGCTTCGCCAGCAACGTGGTGTGCCCCACGGTCGTAACCGACAAGCCGTTCACCACGCTGGTCAGGACCAACGCCGACGGGACGGTGGACTTCATTACGACAACGCCCGTGCCGGTGGAGTGCGTGACCAACGTCTTCGTCTTGGACGGAGCGCCGGAGTTCATCACCAACGTCGCCTGCGAACAGGTGGTGATCACCTTGCCGGGCGCCCCCGTGAAGCGCCTCGTGTGCACGACCAACGTGTTCACCGAACCCAATCCCGTGCCCATCATCGAGCTGGTCTGCACGACCAACGTGGTCACCAACCCGTCGCCGACGCCGATCACGGAACTGGTCTGCCTCACCAACGTCGTCGTGGACCCGAACCCGGTCCCCATCTTCGAATTCGTGTGCGTCACCAACGTGACGGTGGACCCGACTCCCGAGCCCATCTTCGTCGAGGAATGCCGCACCAATCTCGTCACGCTGCCGCCGCAGGAGTTCTTCACGAACGTCTTCCTGACCAACATCGTGTTCACCACGAACGTCACCTGCACGAACATCGTGGTGGGCGACACCAACCAGATCGAGCTGCCGATTGACGACTTCCTCAACCGCCCGCCGTTCTGGGGCAAGAGCCTGCTCGTCACGGACCTCTCGGTCGTCGAAGACCCGACCCGCACGTTTGATCCGTGCCATCCCGAGCGCAGCACCAAGCTGGGCGCCTGGACGTTTGGCCGCCTGATGATCGACATGTGCAACCAGTCCGCGACGGGCATTGACCCGAGCGAGTTCACCCGCCGCTGGCTCCGGTCGTGGCAGCATGACCTCTCAATCAACTTTGACGGGGTCACGAACCGCAATCCCGAGATCGTCGCCCAGGCGATTGCCGACTGGGAACAGGCCAGCGGCGGCCCGGGCGCCCCGCTGGACCTCGGCATCGCGCCGTTCCGCCTGCTCGCGATCGTCAACCGCCTCGACCTGCGCGGCAACCCCGGCTACGGCGGCGTGAATGACAGCGATCCCTGCAATCCGAGCTGCATCGGCGGCGAAGGCCGCTTCGTGTTCGCCCTTGTGCCCGGCCTGCGCCGGACGGGCGGCGGCGGCGGTGGCTACGGTGGCGGCGGCGAGGGCGTGACCCAGAGCTCGTGCGACGCCTCGCAGTTCACGGTGATCTTCGAATACTGCATCCCCAAGCGCACCTGCGCGGAGATCAAGCAGTTCGCCCTCGAATGGTATGCGCTCTCGCAGAAGCCCTTCGGCTCGGCGTTCAACGCGGCGCTTCAGGCCATCACCGACCAGTTCGCCAAGGCGGGCGCCGATCCGTCCCGCAAGCCCAACCTCAGCGCGCTCAACCAGCTTCGCGCCAACGAACTCCTCCGCGAACCGTGGGATCTCCGCGAGTGGCGCCTGTTCAACAACGACAGCGACGCCGGCTGGCTGCGTGAGGTGACCGTGAAGCAGACGCCCGACTTCGACCTGAACTTCGGCCAGAAGATCGTGGACTACTGCCTCGCCAATGCCGGCGACATCCTCGCCGAGAAACACGTCGTGCCGCTGCAGTTCAAGCGCGAGCCCTTCCTCGGCGGTGACGCCCCGATGCCCACGAAGGACTTCTTCTGGGACGGCCCGCAGCCGACCGGCACCATCCCCGGCGAAGTGCGGCACAAGTTCTCGCTGAACACCTGCAACGGCTGCCATGCGGGCGAAACCGGCACCCCGTTCACCCACGTGTTCCCGCGGGCCGCCGGCCAGGAAGCCGCCCTGAGCGACTTCCTCACCGGCCGGAACATGCCGAAACTCGATCCGGCGGACCACACAACGCCGCGCTTCTTCACCGACCTCAAACGCCGGGAGGACGACCTGCTGCGGCTGATCAAGGAGCCCTGCTTCTTCCAGCTGTTCCACGAGCCGGTTCGGTTCGAACACTGATCCCCGATGGACCGCGGCCTGCAGGTCGCGGATGAAACCCGCGGCCCGGTGGAGGAAAACCTCCGCCGGGCCGCTTCGCGTCGGGTGCTTTGGGTTGGCTTGCGACGTCCGCCGGGCTACTTGTCGGGCATGAAACATCAGCACGCGGTCGCCGCCCATTTCGCCGGGACGTGGGAGGAAGCGCGGGTGCAGCGCTGGGCCGAAGGCGTCCGCGCCCGGCTGGAGGCGCCGGCCGTGAGCCTCGGGATCATCTTCATGACCCCGGACTATTTCGACGTGGCCGCGGAGGTGCTCGAGGTCATCCGTCTGCATGCCCGCGTTCCGCTGCTGGTTGGCTGCTCGAGCCAGAGTCTGATCGCCAACGCCGAGGAATTGGAAAACCAGCCCGGCCTGGTGCTCCAACTGTTTCACCTGCCAGCGGGCGAGGTGAAGGCGGTCCACCTGACTCAGGCGGCGATGGAGGAACTGGAGGCGCCCGAAGACTGGCACGCACGGACGGGTGTGGCCCCGGCAGCCACCCGCGGCTGGCTGGTGTTCGCTGATCCGTTCAACATCGACGGGGAGTCCTGGCTGCGGGCGTGGAACGCGGCCTACCCGGGAATCCCTGCGGTCGGCGGGCTTGCCTCCGGCGTGTTCGAGGAGCAGCGCACGCAGGTTTACCTGAACGGCGACGTCTTCGAGGAAGGGATCATCGCCGTCAGCGTCGGCGGCGGAGTGAAGCTCGAATGTGTGATTTCCCAGGGTTGCACTCCGATTGGCACGCCGTGGACAGTGACGCGCGCCGACCGGAACTTCATCCTGCAGATCGCGAATCGCCCCGCCTACCATGTGTTGGTGGACACGTTCAACGGCCTGACCGACGCCGAAAAGGAAAAGTCCCAGGGCAACCTGTTCGTGGGGTTCGCCAGCAGCGAATACCGCGACGAGTTCCGCCGCGGCGACTTCCTCGTCCGCAATCTGCTCGGAGCCGATCCGGGCAACGGGGTCATTGCGGTGGGCGCCCTGCCGCGACCGGGTCAGACCATCCAGTTCCACCGGCGCGACGCCGGTTCGGCGACCGAAGACTTGGCGGCCTGTCTGACGGCCGCCCGGGAGCGCCTGTCCGCCGAGACGGTTTACGGCGGGGTCGTCGGCATCTGCAATGGCCGGGGGCGACGCCTGTTCGGCAAGCCGAACCATGATGCCGGACTGATCCAGGAACAGCTCGGCCCCCTGCCGCTGTCCGGCTTTTTCTGCAACGGCGAACTGGGCCCGGTCGGCAACCGCAATTTCCTGCATGGTTACACCGCGTCGCTGGGCCTGCTCGTCCAGGCAGGCGACCGGTGACAAGTTGCCCCGCACCGTGGACACTCCGGCCCTTGCCAATGGAGCCTACTCCCCTTGCGCCTGAAGCACCGGTCGTCCCGGTCGCCGCACCCGATGATCCGTTCCGCCTGAAACCGGACGTGATGCAGCGGCTGGATTTCGCCGCCGAGTTTGGCCGGTCCAATCCCGTGGAACTCGAACTGGGTGCCGGCGACGGTTCCTTCCTGATCCAATACGCGGGGTTGCAACCGGAAACCAACTTCCTCGGGGTCGAACGGCTGCTGGGCCGTCTGCGCAAGATCGGCCGGAAGGCCCGGCGCGGCGGTCTGCAGAATGTGCGCGTGCTCCGACTGGAGGCGTCCTACGTGCTGCGCTTCATGATTCCCGCGGGCAGCCTCGCCGGGATCCATGTGTATTTTCCCGATCCCTGGCCCAAGCGCCGGCACTGGAAGCGAAGGCTGGTGAACGCGGCGTTCACCGGGCACGCGCAGATGGCGTTGGCGGTCGGAGGGACCGTGTTCCTCCGAACCGATGACGTCAGTTATTTCACCCAGATGACGGAAGTTTTCGGGGCCAATCCCGCATTCGTCCGGGTGGAGGAACCGACCGGCCTGCTCGCGGTGAAGACCGACTTCGAGCAGGAATTCAACGCCCGTGGCATTCCCACCAATCACGCCGCCTACCGGCGGGTTTCGTAGCCGCGGGCGGGTCCGGCCTTGCGGTGTGGGGCCGGCATCCGCACCGTAGCGTCACCATGTCGGTTCGCAGATTGATTCCGGTCACACTCGCACTGCTCGCGGGCGCGATGCTGTCGCTCCCGGCCCGCGCGGCGGCGGAACCGCTCACCGACCGGCAGCGGACCGTGCTCAAGGGGCTTGCCCGCGACCGTTACACCGGCCGCTGGATTGACCTGACCACGAACCAGCTCACCGCGATGCGGCAACGGGCCGAGGCCTATCTGGCCGACTTGCCGAAACATCACCTTGCCGGCGGCCTGGTCGTCAGCGCCCGCTTTGCCGACACCAACCGGTCTGCCGTTTCCCGCTACGAGGCGGCCGAGGATTCCGCCGCCTGGACCGGCCTGCTGCTGTCCGCCCATACCTTCCGCTACATCGTCAGCCGGGAAACCAATGCGTTTGGCGACATCCGCCGTTCCCTGGACGGCATTGACCGGTTGCTGCGGGTCAGCGGGAAGCCAGGCTATCTGGCGCGTTTCTCCGCCCGCGCCGACGATCCGGCCTATATCCCGGTCTATGCGGAATGGGGCGGCGCCGACCCGGCGCGGAAGGGTTTCGGCAAGCTCGCGTTCGCCGGGAATTCGCCCTACGGCAAGGAAGTCTGGCTGGGTGGCCCGGACCGCAACCACTACGCCGCCGTCAATTTCGGCCTGATGACGGTCTATCAGCTCATCCGCGACCAGACCATCCGCAGCCAGGTTTCCAACTCCGTGATGCTGATGATTTCCCGGCTCCAAAAGGACGATTGGCGAATTGATGACGGCTACGGCAACCGCACCTTCGTGTCGCCGCTGCTGCGCGCGGCGCTGCTCCGCGGTGCCGCCACCATCGATCCGGCCCACTACTACCCGGAGTTCGAGAAGCAGGCGGAGCAGTATCTGCGCCTGCCGCCACCGGCCTTGCTGCAATACTCGGACTACGCGCCCAACGTGTTCACCGTTGCCAGCCTGAGCCTGCTGAGCCGGCTCGAACTCAGCGAACCCACCCGCAAACTCCAGTTCGAGGAACGCCTGACCGAAGTGATGCGGCAGACCGAATCCCACCTGAATCCGTTTCTGGTGGCCTGCTTCGTCGAGAGCTTCCGCAAGCCGACCATCAGTTCCGGCATCATCGTCACCCTCCAGGGCGTCATGTATGAGTTCCCCGATCCGCCTCGCTGGGCCAGGCCAGTGGACCAGACGCAGGATCGCGATCTGACCGTCATCGAGGCCAACGGCGAAAAGTGGTCCAAGTTCGCGGTCCAGATGGTCCAGCGCCCGCCAGCCCCGTTTCAGTGGGCCGATTCACCGTATCGCCTGAAGGGGGGGCAGGGATCGCTGGTGTCGCATCCGGGGGTGGACTACCTCACCGCCTATTGGATGGGTCGCGAGCGCGAAGTGATTCCCAGTGAGGATTATGTGCCCTTGCCGGTGGAAAGGCGGCCGGTGGTGGCTCGCGGAACAAACAACGTTGCGGGCGCCAGCCGAACCAATCGCCCGTCCGCCACAGGCAATTACCGGACTCCCACAAAACCGACCGAGCCCTGACGTTGCCGCCCGGTTCCTTCCCGGACGCCCGGCGGCTGGAATTTGGGAGCGGACCGCTCCTCCCCAATCAGCCGCGAAGCGTTTCCGCTTCCTTGTCGCGCAGTTTGGCGAAATTCCCCTGTTCGCAGCAGGCCACAAAGGTCTCGGTCACGGCTTTCAGCTCTTCCCAGCGCTTCCGGATCGTCTTCGATTCGGAGGTATCAATGTGGTTGTCGCCCGCGGCGGTCGCGATCACGGCCAGCAAATCGGCGAATTCCTGCACAATCTGGTTGGTGGCTGGGATCAGGTAGTCCGGATGGGAATGGTGGGTCTTGGGATTCTTGACGAAGAACCCGCCCGCGCGCTGGCAAACCCAGTGAATCACCCGCGGGTCCTGGGTGCTCTGGATGAGCTGATCCACCCGGTCCAACGGATTGGGTGCACCGGTGCCCAACTCTTCATTCGGAGTCTCGGCCCACTTGTAAATGAGGGAGAGCGACAGGCCCATGTCAGCCGCCACCTGTTTGGCACTGGTGGTTTTAAGGACTTCCCTGAGCAGTTCGTAGGACTTCATGGGCGGGATAGGGCCAAGCTGGCACCGGTGTTGAAGGGGATTGAAGGAAGATTCCGCATGGTGCGCGATACAGGGTTCGAACCTGTGACCCCTACCGTGTCAAGGTAGTGCTCTACCACTGAGCTAACCGCGCCCGATGCGAAGCGCGCGAAAGGTAGGAATCCGACGATTCTGTGCAAGGGCTATTTTCGGCGCGCAACTGCCGTTCCAAAAGGCGCTTGCCGCGACTAATGAATATCTTAAGTTTGCAACCGTCAACTTGCCCGACGTGAACGCGAATTGCTTAGAGCCGGTCGGCTCAGGCCGGATTCAGCCATGAGGCAGTCCGACGCGGAACGCCGCTTTCCCCTGCACCCCAACTCATGTAACCGCATGAAACTCCTCCTGCTGCTCCCTGCCCTGGTGGCGCTGCTGACCACCGGTTGCGACCGGGTCGAATCCGCAGTCGCGTCCGCGCCGGCTGGCAGCAACCCGGCGACGAACGGCCCGGCGATGGCCGCGACGCCAGCAAACGTCGCCAAGGATTCCACCAACGGTCTGACAGCCGCGGCAGTGTCACCCGAGATGGCTCCGCCCACGCCGCCGCCAGAGCTTCCCGCCGAAGTCCAAGAGGTTGTCCAACTGGCCCAAAACACCCTGGGCGAGCAGGTGCTGATCGATTTCGTCGCCACGATTGACAAGCCGTATTCCCTGACCGCAGACCACGTCATCTATCTCAAGGATTTGGGCATTCCGGAGACCGTGATTGCCGCCCTGCTGAAGCGGCAGGTCGCACTGGGCGGCGACCCGGTTGATTTGCCCCCGACGGATGTGGCCGATGCAGGAACCACGAATGCCCCGCCAGAACCCAAGCTGGCCCTGACGAATGCACCGGGAGCGAACCTTGGTCTGGCCACCGCTCCGGCTCCCGCGCCTCTCCCGCCGAATGCGCCCACCATCGGCGAAACGCCCGGCGTTGCGCCGGCCCCCGAACCGGTGCCCCAGCCGACGACCACGGTGAACTACAATGTGTTCTACAGTTCGCTGGCGCCTTATGGCACCTGGGTCGAAGTGAATGACTACGGCTGGTGCTGGCAACCCACTGTGGGAACGATCAACGTGGGGTGGCGTCCCTATTGTGACAACGGTCGCTGGGTGTGGACTGCGGGAGGATGGTATTGGCATTCCTACTACTCTTGGGGTTGGGCGCCGTTCCACTATGGCCGCTGGTGTCACGTGCCCGCCCGCGGCTGGTGCTGGACCCCGGGAACAACCTGGGCGCCGTCCTGGGTCACGTGGCGCCAGTGCGACGACCACTTCGGCTGGGCGCCGCTTCCGCCGGCCTGCGGCTGGAGGTCGGGCATCGGTCTGACCTACCACGGCTCGGGGATTTCCGTTGGGTTCTCGTTCGGCCTGGGGGCCAATGACTTCTGCTTCGTGCCCCGGGCACGGTTCTACGACCCGCACTGCTACCGTTACCGGGTCGCCCATCATGACGGCGTCGGGATCTACAACCGCAGCACGGTGGTCAACAATTACATCGTGGGCGACAACAACACTGTCATCATCAACAACGGAATTGGCCGGGACACCGTGCAACGCCACAGCCGATCCGAGATCCGGCCGGTTGCCCTCGCCAATGCGCGGCAACCCGGCAGAAGCCGCGAGTTGGGCGGCCGGGCTGGCGCTTCGCCGGAACGGATTGAGGTCTATCGTCCCACCATACCCGTGAATGCGGTCGGAACCCGTCCGCCGGAAACGGTCTTGGCCCGCCAAGAGAGTCGTCCCAAACCGATCGTTGGCCGGACCGCCGGTCCTTCCACCTCTTCGGGCTTTGTTTCCAGTCGGCCCACGCTCCACGGTCAACCGAGCGGTGGCAGCGGAACCCGGACGGAGATCCGGCCCTCGGTTTCCGGCGGGACTTCCCGTCCGGCCATCCCGGCCCAGCAAACCATCTCTCCGCGGGCCGGTCAGCTCGTCTCCCGCCCCGTGGCGAGCAGTCCCAGCCGGGCGGCCGGCACCACAGTGAGCGCGCCCCCCTCCGGGACCCGTTCTGAAGCCCGGCCGGTGACAAGCCGCCCTGAGAATCCGTCCACCCAGATCACCCGCCCCGCGATCGGGGCGCGGGTGGAGGCGCGGCCCAGCCGGGAGGTCGGTTCCGCTCCGGGGCAGATCGCCGTGCAACCGGCACCCGGCAGCGCCTCGACGGGAGTGGCCCGGCCGCCCGTCGGTCGGACGGAAGCCCGGCCGCTTCCCCAACAACAGGTCACGGTGCGGCGCGACACTCCGGTGGCCGTTCAACCGCAACCCGCGGCCGGTGTCTCCCAGCCCTCCTATTCGCGGCCCGATCTTTCGACCCGCTCCGCCCCGGCGCCTGCGGTCCGGCAACAGCCGGCCTATTCGCCGGCACCGGTCCAGCCGCGTCCAGCCGTTCAGCCGCGGATGGAAGCACGCCCTCAGATTCAGCAAACCGCACCGCGGATCGTCCCGCAGCCAAGCGCCCCGGTTCGATCCTACTCGCCGCCGGCGCAGGCGGTTCAGGGCAGCAGTGGCGGTCGCCCCTCGGTGGGCCGGCCCCAGCCCCAATAAGGCCACGGCATCCACCCGAATAAGTCCATGAACTGTTCCGCCTCCCGCGCGGTCTGGCGTCGCTGCGTCGCGCTGCTCGTTTCGGCCGGTGCTTTGTTCCCGATGTCCGGCCGTGGCGCCGAGGTGCCCCCGGGCTCCCGGGTGCTCTACGAAACCGGCTTCGAGCCCTTTGAGGGGTTTCATCCGGATTTCGATCTCGTCGGCCAGGGAGGTTGGATTGGATATGCCACCGACCTTGCGGGGAAACCCGTGGATCTCGGGGGCAACGGCCTGCTCCCGGCGCCGGTGAGCGGATTTTACGGGCAGGTCGCCTACATCGGCTTCACCGCGCCCAAGGCCACCGCCGACTTCAACGTGTGGCGTCCGGTCAATCTGGCCCCCGCCGGCGGCCAACTGCCGGTCGTCCAGTTCCTGGTCGCAATGCAGGTCGAGGCTTCTTCGGAGAACCGCGTGCCCGATGCGTTTCGTTGGAGCGTTTACAATGCGGACGAACAGCGGCTGTTCAGTCTCGACTTCGACAATGCCACCCGCGAAATCAGCGCCATTCTTGACGACGGCACGGCGACCCAGGGACCGCGACTCCGGCCCAGCGGCTTCCTGTTCCGCAACGGCGAACCTTACGACCTCGAGGTGCTGCTGAACTTCCAGCGCAATCTCTGGACGGCCAAACTCAACGGGCAGGTGGTCATCAACGCCCTTCCCATCACCACCAAGAATGCCGCACGGACGTTGGGCGACGCGGACGCCGTCTGGCTGATCCGGGAGCCGGGTTCTCCCGGAGACAACTACATGATCTTCGACGACTACCGGCTGATCGCGACCCCGCTCACCGAGATTCCGCCCACCCTCGACACCATCGGCATGATCCAGCCCAGCGGGGCCTTTGCAGTCCGGGTCTTCGGAGAACCGGGAGTGAAGTATCAGTTGGAGGTCCTCGACGGTGATCAATGGATCGCGGTCGCATCCGGGACCGCCCAGAGCCCGGACGGCTATGTGGACCTTCAGGACCCCACCGCCAAGGACTGGGCCGCGGGCATCTACCGGGCAGTGAGCGTCCCCTGACCCGGATCAGTCGAGTCCGCAGGCCAGTTTCGCCCGTTTCAGCGTCTTCTCCGCGACCGCACGTGCTTTTCCGGCGCCCTCGTTGAGAACCTGGTTCACGTAATCCAAGTTGGCGGCCAACTCCGCCCGCCGGGCCCGGGCCGGGGCAAAGTAGTTCCAATAGCACTCGAAGAAGGCCTTCTTGAGATTGCCGTAGCCGTAGCCGCCGGCCCGCAACAGCTCCTCCTGCCGGGCGCCTTCCGCGGGGTCCAGCAGTTTGAACAACTGCACGACGAGGTTCTTCTCCGCATCCGGCTTAGGTTCCTCGGGCGTGCGCGAATCCATGACGATGCCCATCACCTTTTTGCGGGTGGCCTTCTCCTCGCCAAAGATCTCGATCGTGTTGCCGTAGCTCTTGCTCATCTTCTGGCCGTCGAGTCCGGGCACCACGGCGACCTCCTCCCGGATGCGCGGCTCGGGCACCACGAACGTGTCGCCGTAGAGGTGGTTGAACTTGATCGCGATGTCGCGCGTGACCTCCAGGTGCTGCTTCTGGTCCTTGCCGACCGGAACGATGTTGGAGTCGTAAAGCAGGATATCCGCGGCCATCAGGACCGGATACGCGAACAGGCCGTGATTCACCGAGCCGATCTCGTCGCCCAGCCGCGCGGCCTTGTCCTTGAAGCTGTGACAGCGTTCCAGCAAGCCCATCGGGGTGACCGTCGAAAGCAGCCAAGCCAGTTCGGTGTGTTCCGGCGTGTCCGACTGCTTCCAGAAAATGCAACGCTTCGGGTCCAGGCCGCAGGCGAGGAAATCGAGCGCCACATCAAGCGTGTATTGCCGGCGGAGTTTGGCGTCGGTCAGCGACGTCATCGAGTGGTAGTTGGCGATGAAGTAGTAGGCTTCCCCTTCATTCTGCAACTGGATGGCCGGCAGCATCGCGCCGAAATAGTTGCCCAAGTGCAACGCGCCGCTCGACTGGATGCCCGTAAGGATTCGCATGGGCGGAGCGTGCCGGACGGAACGCCTCGGGCGCAAGGTGTGCGCACATCCCAAGCGGCTGGGGACAAGTCCCCAAAAACGGGCGGCTGCCCACACGACGCTTGTCGGTCAGGGCCTCGCCGCTACATTCCGCGCCCACCTACATGCAGCCCGCCAGCAAATCGTTGAAGATGGTCACCTGCCCGCACTGCGGCGCGAAGGCGTTCATCTCCGGCGCGCTCGCGCCCCTCGAGGAGGCCCCGTGCTCCAAGTGCGGCCAGGCACTGATGATGCCGATGCAGCTCCGCCAGTTCGAACTGCGCAGCAAGATCGCGTCAGGCGGCATGGGCACGGTCTATCGCGCGTGGGACACCACCCTCGGCCGCGAGGTCGCCGTCAAGCTGATGAAGGACGAGCTGGCGAACGACGAGGATTCGGTGAACGCGTTCGCCGCGGAAGCCCGGGCGTGCGCCCAGCTCAACCACACGAACATCATCCACATCTACACCTTCGACCAGGAAGGCACCCACAAATACCTGGTCATGGAGATCGCGGATGCCGGCAGCCTCGACGGCCGGATCGAGGACCACAAGCGGGTGCCCGAACTCGACGTCCTCGACTGCGGCATCAAGCTCACCGGAGCCCTTTCCACGGCCCTCAAACACGGCCTGCTCCACCTCGACATCAAGCCGGGCAACATCCTCTTCAACAGCGACGGCGAGCCCAAGCTCGTGGACTTCGGCCTCGCCCGAAAAACTGATGTCGAGAAGGACTCCTACGCGCCGGTCTTCGGCACGCCCTATTACATCGCCCCGGAGCGCGTGCAGCAGACCGGCGAGAGCTTCCTGAGCGACATGTATTCCCTGGCCGGAACGCTTTACCACGCGCTGGTCGGCCATGTGCCGTTTGAGGCGCCCACGGTGGACGAAGTGGTCGCCGCCCAGATCCACACGCCGCTTACGCCCGCCAGCCAGGTTTCGCCCGACATCACGGTGCCCACCAGCGAGGCCCTCGGCCGCGCCATGGCAAAGAATCCCGCCGAACGCTTCCAGAGCTACGACGAATTCCGCATGGCCCTCGAAGCCGCCCGCAGCCAGCTCCTGATCAGCCAGCTCGCCGGCCAACAGGCACCCGCCACGGCGGAGAAGCCCGCCGGCCGGAGCTGGTGGCGACGCTAGGCCGCCTTTTCGTCGGCCGAATCACGGGCTTTTCTCGGGCGCCCTCTTGCCGGATGTTCTGCGCGTGCAGAATCCGATCATCGTCGCCCTCGACGTTCCGTCCGCCGACAAGGCGCTGACCCTCGCCCGCGAAGTCGCCCCGTTTGTCGGCGCCTTCAAGGTCGGCAAGGAGCTGTTTGTCTCGGCCGGTCCGGATTTCGTCCGGCAACTGCGGGCGACCGGTGCCAGCGTGTTTCTCGACCTGAAGTTCCACGACATCCCCAACACCGTGGCCAAGGCCGTCGCGGCCGCGACCCGACTGGATGTGCAGATGCTGACCATCCACGCCGGCGGCGGGAGCGAGATGATGCGGGCCGCGGAGAAGTCCGCCCAGGACACCGCCCGCGACCTCGGCCGGCCCGCGCCGCTGGTCTTGGGCGTGACCGTGCTGACCAGCATGGATTCCGCCGCACTGGCGGAGCTGGGCGGTGAACCGGATGTCGCCGCCCAGGTGGAACGCCTCGCCCGCCTCGCCGCCGCCAGCGGCCTGCGCGGCCTCGTATGTTCCCCGCTGGAGCTGGTCACGCTGCGCCGTTTTCTGCCGGCGGCGATGCAGCTCGTGACCCCGGGCATCCGCACCGGCAGCGAAAAGGCGGACGACCAGAAACGCACGCTGTCCCCCCGGGAAGCCGTCGCTGCCGGGGCCAGTTGGCTGGTGGTCGGCCGTCCCATTTACGCTGCCCCCCATCCGGCGGAGGCGGCCAAGGCGATCCTGGCGTCGCTGTCCTGACCCTCGGGCAAGAGTCCGCCAAAAAAGGTTCATGCCCGGGGCTTTCCAAGTCCGGACGGGTGGGCTAGCACTTTCACGCATCCAGCCAGCGTCATATGGACATCGCCTTCAAATGCCCCAGTTGCCACCAGGAACTCGAAGTGGACGTCGGCGCCGCGGGCCAGCAGATCAACTGCCCCGCGTGCGGCAAGCCGATGACCATTCCCCAGGCGGACGCCAACAACATCAAGGTCGGCATCGCGGCCCATTCCTCGGCGGCGGCGAAGGAAGAGAAGCACTTCTCCGTTCCGGTCACCGAAAATCCGGTCCAGCCGCTGATCAAGAAGGCTCTGCCCTCGCTGGAAGCCGCCGCCAAGGACGGCGCCAAGCGCCTCCGCATCAAGACCATCCGGCACATTGATTGCAAGGAGGTCGGCCACGACAACTTCGACACCATCGTCACCGACTTCCTGACCAAGGTGGGCGAGGAAAACATCGTGAGCATCACGACGATCAGCTACAGCTACGTCGAGATGGGAACGCAGAAGCTGCTCGTAGATTTCGGCGTCCTGATCGTTTACAAAGGTTGACCGGAGCGGCTCACGGGAGCGCTTCCACGGTCAGGTCCTTGTAGCTGATCTCCGCCTTGCCGCCGCCGTGGACCTGCAGGCCGATGCGCCCGAATTGCGGGATCGCCGCGTCGGCCTCGGTGTAATCCACCATCTGGACGCCATTGATCTTCAGCACCACGCGGCGCCCTTCGGCGCGGATTTCGTAATCGTTCCACTCGCCCGGCTTGACGGCCTTCTTGACATCCGCCTCCGCCGGCTTGGCGAGCACCTTGTTGCGGCGGGATTCGTCATAGATCGCGCCAAACCAACCGTCGCCAATGTCAGCCTGGTAACCAATCATCTCGCTGTCGTTCGGCACCCGCTGGCTCCGGATCTGCACCCCGGCGTTCACGAAGCCCTCGGAGCCCACCAGCTTGAACTTCAGCCGGAGCACGAAGTTGGTGTAGGCGGCCGTGGTCGCGAGGAATTCGTTGCGGGGAACCGTCGTCGTCAGCGAACCGCCGACGAGCGCCCCGTCACGGATGCGCCAGGTCGTGTTGGTGTCGCCATCCCAGCCCCGAAACGAAGTGCCATCAAACAGGCGAATCGGCTCGGCGGCAACGGCGGTGAACGCGCAGGCGAGGGCGCCCAGCAGACCAAGGCAGCGGGAATTCATGGGCGGACCATGGCAAACACCGCGCGCGCCGTCGAGCCGCGCGTGCATTGCCCCGCCTTCACGGGGCCTGCTGCCGGAGACATGCGCTTACCGCCTCGGCGAGCTCGGTCGGCGAGAAGGGCTTCTGCAGGAACAGGCAGCCGGGAATCTCAGCCAGTCCATAGCTGCCGAGGTCGGCCGCAAACCCGCTGGTGACGATGACCCCAAGCTGGGGATTCTGCTGCTTCAGCCGCTTGGCCAGCTCCACACCATTCAGACCGTCGGGCATCGTGATGTCGGTGAACAGCAGGGACACCTCGGCTGCATGTTCCGCCCACAGCCCGACTGCCTCCGCTCCCGACTTGGCCGCAAACACCCGGAAGCCGTTCCGCTGAAACAGGCCGCAGACGAGCTGCCGAACCGCAGCTTCGTCCTCGACCACCAGCACTCCGCCTTCGCCGCCGGACGGAAAGGCCGGCGACCGAAGCCCCGGCCCCTTCCCTTCCGCCGCCACCGGTCGGTCCAGTGCCGGCAGGAACATCCGGAAGGTTGTGCCCCTGCCCTCTTCGCTCGTCACCTCGATCCAGCCGCGGTGCTGCTGGACGATGCCGTAAACCGTGGCCAGTCCCAGGCCGGTGCCCTTGCCCACGGCCTTGGTCGTGAAGAACGGATCGAAGATGCGCGGCAAGATTTCGGGTGCCATGCCCAAGCCGGTGTCCGCCACCGTCAGGGTCACAAATCGGCCCGCGGCCGCATTGGGATTCGCCGGCAGGTTCTCCGGTGTCAGTTCCACCTCGCCGGTGCCAATTGTAAGCGTTCCGCCCTGCGGCATCGCGTCGCGGGCGTTGACCGCCAGGTTCAGCAGCACCTGCTCAATCATGCCGGCGTCGGCGCGCACCGCGCACAGCCCGGAGGCCAGTTGAACGCGGAACGCGATGTCCTCGCCCAGGGTCCGGCGGAGCATCTTGGTCAGGTTGGACACGACCTCGTTCAGGTCCAGGTCGCGGGCCTGCATGGCGCTCTTGCGCCCGAACAGCAGCAGTTGCCGCGTGAGTCCGGCAGCGCGCTGCGATGCGGCGAGGATCTCATTCGCCAGACCGCTGCCAGTGTCGTCCAGGGCGGGGGAATCCAGCAGCAGGGACACGTTGCCCTGGATGATGGTGAGCAGGTTGTTGAAGTCATGGGCCACGCCGCCGGCGAGCTGGCCGATGGCCTCCATCTTCTGCGAATGGCGGAGCTGGAGTTCGAGCTGATGCCGGGAGGTCACATCCCGCCCGACCACCAGGAGGCCGCGCGGGGCGCCATCGGCGTCAAACATCGGCACCCGCGAAACCTCCAACTGCGCCACGGTCCCGTCGGGCTGGGGAATCTGTTCCTCGCCCTGGAGGACTGCGCGGGCGGCCCAGGCTTCGCGTTCACGCAGGAGGCAGAGTTCATGGACCGCGCCCAGTTCCGGAACCACCCCGAGCAGTTCGAGGTGGGTGTGCCCACGCCAGTCGAGCTGCTCGACCCGGAAGAGGCGCCGCGCGGCCTGGTTCGCGATCTGCCAGCGACCGGCAGCATCTTCAAAGACGATGAGGTCGGGCATCGCCTCGACGAGGACCTCCAGATTCTCCTTCACGCTGCGCAGCGCCTGCTCCGCCACGCGGCGCGAGGTCACATCGCGGAAGCTCCACACCCGGCCCACCGGCTTGCCGTTGATGCGCTGCGGAATCGAGAAACGCTCCACGATCCGACCGTCCTTGAACCGGACCTCGTCAAAGCTCGTCGCCTCCGGGCGGGAGTAAAGCTCGACGACCTTCGCGATGAACGCCGGAGGATCGGTCAACTGGCTGAGCACATGCTGCATGGCCGGCTCGTCGCCGCCCTGGGCGACCAAGTCGCGGCATCGCCCGGCGGGCAACAGCTCGGTCGGAAATCTCCAGACCTCGAGGAACTGGCTGTTGAAGTCCACGATCCGCCCCTGGAGGTCCACCACCAGAATGCCGTCGGCTGTGGACTCGAGCGCAGCGCGGGCGAGGGACAGCGACTGCTCCAGTGCCGCCTCCGCCGCCTTGCGTTCGGTGATGTCCACATGAGTGCCGGCCACCCGCACCGGCCGGCCCTCGGCATCGCGGGTGACTGTGCCCCGCGAAAGCACGTGGACCCAGTGGCCCTGCCGGTGGCGGAGCCGATGCTCCGCCTCGAACGAATCCGTCTTTCCCTCCCGCAGCCGCGCGACCAGGGCCAGCCCTTCCTCCAAGTCCTCGGGATGGAGCAGGCGTTGCCACGTTTCGAGGCTGTTCGGCAGTTCGTCGTCGCCGTAGCCCAGCATCGCCTTCCAGCGCGGCGAAAAGAACACTGTGTCGGTGACCAACTCCAGGTCCCAAACCCCGTCATTCGCCCCAGTCATCGCCAACCGCAGCCGTTCCTCGCTGAGGCGGAGCGACTCGGCCGCCCGGGCGTTGGCAATACAGACCGCCGCCGTATGGGTGGCCGCCCCGGCAAGACGCTGGTGTTCGGGCCGCGGGGCTCCCGCGTGGCGGTAGTAGAAGGCAACCGTCCCGAGCACGCGACCGGCCACGTCAAGAATCGGGGTGGACCAGCACGCCTTCAAGCCGTGCCGCAGGGCCAGCTCACGGTAGTTTCGCCACAGCGGATCGACATCGATGTCGGCTACCACCACCGGCTCCCGGCGGTGGGCGGCCGTGCCGCATGACCCTGCCTCCGGTCCAATCGCGAGCCCGTCGATGGCCGCGTTGTATTCCTCCGGCAGGCTCGGTGCCGCGCCAAGCCGGAGCCGCGCCTCCCCGTCGAGCAACAGCACCGAACAGATCAGTTCGGGCGACTGTCCTTCCATGATCCGGCACAGCCGGTCCAACGTTTCGGGCAGCGCCGAACCGCGGGCGATCAGCTCGACGACTTCGGCCAGGCCGCGCTGGAGCGATTCGACCTGCTTGCGGGCGATGGCCGCGCCCAGCATGTCGGCCACCACGCGGAGCGCCTCGATCTCAGACGGCTGCCAATTCCGCTCGTGGGCGCATTCGTCCAAACCGATCACACCCCACCACTGTCCGGAAACCATGAGCGGAACGATGGCCACGGAGCGGATTCCCTGGCCGGCCAGCAGCTGGCGCTCCGCCTCACCCGCCTGCGACCAGCCGAGCACCACCGCCCGCCCGGCCGCCAGCTGCCCGCACCACGATCCGATGCCAGCCGCCTCGAAGGACAGGTCGCGGAGCAGGGCATTGCCCATCTGCGACGACACGCCCGGCGCGCACCATTCGAAGCGCTGGCTGGTCCGCAAATCCCCCGCCGGGCCGACAAAGTTCTCAAACAGGTAGGCCCGGCTGGCGCCGGCGGCCTCGCCCACCCGCTTCAGCACCGCGTGCGCCGCCGATTCCCAGTCCTGCTCCCGCAGGAACTGTTCGCCGGCGAATTCCGCCGAGGCGAGGATCGCGTCCCGACGAACCAACTCCTCTTCCGCCCGCTTCCGGTCCGTGATGTCCGCCGCGGCGAAAATCAGGCAGGCCTGACCGTTCACCTCGACCCGGTTCACCGAGGTGAGCAGGTGTCGTAGCGAGCCCTCCTTGGCGCGGACGAGGCATTCACGCGCCAGCACGGGTCCGCCCGCTTCCAGCTCGCGGATCATCTGCGCCCGTTGCTCGGGTTTCACCCAGAGACCGGAGTCCGCCGCGGTCACACCATGGAGATCCTCCAGCGAATACCCCAGCCGCTCCGTGAAGTGGCGGTTCACCATGAGGCACCGGCCGTCCGGATACGAACTCATCGAGTGCAGCACCGGGCTCGACTCAAAGATCCGCTGGAAACGCTGCTCGCTCTCGAGCAGTGCCAGCTCCGCCTCCCGGCGTTCGGTGATGTCGGAGGCGATGCCGTTGAACGCGACGATCTCGCCGGCCTCGTCCCGCACCGGAAACGCCCGGCTCCAGATCCAACGGCGCTGCCCTGCCCGGTTGATGATCCGATATTCGATCGGCGCACGCCGGCCATCCAGCTCTTCGGCAATCGCTGCGGCCAGCCGGGGCCGGTCCTCCGGCACGACCAGATCCATCCAGGCCGCCGGTTCACGAAGGAAATGTCCGGCGGGCCAGCCGGTGATCGCCTCGACCGCCGGACTGACGTAGCTCGGCCGGGATTCACCCGGCGGTGACGTCCAGAAAATCTGGTCAATGGTCTCGACCAGCGACCGGAACCGCGCCTCGCCCTGCACCCGCGCCGCCTCCGCCTCCCGGTGCCGGCGGGTTTCCCGGTCAGCCTGGATCAGGCTCACGCAGGTGGTCAGCAGCGGTTCGAGCCCGGCCACCGTTGCGGAATCGAAGCCGCCCGGGCGGTTGGCCAAACCAATCACGCCCACGACCTCGGCGCCGTGTTTCAATGGCAGGCCGAGGAACGCCCGCAGCGGCGGATGTCCCGGCGGCAGGCCGCCCCGCCGCGGATCCCGGGCCGGATCGTTTGAGATCACGGGTTCCCCCCCGGTGATTACCGCACCAAACAGGGAATTGAGGTTGGAGAACGTGAGCCCCTGGACTTCGTGCCGCGCATAAAGCCCGCGGGTCACCTCATCCCAGGCGATGTTGGTCAGCGAAATCACCTGCAGGTAGGGGCGGCCGTTCCCGTCGGCCAGCACTTCGCCGATGAAGCCGAATTCGCCGCCCGTGAAATCCAGCAACGGTTGGAGCAGCGTGCCGAGGGCCGCCCGCAGGGAACGGGATCCGATGTATTCCTCCTGCGCGCGCCGGATCGCCTCGATCACCCGCAACTGGCGTTCCTTGACCTCCTCCGCCCGCACCTGTTCGGTGATGTCGAGGGCAAAGCCGACCACGCCGATGATCCGGCCGTGCTCGTCGCGGTGGGGAAACTTGTCGGTCCGCATCCACCGGTCCCCCTGCGTGGTGATCAGCCGTTCGACAATGCCGAGTTTCGGCTGGCCGGAGGCGATCACTTCCTTCTCATCGCGATAGTAGCTCTCGGCATAGGGCGAGCCGTTTTCGGTCTCGGTCCGGCCCTCCAAGTCTTCCCGCCGCTTGCCGGTCACCCGCAGCACCTCGGCGTTCACCCGCAGCATCCGGTGCTCGCGATCCTTGTAGAAGATGAACGCCGGCACGGAATCGAGGATCATCTGCAGCTCGGCCTGCTGCCGCAGCAACTGCACCTCCGCCCGATGACGGTCGGTGGCATCCAGCAGCAGGCCGTGCCAGAGCACGCTCCCGTCCGATTCCCGGCGCGGCACGGACCGGCCTTCCACCCAGATTTCACCGCCCGCCGCATTTCGGGCACGGAAGACGCAGTGCCAGGGCGTCAACGTGCGGGCCGACCCCTCGATGGAACCGAGCAGTTTGCCGCGGTCCTCGCTGTTGACCTGCTGAATCAGGGAGCGGGCGTCAGTGACCACCGTGGCCGGGTCCACGCCAAACATCTCGCGCAGGCGGGGACTGGCGAAGGGCATTTCCATCCCCCCGTCCGCCCGGAGCCGGAACGCGTAAACGACGCCGGGCACGGAGAGCGCCAGTTCCGTCAGTTTCGCCTGAAACTGTGCCAACTCCTGCCGGGCCGCCTCTTTCTCCGCGGTCTCGCGTTCCCAGCGGCGGACTTCCCGCCGCAGCACCAGATAGAGCAGCCCGCCGGTGAACGCCACGAAGGCAAAGCCCTTGGCGATGCTGATGCGGGTCAGCCAGACCGGGTCAGTCACGAGTCGGCTGAGCAGCCAGTCCGAGCACTGGATCCACAGCAGCCCCGCCCCGACATAGATCAGGCTGGTTCGTTCGGCGATCCGGGGAAGTTTCATGCGGTTCCAAAATCACCACCCAAGAGCCACCGATTCCTTGGCTGAAGCCAGCGGGTCGGGAAGCACGGGTTCAATGCGCACAGTCCATTCCAACCTGACAATCCCAAAATTGCCAAATGCGGGTTGCGGCTGCCCAAACTCACCGTTTGACCGGCCCCGCCTCCGCCGCCAGTTGCAGCGCCTCGCGGATGAGGATTTCGCCGGTCTGCTCGCCCAGGCAGGTGCGGGACACGTAGTCGTAGCGTTTGAAACTGTTCCAATCGACCGCGGTCAGGATGTAGCCGAAGGCGTCGTTGGTGAGGCCGAACAGGAGGTTGTGTTCGCCGCCGAGCTTTCGCTTCAGGTAGTAGCCGATGTTTGGCAACGCCTCCCCCGGAATCGTCAGGATTCGGGCCGTGCCCAGGTCAACCAGGTGCATCCGGGTCGTGATCCTCCCCTCGGCGTCGGTGCGGTAACCCATCGGCGACCCCTTGAGGACGCCCAGCAGCAGGGGCGATTCCACCGGGAACTTCACCTCGCGGACCATCACCCGGAGCTTGGGGTCGGCCTGCAATGGCGCGTCCTTCACCAACCGAAGGCTCTCGTCGGCGAGCAGGGTGCCGATGCGGATGCATTCCTCCCAGGAATTCGCCTCGCCCTCGGGCCGCCGGTTGTCGGCCGTCACCATGCCGCCCTGGGCGCCGTTCATGAAGATCCCCGTGCCGCCGCCCGCTGCGGCAATCCGGTCGTAAAGCGGTCCGATCAGGTCGGGACTGCAAACGCCCCGGTTGCTGCCGATGACCTCGGGGTGGACCGCGTAGTTGACCAGCGTGGCGATGGCCTGGCCATCCGCGCCGATCGCCTGGATGACGCTGGCGCGGGGATCGTAGAGGTCCGGCGCGTAGTAGTTGTAGGCGATCCGGCCCTTGGCCTCGCCGGTCGCGATGCGCAGGCTCGCCGGCCGGAGTGCACCCACGGCTTCATTCACCGCCTCGGCCGTCTTCGCCACGACGGATTCGAGATACTTCAGGTCGGCCGTGGAACCGCCCTTGCCGTCGGGAAACCCATACGGTTCCGGGGCGCTGTGGGTGTGGGTGGCGCCAATGAGCAGATGCTCCCCGGGCACGCTCTTGACCTGCGCGCGGACGCGGTCGCCGAGCACGGCCGGAAACCCGATGAAGTCGGTGCTGACAAAGCCCACCCGGACGCCGTCGTTTTCGAGCACCATGGCCCGCACCGTCAATTCACCGCGCTTCTCCTTGGCCGGACTCGGCTGGCCCAAGCCGCCGGAAACCGGCAGCAGCGGCTCGGGCGTCACCACCCGAACCGCGATACCGACGCGAAGGGCGGCTTCCGCCGAGACCAGCGAGAAACACAATCCGACCAGTGACAGCAACGGCCAAGGCTTCATGGGCGGAGGTTGGCGCCGCCGCCCGGCTCCGGTCCACGCCTTGTTTGTGGGATTCGCCAGTCCCGGCGGGATTTCGCTTCCCGAGTTCCGACCCGCCCGGACACTCTCCAGCCACAACCTCTTCGCCGCCATTCCCATGAACTGGTATTACGCCCAAGACGGACAACAGCGGGGCCCCTGCACCCCGGAGCAACTGGCCGAACTCGCCGCACAGGGGCTCATCAACGACACCACCCTGGTCTGGCACGAGGGACTCGCCGGCTGGCAGCCGTGGGGCACGGTCAAGCCCGCGGGCGAGAACCCGGCCCCGGCTGCCGCTCCGCCGGCGGCCGCCGGGTTGTCCCTCGCCGGACGGCCACCGGAAGCCCAGCCCGGGCAGGTCCGGTGTGCCGAATGCGGTGGGCTGTTCGCCGAGGAAGCAGTCGTGCGCTTTGGCCCTCAGGCCGTTTGCGCGGCCTGCAAACCGGTTTTCCTGCAGCGGTTGCGCGAAGGGGTTCAGCAGCCGCAGGAAATCGTGCTGGCGACGATCTGGCAGCGGTTTCTCGCGGATTTCGTGGACGGGCTCATATTCATGGTGCCCTTTTTCGTGCTCGGAGTCGTCTTCGGCGCCACCGGTCCGGTGTTCCTGGGCACCGGCGGCACCGGCACGGGCGCAAGCGTGATCCTGGTCCAGGTGCTGATGCAGGCCGTCTTCTTTGGCGGCGCCATCCTCTACAATGGCCTGCTCATCGGCAAATACGGCTACACGCCCGGCAAAAAGGCGCTCGGGCTTCGCGTGGTGTTGGCCGACGGCTCACCGATCGGCTATGGCCGGGCCTTCGGCCGGGCGGCCGCGGAAATACTCAGCGGCATGGCCTGCTACATCGGTTATCTCATCGCCTTTTTCGACAAGGAGAAGCGCAGCCTGCATGACCACATCTGCAACACCCGGGTGGTGAAGCGCTGAGCCCATGGATGCCGCGCTCCGCTGTCCCAAGTGCCGGGTGGCCCTCGCGGCCGACCGCCTCCGCGAGGCCACGTTTGTGGACTGCTTCGGCTGCGGCACGCCCCTCCGCGCGATTGCGTTTCCGGCCCTGACCCGCCCGGTCCGGGAAACCGTGGCGACCACGGCGGCGGCCGAAGGCGAATCCTCCTGCTTCTTCCACGCCAGCCGGCCGGCCCAAACGGCGTGCGACCAGTGCGGCCGCTTCATCTGCGCGCTCTGCGAGGTCGAAGTCGAGGCGAAGAAGCTGTGCCCAACCTGTCTGACCCAGGGCCGCGCCTCCGGTGGTCTGACCCAGCTCGAAACCACCCGGCCACGGTGGGATCACCGCTGCCTCCTGTTGGCACTGGTGCCGCTCCTGTTCTGGCCCATCACGCTGGTCACCGCGCCGGCCACCCTCTTCCTCGCCTTTCGCTTCTGGAAGGCACCCGGAAGTCTCGTCAACCCCACCCGGTGGCGGTTCGTCCTGGCTGTGCTGTTTGCCCTCCTGCAACTGTTGGGCTGGGGGATGCTGGTCATCGGCATGAGCACCGACTGGTTTGAGGGAGGGGTTATCGAATGAACTCTCCCGAACGTCTCGGGCCGGCCGGCCCGCGCGGATGGAACCGCCGCCATCGCATCTATCTTTGCGACGATCACCTGCTGCTCGTGGGCTTCGACGGCTTCTCCGAAAACTACCGTCGCTTTTACCTGCGCGACCTTCAGGGCCTGGTCGTGCGCCGGACGTCCCGCCGCCTCTGGATCAACCTCCTGTTCGGTCTGGCCGCCGGTCTCCTGTTGCTTCCGGTCGTCATCCCGGGCTCGCCGACAGAGGTGATCGTCGGCTTTGGGATCATCGCCCTCGTGCCGCTGGCGGTGGTGGCGCTGAACAGTGTGGCCGGTCCGACCTGCAGCACGGTGCTCCAGACCGCCGTCCAGTCCACCGAACTGCCGGCGCTGCGGCGGGTCGGGGATTTCGAGCGCTGCCTGGCCCGCATCCAACCGCTGATTCTGGCGGCCCAGGCCGAGCAGACTTCCCCCGCCGCGGGACCGGCGCCCGTGCCGCCTGCCGCCGACTGACCGCATGGCCCTGACCGCCCATCGTTGCCTGAACCACGGCGAGCGCGAGGCTGCCGCCCGCTGTCCGCAATGCCGGCAGTTCTTCTGCCGGGAATGTGTCACGGAGCACGAAGGCCGGGTCCTCTGCGCCGGCTGCCTCGCCCGCCTGACCGCCCCGGCCGCCGCCGCCAAGCGGGGCTTCGGCTGGCTCCTGAATCCGGTCTGGGCCGTGACCGGAGTCTTTGTGGCCTGGCTCTGTTTCTATGCGCTCGGCTCGGTGCTGCTGGCGCTTCCGTCCGAGTGGCACGAGGGCACGCTCTGGCAGCGGCTGCAAGCGGAGTGACCCATGGGAAAAACCCACCACCGCGACTCCGTGCCCGCCCTGGACCTGCTGGAACAGGGCATGCACCTGCTGCGGCGCACGCCCGCCACGGATTACCTCATCTGGCTGGCGGGTGCGGTGCCGTTCACCGTGGCGCTGCTGTTCTTCTGGGCCGAGATGAGCCGCGCCGCGCACGCGGAATCGCGGCTGTTCCTCTCGGCCTGGTCGCTCGCCGGGCTGTTTGTCTGGCTGAAGACCTGTCAGGCGGTCTTTGCCAGCCGGCTGCTGGCGCGCGCGTCGGCCGACGAAACGGTCACCTGGGACCTGCGCACCTGGCTGGGCGTGCTGCTGACCCAGGCGGCCCTGCAACCGCTCACGCTGATCGCGCTGCCCGTCGCGGCGGTGCTGACGCTGCCCCTCGCCTGGGTGTTCGCCTGGACCCAGAACGTCGCGGTGCTCGCGGCCCGGACGCCGCATCGCCCGGTCGAACTCGGCCGGCTCGCGTGGCGCCAGTGCCTGCTGTGGCCTGGCCAGAATCATTCGCTGCTCACGCTGGTCTTCCTCGCGTGGCTGGTCGCCGCGCTCAACGCCGCCATCGCGCTCTACACGGCGCCGCACCTGCTCAAGATGCTGTTCGGGGTCGAAAGCCGGCTGACGCTCAGCCCCGGCGCGCTGCTGAACACGACCTTCCTCGCGCTCGCCCTGTCGCTCGGCGCGCTTGCGGTGGATCCGCTGCTCAAGGCCGCCTACGCCTGGCGCTGTCTCCACGGGTTCTCCCGCACCTCGGGCGACGACCTGCGCGCACGCCTGAAGTGGCTCCGGCAAACGGCCCTGCTCGGCCTGCTGGGCTTCGGACTGGCCTTCGGTCTGCCGGCTACCGCCGCGACCGCCGAGGCGGTTCCGCCGCCCGCCCGCATCGCGCCCGCGGAACTCGACCGCGCCATCGGCGACGTGCTGGAACGCCCGGAGTTCACCTGGCGTTCGCCGCGCGACTGGCAGCTGACAGCCCCGGAAGCCGAACTGAGCTGGCTCGGACGCCAGATGAAGGCGCTGGATGAACAGATGGAACGGCTCTTCCGCAGTCTGGGCCGGCCGATCCGGGCGATTGCGGACTGGCTGGAGAAGGCCCTCGGCGGCAACCGCGGTCCGAAAACGCCCACGGGCAATTTCTCGTTCAACTTCGCGGCCCTCGCGGAATTCCTGCTCTGGCTGCTCGTCGTCGCGGTGGCGCTGGTGCTCGCCTGGTTCGCCTACCGGCTCTGGCGACCGCGGCAGCCCGCCGAGGAAACCGTGCCGGCAGCTGGCCCGGCCACGCCCGACCTCCGCGCGGAATTTGTCGCCGCCGACCAGTTGCCGGAGGACGGCTGGCTCGCCCTCGCCCACCGGCTGCTCGACGAGGGCGATCACCGGCTGGCGCTGCGGGCCTATTACCTGGCGGCCCTGGCGCACCTCGCGCGGCGCGAGTTCATCCGGCTCGCCCGGCACAAGTCGAACCTCGACTACACCACGGAACTCCGCCGCCGCGCGCGCGCCCGGCCGGAAGTGGTCGGGCTGTTCACCGGTGCCGCGCGCGAGTTCGACCGCGTCTGGTATGGCGGCCACGCCACCACCGCGGACGGCCTGGTGGAGTTCGCCGCCCAGGTGGAGGAGATGCGCCGCTCATGAAACCGGTCCTTGCGCGTGTGCTGCTGGTCCTCGCCGCCGTCGGGCTGGCTTGGGCGGTCTGGCGCCTGCTCGACCTGCGCTTCACCACGGGGGACATCTATCCGCAGGGCTCCACGTTTCGCGCCGATCCGCTGGGCGGCCGGGCCTACTTCGAGAGCCTCCAGCGGCTGCCCGGCCCCAAGGTCAGCCGGTCGCTGGAGCCGGTCCACCGGCTCGGCAACGGCGCCGACACGACCCTGTTCCTGCTCAGCAGCGATCCGCTGGACCGCGAGTGGCTGTCCTCGCGCAACGCCGGTGAGCTTGACGACTTCCTGGCCCAGGGGGGACGGCTCGTCATCACGGTCAACGAGTCCACCCTCTCCACGATGGAGCTCGGCACCAACCTTTGGATCGGCACGCCGCCGCCCGGGGCGACGAACGTCGGCGGCTGGCCGTTCGGCACCAGCCTCGCCTTCCACTGGCGGTTCGCCTTCACGCTGGTGCCCAGCACCAACTCCACGAATGTCACCATCGTCACCGGCACGGCCGCGGCCGCTCCGGAACTGCCCCGAACCCTGCCCTGGCCCGCGTCGCTCCGGCTCGCCGGGCTGGACACCAACTGGACCGCGCTCTACGCCGACGAACACGGCCCGGTGCTGGCCACCCGCGCCAGCGGCAAGGGCTGGATCATCCTTTCGAGCTCCGACCACTTCCATGGCAACGGCGCGCTGCGCACCGACCGGAATCCGGCGCTGCTCGCCTGGCTGCCCGGCCCGTCTTCCCGGATCGTCTTCGACGAAACCCATCTCGGCACGGAACTGAATCCGGGCATCATGACGCTCGCCCGGCGCTACCGGCTGCACGGGCTGGGCGCGGGCCTGCTGCTCCTGGCCGCGCTGTTCATCTGGCAGCAGGCCAGTTCGCTCGTGCCGCGCCACGACGACGAAGCGGCCGCCGGCGAGGCCGTCACCGCGCAGGATTCCGCCGCCGGCTTCCTCAACCTGCTGCGCCGCGCCGTGCCCGTCGCCGAGCTCGTGCCGCGCTGTTTCGACGCCTGGCGCCACTCGGTGGGCCGCACCCGTCCCGACCTCGCCCCGCGCATCGCCGCCATGCAGGACCTCGTGAATCTCGAAAACGCCCGCCCGCCCAAGGCCCGCAATCCCCTCGAAGTTTACCGCCGCCTCACCGCCCTGCTCCACCGCCGCTGATTTCCCATGGACACCACGCTAGACCACCTCAAGGACCTGCTCGTCACCGCCCGCCGCGAGATCGGCAAGGTCATCATCGGCCAGCAACCGGTCGTGGACCTGGCGCTCGTCGCCATCGCCACCAACCAGCACGCGCTCATCGAGGGCGTGCCCGGCGTCGCCAAGACGCTGCTGGTCCGCACGCTGGCCGCCGTGCTGGGCTGCGAGTTCGGCCGCATCCAGTTCACGCCCGACCTGATGCCGGCCGACATCACCGGCACGCACGTCTTCAACCTCGCCCGCAACGAGTTCACCCTCGTGAAGGGCCCGGTCTTCACCACGTTCCTGCTCGCCGACGAGATCAACCGCGCCCCGGCGAAGACCCAGTCCGCGCTCCTTCAGGCCATGCAGGAACGCCTCGTCACCATTGACCGCGAAACGCACGCGCTGCCGCCGAACTTCACGGTCTTCGCCACGCAGAATCCCATCGAAAGCGAGGGCACCTATCCCCTGCCCGAGGCCCAGCGCGACCGCTTCCTGCTCAAGGTCGTGATGCCCTGCCCCGACCGCGACGACGAGCTGACCCTGGCCCGGCGGACGCTTGGGACCGACTCGCCGGAAAGCGTGCTCGCGTCCGGCGAGGTGAAACCCGTCGCCACGCAGGAACGGCTCGCTGCACTCCGCGCCGAACTCCGGCATGTCACCGTGCAGCCCGAGCTGATCGCCTACGCCGTGGACGTCGTCCGGGCCACCCGCACCAACGAAAGCGTGCTCGTCGGCGCCGGTCCGCGCGCCTCGCAGGCGCTGCTCCTGGCCGCCCGCGCCCTCGCCGCCCTCCAGGACCGCGACTTCGTGACGCCCGACGACCTCAAGTTTCTCGCCGGCCCCGTGCTTGGCCACCGGTTGGTGCTGCGGCCGGAGTTCGAGCTGGAAGGCACCAGCATCGGCGAAGTCGTCACCCGCATCCTCGAAGGCGTCGCCGTGCCGCGCTGAGGTTCCGCCCACCTTCCTCCCGACGCGCCGCCCGATGTTCGCCCCCTCCGCCAAACTGCTCCGGCTCACCGCCATCGTGGTGGTGCCGCTGGCCACGCTGGCCGGGCTGTTCCCGGACGTGGCCGGACTGTGCACGGGGGCCATCGTGCTGTTCGCAATCCTCGCGCTGTTCGACGCCCTGCGCGGACACGGCGCACTCGAGGGGCTGGCGGTCACGCTGCCGCCAGTCGCCCGGCTCACCCGCGGCCGGCCCGGCGAGCTCGCAGTCCAGCTGCACAACCGCACCAACCGCGACCGCGAACTCCGCCTCGGTCTCGCGCTGCCGCCGGAACTGGAATCGCCCGAGGAAGTCCGGGCCGTGCACCTGCCGATCGCCAGCGTCGCTGCCACGCTGACCTGGCCGCTCACCGCCCGCCAACGCGGCCGCTTCGGCATCGCCCACGTCCACGTCGGCACGCCCTCGCCGTTTGGCCTGTGGGAAATCCGCCGGACCATCCCCGCCGCGTGCGAGGTGCGGAGTTACCCCGACCTCCGGCCGGAACAGCGGACGGTGGCCGCCCTTTTCCTCAACCGCGGCAATACCGGTTCCCACGCCCAGCGCCTGGTCGGCAAGGGACGCGAATTCGAGAAACTGCGCGAATACCTGCCCGGCGATCCCGCCGAGGACATCCACTGGCGCGCCACGGCCAAACGCCAGCAGCCGGTCACAAAGGTCTTTCAGCTCGAACGCACGCAGGAGGTTTACCTCGTGCTCGACGCCTCCCGGCTTTCGGCCCGTCCGGCGGCCGGCGCGCGCACGGCTTCTGCCGATGGCGCGGGCAGCGCGCCCGAGACCGTGCTGGACCGGTGCGTGTCCGCCGCGCTGCTGCTCGCCGCGGTCGCGGAACGCCAGGGCGACCTCTTCGGCGTGATCGCCTTCGACGACCGCGTGCGGCGCTTCGTGCGGGCCCGCACCGGGCGGGGCCATTTCGCGGTGTGCCGCGATGCGCTGCACCATCTCCAGTCGCGCCCGGTTTCGCCGGACTTCGAGGACCTGTGCGCCACGCTGCGGGTCCGCCTCCGCCGCCGTGCGCTGGTGGTCTTCCTCACGGCGCTCGACGACTCGGTGCTCGCCGAGAGCTTTGTCCGCGGCGCCGACCTCATCGCCCGCCAGCATCTGGTCCAGGTCATCCAACCGCGCCCGCCCGGGGCCGAACCCGCGTTTTCACCCCACCGCCCCGTGCAGACCGGCGACGACCTTTACGCCGCGCTCGGCGGCCACCTGCGCTGGCAACGCCTGCGGGAACTCGAACAGGGCCTCCGCCGCCACGGCGTGCGCTTCGCCGTCAGCGACCACGACGCGATGACCGGCCTGCTCATCCGCCAATATCTCGACATCAAGGCCCGCCAGCTGATCTGAGAGCCTGATTGCAATGTCGCGGACACGTCGCGATGGGCATTGCGGCTGACTTCAGCCTCGGCGGCGAAAACTCAGTCCCAGCGCGTCCGCCGACAGTTCCCTCTCCTGGGGGAGAGGGATAGGGTGAGGGCGGGCGTCCTGCCAACGGGTTGATTCTTTTGCCGGTAAAAGTTGGATTGGCCCGCCCTCACCCCGGCCCTCTCCCCCGGGGAGAGGGAGAATTCGCCG
>OFDN01000374.1_pt1 | contig 38492 bp, 28 predicted proteins | sample 1520971 | NCBI WGS metagenome assembly OFDN01 (sample SAMEA94257418, study PRJEB24077) | hot springs metagenome | biome: Aquatic biome; feature: Geographical feature; material: Water | place: India | collected 2012-06-12 | depth 5 m | reverse complement strand
AGCTCCGGAGGAGCGACAGACGCCTTTCTGCCGCTCCTCCGGAGCTGGGTCGCGGAGGACGACCACCCCGGGCTCACGCCCGGGGCTACTTTCTTCCGCTGCTCCGCAGCTGGTTTGAAGACACGCCCTAGCGGGCAGAAGCCCGGACGTTACCCGCATCACCGCCCATTGACGCCGAAGCTCGCTCCGATAGCCTTTGCCCGTCCGATGAACTCCGTGTCCCGCGTCAGCTTTTATTCTGGTTACTGGTTTTTTAGCCAGGCCGGCTGGCGTCGGGATGCGTAACCGCACTCATCACCGAAAAAGCCGCCGGCCCGACACCGGCGGCTTTTTTGTTCATCAGGGCTGTCGGAACCGGGTGGGCCACACTCAACGCCAGACCACATGATCATCGTCCTCAAGCCGCAGCACACGCCCAAGGAACTCAACGCCCTGCTCAAGGAGATCCGCCGCCTCGGTTACAAGCCGCACGTCATGCGCGGCGTCGCCCGCACCGTCATCGGCGCCATCGGCGACGAGCGCAGCCATCCCTCGCTGGATGCCCTCTGCGCCTGGAGCCAGGTGGAAAGCGTCACGCCCATCCAGAAGCGCCACAAGCTCGTCAGCCGCGAGGCGCATCCGCAGAACTCCACCATCAGGGTCCGCGACGTCGTCATCGGCGGCCCGGAACTCGTGGTCATGGCCGGCCCCTGTTCGGTCGAGAGCGAGCAGCAGATTCTCGAGACGGCCCACGCCGTGAAGGCCGCCGGGGCGAAGATCCTCCGGGGCGGCGCGTTCAAGCCGCGGACTTCGCCTTATGAATTCCAGGGCCTCGGCGAGAAGGGCCTCAAGCTGCTCGCCAAGGCGCGCAAGGAAACCGGTTTGCCGGTCATCACCGAGCTGCTCTCGGAAGACCACGCCGAGTTGGTCGCGGAATATGCCGACATCCTCCAGATCGGCGCCCGCAACGCGCAAAACTTCCAGCTCCTCATCGCCGCGGCCAAGACCGGCAAACCGGTGCTGCTCAAACGCGGGCTGTCCATGCGGATCGACGAATGGCTGAGCGCCGGCGAATACGTGCTCTCCAACGACAACGCCGGCCTGATTTTCTGCGAGCGCGGCATCCGCACGTTCGAGACCTACACGCGCAACACGCTGGACCTGTCCGCGGTGCCGATCATGAAGAACGAAACGCACTGTCCCGTCGTGATCGATCCGAGCCAGGGCACCGGCCGTGCCGACCTGGTGGTCGCCATGTGCAAGGGCGCGGTGGCCATGGGCGCGGATGCCCTGCTGGTGGAGGTGCATCCCAATCCCAAGGCCGCGAAGAGCGACAGCGCCCAGCAGCTCTCCCTCGAGGCGTTCGGCAAGATGATGGCCGAACTGCGGCCGTTCGCCCAGGCGGCCGGGCGAGAATGACCAACGACCAATGACCAATTTCCAATTCCAAGGCGAAGTCGGGTCTGGTCATTGGCTGTTGAGGAATCGGTCATTCCCTTAACCGATCATTGGACAATTCCCTGCGGCTTTCCCATCGCCCCGGCGCGGCGGAGTTGCTAGACCACGTCGCGATGTCGGCTCCCACCATTGGATTTCTCGGTGCGGGCAAGATGGCCACGGCCCTTGCCCACGGTTTCATCAATGCGCGCCTCGCCACCCCGGAACGCCTGATCGCCAGCGACCTGCTCAAGCCGGCCCGCGAGGCGTTTGCCCGCGAAACCGGCGCGAAAACGGTCACCGAGAACGCCGAGGTCGTGGCGGCGGCCGACGTGCTGTTCATCGCGGTGAAGCCCGACCAGGTGGGCGCGCTCCTGCAAGGGTTGGCGCCCAAGCTGAACCCCGCCCGCCATCTGCTCGTGTCCATCGCCGCGGGCGTGACCCTCGCCAAGCTGGAGGCGGCCGCGCCGGGCAACCGGTTCATCCGCGTGATGCCGAACACGCCCGCCCTCGTCGGCGCCAGCGCCAGCGCCTACGCGCTCGGCAGCCTCGCGACCCCCACGGACGCGGACCTGACCCAAAGGCTCCTCGGCAGCGTGGGTCTGGCCCTGGCCGTGAAGGAGAAGCTGCTCGACGCGGTGACCGGCCTGAGCGGTTCCGGCCCGGCCTACGGCTTCCTGATGATCGAGGCGCTCGCCGACGGCGGGGTCGCCGCCGGCCTGCCGCGGGACATTGCCCAAAAGCTCGCCGCGCAAACGCTGCTGGGCGCCGCCAAGATGGTCCTGGAGACCGGCCAGCATCCCGGTGCGCTGAAGGACGCCGTGTGCAGTCCCGGCGGCACGACCATCGAGGCGATCCACGAGCTGGAAAAGGCCGGCGTCCGTGCGGGCCTGATCAACGCCGTCCGTGCTTCCGCGGAAAAATCGAAGAAACTCGGCGCCTGATCCGCGGGTGCTGCGAAGGCGACCGCCCTGCCCATGAACTTCCCCGGACCCACCGAGAAACAGGCGCGCACGATCTGGTTCGCGGTCACCGCGCTGGCCGTCGCGCTCACCCTGATGATCGTCGCCACCGTGCTGTGGGGACTCGGCTACGTCATCCGCGTGCTGTCGCCGGTGCTGTGGCCGCTGGCGGTGGCGGGCGTGTTCGCCTACCTGCTGGACCCGGTGGTGGACTGGCTGGTGAAACGCAACGTGCCGCGGCTGCGCGCCATCATCTGCGTCTTCGCGTTTGCCGTCGTGTTCGTCGTGGGCGTGCTCGGCAGCATCATCCCCCGCGCGGTGGTCGAAGCCCGAGATCTCGCGGGCCGGGTGCCCTCCTACGTGGACAACCTCCAGCAGAAGACCGAGGACTGGATCAACCATCCTCCGGCGCCGCTCGTCCGCCTGCTGCCGCCCGCCGTTTTGGAGAAGCTTCACCTCGGGGTCGCGACCAACAGCCCGGGGCCGGTGACCAATTCCCCGGTGCTGCCCCTTCCCGCCGGTCCGGCGGCCTCCACCAACCTGCTTTCCGTCCTGCCGGAGCCGACCCCGGATTCGCCTTGGTGGGTGAAGGCCCTCGACCCGCGGGCCCTCAAATCCGCCGGCGGCTGGCTGGCGGCCGTGCTGCCGGACATCGGCAAGTGGCTCGCCGGGCAGTTCGGCAAGGTGGCCTCGTGGTTCGGCGTGCTGGCGGGCCTCGCGCTGATCCCGGTCTATACGTTCTACTTCCTGCTGGAGAAGCGCGGCATCGAACGCCAGTGGACGAACTACCTGCCGGTCAGCAATTCCAAGTGGAAGGACGAGCTGGTCTTCATCCTCAGCAACATCAACGACGCGCTCGTGGTCTTCTTCCGCGGCCAGGTGCTCGTCGCGATCTGCGACGGCATCTGCTACACCATCGGCTTCCTGCTGATCGGACTACCCTATGCCCTCCTGCTCGGCCTGATGGCGACGGTGCTGACGATGATCCCGTTCCTGGGCGCGATCACCACCTGCACGCTGGCGCTGGTCATCGCGCTGGTGCAGTTCGGCGACTGGCTGCATCCCGGACTGGTGCTGGTGGTGTTCGCCATCGTGCAGACGCTCGAGGGCTTCGTCATCCAGCCGAAGATCATCGGCGACCGCGTGGGCCTGCATCCGATGACGATCATCGTGGCCCTGATGGTCGGCACCACCCTGCTGGGCGGCATCCTGGGCGGCATCCTGGCGATTCCGCTTACGGCGGCACTTCGGGCGCTGATGTTCCGCTACGTCTGGCGCCGGAAGTGAAGTCAGCCGGCCGGACCTGCGGCCATTGGTGGGACAACCCTCACCTGGCTTGTGCCAATCTGGATTCCTGCTCTTTCTCTGGCCCAGGGAACTTGAAGCGAAAGAACGGTGAAACGGGTGGGAGCTGGACATCACCGGTGCCACGCGTGACTTGCGCTGGCCCGCGGCCGCGGCTTTGCTACGCCCGGCGTCGCGGACGTGGCGAAATGGCAGACGCGCCAGACTTAGGATCTGGTCCCGCAAGGGGTGGAGGTTCAAGTCCTCTCGTCCGCACCAATTCTTCGCCCGGCTACCAATGCACTGTCAGCCCCGTCCGCTGCGTTCCCGACCTCGCGCTCTGGTTGACGGCCGCCTCGCGCCGCATGTCAGCGGGACAATTCCGACCCTGCTTGTTGTGGTTTTGGCTTAAACTCACGCGCCAACCTCTGTCCTTCCTCCCGTTGTTTTGGGGTCAAAGTGGCTTCAAGGACACTGTAGCGTTTCCTCGCTTCTTCATTTCCCTGAGCGCCCGACAGTAGCAACCACTTGTAGGCCTCTACCTCGTCCTTGGGCAGGCCGAGACCATTCGCATACCTGCGGCCAATTGTTAATTGCGCGTCGGCATCTCCTTGGTCGGCGGCCCTGAGATACCATTTCACCGCTTCCGCCTCGTCCTTGGGCGCGCCCCGGCCGTTAGCAAACATAAGGCCGAGGTTGAATTGCGCCAGGACATGCCCTCGATCGGCAGCCTCGCGATACCACCTCACGGCCTCCGTCTCGTCCTTGGGCACGCCCCGGCCATTGGCAAACATGAAGCCAAGGTTAAACTGCGCCGGGGCATGTCCTTGGTCGGCAGCTTTGCGATACCACTTCACCGCTTCCGCATCGTCCAAAGGCACGCCCTGGCCATTGGCATGCCTACAGCCGATGGTGGTTTGCGCGACGGCATCTCCTTGGTCGGCGGCCCTGCGATACCATTTCGCTGCTTCCGCCTCGTCCATGGGCACGCCCCAGCCTTTGTCATACATGAAGGCAAGGTTCATTTGCCCATTGGTATCTCCCTGGTCAGCAGCTTTACGATACCACTTCACTGCTTCTGCCTCGTCCTTGGGCGCACCTTGGCCATTGGCATACATGAAGCCGAGGTTGAATTGCGCAAGGGCAAGGCCTTGGTCAGCAGCTTTGCGATACCACTTGATCACCTCCGCCTCGTCCTTGGGAACGCCCTGGCCAATGGCATACATGCCGCCGAGATTGAATTGCCCCGGGGCATGTCCTTGGTCGGCGGCCTTGCGATACCACTTAACCGCCTCCGCCTCGTTCTTGGGAACGCCTTGGCCATTGGCATACATGACGCCGAGGTTGGATTGCGCCTTGGCATGTCCTTGATCGGCGGCCTTGCGATACCACTTCGCTGCCTCCACCTCGTCTTTGGGCACACCAAGGCCTTTGTCATGAATAACGCCGAGTTCGTTTTGCGCGTCGGCATCTCCTTGGTCAGCAGCCTTGCGATACCACTTTACCGCTTCCGCCTCGTCCTTGGTCACGCCCCGGCCTTGGGCATACGCGACGCCAAGGCTGAACTGCGCATCGGGATGTCCTTGGTCGGCGGCCATTCGAAACAACTTCACCGCCTCAGACTCGTCTTTGGGCACGTCCCGGCCTTTGCCATGGATGAGGCCGAGGAGGTATTGCGCGTCGGCATATCCTTGGTCGGCGGATTTGCGATACCACTTCACCGCCTCTGCCTTGTCCTTGGGCACCCCTTCGCCGAAGCCATACATTAAGCCGAGACTGAACTGCGCCTTGGCATTCCCTTGGTTGGCTTCGGCCATTGTTTCCAGAAACAGTGACTTCGGGGGAGCGCCTGGTTCGGACTGCCCGCGACAAGGCGTCAGAACTGCCGCGAAAAGGAGGACGCAGAAACATACGGACTTCATCGCGGCACGAAGCTAGATCACCTCCGTTTCCGCGGGCAACGGCCGGTTCGAGTTCACTATCGCTTGGCGGGGATGAACAGGTGCGTGCTGACAGGAGGCTTTCCCGGTCATCGCTCCGCCGCCTAGGCGGCAGGTTCGCTCCGGTGTCGCCCTGCGGGATCGCAGTGCACTCGGTCAACTATCAGGGCCACGAATGGGATCTCGGCAAGGACCACCGGCTTCCATGCTCTGCCTCCCGCTTCCGTCGGCACCGCCTAGCTCAGCGCGCCTGGCGCACGCGGACGGTGTATTTCGTGGCCTGGTTGTTCATCGAGGTGAACCGCACCGTCTCCTGGCCGTTCTCCGTCAGGATCACGTCCTGCCACGGCGTTTCGTCGCCCGTGCTGAAACCGGCCGAGTCCTTGAACACACATTGCACCTGCACCTGGATCCGGCGGTTCTCGCGGTTGCGCAGGCGCGCACCGACTTCGAGGCGGCCGTCCGGCAGGGTCTTTTCCTCCAGTCCGCTGCTGGTTACGGAGCGCTGTGCGCCGGGATCCATGAGCACGAACTTCGCGTTCGTCTCCTGGTTGTATTTGTTCTCGTTTTTGGGCGCGTAGGCGCCGCCGGCACAGCCCGCGAACAGCAGGGCGGCGGCACCGAGGGGGAGGGCGGGGATGAGCTTCATAGGTGGGGAATCACTGGTTGCGGTCGCTGACGAACAGGACGGTGTCCCGTCCGGTCTGGACCTGGAAATCGAGGGTGCGCGTGGTGAGCGGCTGGCCCTGCTGGTTCTGGAACTGGACCTGGAGCGAATGCGATCCCGGCGGCACGCGCAGGGCGGCGAAGCCGAGGAAGTTCGGCAAGTTGTCCCACGTGCGCGTGTCCGCCGACGGCGTCGTGGCGGCGGAAATGGCCTTGCTGATGAGGCCCGCGGCCAGCAGGCCGAAGCCCACCTCGTCGGCGGCGCCCCGGCTGCCCTGACCGCCGGCGGCCAGGATGGCGCCGGAGATTACCGCGGCATCGCCAAAGGCATCGGTGCTGCTCTTGAAGACCGCCTTGCCGGCCAGCACATGGTCCATCACCCGTCCGCCCCGGGTGGTGGCCTGGTAGGTGAGGTCGTCGTAGGGGCCGAACTTGTTGGTCTGACCGTTCACGGCCAGTTGCAGAAGCGATCCCGGCGCGCTGCCGGCGCGGAACCGGAGCTGTTCGCCGTATTCGCCGGTCGCGTATTTGGTCGGCCCCGTGCCGCATTCGTAGAAGACCAGCACGTTGGCCTGGGGATCGTAGTCGGGCGGCGGATTGATGCGGGATTCCTTTCGGGCGCGCTGGAGCTGGTCCTTGCCGTCGCCGCGGAGCTTCACGGTCACCAGTCCGTCGAGGTAATCGAGCAGCGTCCAGTCGGCCTCGGTGATGCCGAGCTCCGGCGCCATGTCCTGCACGGCCGCGCTGCGGAAACAGGCGCGGGCATTGTCCGGCTCACCGTCCATCCAGTAGAGGATGCCCCGGTAGTAGAAGGCCATCGCGCGCTCGTAGGGTTCGCCGCGGAAGTTCTTCCGGGACTCCTCCTTGAAATAGTTGCGCGCTTCCTTCGCCGTCTTGTCACCCACGGTCAGGCCGCCGAGCGTGAGGGTGGCATTGTCGAATCGCTGACGGGCCGTGACGAAATCGCTGCCCCGCAACGCCCGGAGCCCGGCGCGGTAGTCGTCAAGCTGGCGGTTGCGCTCGGCCTGCTTCTCAGGCGACAGGCCGGCGCAGCCGGTGAGGACGAACACAAGCCCCACCAGAAACGTTGTCCAAAGGCGACGCATTGGAACAGGATTCCCTTACCGATACGCCGCATCCTCCAGGCCCTGCTTCTTCACCTCGGCGGAGTCTTCCCAGAGGATGTCCGAGGTGCGGGCGTCGATGAGCTGGAAGCTGTAGAGGATGTAGTCGCTGGTGCCGGCCTTGGTCTTGGTGGTGAGGCCGGAGAGCTTGCCGGTCAGGAAGAAGTCCGCGCCCTTGAACTCCTGCACGTTCGGGTTCGTGGTCGAGGTCAGCGAGCCTTCCCGCTTCAGTTGGCGTTCCTTCTCCAGGTCGGCCAGCGCCTCGCGGGCGAGGAACCGCACCTGGCCGTTGGCCTTGGAGTTGAGCTGCACCCGGATGCGCGTGAGGAAGATGTCCTTGTTGATGGCGAAGCGCGTCTCGTTGTTCACCGGCAGGAGGGCCACCCGGGGCGGACCGCCGGCGAAGTTCTTGATCTCGGCGGTGTTCAGGACGCTCCGGGCCATCTTGTCGGTCACGGCCACGAGGTCCTGGGACTCAATGCCGGTGCCGGCGACGAAGCCCTGCTCGTCGGGCTTCATCACGGTCACGGGCACGCCGGAGGGGTTTTTGACACCGGAGGCGCAGCCGGTCCCAAACAGGGCGGCAGCGGCAGCCAGGGAAAGCAGGGACAGCGGACGCAGGTCGTTCATATGGGGCAGAATCAAGTGGAAGGCGTCCCCCCGGTCAACCGGACTTCGGCCGGCCGGAACGGCGGAACCTTCCGCGCCACCAGACGCACCCCGCCGCCGGACATTCAACGCCCCGGGACGGGTTCGGGCCGGGTCGAACCGTCCCGTCCGCCGGCGGCACGGGGCCTGGGAGAAGTGAATCGGCCAAATCCGCGCTTGGGCCGGGGCCGGCTTCGATGTCAGCCTCCGGCGTCGCCCCATGTCGCCTCGCCTTCGCCAACTGCTGGGAGCCTGTCTGAAGCCTGCCTTGGCCGGCGCGGTCCTCGCGGTGAGTGCCTTGGCGGTCCGCGGGGAAACCCAGGGCGATGCCCGCACCGTGGCCCGGACGCACTGGGCCTACCAGTCGCTGCGGCGACCGGAACTGCCGGGTGCGGGTAATCCGGTGGACGCCTTTGTCCACGCGACGCTCCGGACCAACGGCCTTTCGCCGAGCCCGCCGGCCACGCCGCGTGAACTGGTGCGGCGCGTTTACTTCGACCTGATCGGCCTGCCGCCGACGCCTGCGGAGGTGGAGGCGTTTGTGCGCGAGTGCGCGGAGGAGCGGGCGCCGGAAATGGGGACCGGTAATCCGGCCGGCGCGGCCTACGTCCGCATGGTGGACCGGTTGCTCGCGTCGCCGCATTACGGCGAACGCTGGGCGCGCCATTGGCTCGACATCGTCCGGTTCACCGAGAGCCAGGGTTTCGAATACGACCGACCGCGCGATCATGCCTGGCCTTACCGCGACTACGTGGTCCGCGCCTTCAACGCCGACAAGCCCTACGACCGCTTCATGCGGGAACAGGTCGCCGGCGACGTGCTCGAACCGGTCACCGCCGACGGCATCGTCGCGGCCAGCCTGCTCGTGTGCGGTCCGTGGGATCAGGCCGGCAACTCCCAGGCCAACGTCACCCAGCGCACCCTCACCCGCGAGGACGAACTGGAGGACCTCCTCGGCACCGTCGGCCAGACCTTCCTCGGCCTCACGGTCAACTGTGCCCGGTGCCACGACCACAAGTTCGATCCGATTCCCCTCACCGACTACTACCGCCTGAAGTCGGTCTTCGACGGGGTAAAACACGGCGACCGGCCTGTGGAAGGGGCCGCCGACGCCAAGGCTCGCGAGGAACGGCTGGCCCGGGCGAAACGGGATTTGGAACAGGCGCAGGCGGAGGTCGCCCGGATCGAGGCCCAGGGCGTTCGGCGGGCGCTCGCCCTGCAGGCACCGGACCGCTCCCCCGAGCCCGGCCCGGTGCCGTTTCGCCGCTGGGATTTCGCCCGCGCGGCCGTCGCTGCGCCTTCGGGGCAGGCCTTCGATGGCGCGGTGATCGCCGAAGGCCAGCTTCAGTTGCCCCGCGCGGGTGCCTATTTCCAGTCGCCACCGCTGGACCGCGACGTTCGCGAAAAGACCCTCGAAGCGTGGGTTTCCCTGAGCGATCTCACGCAAAGCGGCGGGGCGGCCATCTCGCTGGAGACGGCCGACGGCCGGCAATTTGACGCCCTGGTTTTCGGGGAACGCCAGCCCCGGAAATGGATGGCCGGCAGCGAGGGCTTTGCCCGCACCCGCGAGGTCGAGGCGCCTGAGGAATCCGCGGTGGCGGGCCATTGGGTGCATCTCGCCGCCGTGTATTCCGGGGACAATCGGGTGGCGCTCTACCGCAACGGCGAACCCTACGGCCAGCCCTACGCGGCCGGCCCCCTGGTGACCTTCCGGGCCGGCGACGCCCGGGTGACGCTGGGCCGGCGACACTTGGGCGGGGGCAAACCGTGGCTCACCGGCGCCATCCGGCACGCCGCGCTGCACGACCGCGCGTTGGATGCCCAGGAAGTGAAGGCAGCCTTTCGTTCCGGCGGATTCAGCGTGCCGCCCGAAGCCCTGCTGGCGCAGCTCACCGCCGACGAACGCGCGGCCCGGGAAACGTCCTTGGCCCGAGTCGCCCAAGCCACCGAGGCGGTAAAGGCTGCCGGGAAACCCGGCCCGCTCGCCTACGCCGGTGTGCGCCAGCAACCGGAGCCCACCAAGGTCTTCCTCCGCGGAGATGTGAAGAAGGCCGGTGAGGTCGTGGCCCCCGGGGCGCTGTCGCTGTTCCCGGCCGTGCCCGGCGACTGGGGGCTGGCGCCCGATGCGCCCGAAGCGGAACGCCGCCGTCGGTTCGCCGACTGGCTGGCCGATGCCCGCAATCCGCTCCCGGCCCGGGTGCTGGTGAATCGCGTGTGGCAGTTCCATTTCGGCCAGGGCCTGGTGGCGACGCCCAGTGACTTCGGCCTGAGCGGCGCGCGGCCGAGCCATCCCGAACTCCTGGACTGGCTGGCTGCGGAATTCATCGCGAGCGGCTGGAGCGTGAAGGCCCTGCACCGGCTCATCCTGACCTCGGAAACGTATCGGCAGTCCGCCGGCGGAGTGTTCAGTGATCAGTGGGGCAGTCGTCAGTCGGGCCAAAGCACCGGGGGAAGTTCACTGAACGCGGACGCAGCGCTGGACGAACGCTTCCGCGCCGCGGCGGCGAAGGACGCCGACAACACGCTGCTCTGGCGCTTCTCGCCGCGCCGCCTCGAGGCGGAAGCCGTGCGCGACGCGATGCTGGCCGTGAGCGGCCAGCTCAACCCGGCGCTTGGCGGCCCAAGTTTCCGGCCGTTCACCACGTCGGAATACGGCGCGACGTTCTATCACCTGTTCGATCGGGGGGAACCCGAGTTCAACCGGCGCACGCTTTACCGGATGAACATCAATTCCGGGAAGGAGCCGCTGCTCGATGCGTTCGACTGTCCGGATCCGTCGGTGCGGACGCCGCGGCGGGGCGTCACCACCACCCCGTTGCAGGCGCTCAGCGTCATGAACGGCTCCTTCGTGCAGCGTCAGGCCGGCGCCCTCGCGGAGCGTTGCCTGAAATCCGCTGACGGTGACTTGGCGCGCGCGGTGGCCGCGGCCTACGAACTGGCCCTGAGCCGTCCGGCCACGACCCCGGAGCGCACCCGGGCCGAAGCCGCCGCCCGGGAACGCGGCTTGGCGAGCGTGTGCTGGGCCCTGCTCAACTCCACGGAATTCGTCCACGTGCGCTAGCCGGGACCGGAACCACGGCTTGAACGGCGTTCTCCGCTCGAACATGCGGCGGGGGAAGATTTGGGCTGACACCCGTGCCGGGCAGCGGAAGCTCCCGACGCTGGCTTCAATCCCCACCTCCCATGAGCACCCTCACTTGCGGCCAAGTTGGCTGGTTCGATCTCACCGTTCCTGACGCCGAGTCCCTGCGGGCCTTCTATCAGCAGGTCGTCGGCTGGACTGCCGAAGCCGTCGAGATGGACGGCTACAACGACTACTGCATGAAGCCGCCCGGTGCGGAAATGCCGGTGGCGGGCATCTGCCACGCGCGGGGTTCAAATGCCCATCTGCCAGCCCAATGGCTGCTCTACATCACCGTCGCCGATCTCGAAGCCAGCCTGCGGGCCTGTGAGGCCGCCGGCGGCAAGGCGCTGACCCAGCCCCGCGAGGCGGGTTCAGGCCGGTTTGCCGTCATTCGCGACCCGGCCGGCGCAGTCTGCGCCCTGTATCAGGTGGCCGGCTGACGGCCTTTCCTGCCCCGCTCTTGACCCGGCTTTGACCTTCCGGGTTTTGACGGCCGGGGTTATCCCGGCAATTTTCGACACCGGCAGCCGTTCCACGCTGCCGTCAAGGAGCGGTCCATGGTCATGTCGAGTTCAGTGCGTTGGTTTGCGGTCGCGGTCGTCGCCGGCACGTTATCGGCCCGGGCGTCGTCGTTACTCGGCGAGTATCACCTGATCGTCAGCGGCGAGCTGACCAGGGTTTCCGAAGTCGAGGGACGCGCGGTCATCAACAACCTGGCCTACGCCAACTCCTTCAACGTGGGCGTCAACTACAAGTCCGACCCCGGGCAGATCACCTTCGCGATCCAGGGCGACATCGCCGCCGGGAACCCGCTTCAGCTCAATGCCGGCAGCCTCCATGTTCCAATCGGGGCCGAGCAGAAGGGGAATCAGGTCACGCTGCCGGGCGGGCGCATGCTGAATCTCAACGGCGGTGGCAACCTGCTGACGGACGCCAAATTCGATTATGACTCGGTGTTCAAGGGCATCGAGACGGAGTCGGCCGCCTACGCCGCCCTGAGCGCCAACAGCAAGCTCTCCCTGCCCTCCGGTCAGCCGGGGCCGGCGGTGTTCAACGTGGACAAGGGCCTGGGCGCGGGCCAGGCCGCGGTGTTCAGCCTGTCAGCCGCCGAGGCGGACGCCCTGCTCAACAGCAGCCTGGTGCAGCAGATCGACCTGAACCTCAACGGCACCTCGCCCTCGGCCGTGCTGATCAACGTCGCAGGGTCGGCCATCAGCTACATCTCGGGCGGCAATTTCGTCGGCAGCTTCGTCAGCACGAGTGCGACCGGCAAGGTGCTGTGGAACTTCACCGACGCCACCAGCATCGCGATGGACAAGAGCTTCTACGGCTCGGTGCTGGCGCCGAACGCCACGCTGTCCGCCAAGGCGGGTGCGCTCGAAGGTTCGGTGGCCGTCCGGAATCTGAGCGCCGACGTGGAGGTCCATGCGCCGCTTTTCAGCGGCACCCTGCCGACGGTCGCCGTGGTGCCCGAATCGTCGACCTGGGCCGCAGGCGCGGCGGTCCTGGCGCTCCTGGGCTGGCTGCGGTTCCGGCGGGCCTGAGCGCTGCGGACTCAACCCATCCCCAAGTCCTCCACAAAGCGGCCGTCCTCGCGGTATTCCCCGGGACGGATGCCCAGTTGCTCGATCACGATCCGCCGGACGGATTCAGCGATCGCCTCCCGCATGAGCACCGGACGAACGGGCGCGGACTCGGGCCCAGGCTGGTGATTGGTGACCAACCAGCCCGTATTCCGAGGAGGGGGAGGCTGGGAGAATTCCCTGCGATTCAGCGCGGCCACCAGCCATTCGATCACATCCCGTGGAGTCCGCATCTGCTCCGCGGCGGCCTCGGGAATCTCCACGCCGAATTCCCCTTCCAAGGCCAGCATCAGTTCGACGGCGTCGAGTCCCATGACTTCTCCCTGCCCTCGCGCGCCGTCCCGTGTCAAGCTGCGCGCCGTGCGCACGCTGTTCTTCCTCCTGCTCACCGTTACCACCGCTGCCCTGGGCGCGGACTGGCAGCCGCTCTTTGACGGCAAGACCCTCGCCGGCTGGACCCCGACCAAGTTCGGCGGCGGGGGCGAAATCGAGGTGAAGGACGGCGCCCTCGTGCTCAATCAGGGCATTCTCACCGGCGTCAACTACACCAACCCGGTGCCCACCGTGGACTACGAGGTGGCGTTCGAGGCGCGGCGCATGATGGGGCAGGACTTTTTCTGCGGGCTCACGTTCCCGGTGCGGGATTCGCACGCCACGCTCGTGCTCGGCGGCTGGGGCGGCGCGGTCGTGGGCATCTCGTCGCTCAACAACCAGGACGCCTCGCAAAACGACACGACGCAGTATCGCAACTTCAAGACAGGCCAATGGTATCGGTTCCGGCTGTCCGTCACCGCCACCAATCTCAGTCTTTGGCTCGACGACGAACATCTCATCAACGCCGACATCAACGGGGTCGAGGTGTCCCTGCGGCCGGGCGAGATCGAGCTGAGCAAGCCCTTCGGCATCGCCACCTGGAGCACCACCGGTGAGATCCGTGACCTGAAGCTGCGCCGGCTGAAGGACGAACCCAAGGCGACGCCGGCGAAAGGCGGTGCCGCGACGAACGCCGTGCCCTTGCCGGCCGCCTTGGTCGGCCAGCTTCAGCGGATCATCGCGGCGGCCACCAATTCCGGGGTCGGGCACCTGCGGCTGGCGGAACTGTGCGACACCTTCGGCGCCCGCCCGAGCGGTTCCACCAACCTCGCTGCGGCCATCGACTGGGCGTTGGCAAAGCTCCGGGCCGACGGACTGGAAAACCTCCGCCGTGAACCGGTGAAGGTCCGCCGCTGGACCCGCGGCGAGGAGAGTGCCGAACTGCTCTCGCCCCGGGCCGAGAAGTTGCCGGTCCTCGGCTTCGGCGGCACCGCGGCCACGCCGCCGGAGGGCATCACCGCACCCGTGCTGGTGGTCTCCAGTTTCGACGAACTGACCCAGCGCGCCGCCGAGGCGAAGGGCCGCATCGTCATCTACAACGCGCCCTTCACCGGCTACGGCGACTCTGTGCGCTACCGCTGGAGCGGTGCGATCGAGGCCGCCAAGGTCGGCGCCGTCGCGAGCGCGACCCGGAGCATCACGCCGTTTTCCCTCCGCACGCCGCATACCGGCATGATGCGTTACGACGAGGCCGTGCCTAAGATTCCCCACGCGGGCCTCGCCCCGGAAGACGCGGAACGCCTGGCCCGCCTGCAGGCCCGGGGTCAGACGCCGGTGCTGCGGCTGAAGCTTTCGGCTGCGTTTGGCGAGGAAGTCGAGGACGCCAACGTCGTCGCCGAGCTGCGCGGCCGGGAAAAGCCCGACGAAATCGTCGTGATCGGCGGCCATTTTGATTCGTGGGATGTCGGCCAGGGAGCCCTCGATGACGGCGGCGGCTGCATCGCCGCCTGGGAAGTGCTCCGGCTGCTGAAGGAAGCCGGCTTCACCCCGCGCCGGACGCTGCGGCTGGTGCTTTGGACCAACGAGGAATTCGGCCTCGGCGGCGCCAAGGCCTACCGCGACGCTCACCGCGCGGAACTCGCCCGGCACATCGCCGGCATCGAGACGGACAGCGGCACGTATGAGCCGTCCGGATACGGCTTCACCGGCAGCGAACGCGGCGGGGAAATCATCCGCGGCATCACGGCGTTCCTCGGCGAGGCACTGGGTGCCGGGGAATTCGGCCTCGGCGCCGGCGAGGCCGATCTGACGCCGCTGCTGGAGGAAGGCGTGCCCTCGCTGGGCTTGCGGCTGAAGCCGAACAACTACTTCTGGTTCCACCACACCGACGCCGACACGGTGGACAAGGTGGACCCGCAGGCCTTGCGCCGCTGCACCGCTGTTCTGGCAGTCATGGCCTACGCGCTCGCCGAACTCGAAACGCCGCTGCCCCGCTGAACCGCTTTCCGTTCACGACTCATCCGTTCCGGAGCCCTGCCATGACCGCCGAACAACGCTTGCTCGCCCTCGGCCTCGCACTGCCGCCCGCCCCGGCCGCCGTGGCCGCCTACGAACCGTGGGTCCGCACGGGCAACCTCGTGTTCACCTCCGGCCAGTTGCCCTGGCGCGACGGGCGGATGGCCTTCACGGGCCGGCTCGGTGCGGAATTGACGGTGGAGCAGGGTTACGAGGCTGCCCGGCAATGTGCGCTCAACGTGCTGGCGCAGCTCAAGGCCGCGACCGGCGATCTGGAAAGGGTCCGTCGCCTGGTGCGGGTCGAAGGCTACGTCCACTGCGCCCCGGACTTCCGCGGCCATCCGCTCGTCCTCAACGGCGCCTCGGAACTGTTCAACGCCGTGTTCGGCCCCCGCGGCGCCCACGCCCGGCTGGCGGTCGGCATCAGCGACATGCCCTTGGACGCCGCGGTGCAGTTGACCGTCACGGCCGAGGTCGCGGATTGAGGCTCACACTTCCGATCTGCTACCGGCGGCGTGGCCGGCGGGTATCGGCGACGAAGGCGTTCACCACGTGCCGGACTTCGCGGACCGCGCCCTCGGTCAGCAGGACTTCGACGATATCGAAGCGCCATTTCACGCGCGGATCGCGGAGCTGACGGCGGTAATCCTCCGCGGCGAGCGACAGGGCGCGGCGTTTGCGGGCGTCCACCGCGGCGGCCGGCCGGACCCAATCCTCCGAGGAACGGGTCTTCACCTCAACGAACACCAGGCAGTCACCGTCGCGGAACACGAGATCAAGCTCGCCATGGTCGGAGCGGAAATTGGCCGTGAGGAACCTGAGACCGGCCCGCTCCAGCTCGCGCCGCGCCGCGTCCTCGCCCAACCGCCCCCGACGGAGGTGCTCGGGCCCGTCCGGTTTGGCCCGGAAAAACAGCCGCGTGAGTTTCGCCAGCAAGCCCACGCCGCCGAAGACATCACGGCCCGCGCCGGAAGACAAACGGAACTCCGCTGCCCGGTCCACGCGGGCCCGCCAAGCTGACGCCGCGGGCAGTCGCTGGCGGAACCAGAGCGCCAGCGTCCCGGGCCCATGCGGCCAAGCCTTGGAGGACCACCGGAGTCAGATGACCGCGGCATAAGCACAACGGCCTCCGGCGGCGGGCCATTTGTCGCCCGAGCACCGGAGGCCGCAAATTGTGGAGATCGCCGAATCCCGCCTCAGACGTTCCGGAAGTTCGGGATCTGGATCTTCTCGCCGCCGCGCAGGGCGCTTTCGTGGGCAAGGATGCCGACCATCGTCCAGTTCACCGACTGGTGCACGTCGGGGAAGCTGGGGCGGTTCTCGATGATGCTCATCACGAACTCGTGCGCCAGATGGGGATGGCTGCCGCCGTGGCCGCTGCCCTGCTTGAAGGACAGGTGGACGTTCTCGGTCATGTCATACACGCCCTTGGTCGTGAACGGGCGGATGCCTTCGGGCAGCAGGTGGGCGTAGTCGGGGATCTTCACCTTCTGCACTTCCTCGCCGCCGACGTGCAGCACGGGATCGTCGTGCTCGACTAGCTGCCACTCGAATGATGTGTTGGAACCGTAGCAGTCGAAGCTCTCCTGATATTGGCGGGCGGTGTCGAATAGGTAACGGGTCACCTCGCCGGCCACATCCTGGTTGCGGACCTTGAAGTGCGCGGTCTCGAAGGCGAACGGAGAACCATACTTGGCAATGCGGGCCTCGGAGATGCGGCCGGAACCGAGGCAGGAGACGAATTCCGCCTCGCCGTTGACGATGCCGAGGCACGGGCTGACGCAGTGGGTCGCGTAGTGCATCGGGGGCAGTCCTTCCCAGTAGCCGGGCCAGCCGTCCATGTTCTGGAGGTGGCTGCCGCGCACGAACTGGATGCGGCCGAGCTTGCCGGTGTCGCGGAGTTCGCGGACGTAGAGGTATTCGCGGCTCCACACCACGGTCTCCATCATCATGTATTTCTTACCGCTCTCCTTGGCGGCCTTCACGATCTCGCGGGCCTCCTCGAGCGTGGTGCAGGCGGGCACGGTGCAGGCCACGTGTTTGCCGGCGCGGAGGGCGGCGATGGACTGCGAGGCGTGCAGGTGGATCGGCGAGTTGATGTGGACGACATCGACGTTCGGATCGCGGAGCAGGTCCTCGAAGCTGGTGTAGCGCTTCTCGATGCCGAAGGCCTTGCCGGTGGCGTCGAGCTTGTCCTGCGAACGCTGGCAGATCGCATACATGTGGGCATGCGGATGCCGTTGGTAGATGGGGATGAACTCGGCGCCGAAGCCGAGTCCGACGATGGCAATGTTGAGTTTGCGGCTCATGCGAACGACTGGACTGGTATGATGTGAGTCGCCGGTCGAGACGGCGGCGCCCAAGGGCTGGCCACCGGATCAGCGGGATGCGGAAAGTGAACTCGCCGCCGCAAAAGCGGGTCAACGGCAAACTCGGTTCCGCGCCAGTTGCCGCTGAGAACGGACGCAGGGCCGCTGAGTTTTTCCGAGCCAGCCCCGGCGCCAACGGTGGGTTCCGCCACGGCCGACGGGACTAGGGCCGCAGGTGTTTGACGAAGAACTCCAACCGGCGACGGCTCGCCCAGGGCGTCTCGCAGGCGCCATGGCCGGCGCCGGGAACGACCATCAGTTCGTAATCCTTGCCCGCCTTGGTCAGCGCCGAGGCGAACTGCAGCGTGCTAGCCGGGTCCACGTTCTTGTCGAGCTCGCCGACCACGAGCAGCAACGCGCCCTGAAGTTTCCCGGCATTCACGGTGTTGGAATTCTCCGCGTAGTGCGGTCCGACCGGCCAGCCGAGCCACTGCTCGTTCCACCAGATCTTGTCCATGCGGTTGTCGTGGCAGCCGCAGTCGCTGACGGCCGCCTTGTAGAAGTCGCCGTGCCACAGCAGGGCCGCGGACGAGTTCTGGCCGCCGGCGCTGCCGCCGTAGATGCCGACGCGCGTGAGGTCGAGCTCGGGGAACTTCGCCGCCGCGGCCTTCAGCCACGCGATGCGGTCGGGGAAACCGGCGTCGCGCAGGTTGTTCCAGGCGACGTCGTGAAAACTCTTCGAGCGCCACGCCGTGCCCATGCCGTCGATCTGGACGACGACGAAGCCGCGGTCGGCCAGTTCGTGTTGGTGGCGGAAGCCGGCCCGGAACGCCTTGGGCACATGGTGGTCGTGCGGCCCGGCGTAGATGTTCTCGATTACCGGATACTTCTTCGCCGGATCAAAATCCTTCGGCCGATGGATGATTCCCCAGATGTCGGTCGCGCCATCGCGGCCCTTGGCGGTGAACCGCTCCGGCAACCGCCCGCGGGCGGCCAGCACCTCGGAGGCATCGGCTTCGTCGAGGGCGCACACCTTCGCCCCATTTTCGGACCGGCGCAGCTCGTGCACCGGCGGGCGGTCCACGCGTGACCAGGTGTCCACGAAGAAGCGGTTGTCCGGCGACCACTGGACCGAATGGGTGCCGTCGCCCTCGGTGAGCGGCGTCAGTCCGCTGCCGTCGAGTTTCACGCGGGCGAAGTGGACGTGATAGGGATCCTGTTCAGGCCGGAGGCCGACGGCGCGGAACCACACCTCGCGTCGCTCGCGGTCCACGCGGACGACGTCACGGACATTCCATTCGCCTCGGGTCACCTGCTGCTTCAGTGCCCCGGTCTTGGCATCGTAGAGCCACAGGTGATTCCAGCCATCGCGCTCGCTCATCCACAGCAGTTCGTCCTCGCCCAACCAGTCGCACAGGAACTTGCCGGAGTAGTGGATGAACGTGTCGCTGCGTTCCTCCACCAGGGCGCGGACCGCTCCGGAAGCTGCATCCATCGCCAACACGCGCAGCACCTGATGCCCGCGCTGGTTATAGACGAAGGTGAAACGGCCCGAATCCGGGGCCCAACGGAACGACCCGAGATCCCACGGATTGGGAAACAGCGCGCGGTCCACGCCCACTTCGCGACGGGCGGTGACATCGAACAGTCGCGGGGTCTGGCCGGGGATTTCATCGCCGGGCTTCAGGTAGGGATAGGACTGGAGCTTGGGCTGGAGCTGGTCTTTGGGGGCGGATTCGACGAGATAGACCCGCCGCTCGGGCACGACCCGGGTCTGCAGCGCCACGAGCTTTTTCGAGTCGGGCGCCCAATAGACTTCCGGAAGCGTTTCTGGGTAATCGGCCTTCTCGTAGTCCATGCCCACCAGCCGGTCCCGTGAGGCGTCGCGGCGGAAGTGATGGCCGGGATTGCCGTCGAAGCTGAGCGCAAACTCATTCGTGCGAACGGTCGTCGAGCGCACCCAGAGGTTGTGATCGCGCACGAAGGCTTCCCATTGTCCGTCCGGCGATTTCACCGCCGTGGGCGGCGCCTCGGGCGCGGGATCGCGCCGGCGACCGGAGCGGCGGGTGGGCTCGCGGTCTTCGATCACGGCGCGGCCCGGGGCATCCGCCGCCTCGAACACCGCCAGCGTGCTGCCGCCGGGGCGCGCCGCGAGCCAGATATGGCCGGCGAAGGTGTGTTGGGCCCGTTCCTGACCGCGCTTCAGCAGGCCGTAGCTCTGCCGGTTGCCTTCCGGATCGAGCCAGAACAGCTCCACGTCGAAGTCGAAGGTGTTGACGAAGGTGATCTCCGATTCGGGTCCGGTGCGGCGCGAGGGGCGGACCTCCCGGTCGAAGGGCAGCTTGGCCGCGTCCGCACCGGCACCGGGCGCCACCGTAACCTCGTGGGAAGCGAGCTGCAGCAGCCAGGCTTGGCCGCGTCCGCGCAGGGTGACGGTGGCGAGGTTGGTGCCGAACTCCAAGGCTTCGACCGGCAGCTTGCCGGCGGCGACCTCTTTGCCCGTGAGCCGGCTGAGCGCCGCGGCCACGCGGGTGTGGTCGAACGCGGGTTTTCGTTCGCCCTTGGCCGCGTCCACCAGCGCGAACTCCCGGGCGCCGTCCTTCAGGTCGTTGCGATACCAGAAACGGGTGTTGTCGCCGAACCACTGTGGCTCGAGGCGCTCGCGGTAAACCCGCTGGGCCGAAGCGGGCAACAGGCTGCCCACAACCAGGAGCAGCGGCAGGATGGACCGGCGAATCATGGCGGCGAGGTTGGCCCAAGGCGCGCCGTTGTCTTGTCCGAAACGCGCCGGCCACCTGTGAATCCGGGCACGATGCCGGATTGGCCCACGTTCCGGGAACTTGCCTGAAAACGATTCATTCAACCCCGGTCGCGGACCTGCCGATGCCACCGCCGGTCAACTCCAACCGACCCAAACCATGCCGGAACGCATCATTGCCCTGGCCGGGGAAATCTCCCGGCTGGTCACCCAGCGGGTGAATCGTATCCAGGAAACCACCGCCACCACCCGTCTGCTCGCCATGAACGCCTCGATCGAGGCCGCCCGCGCCGGCGAGGCGGGCGTCGGCTTCGCCGTCGTCGCCAGCGAGGTCAAGGCCGTCTCCCACGAGATCACCCGTGTCGTCGGGGAACTCCAGGACCAGCTCGGCCCCCGTCTGGCCGAACTCAACCGCCTCGGCAGTGCGCTCATCGCGCAGTTGCGCGGCACCCGCCTCGCCGATCTCGCGCTCAACCTGATCGAGATCGTGGACCGCAATCTTTACGAACGTTCCTGCGACGTCCGCTGGTGGGCCACCGATTCCGCCGTGGTGGAGTGCGCCGGCCGCGCGTCCGACACCGCCGCCGCCGACCACTGTTCCCGGCGGCTTGCCGTCATCCTTGGTTCCTACACGGTCTATCTCGACCTCTGGGTGATCGGCACCGACGGCCACGTCATCGCCAACGGCCGCCCCCGGGAATATCCGCGCGCCATGGGGGCGTCCGTGGCGGACGAACGGTGGTTCCGCCAGGCGTTGGAATCGGCCGACGGCACCGAATTCAGCGTGGCGAACATCGAGCCGCGGCCCGAATTCGGAAACAGCCTGGTGGCGACCTACGCCGCGGCGATTCGCGAAGGCGGCGAGGTCAACGGCCGCCCCCTTGGCGTGCTCGCCGTTTTCTTCGACTGGCAGTCGCAGTCCCGCGCCGTGGTCGGGGGCGTCCGGTTCACCGACGAGGAGCGCAGCCGCAGTCGGGCATTGATCCTCGACAGCGAGTTCCGCGTGCTGGCGGCCTCAGACGGCGTGGGCGTGCTCCGGGAAACCTATCCGCTGCGCACCTCCGGCCAGAAGCTCGGGAGCTACGCCGACGGTGACGGCAAGGTCATCGGCTTTTCCCTGACCCCGGGCTACGAAACCTATCGCGGCCTTGGCTGGTATGGCGTGGTCGAACAGCAACTGCCGCGGACCGAGATGCCGGCCTCCGCCCCGGTGTTGCCAACGATGAAGCTGCCGGAGAATTCCACGGCGAAAGCTCCTTCCAAGCTGGTGGCGGCCTGAAGCTTCCGCCGCCTTGCCCCCGGCCGGCCGCGCTGAAACCCTCGCGGCCCCGTGGTTCCTGATTTCTCCGCCGTGCAGTGGCTGTTCGCCCTCGTCGCCGCCACCGGTGTCGGCGTCTCCAAGAGCGGCCTGCCGGGCATCAGCCTGCTGCACGTCGCCATCTTCGCCCACCTGTTTCCCGGACTTGCCTCGACCGGCGTGGTGCTGCCCATGCTGGTCGCCGGTGACATCGGGGCGGTGCTGCTGTTCCGCCGGCACGCGCAGTGGCCGCACGTCTTCCGCACGCTGCCGCCGGCCCTGGTCGGTGTCGTCATGGGATGGGCGATCATGGGCTGGACCCAGCGGCAGGGCATTCCCGCGGCGCGGTTCAATCCGGTCATCGGCGGCATCGTGCTCACGCTGGCGGTGATGCAGCTCGTGCGGGACTGGAAGCCGGAACTGTTCGCCCGGGCGCCGCACACGCGCAGCTTTGCGTGGACCATGGGCTTCATTGCGGGCGTCACCACGATGCTGGCCAACGCGGCCGGGCCGGTGATGGGCCTTTACCTGCTGGCGGTGGCCCTGCCCAAGGACGCCTTTGTCGGCACCGCGGCCTGGTTTTTCCTGCTCATCAACCTGACCAAGGTTCCCTTCAGCGCCCAGCTCGGGCTCATCAACGGCTCGAGCCTGGTCTTCAACCTCCTGCTGGTGCCCGCGATCATCGGCGGCCTGTTCCTCGGGCGGACTGCGGTGGCGAAGCTGCCGCAAAAGTCGTTCGACTCGCTCGTGCTCGTCTTCGCCCTGCTGGCCGCGGCCAAGTTGCTGCTGGCGGGGTGAGTCCGTGCGCGAGGCCGCCTAGCCGAACAGTTCCGGCTCGGGCTGCTTCAGCGGCGCAAAGCTCCGCCGGTGAACCGGACACGGACCGTGCCGGGCCAGGGCCGCCAGGTGTTCGGGCGTGGGATAGCCCTTGTGCTTGGCGAAGCCGTATTCCGGCCAGCGGGCGGCGGCGGCGACCATCGCCCGGTCGCGGGTGACCTTGGCGAGCACGCTGGCCGCGGCGATCGAATAGCTGCGGGCGTCACCCTTCACCAGTGGGGTCTGGGGCACGATCAGCGTCTTCACCCGGGTGCCGTCCACCAGCGCGTGCTGCGGCCGCGGTTCCAGCTTCCCCAGCGCGGCGTTCATCGCGCGATGCGTCGCCTGCAGGATGTTGATGGCATCGATGGTCGCCGCGTCGGATTCCGCGATCGCGAACTCGACCCCGGGATGCATCGTGAGCCGGGCGAAGAACCATTCCCGCCGGGCCTCCGTGAGTTGCTTGGAATCGTTGAGGTCGGCGAACTCCGGCGGCATGCCGTCCGTGATCCAGCCCACCGGCAGGATGACCGCGGCGGCGACCACCGGCCCCGCGAGCGGCCCGCGGCCCGCTTCGTCCACCCCCGCCAGCCGCAGCGCGCCGGCGGCGAGGGTCTCCCGTTCGAACTGGAACCGGTCGGTGACGGCGGGTGGCACGCGCGGTTTCTAGTCCGGCGGCCCGGCCGCGCCAACCCGCAATCGGAGCGGCGCGACTTTGCGTGAGTTCCCGCGGGCGGCTGCTACGGTCGCCGCCGTGGCCGATTCCCTGGTCGTCAACGAGATCTACCTGAGCCTGCAGGGGGAGAGCACCTTTGCCGGGCTGCCGTGCGTGTTCGTCCGCCTCACGGGCTGCAACCTGCGCTGTTCCTACTGCGACACCGCCTATGCCTTCACCGCGGGCAAACGCCGGACCTTGACGCAGATCCACGCGGAGGTGAACCGCCTCGCGGAACCCTACGCAAACCTCGACCGCGCGCATTTCCCGCCGGTCATCAACGCCGGCGACGCCTCCGCCCAGCACCGCCTGCCGCTGGTCGAGTTCACCGGCGGCGAACCGCTCCTCCAACCCAAGGCGCCAGAGCTCATGCGCCGGCTCGCGGATGACGGTTACACGGTCCTCGTCGAGACCAGCGGTGCGCACGACATTTCGCGTCTCGACCGGCGCATCCGGCGGATCATGGATCTCAAGTGCCCGAGCAGCGGCGAAAGCGACCGCAACCTGTGGGCGAACCTCCGGCACCTCCAACCCACGGACGAGATCAAGTTCGTCATCGGCACGCACGAAGACTACGCGTGGGCCCGGGCCGCGATCGCCGAGCACAAGCTCGACGGCAAATGCCCGCTCCTCTTCTCGTGGGTCGCACCGCTGGTGGCCGGCCAACGGGACAAGTCGCTCAAAGCCGTGCCGTCCGGCCACACGCCGCTCACGCGCCAGGAACTCGTCGAGGCGGTCATCGCGGACCACCTGCCGGTGCGGTTCCAACTCCAGATGCACAAGTTCGTCTGGCCGGTGGATGCCAGGGGGGTGTGAACAGTATGCAGCCTATTCCTGAAAAGCTTCGCAACTCCGACCTTTGGAATCGTTCTTGGTGGTCTTGGCGTGGCGATGCCAAAGCACCGGAAAGGTCGGAGTTTATTCGCCACCTGCTGCGTGCATTTGAGTCACGGAACGTGACATATCAGGAGTCCGACGGTTCCTGGCCGATCATTTGGCGTCGAGCAAAGGGTGTAAACGTTTGGGATGAGTCTGGAAAAAAATACCTCGACCTCACGGCAGCCTTCGGGGTGGCAGCCATGGGACACACAAACTCGTCGGTTTTGTCAGCTGGAATCCAGCAAATGAAGACCCTGATGCACGCGATGGGAGACGTGCATCCTCACCCACTTAAGGCGCTCTTGGCTAAAGAATTGAGCGACCTCACGTTCGGGAAGTGGACTTATCCTTACAAAAAGATTACCGGCGCTCCGTTTGGCCCCGACTGGTTCGGAAGCGGGAAGGTGATTTTTTGCAATTCCGGATTTGAAGCGGTCGAAGCAGCTCTGAAGACGGCGGTTCTAGCGACAGGGAAGCCAAGGGTTATCGCATTCGAAGGGGGCTATCACGGGTTAGGATACGGCAGCCTTAATGCGACGCATCGCGCCCATTTCCGCTCACCGTTCCGCAGGCAACTGAGTGAGTTCGCCGACTTTGTCCCATTTCCCCAGGAGAAAGGCGAGCTGAAGTCAGTCGAGCGGCGACTGCGAAGGCTATTGGGCAAGAAGACGTTTGGGGCAATTCTTGTTGAACCGATCCAGGGGAGAGGAGGCATTCGAATTCCGCCCGACGGCTTTCTTTGGCTACTTCGTGAACTCGCTAACGAGACAGGAACCACTCTAATCTACGACGAAATCTTCACTGGATTTGGTCGCACGGGACGCTGGTTTGCGTGTGACTACGAAGGCGCACCTCCAGATATTGTCTGTCTTGGCAAAGCTCTTACAGGTGGTTTTCCTTTGTCGGCTTGTGTCGGACACGCCGAGCTGATGGACAGGGCATGGCCCCCTTCGACAGGTGAGGCTATCCACACTAGCACGTTCTTGGGACATCCAGTCGGATGCGCCATGGCCTTGGCACAGCTTGAACTGCTCACGGGCATCTACCCTTGGGGCTCACGTGATCGGATTGGCGAAGCATGCCAGTTAGGCCATCTATTGTTGAAGCTGTTAGGAGGAGTCAAAGCGCCATCCGGTCTAAGATTGTTCGCTCGTGGTAGGGGCTTGATGGCGGGGTTGGAGATTCAAAATGCGGACGGAACGCCAGCCACCGAATTCACATTGGCCGTTGTTAAGGAGATGCTGAGAGGTGGGTATATCCTCCTCCCCGAAGGTGAGCATGCAAACGTGCTGGCATTTACCCCTCCTCTCACTATTCGTGAGCGTGCTCTTCGTCGAGCTGTTGCCGCGCTCAAGCGGGCAATAGCTGTGATCGCTTGCCGATGACCATCACCGAAATGCGCCGGCTGCTCGATGAGCGCGGGCTCCAGCTCACCCGCTCGCTCGGGCAGAACTTCCTGCACGATGGCAATCAGCTCCGCCGCATTGTGGCCGCGGCCGAACTGCGTCCGGGCGACCGCGTGCTGGAGATCGGTCCGGGTCTCGGGCCGCTCACGGAATTGCTCGTGGGGTCCGGCTGTCCGGTCACCGCCATCGAGATGGACCGGCGGCTGGTGGAGGTTCTGGAAGGCCGCTTCGGCGTGCAGGCGGTCTCCGCGCTTCCGGATTCGGAAGCCGAGCCGACGGGTTCGCCATTAACGCTGCTTCACGCCGATGCCCTCGCATGGCTCCGCCAGCACCCGCGGGGCTGGGCCGACTGGAAGCTCGTGGCCAACCTGCCGTATTCCGTCGGCTCGCCGATCCTCGTGGAATTGGCCGAGGCGTTGCCGCCGCCGGAGCGGTTCACGGTCACGCTCCAGCTCGAGGTCGTGAAGCGCCTGCTCGCGAAGCCGGCCACGGAGGACTACGGGCTGCTGACACTGCTGATCGCGCTGCGCTATGAGCCTGCGAGTTGGTTCAAGATCCCGCCGAACTGCTTCTTCCCGCAGCCGAACGTCGATTCGGCCTGCGTCACCCTCATCCGCCGGCCGCAGCCGCTGCTCTCGCCCGCCGAGGCCCAGATTTTCACGCGGCTGGTGAAGATTGCGTTCAACCAACGGCGCAAGATGATGTTCAAGCTCCTCACCGCGGCCTGGCCCGAAGCCCGTCTGGATGCGGCCTTCACGGCGGCGGGGATCGCCAAGACCGAACGGGCGGAACGCGTGGACCTGCACGGCTTTGTCGCGCTCGCCCGCCAGCTGGCCGCATGAAACTCCAGCTCGTGCTCCTGCTGCTCACCGTGCTGGGCGGCGCGAAGGCTGCGCTCGCCCACGGCTGGCCGCGGCGCCTCGGCTGGTTCTACCTCACGCTGAACTTCGGGCTCGTCACGCTCGCGTATGCCGCTCGCGACCCGCGCATCTGGGCCAAGCAGCCCGAGGGCCGGCTCGAGCCGGTGCGTGCCGCCGTGATGTGGCCCGCCCACCTGCTGAACGAGGGCATCTTCCGCGTGATGCGCCTGACCACCTCGTCGCGGCCGTTCGACGAGATCACGCCGGGGCTCTTCCTCGGACGGCGGCTGGCCGGAGCAGAGGGCGAATTGCAACGGTTCCGCGCTGTGCTCGACCTCACCGCCGAGTTCACCGAACCGGCCGCGCTGCGCGGGGCGGAGCAATACCGCTGCCTGCCGGTGCTTGACCACACGCCGCCCACACCGGAGCAACTGCAGCGCGCGCTGGAATTCATCGAGGCGCATCGCCAGGGCGGTCCCGTGCTGGTCCACTGCGCTGCCGGACACGGCCGAAGCGCTTTGGTGCTGGCCGCCTGGCTGCTGCACACCGGTCAGGCGACCGATCCCGACGCGGCGATGGCCCGGCTCCGGCAGTCGCGTCCCAATGTCGCGCTCAACGCGGAACAACGGGCCGCGTTGGATGCGTTCGCCGCCGGCCTGCGCCAATAGCGCCACTGACCCGCGGACCGCTTCACTTTCCCGGCCAGGACCAGGGCTCCTCCCGCTTGTCCACGCACGCGGTCGCCTGGATGACGGCCTTGGAGTTCTCCAGCGTCAGCGGTGAGTCCGCCGCGTAATTCCGCATCCGGCAGCCGACGAGGCTCACGGTCAGTTTCTTTTCGCCGCGCACGAGCAGGAAGTCCTGCGACTGGTTCAGCGTGGTCAGCGCGCCGTTGCCGCCGGAGAAGCACTCCACGTTCGCCAACGTGGTGTGGCCCTGGCCTTCGACGATGACCGGGTGCACGTCCGCCACGCGCGGGCCGGTGTTGGCGATGATCGAACCCTGCGCGATCTGCCAGTTCCGGTTGAAGGTGCTGTCGCCGAGCTTGTGGATGCCCACGGTGACGCAATCCAGGTTGAACTGCGTGAGCTGCCCGTAGGTCGCAGGCCCGAGATAAACGCCGCCGTGAACGCCGAATGTGAACAGGTCCATCAGAACCGCGTTGTCGGTGTGGTTGATCGCGTAGGTGAAGGTCTTCTGCGCCACCACCGAATCGATCACCGCCTTGCTGTAGCCGCCGCGGATGAAGCGCTGGTTCGACGGGTTCACATGGCAGTGCAGGAGGCGCGGGATGTCATAGCAGTAATCCACGCGGATGAATTCGCCGCCGAGCGGGTAGCCGTAGCAGTGCTCGAACAGGATCTGTTCGCAGAAGTGCGGCGGCTTGGCGTTGAAATCCATCGCCAGCCATTCGCCGTAGAACGTCAGGCACGACAGCGTCACGCCCTGGGCGGCCTTGGTGCGGGAGACCTGAATGGTGGCGGGGTAACGGATGACCTTTGCCGGATCGTCAATCGTCTGTTCCGGATACCAGAACTGGAGTCCGCGGACCTGCGTGGCGGATTCCACGGTGAGGAAGACCGCGTTGGTGTCGGTGATGCGGAAGACGCTGCCGACCGGCTGGGGTTTGTCCGGATGCCGCGTGCCGCGCCCGACCGGACCATGCACGCCAATGAGCGAGACGTTCATGCGCAGCACCAGCCCGCCATCCACGGGATACGGCTCGTCCGACGGCTCCAGGAACAGCGCCGCCCCGCGCGGGGCCGCCCAGTCAATGGCCTGCTGAAGCGCAACCTTGTTGGCGGCGGGCGAATTGGTGGGCGCGACCCCGAACTCGCGAAGGTTCCTGAGCTGGCCGAACTGCCCGGTGCTGTCCATGGACCAAGCGAGGCTGAAGGCGAACAAGGCGGCGAGGAGGCGCAGTCCAGAGACAGGCAGTTTCATGTGAAGCTATTTCAAGCCGACGAAAGCACGACGGGATGATTCATCCCAAGGAGGCAACCTTGGGGCCGGCTAATTCCCGGGGGATTCCGGGACGCTCAGTTTTTCCAGCGAGGCCGCAGGCGTAATCACTGGCACAGGTGAGCCGGTGAAATCGGCCACATTGCGGGTCACGATGAACTGGCAGTCCGAAGCGCTGGCGGCGACCACTGCGTCTTCAAAGTCCGGCATCAGTTAGGCGCGCGCCGCCGCCAGCACGGCCTTGTCGGTCCGGGCGATTTCGAAGTGTTGCAACAACCAATCCGTGATCGTTTCGGCAACTGCCTGCCCCGAGATTTAGCGGAGCACATAGAAAAGCGTCGTGACCGCGTGGGCGGGAATCGCCGCCGTGATTTCGCCCCGTCGGGCACAGCTCAGGACCCGAGCGGAAGCCTCGTAGTGCGGCAACCGCCGCTGCACCACGTCGAGCAGGACATTGACATCCAGCAGGACTTTCACCGGTGTCTGGCCAGCAGGTGTTCCAAGTGGCTTTCCCGGGCTTCAAAGCCGGCCGGGACAAGGCCGGATAGGGCCAACACTTCGGCGTGGATCGCGCCAGAATCATGTGGCCTGGCCGGTGAGACCGCGGTCGCTCCCGGCTCCGCTTCCCGGGCGAGTTCACCGTGAAGAAATTCCACCGCCAGCAGCTTTTCCGGTCGCGGAAGCGCGTGAAGCACGGGCAAGAGTTCGGCCAGTTGCATGGCGGAAGTATGTCGCAACCGTTGACCGGTTCAATCCGGCAAAGGGAGACCCACATTCGGTCGCTCTGTCGACAGCGGAACGGGCCGAAGTAATTCGCTTCGCCCGCAGTGTGGAGGGGGAGCGCGGGGCCGCCGCTCTGATCACGTAGGGAGTGCGGCTGGCGAAAGCGGCCGATGCAGCGGAAACGCAGGCGCTGCGAGACGCCATCGATAACGGATTCTACGGCCGCCGCTGACGTCCAGGGTTCGCCCTCACAGCCTGCTACCCGTGGTGTTGCGACACCTGCTGGATCGGATTGAGCAGCGCGATATTCCGGGTCGCATGCCGCGCCCCCAAACGGCGCCGGGGTGCCGCCGGCGGGATAGGCAGCAGGAATCGGCTGGCCAACAGGAGGCAAACCCATCAAATCAAAGAGCAAGGCTACTGCGGCTCTTTGGGTGAAGCCGGGATAGACTGCACCGCGGTGTGGCCCAGCAACAATGTTCTGCTAGCAAACGGATTCGCAGGTGAATACAGAGATACAACTTCACGACTGTGAAATCTCGGAGGTCAGTCACTCGTCAGGATCGACGACCATCGTCTTCTCGACGGCCTACATACATGAGTCTGCAGGCGTTCCGGGAGCTGATTCTGGGCGCGTCTGGACTCAGGTCGCGAAGATTACCGTTGGTGCCACCACTCTGCCTTCTATTCCAGTGGACCTGCCTATGTGGGTGCTTGGAGGAACTCTTGCTATTGGTCAGACTCGCCATGAGGACTTTATTCCTGCACGCGGCCAGTTTGAGGGCGACGCTGACCTCGCATTTCATCTCTCCACTGCTGACGGCTCGGATGGCGGAACACTCCGTGTGAAAGGGAGCAGAGTTCGAATTGAGGTTTGTGGAGAACCCTCAGAACCTGAAGGCTACACCGAATGCAACCGGCGAGCCCGCTAGAGTGCCACACAAGGCCGAACAAAACGGATGCAGGCAACGGCTCGAAGGCTATCTGTCATGTCAGCAACGTCTTGCGCTCGCCGTTGCCTGATCCTAGACCTTGGGCTGCTTCCAATGCGTATCCTCTACATACTGCTCCTGCTTCAAGCTGCGTTGGCCGCAGTTTTGTGCTTTGGCGACATCGGCTTCGACAAGCCCGGCAAGTATGGTTTGGAGTTCGACGCCGGCATCACACTCCTTCTTTTTTACGCTGTGGCATTATTGCTGGGATTCGTAGTCGCCACCAAGCTCAGGAGATTCTGGTTGTTAGGAGTCCAGCTCCTCCCCATTTTTTGCGTTGGAGGCTATTTTCTCCTGCCTGACCCGCACTTCGATGCGTCGCGCTACCAGTTTCTTGTGGGCAAGTCCAAAGCCGAGCTTGATCGAGCGATTGGCTCACCCCGAGGCGCACTCACAGGTTTTCAAGGCAAGCCGGGGCTGCCAAAGGAAGGATTCATGAACTTGCGAGGTATGACAGTCTTCATCTCAAGCAACGGAACAGTTGTGCGAGTTGAGTCCAACACCCGATGAAACGGCCCAACCAAGGCGCTGCAGCGGCCGGTGCCGGGCGCCTGGACGGCCGGGCCAAGGTCCATCCGCCGGTGAGGTTCGCCGCCGGGCTTCCGTTCCACGGTTCCTCCTCCTCGGTCGCTGCTCCGCGTTCCTTTCCGGTCCGTTTCCGTGGGCCCGGCCCGTTCACAGGGCCGGCCTTCCCTGAGCGTGCCCGGCCTCCCGCTCACCAACTCCTATTCGGGCTTCGCCAGCCGAGCCCACGATGTCTTTCCTGACGGCGGGAAAGCCGCCGTGGGCGGTGCGTTCTCACTCCGCCTTGAACACGCTCACGCTCAGTGGTGGCAGGGTGAACAGCGCGGAGTAGCGCTGGTTCTGGACTGCGTAGTCCTCGGCGGTGACGCCCAGCGGATTGCCCTGGTTGCTGCCGCCGTAGAGCGCGGCGTCGCTGTTCAGCGCCTCGCGCCAGTGGCCGGGCCGGGGCAGGCCGACGCGGTAGCCGGTGAGCAGGTTGGGCGTGAGGTTCAGCAGCACGAGCACGTGGGAGCCGGAGTCGCGGTCATGCCGGATGAACGTGAGCACGCTGTTGGCGTGGTCGCCGCAGTCCACCCACCAGAAGCCGTCGGTCTCGTAGTCGCCGCGCCAGAGGGCCGGCTCGCTGCGGTAGAAGGCGTTGAGGTCGCTCATCCACCTCTGCACGCCGGCGTGGTAGGGGCCGGCCTCGAGCAGCCACCAGTCGAGCTGGGTGGCGGAATTCCATTCGGCCGACTGGCCAAATTCCTGGCCCATGAAGAGCAGCTTCTTGCCGGGGAAGAGCCACTGGTAGCCCAGCAGCGCGCGGAGGTTGGCGGAGCCCTGCCAGTCGTCGCCCGGCATGCGCTGGCGGAGCGAGCCCTTGCCGTGGACGACCTCGTCGTGCGAGAGCGGCAGCACGAAGTTCTCGTGGCCCTGGTAGAGCATCGCGAACGTCAGGTCGTTCTGGTGGTAGCGGCGGTGGATCGGATCGCGGCCGAAGTAGCCGAGGGTGTCGTGCATCCAGCCCATGTTCCACTTGAGGCTGAAGCCGAGTCCGCCGAGATACGGCGGGCGCGAGACCATCGGGAAGGCGGTGCTTTCCTCGGCGATGGTGACGACGCCGGGGTGTTCGGTGTGGACGAGGTGGTTGACGTGCTTGAGGAACTCGATGGCCTCGAGGTTTTCCCGGCCGCCGAACTGGTTGGGGATCCATTCGCCCTCCTTGCGGGAGTAGTCGAGGTAGAGCATCGAGGCGACGGCATCCACGCGTAGGCCGTCGATGTGGAAGCGCTCGCACCAGTAGAGGGCGTTGGCCGCGAGGAAATTCCGGATCTCGTGCCGGCCGTAGTTGAAGATGAGCGTGCCCCAGTCCTGATGGGCGCCCTGGCGCGGGTCGGCGTGCTCGAACAGGGCGGTGCCGTCGAACTGGGCGAGCGCCCAGGTGTCGCGCGGAAAGTGCGCCGGCACCCAGTCCACGATCACGCCAATGCCGGCCTCGTGCAGGGCGTTGACCAGGAACTGGAAGTCGTCGGGCGTGCCGTAGCGGCTGGTGGGCGCGAAGAAGCCCGTGACCTGATACCCCCAGCTCGGATAGTAGGCGTGCTCGGCGAGCGGCAGGAACTCGACGTGCGTGAAGCCGAGCTGGCGGACGTATTCGACCAGCGGGCCGGCGAGCTCACGGTAGCCGAGCGCCTCCCAGCCGGACTTCCGTTTCCACGAGCCGAGGTGGACCTCGTAGATGCTCATGGGCGCCCGGAGCGCGTTGGTCTGCCGGCGCTGTTCCAGCCACGCGGCGTCGGTCCAGGTGAATTTCCGCGTGTTCCAGACGATGGCGGCCTGCTTGGGCGGCTGTTCGAAGAAGGCGCCGAACGGATCGGTGTTCACCTTCAGGTTTCCGTGGGCGTCGAGGATCTCGAACTTGTAGAGCGCGCCCTCCGCGACGCCGGGCACGAAGATCTCCCACACCCCCGAGGACCCGAGCTGGCGCATCGCGTGCCGGCGTCCATCCCACTGGTTGAATGAGCCGATGACCGAGACGCGGCGGGCATTCGGCGCCCACACGGCGAAGGCGGTGCCGGGCACGCCGTCGAGCTCCGTGAGGTGCGCGCCGAGGACGTCGCCCAGCGCCCGGTGGTTGCCCTCGTTGAACAGGTGCAGGTCCGTGTCGCCGACCGTGGGCCAGAAGGAATAGGGATCGCGGCCCTGAGTCCGGGTGCCGTCGGCCCAGGTGATCGCGAGGTCGTAGGCATACACCTGGGTCGCCTTGCTGGTGACGCCCTCGAACACGGCCGTTTCGCCGACGCGCACCAGTTCGAAGGCCGGCTTCTTGCGGTCGTGGACCGGCACGAGCTCGACCTTGAGCGCGGCGGGCACAAAGGCGCGGCCAACCAGACCCGAACCGTCGCCCAGCGGATGCAGGCCCAGCAGCGAGTGGGGCGTGCGATGGACGAGTTGCGTCAGGGAGTTCAGTTCCGCCTCGGTCAACAGCATGGCGCAAGTGAACGCGCGCGGCGGGCAAAGCGGAATGGGAAAAACCGCGGGTCAGTCCGGTTTCGTCGGATGCTGGCTCGCGAGCAGTTCGACCTCGACGAGCAGTTCGGTGGGCGTGAACGGCTTCAGCAGCAGCCGGGCACCGGGCAGGGCCGCGATCTCACGTTCGCCCTCCTCCGTCGCGTAGCCGCTGCAGAACAGGATCGGCAGGTCGGGCCGCAGCCGGCGCAGTTCGTGCGCCACGGCCCAGCCGGTCAGGCCGGGCATGAGCACGTCGAGCAGGACAAGGTCGATGCCCCGGACATTGGCCGCGAAGGTCCGGATCGCCGCCGCTCCATCCGCGACCGGAAACACCAGGTGGCCCGCGCCGGACAGCACCCGCTCCGCGAGCTGCAGGATGGTCGTCTCGTCATCCACCACGAGGATGCGCCGGGGTTCGGTGGGCGCTGGTGCCGACATCGGGGCCGCGCCCGTCGGCGGCAGCTCGCCGGGCACACACGCGGGCAGCACAATCCGGAACGTCGTGCCCTGCCCAACCGTGCTCTCGACCGCGATGCGTCCGCGATGCTGCTGGACGATGCCATAGACCACCGCGAGTCCGAGACCGGTGCCCTTGCCGCGTTCCTTCGTGGTGTAAAAGGGTTCGAAGATCCGGCTCAGGCGGTCCGGACCGATGCCTTCGCCGGAATCGGCAAACGACAGCTCCACGCCGCGCCCAGGAAGCGCCCACGCCGGCACATCCGCGCCCTCGAAGCTGAACTCCGTTTCCCGCAGACCGAGGCGGATGGTCCCGCCGTGGGGCATCGCATCGCGGGCGTTGGCGGCGAGATTGAGCAGCACCTGGCCCAGTTGGCCGCCGTCGGCGAGCACCCACGGCAAGTTGCCGGGGATCTCGGCCTCGATGCGGATGTGCGTGCCCACGAGCGGCCGCAGCAGGCGGAGCGATTCCTCGACGCACTGGCCGAGCTGGCACCGGCGCATTTCCACCGCTTCGCGCCGGCTGAACGCCAGCAGCTGCCGTGTGAGGTCCGAGGCGCGGGCCGCCGCCCGGCTGACTTCCGCCAGGCTTTCCTCGCGGGCCGCCGCACTCATGGCCGGATCCTGGCGGAGGATGTCGGTGAAACCGCGGATGATCTGGAGCAGGTTGTTGAAATCGTGGGCGATGCCGCCCGCGAGGCGGCCCACGGCCTCGAGCTTCTGCGCGTCGCGCAACTGGGTTTCGAGCAGCCGTTCGCGTTGGGCGGCGGCCTGGCGCTCGGAGATGTCCCGGGCAATCGCGAGCACGAATTCCTCGCCTCCCCGGGTGCTCAGGCGGGCCTCGACCTCCACCGGCACCGGGTGCCCGTCGCGGTGCCGCAACTCGGTTTCAAACCGCACGGCCATGCCCGGGCGCAGCGAGGCGAGAAAGGCGGGCCACCCCTTCCCCGGAGGCAGGAGTCCGAGCGCGGACAGGTCCAGCGAGGGGCGGTCGCCGGGAGGATGCCCGAGGTGCCGTTCCACCGAGGCGCTGGCGTCGGCCAGCCGTCCGTCCGGCACGGTCACGACGAAGATGCTGTCGGCGGACTGGTCCAGCAGTTCGCGGAGCAGACGGTTCTGCCGCTCGGATTCCCGGCGTTCGTCGAGCCGGCGGGCCTCGTCGGCCAGGCGTTCGCGGAAGCGCCTAGTCCGGAGGCCATAGAGCAGGCCACCGCCCGCGAGCAGGACCACGGCGAGAACGGTCAGCGCCGACGCGCGGAACACCGGCCGCTGCCACCAAGGCGCGAGGATCTCGAAATCGACCTGGGCCGGCTGCGGATTCCACGGTTGGCCGAGCCGGGCGGCCGTGGCCTCGAAGCGGTAGCGGCCGGCCGGCAGCAGGGGAAAGCTGACCCGCGGTTCGGACAAATCCTGCCAGGGAGCCTCGGGCCCGAGCTCCGTGACCAGCCGGGCCCGGAACCGCAGGAACTCCGGGGCCGCGAACTCGAGACCCACCAGCCTGAACGTGAACAGCGAGCCGCCCGGCGCCACGGTCAGGCTCGGGGGCGGATCGTCCAGCCGGCGGGGAGTCGCCGGGAGCCGGCCGGCGGTGGGCTCGAAGAAGTGCATGGACCGGATAGCGGTCATCAGGGGCGGCAGGTCCGGACCGGTCGCGGTGGGATCAAACCGGAGCAACCCGACGCCGGTGGCGAACCACAGGTGGCCGTTCCCGTCGCGGATCGCCGAGGGCTGGTGGTTGCGGCGGAACTCGAGGTTGGCGACGCCTTCCGCCGCCCCGAAAGCCCGGGCGGAGAGCGCCAGCGGGCGCCCATCGGCCGCGGTCGCGGCGGCAGTCGCCGGCAAGCGCAACAGGCCGCGGGCCGTTCCAAGCCACAGATTGCCCGCAGCGTCGTCCACCAGGCTGAGAACCGGCGCATTCGCGTCCACGCCCGGGACCGCGACAATGGTGACGCCGTCGGTGCGGACCCGCCCCAAACGTCCGTCGGACGTCGCAAACCAGACCGCGTCGCCCAACGGCAACAGCGCAAAGATGCCAAGCTCGCCCAGCTTTTCCGGTGCGACTTGCCGCAGGTTGCCGTCCGGCGCGAGTTGCCACAGTCCGTGACCGGAGCTCGCAGCCAGCAGGCCGCCGCCGGGTTGGTCCACGAGCTGAATGAACGTGGCCTTGAGTTTCGAGGGCTGGATGAACTCAATGCGGTCGCCCAGCCACTTGGCGATGCCCTGTTCGCAGGCCGCCCACAAGGTGCCGCGGCGGTCCACAAAGACGCCCCGGACCTTCCGTTCGCGCAGCTCCGGGTGCTCGATCCGCTCCCACGCGTCTCCCCGGCGACGGCACAGTCCGTAGTCGAAGGCGCCCCACACCGTGCCGTCGGGCTGCTCCGCCGTGGCATGGGCGAAAACGAAGTTGTTGGTCTCGCGGGGCGGATCCAGTTCCCGGAACAGGCCGTCCCGGAGCACATGCACGCCGCCGCCCTGGGTGGCGGCCACCACCGCGCCCGACCGGTCGAGCCGCAACTGGTTGACCGCGAGACTGGTCAGGCCGGAACTGCGGCCGAGGATGGTGAAGCGCCGTTCGCGGAAGCACATCAGGCCGCCCCCGGAAGAGCCGAGCCAGACGTCGCCGTCACGGTCCTCGAAGGCGACCCGCAGCGAGTCCGCGGTAAGCCCATTGGTCTGGTTCAGCCGGAGGGTGGTGCCATCGGGCCGGAACAGGTCGAGGCCATGGAGGATGCTCGACAGCCAGAGGCGCCCACGCGAGTCCTCATAGGCGCTCCACGGGTCAATGGTCACCGACTGGCCGGGCCGTTCGAGCCAGACGCGCTCGCCTTCCGCCCGCCAGAGCCCGCTGTTGCTCAGGAACCAAACTCCGCCGGCGTGGGAACGGCACAGGCTGCGGAACACGGGCCGCGGCTCCGGTGTGACCAGCCGTTCCCACCGGTCCTGGCGCCAGCGGTAACCGTAGGAGTCCTTCATCGCCCAGAGCTGGCCGGCCGTGTCGGCCTTGACGGTGAACCCGCCGCGCCGGGCGTCCGGTTCGGGCAATTCCCGCCAGGCTCCGGCCTCGAAGCGCACGCAATGGCCATTGAAAGTCGCGGCGACGATGCCCGCGGGCGTCTCGGTCCACGACCGGACATATTCGCCGGCCGGCCAGCCCGCCTGCCCGTGGCCCCGGAGCAGGCGGCGGCCCTCGAAGACGAACACCCCATGGTCCGTGCTGGCCCACAGGCGGCCGTCGGTGGTCGCGAGCAGGGCCGTCACCATCACCGTCGGCGTGAGGCCCGCCTCTGGAGCCGTGACGCGCTCGAACTCCACTCCGTCGAACCGGGTCAGCCCGCCGAACGTGCCCACCCACAGGTAGCCGTCCGCGGACTGGGCGATGGCCGGGGCCGAGCCTTCGGGCATGCCTTCGCTGGTGTGCCAGGAGCGGATGACGAAGTCCGGCGTGTATTGGTAGCGGGGCGAAGCCAGAGCCAGGGTGGCCTGCAGCAGGCCCAGCAGCAGGCCCAGGCCAGCCACCAGAGGCCGGCACAGATTCGCCGGTCCGCTCGTCGCGCCGTCAACTGGCCGGAGTTGGGCCATGGGGTCGTGTCAGGCCGCCACCGTTGCGAGCTCCCGGAGGGCGGCCAGCCGGCCGGGAGCGGCGAAACTCAGACCGCCGTCGGATCGGGATGGGTCCAGGGCGAACGATAGGGGCGCCGGAGCAGGGCGGTCGCCTCGGGATCGCCGGTGACCTCGTGCTTCACCGGATCCCACTTCAGCGTGCGGCCCAGCTTCAGCGACAGGTTGGCGAGGATGCACGAGGCGCTGGAGATGTGTCCCTGTTCGATGTCCGCCACCGGCTTGGCCCGGGTCGCACGGCACTCGAGCAGGTTCTGCATGTGGCCGCGGATGGCCGGGGCGACATGCTTTTCGAGGTCCTTCTCCACGTTGTCCTCGGGATACTTGTCCAGTTCCATGAGCTGGTCGCGGTGGATGACGGGGCCGCCATTGCGCGGGATGTAGTCGTAGCGGAAGACGCTGGCCTTCAGCGTGCCGTGCTCGCCGTGGATGATGCCGGCCCACGGATAGTCGGGATCGGGCATCTGGCCCCAGGTGCGGTGGTTCCAGGTGACCTGGAACTTCTCGAAGTCGAACGTGGCCGTCTGCGTGTCGGTGATGTTCGCCCGGCCGGCCTTGTCGTTCAGGATGCCGCCCCAGGAGGTGACACTCTTCGGCCAGCCGAGGCCGAGCATCCACCGCACCATGTCGAGCATGTGGACGCACATGTCGCCGACGATGCCGTTGCCGTATTCCATGTAGGCGCGCCAGCCGCGGGGATGGACGATTTTGTTGTAGGGCATCATCGGCGCCGGCCCGACCCAGTTTTCGTAATCCAGCCACTCGGGGGCCGCGGTGTCCGGCGCGGACTGGAGGGTGTCGCGGTTGCGCATGTGCCAATAGCAGCACACGTCCACGCTGATGATCTTGCCGATCTTGCCGGAGTCGATGAATTCGCGTTTGGCCTCGATGAGGTGCGGCGTGCTGCGGCGTTGGGTGCCGATCTGGACGACGCGGCCATACTTGCGGGCGGCGGCGACCATGGCCTGGCTTTCGACCACGTCCACGCCGGTGGGCTTCTGGCAGTAGATGTCCGCCCCGGCCTTGCACGCCTCGATCATGGGCAGCGCGTGCCAGTGGTCGGGCGTGGCGATGAGGCACACGTCGAGATCCTTTTCGGCGAGCATTTTCCGGTAGTCGCCGTAGGTGCGGGGCCGCTTGCCGGACTTGTTCTTCTGCGTGCAGGTGGTGGCGCAATCGTCGAGAAGCTTTTTGTCCACGTCGCACAGCGAGACCACCTCGATCGGCGCGACCTGATAGAGCCGGAACAGGTCGCTCTTGCCATACCAGCCGGTGCCGATGAGCCCAACCCGCAGGGGTTTGCCCTCGGCGGCGAACGTGGTGGGCAGATACGAGGCGGCGGCGCCCAGCGCGAGCGCGGTGGAGCCCTGTTTGAGGAAGTCGCGGCGGTTCATGGACGGGAGTAAGCCCCCGATGGAGGCGGGAGACAAGCCCGGGGGCGCCGGCAGCGTTGACGGCAGCGGCCCGCGCGGGCTGTCATTTGCCGGTTGTCTTCCCGAGCGTTCAATCTTCCGGGGCCCTGGCCACCGGTGGCGGGCCGGATTGCCCGATGGTGCTGGGGTGTCGCGCTCGTGCTCGCCGGCTGGGGGCAGCCGGCCGCCGTCGCGCAGG
>OFDN01000372.1_pt1 | contig 38608 bp, 39 predicted proteins | sample 1520971 | NCBI WGS metagenome assembly OFDN01 (sample SAMEA94257418, study PRJEB24077) | hot springs metagenome | biome: Aquatic biome; feature: Geographical feature; material: Water | place: India | collected 2012-06-12 | depth 5 m | reverse complement strand
CATCGGCGGCACGCGCGGCGCGCGCGGCAAGCGATTGCGCGAGGTCGAGCACCGCCTGCACCCGCTCGCGCCCGGCGCGCGGGCCGATCAGCCGGGCCAGTTCGCCGCGGCCCGTCATCCCGCTGTCGCCGCCTGCCAGCAGGCCCGAGATGACGCGGGCGATGGGTGCCAGATCCTCCGCGGCAAAACGCACCGCCGCGCCGAACGAGCCTTCCGCCGCCGCGATCGCCTGCGCATCGGAGGGGAGCCCGGCCGCATGCAGCATCGCGCCCAATTGGCTGTCGGTCAGAACGGGAAAGCGCAGGGTGCGGCAGCGCGAGCGGATTGTCGGCAGCAGCCGCGCCGGGCGATGCGTGACCAGCAGGAAGAAGGTGCCCGCGGGCGGCTCCTCGAGGCTCTTCAGGAGCGCGTTGGCGGCGTTGCGTTCCAGATCGTCGGCCGGATCGATGATGATCGCGCGGCGGCTCCCCAACGTCGGCCGGGTGGTCAGGCGGCGCTGCATCGCACGGATCTGCTTGATCCGGATCGAGCGCGCGAGTTCGAAGGGCTTGCCCTCGGCCTGCGCCTTCTCGCCCTTGTCGTCCTTGGGGCCATAGGTGAGCGTGATGATGTCGGGGTGCTCGCCCGCCGGTTGCGGCACGCCGGGCTCGGCCACCAGCTCGCGCGCGGCGGCCATGGCGAAGTCGCGCTTGCCCAGCCCGCTCTTTCCCGCGAGCAGCCAGCCATGATGCATCCGCTCGCCCCCCAGCGCATCGCGCCAGGCGCGCCAGGCTTCGGCGTGGTTGGGCCAGTCGGTCGCAGGCCTGTCATTCACGCGAGCATGTCCCCGAGCGCTGCAAGGATGCGGGCATGGACCTCCTCCGGCGCGCCGAGAGCGTCGATCCGCGCAAAGCCGTGCGGATCGGCCTCGGCAAGGGTGCGGAAGGCGACGGCGACGGCACGGTGGTAGTCCGCCGAACGCCCCTCGATCGCATCGGCGGCTTTCCCGCGCGCGGCCAGGCGGCCCGCCAAGGCCGCCTCGTCACCTTCGAGCAGGATTACCCGGTCGGGGCGCAGGCCCCCGCTGCCGAAGGCGTGGAGCGCGGTGATCGTATCGTCGCCGAGCCCCCCTGCCCCGCCCTGATAGGCGCGGCTCGAATCCACGAAGCGGTCGCAGATCACCCAGTCGCCGCGTGCCAATGCCGGACGGATCAGGTGCGCGACGTGATCGGCGCGGGCAGCAGCGAAGAGCAGGGCCTCGGCTTGCGGAGGCCAGGGGGCACCGGGCGGCGCGAGCAGCAGCGCGCGGATCGCCTCGGCCCCCGGCGTGCCGCCCGGCTCGCGGGTGACGACAACGGTGTGGCCGCGCGCGCGCAGGGCCTCGGCCAGCAGGCGCGCCTGGGTCGACTTGCCCGCCCCCTCCCCGCCCTCGAAGGCGATGAAGCGGCCCCCCCCTTTACGGCCTGCGCCGCTCACGAGAACAGCCCCATGGCCGCATTGACGATCCGGTCGAGCGGCCCCGCGGTGCCGACGCTTTCCGCGGCATAGAGCGGGATGCGGGCAGGCGCGACGCCCTCGGCGGTGACTTCGAGCACCGCGACTTCCTGCCCGGCCGTGATCGGGGCCTTGAGCGGCCCCTCGTAGCGGATCGTCGCCGCAAGCGGGCTGTTGCTGCCCTTGGGCAGGTTGATCGCAACCCGCCCGGCGGCCTTCAAGGCGAGCCTGCGCGCATCGCCCCCCTGCACCCGCGCCTCGCCCACCACCGCGCCCGGCGCAAAGATCTGGCGGCGCTCGAAGGCGGAGAAGCCCCACTCGACATAGGCCCGCGCGACCCGCGCGCGCAGCCGGCCGTTGGGCACGCCCGCCAGCACCAGCACCAGCCGCTGGCCGCCCCGCCGCGCGGTGCCGAGGTAGGAGAAGCCCGCCTCGTTGGTGAAGCCGGTCTTGATCCCGTCCGCCCCCGGCACCCGCCCGATCATCGGATCGTGGTTGACCTGCGCGATGCCTTTGTAGTCGAGCCCGGCGCGGCCAATGTAATAGCCGAACTTGTCCGGATGCCGCGTGATCATCGCCCGGGCGAGCGCGACAAGATCGCTCGCGGTGGTGAAGGTGCGGCCCTCGTCGGGCCAGCCGTTGGGGCTTTCGAAGTGGCTCCCGGTCATGCCGAGGCCGAGCGCGGTCCGGTTCATCAGCGCCGTCCAAGCCGCGACCGATCCCGCCTGCCCTTCGGCCAGCACCGCCGCCCCGTCATTGGCCGAGACATTGGCGATGCCGAGCAGCAGGTCGTCCACCGTCACCGGCTCGCCCGCGTCGAGGAACATGGTCGAGCCGACCCGCCGCCAGTCGCGCGCGATGGCAGGGCTCATGGTGAAGACCTGTGCGGGATCGAGCCGGCGCTGGGAGATCAGCTCGAAGGCGAGGTAGAGCGTCATCACCTTGGTGACCGAGGCGGGCATGAAGCGCGCATCGGGGCGGCGGGCATGGAGCACCTGTCCGCTCCCCAGGTCCACCAGCAGCGCGACCGGCGCCTCGGCGGCGGTGGGGACGGCGGGCAGCACCGGGGGGAGCAGGAGCCCCGCATCGGGCAGCATCGCGCGGGCGGGCATCCCTGCGACAAGGGCGAGCAGCGTCAGGGCAAGCGGCAGCAATCGGGAAAGCATCACGCCTCGGGCTATATCGGCCCCCTCGCCGCTTGGCGAGGCGGGCGGCAGCCTCAGTTCACGATTTCGTCAGCCAGAAGCCCGACGCTCATCGCGTAATAGCTCGAGCAGTTGTATTCGAGGATCGCACGGTAGTTGCCGGTCAGCAGCCACGCCCGGGTGCCGGGGCCGTCGGGCTGGAAGAAGGCGGTCATGACATTGTCGCCGAGCGGTCGCAGCGGCTCGATCCCGGCCGCGCGCCATTCGGCGACGGTCATCCAGCGGCTGAGCCGCTCGTGCACGCGCGGGCAGACCGGCGAGACGAGCCGGGTGCGGTAGGCCGCGGCGTCGAAGCCCGGCGGCACTGCGGCGGCGACCCCCCACGGTTCGCCCGGACGCCATCCGGCATCGCGGAAATAGTTGGCGATCGAGGCGAAGGTGTCCGCGCGGTTGGCGAAGATGTCGGCACGCCCGTCGCCGTCGCCGTCGGTCGCAAGGCGCAGGTAGACGCTGGGCAGGAACTGCGGATTGCCGAAGGCCCCGGCGTAGGAGCCGACCAGTTGTTCGCGCGCGAAGCCCTTCTCGGCGATCTTCATCAGCGCCACGAACTCGCCCGCGAAGAGCTCGCGGCGGCGGCCTTCCCAGGCGAGGGTGGCAAGGCTGCGCGCAAGGTCGAAGTCGCCCTTGACGCGGCCATAGCTGGTCTCGTGGCCGAAGATCGCAAGGATGATCGGCGCGGGCACGCCGTAGCGCGCTTCGATTGCGGCAAGGGTGCCCTGGTGCTGGGCATAGACAGCGCGTCCCCCGCCGATCCGCGCCGCATCGACATGGGCGCGGATGTAGTCCGACATCGGCGGATAGCCGCGGGTGGTGGCGCTGCCGGGCTGGTTGCTGTCGAGCGCGATCACCCGCGGATTGGGGGTGAGCCCGGCGGTCATGCGCTCGAGCGTCTCCTCGCGCACGCCCTCGGCCCGGGCGCGGGCCTTGAGCAGCTCGAGATAGGCGTCGAAGGGGATCCCGTCGGCACTCGCCTGCGCGGTCGCGGGCACCGAGGCGGGCGGCGCGGCCAGCGCGGTCAAAGCAAGCGCGGCGGCGGGAAGGAAGCGGGGAATCATCGGCAAAGGGATGTCACACCTTGCCTGAATTCCCAACAACGGGTTCGCCTTTCTCCCCCCGTCTTGGGGCAAAGGGTGGTGACAATACCGCCGTTCGGCGCTAGCCGATTGCGGCATAGGAGGCGCGCCGAGTGGTTTAAGGCAGCGGTCTTGGAGTCGGAGGCGCGACAAGCGCCGGAGACGTCACCGCAGGTGACAATACCGCCGTTCGGCGCTAGCCGATTGCGGCATAGGACAGGTGGCCGAGTGGTTTAAGGCAGCGGTCTTGAAAACCGCCGTAGGTGCAAGCCTACCGTGGGTTCGAATCCCACCCTGTCCGCCAGAAACAGCGCTGTTTGCAGCAGGGGTCTCGCCATGTTCAGGATGCTTTTGGCCGCAGCCCTGGCCGCCGCCCAGCCCGCAGTAGAGCCGGGCGCTGCCGAAACGCCTCCGCCCGGGCCGAGTGCAAGCTGGCGTGAAGCGATCGCCAACCGACCCAGCATCAAGGTCGCCCCCACCTTCGTCGACGGACCGCGCGCGCATCTGCCCGAATCCGAAAAGGCGCTTGGTCATCACGGGACCGTGCTGATCGAGGGCATCATCGGGACCGATGGCAGGATGGCCGAGGCACGGGTCAAACGGACCAGTCACGCCCCGGTGCTCGACCAGATCGCCCTCGAGGCGGCAATGGCCTCCACCTTCACCCCGGCCCGCGGTGCCGATGGAGCGCCTCTGGCTGTCGTGATCGTGATGCCGTTCGATTTGGTCGCCTACAAGTCGGAGCAGGGCATGGGCATCATGCAATATACCTGCGAGCAGTTCGTGCGCGACATGGACTGGTGGATATCGGTCAACCCTGAGAAGCCCTTCAGCGCGCACGAGTTGCACCAGCTTGAAAGCGGGATGGAGTTCGCTGCCGCCATCTCTCGGGCCAATGGCGATTATGCACGCCTCAAGGGGTTCAGTTCGGATTTCGACCAGCGGTGGCTCGCGGCAATCGATTACTGCCGCAGGAAGCCGAAAGTCCTGCAGCGGGATGCCATCTTCCGCTGATAAGGCCTTCCCTGTTCGTCGGTCATGCGCGCGCGCTCACCAGCCACGCCTTGCAGGCCAACATCACGCCCTCGCCCGCGCGGTGGTGGCGCGCGAACATCGCTGCGAGATCGGCGCGCGCGGACGCCAGCACGTCCTCGCCCTGTTCGGCGAGGATGCGGCCTGCGGCCATCGAGGCGAGCACGAAGTCTGTCGCTTCTTCCGGCGTCGCGCCGGGGCCGCCGACGGGCTGCTCGCCCTGATAGGCCTCCGCCGCAAAGCCCGTAAAGCCAGCACCGGTGAGCACCTCTTCAAGGTAGGCGAGGTCTTCGAAGGCGAAGGGCCCCGGCGCACGCGGCACGGCGGGGGGCACTTCGACATGGGCACGCACCACGCCCATCACCTCCATCATCCAGGCATTGTCGCGCGGGTGCGCCCAGACTGCGAGGTCGATCCGCGCGCCCGGAGCGAGCATCGCGCGCAGGTTGGCAAAGGCGGGCACGGGCGCCTCGAAGAACATCGAGCCGAAGCGCGAGAACAGGCGGTCGAAGGGCGGCTCGTCCAGCGTCGCGGTAGCGGCATCGGCGCACACGAAGCGCGCCGTGCTGCCCGCCGCCGCAGCGCGGGCCTCGGCCTGTTCGATCAGCATCGGCGCGATGTCGAGCCCGAGCGCCGCGCCTTCCGACCCGACTGCCTCGGCAATCGCCAGCGTCGTCGCCCCGCCGCCGCAGCCGAGATCGAGCACGCGTTCTCCCGGCGCATAAGCCGCGCGCGCCAGCAGCGCCTTGCCGATGGGGGCGATCATGCCCTCGAAGCGATCGAGGCTGGCGAGCCAGCGCGCGCCCATCTCGCCCGCCCAATCCTCGCCCTTGAGGGCCTCGGGCGCCGCGCCGCCCATCAGAAGTGCAGCGCTCGCCCGTAGGCGTCGAGCACGCTTTCGTGCATCATCTCGCTCAGCGTCGGGTGCGGGAAGATGGTCTGCATCAGCTCGGCCTCGGTGGTCTCGAGCACCTTGCCGATGGTGTAGCCCTGGATCAGCTCGGTCACTTCGGCGCCGACCATGTGCGCGCCCAGCAGCTCGCCGGTCTTCGCGTCGAACACGGTCTTCACGAAGCCCTCGACCTCGCCCAATGCGATGGCCTTGCCGTTGCCGATGAAGGGGAAGCTGCCGACGCGGACCTCGTAGCCCGCCTCTTTCGCCTTGGCTTCGGTCAGGCCGACAGAGGCGATCTGCGGGTGGCAATAGGTGCAGCCGGGAATCGCGCTGCGGTTCAAGGGGTGCGGGTGGGCGTCCTTGTTGCCCAGTTCCTGCGCGATCGCCTCGGCGGCGGTCACCCCCTCGTGGCTCGCCTTGTGCGCCAGCCAGGGGCCGGGCGTGCAGTCCCCGATCGCCCACAGGCCCTTGGTCCCGGTGCGGCCATAGGGGTCGATCTGGATGAATCCGCGATCCATCTCGACAAGGCCGTCGAGGCCGATGTTCTCGGTGTTGGGCACGATCCCGATGGCGACGATCACGTGGCTGAAGTCATGGGTAGCGCTCGCGCCCGCCTTGTCCTTGATGGTGGCGGTAATGCCCTTGTCGGAGACCTTGAGCGCCTCCACCCCCGCGCCGGTCATGATCGTGATGCCCTGCTTCTTGAGGCTCTTCTCGAGGAAGGTCGAGACGTCCGCGTCCTCCACCGGCACGATCCGGTCGAGCATTTCGACCACGGTCACTTCGCTGCCGAGGTCATTGTAGAAGCTCGCGAACTCGATCCCGATCGCGCCGGAGCCGATCACCAGCAGCCTGGCGGGAAGCTCGCCCGGGGTCATGGCGTGGCGATAGGTCCACACGCGCTTGCCGTCAGCGGGGGCAAAGGGCAGGTCGCGGGCGCGGGCGCCGGTGGCGACGATGACATGCTTGGCCGTGAGTTGATCTTCGCCCTTGTCGGACTTGACCGTCAGGCTGGTCGGCCCGGTCAGCGTGCCCTGCCCCATGTGCACCGTGATCTTGTTCTTCTTCATCAGATGCGTGACGCCCTGATTGAGCTGCTTGGCCACCCCGCGGCTGCGCTTGACGATGGCCGCAAGGTCCGCCTCGATCCCGGCTGCGACGAGGCCGTAATCGCCCGCGTGCTGCATGTAGTGGAAGATCTCGGCCGAGCGCAGCATCGCCTTGGTCGGGATGCACCCCCAGTTCAAACAGATGCCGCCAAGGTTCTCGCGTTCGACGATCGCGGTCTTGAGCCCGAGCTGCGAGGCTCGGATCGCCGCGACATAGCCGCCGGGGCCCGAGCCGAGCACGATCACGTCATAGTCATTGGCCATAAGATACCTCGGCAAAAATCATCGTGAGCGAAAAACTATTGCACCTGCAACCAGCAAAACCGGCAAGAGCAAAGCTGCAAAGGCAATCGTCCCGCCTGCTGTGTGTTCGCGAAAAAAGCTGACCGCCATGAAGCAGGCCAAGGAGTAGGCAAGGAAGTACGCCCAGGCTTTGCCACCGCGGTTCCCGCTGTTTTCCATGGCTTTCAGGACATAGAAGAGCGGCGTCAGGAAAAGCATGAGATACCCAAGGCCGCGCACTGCGCTCCGAAGGTAGGGAAACACGACCCCGCTCATCTTGTGAAGCCCGTCGCGCTCGCAGCCAGAGGGCCGGCGTGATTGCCGCCGGCGCCCGAGCAGAGCACGATCATGCCATAGCCAGGGTCAGCCATTTGCAAGTCCCGTCAGTTTTGCCAGCCATTCGGTCAAGCGCCAGCAAGCGCCAAACAGAATCCCGGTCACAATATAAATGCCAAAGGTGGAGAGCGGTCTGGCGACGAAAACTCTGTTCCAGGCGCGCGACAGACTGCCCGATTGCAACAACGTCAGGACGAAAGTCGCCACGAAGACGAGGCACCCGCCCAATGCGGGAATGACGAAGTTTTTCGTCCAGGCCAGATCCATGTCGGTCAGCCACAATTCGACCGGCCAGAAAATGAGCAACGCGCCCGCGATCGCAGGAATGACGCCGAACAAGGGGACGAAAAGGACGAGACCTGCATGCATCTGCCTGCTCAAGGCCACGAAGGCCGCGAAGGGCGCCACCGCGAGCCCGACGGCAACGAGGATGCGTGCGAGAATGAGACTCATGGTCTCGCCTCGGCGACTGCGCGCGGACGGCCATCCTCGCCGAGGAGGACGAATTTGAAGGTGCCCTCGGCGACCTTGGTGGTGGCCTCGCCGTTACGCTCGCGGGCGATGGCCTCTGCGGCGATGGTGAGCGAGGTGGTGCCGGTGGCGAGGATGTCGCAATAGACGGAGAGTTCGTCGCCCACCGCCATCGCGCCCGGGAAGGCGAAGTCGGTCGCCGAGACGACCACCGCCTTGCCCTGCCCCACCCGGCTTGCGAGCGACCCTGCGCCCAGCGCCATCTGCGCCATCAGCCATCCGCCGAACACCCCGCCATAGGGGTTGGTGTCGGCCGGCATGGCGGTGACGCGGATCTGGGGGGTGCGGCTCAAAGCCCCTCTCCCCTCGTGGGAGAGGGGTTGGGGAGAGGGGGCTGCGCAGCGTCCAAAATCACGCGCGCCACTCCGTCAGGATTACTGAGAACCTTATTGTTCCAGAACCGCATCACGCGAAAGCCTTGCTCTTTCAGCCACATATCCCGCACCGCATCGCCAGCGTTTTCGGCGTGCTGCGAGCCATCAGCCTCGACAGTCAACCGCGCGCCGAAACACACAAAGTCCACGATGTAGTCACCCAACTGCTCCTGCCGCTTGAACTTCAATCCGCTGAGCCGTTGACCGCGCAGCATCGACCACAGCTTCGCCTCGGCCTCGGTCGGTTCGCGCCGCATCCGTTTCGCGAGGGGGAGAAGGTTGCGCTTGCCCCCTCTCCTTCCCACCGCTGCGCGGCGGGCCCCTTCCTCTCCCGCAAGGGGAGAGGAGTAGGAAGTCCCATCCGTCACCCTTTCCTCTCCGCTTGCCGGAGAGGATACGGAGACTTGCGAGCTTGCTCGCTAGGCGGAGTTGGAGAGGTCACACCACCAGCCCCATCGGGTTCTCGACCAGCTGCTTGATCGCCTCCATCAGCTGCGCCCCATCCGCTCCGTCGATGGCGCGGTGGTCGAAGCTTCCCGAGGCGTGGAGCACCGTCGCCACCTCGATCGCGCCGTTCACCACATAGGGCTGCTGCTGGCCTGCGCCGACGGCGAGGATCATGCCCTGGGGCGGGTTGATCACCGCGTCGAACTGCTTGATCCCGTACATGCCGAGGTTGGAGAGGCTCGCGGTGCCGCCCTGGTATTCGTGCGGCATGAGCTTGCCGTCACGCGCCTTGGCGGCGAGTGCCTTCATCTCGGTCGAGATCGCGGCGAGGCCCTTGGTGTCGGCACTGGTGATGACCGGGGTGATGAGGCCCGAGGGCGCGGCCACCGCCACCGAGATGTCGGCGCGGCTGTAACGGTGCATCACGTCGCCGCGGAAGCTGACATTGCACTGCGGCACCCGCATCAGCGCGCGGGCGAGTGCCTTGATGAGGAGATCGTTGACCGACAGCTTCACCCCGTCGGGCTCGAGCGATGCGTTGAGTTCGCCGCGCAGCTTCAGCAGCGGATCGAGCCGGATGTCGATGGTGAGGTAGTAGTGCGGGACGGTCTGCTTGCTCTCGGTGAGGCGCCGGGCGATGACCTTGCGCACGCCCGAGAGCTTTTCCTCGGTGAAGGGCGCGCCGCCCTCGATGGCGGGGGCTGGAGCGGGAGCGGGCGCGGGCGCCGCGGTGGGGGCAGCCGCCGCCGGTGCGGCCGCCGCAGCGGGGGCCGGAGCCGCCGCGCCGGGCGTGAAGTTTGCGACGTCGTCCTTGACGATCCGGCCATTGGGGCCGCTGCCTGTGACCTGCGCGAGGTCGATTCCCTTGTCGGCCGCGATCCGCCTGGCGAGCGGGGAGGCGATGATGCGTTCGCCCGAAGCGGCGGGCGCGGGCGCGGCTGCGGGCGCAGCGGCGGGGGCAGGCGTGCCGCCGCCCTTGGCAATCGCCGCCTCGACATCTTCCTTGGTGATCTTGCCCTTGGGGCCGGTGCCGGTGACGCCGGCAAGGTCGAGCCCGGCCTGCTCGGCCATCTTCTTTGCAGTTGGAGTGGCGGCCGGGCCGTCTGCGGCGGGAGCCTCCTCAGCCGGAGCAGTAGCGGGTGCGGCGGCGGGCGCTGGCGCCGCCTCCTCGCCCTCGACCGCCAGCCGCGCGATCACCGCGCCGACCTTCACGCCCTCGGTTCCGGCCTCGATCAGGATCTCGGCGATCACGCCCTCGTCGACCGCCTCGAACTCCATCGTCGCCTTGTCGGTCTCGATCTCGGCCATCACGTCGCCCGAGGAAACCGTGTCCCCGACCTTCACCAGCCACTTGGCGAGCGTGCCCTCTTCCATGGTGGGCGACAAAGCCGGCATCTTGATGTCGAGGGCCATGATCCGCTGAAACTCCCGTGAACGATCCGTGGCGCTGTCTCTGGCCAATTCCCTAACGTCGGGCAAGGCCCAGAATGGCAGTTGAGCGCTCCCCCTTGCCATTCCATACGAATGCATTGATACCCCGCGCTCATAACGGGGCCGAGACGATGCGCACATTCCTGGTCATCATCGACGAGAGCGAGGAGGCGACCGCCGCGCTGCGCTACGCCGCGCGCCGGGCCGTGGCGGTGGGGGGCGCGGTGCATCTGCTGGCGCTGGTGCCGCAGCAGAATTTCTCCGCTTTCGGCGCGGTGCAGGCAACGATCGAGGCCGAGGCGCGCGACCGGGCCGAGATGCTCGCCCACGGCGTCGCGGGCAATCTGCTCGCGGAGAGCGGGATCATGCCGACGATCTCGGTCAAGATCGGACAGGGCCAGAAGATCGTCAGCGAGTTTCTCGCCGAGCATGCCGAGGTCGCCGCGCTGGTGCTGGGCGCGGCCAAGGGCGCAGCCCCGGGCCCGCTGGTGACGCATTTCTCGGGCGCGGCGGGGAGCCTGCCCTGCCCGCTCTACATCGTCCCGGCCGATTACGACGAGACCAAGAGCGACCACACCGTCTGAGGTGCTGGCGTCATTTCTTGCGGCCCTGATGGCGGATATTGCCCGGCCGCCCGCGCTTGCCGACCATGAACTTGCCTGCCTTCTTGGGCGGCCCGCCCGCTGAACGGCGGCGCTCATCCGGCCTTGCACCGCGCGGCTCGATCGTCCCGGCATCGGCATCGGGCAGCACGAACTTGAGCGATCCGGTGAGCGGGTTCGATTCCGCCAGCCGCAGCTTCAGCCGGTCGCCGGTCGCGTAGGTGGTGCCGCTATCGCTGCCGATCAGCGCCTTGGCAGCCTCGTCATGGCGGAAATACTCGCCCCCGAGGGTGGAGATCGGCACGAGGCCGTCGCCCCCGAGGCCGACGATGGTGGCGAAGAAGCCGAAGGCCTGCACCCCGGTGATGCGCGTGTCGAACACCTCGCCGACCCGGCCCGAGAGCCAGGCCGCGACATAGCGGTCGATGGTGTCGCGCTCGGCCTCCATCGCGCGGCGCTCGGTCTGGCTGATCGCGTCGGAGACCTGTTCGAGGCTCGCGCGGTCACGGTCGGAGAGCCCGCTGGTCGGCGGGATCGACCCCGGCGGAGCGGGCTGTTCGAGCTTGTAGGCATCGACCAGCGCGCGGTGGACCAGAAGGTCCGAATAGCGCCGGATCGGCGAGGTGAAGTGGGCATAGCTGCCCAGCGACAGCCCGAAGTGCCCGGCATTGGCGGGGCCGTAATAGGCCTGCGTCTGGCTGCGCAGCACCGCTTCCATGACGAGCGCCTTCTCGGCCTCGTCGGAGATGTCCTTGAGCATCCGATTGAACAGGCCGGGGGTGACGACCTGCCCGAGCGCCAGCTTCTTGCCCATCGTCGCGAGGTAATCGCGCAGGGCGATGAGCTTCTCGCGGGAGGGCGGCTCGTGGATGCGGTAGACGACCGGCGCGGTCTTGGCCTCCAGCGCCTTGGCGGCGGCGACATTGGCGGCGATCATGAAATCCTCGACCACGCGGTGCGCATCGAGCCGCTCGCGGATGGCGATGGATTGGATGCGGCCCTGCTCGTCGAGCACCACGCGGCGTTCGGGCAGTTCGAGCTCGAGCGGATCGCGGGCATCGCGCGCGGCGGCGAGCGCCTTCCATGCGGCCCACAGATTGGCGAGGTATTCGGGCGGGTTGCCTGCATCCACCTGTGCCTGCGCATCCTCGTAAGCGATGTTGTGCGCGATCCGCACCAGCGCGCGGGTGAAGCGGAAGCTGGAAACCTTGCCGTCGGCGTTGATGTGGAGATGGCAGGCCATCGCCGCGCGGTCCTCACCCTCTTTCAGCGAACACACGTCGGCGCTGAGCACCTCGGGCAGCATCGGCACCACGCGGTCGGGGAAATAGACCGAATTGCCGCGCTTCCGCGCCTCGCGGTCGAGGGCGGAGCCGGGGCGGACGTAGAATGACACATCGGCGATCGCGACCACCGCGTTAAAGCCGCCCTGCCCGTCCGGCTCGGCCCAGATCGCGTCATCGTGGTCGCGCGCATCGGCAGGGTCGATGGCGACGATCGGCAGGTGTCGCAGGTCTTCGCGCGTCTTGTCGGAAAGCTTGAGTTTTGCCGCGCGCGGGGCTTCCTCGAGCACCTCCTCGGGGAAGATGTGCGGGATGCCGTGCTTGGCGATGGCGATCAGGCTGAAGCTCTTCGGCGCGAGCGGATCGCCCACCACCTCAATCACCTTCACGCCCGCGCGCTCGGAGCGGCCCACCCGCTCGGCGATCACCAACTGGCCTTGCTCGGCGCTGCCCAGATCGGCGATGGGCGCGGACTGGCGCACGCGCTTGTCGACGGGGGCGAGCCAGGCCTTGCCCGTCCTGTCGATCTCGACGATCCCCATTAGGCCTTCCGTGCGCGCGGGGAGCTTTTTCATCGGATGCGCGATCCAGCCCGCATCCGTCTCCTCGGCGCGCGCGAGGATACGGTCGCCGCGCTTGAGCGCCGGGGGACGCTTCGCGCCGCGCATCTTCGGCTCGCGCACGATCAGGCGCGGCGGCTTGCCGGGGGCCTCGGGGTCCCAGTTGTCGGGCTCGGCGATCAGCTCGCCGTCATCGACATCGACGATCCTGAGCGTCGTCACCTTGGGCACCCCGCCCATGCGGTGGTAGGCGCTCTTCTTGCCGTCGATCAGCCCTTCCTCGGCCATGTCCTTGAGCAGGGCCTTCAATTTGATCTTCTCCTGCCCCTTCAGCCCGAAGGCCTTGGCGATCTCGCGCTTGCCGGCGGGAATGTCGGAGGACTGGATGAAGTCGAGCACCTGCTGGCGGCTCGGCATCCCCTGGGGGAGCTTGGGAGGTTTGGGCATGAGCTAACCCCTACCCGTTCGCCCTGAGCTTGTCGAAGGGCTGCACTTCACTTTCTGTCGGCGGAGCAAAGAAAAGCGGTGCTTCGACAGGCTCAGCACGAACGGAATTAATGCCTATTCCTTCGCCACCGGCTCGAACGCCCCGCCGGGGACGGCGCTTGATACGGGTGAGCAATACTCGCCCGCACAGGCCGCGACACCAAAGATCCAGTCATCGCCGCGCACGCTGGGAAAAGACGTGCCTGCTATGGCAACCGGGACACCACATTCGGTTGCGCGCCCTTTTCCGAGGCATTCTGAAGGGGGGTTCTCAATTCTCTGTGCGGGTCGTTCACCCCAAAACGCTTGGTCGGTCGGACGCTTCCATACTTCGAATGCGTCGGCGCCATAAACAGGGCTCCAGCGCACATCAGTATAGGTCTTCACCGCCGCATCGACGCTCACCTTCGGCGGCATCGGTGCCCGGGCGAGCGCATCGAGCGCCCGCACGTTCAGCTTCGTCACCCCGGCGAGATAGGCGAAGTCCATCTCGTCGATGGTGTCGCCGTAGAACACGCCGTTCTCGGTGCGCAGGTCCTGGTGCTGGTGGTCGTAGTCCTCGACCCCCACGGAGAAGCGGATCGCGGGGTAGCCCTTCTGGAGGAACGGCACCTGATCCCCGCCCCGCCCCATGCGGTCCGTGCGCCAGATCTGGCGGACTTGCAGGCCGTCGGGGTGCTTCTCGGCGAGCCCCGCCACCCAGCGCGAAAGGTTGCGCGAGGGCGTGTCGTTCTCGCCGCCGAACCGCGTCTGCGCTGCCCGAAGCCGGTCGGTGAGATCGGCGCGCGGGCCTTCGGAGAAGACGCGCACCACCTTCGGCTCGCAATAGCCGTCGCTGCCGCAGGAATTGCCGACGATGTCGTTGTTGAGCACCGCCTTCACGGTAAAACCCTGCGCCTCGGCCCAATTCGCGAGGATCTGCCCGCCGTGGAGCCCCTGCTCCTCGCCCGAAAGCAGCGCGTAGATGATGGTGGTGGGGTATTTGGTGCCGCTCAGCACCCGCGCCGCCTCGATCACCAGTGCGGTGCCGGAGCCGTCGTCATTGGCGCCGGGGGCGTCGGAGGTCGCATCCATCACGTCGGTGACGCGGCTGTCGATATGGCCCTGCACGATCACGACCTCGTTCGGGCGCTCGCTGCCGCGCTGGATGGCGACCGCGTTGCGCACCAGCGTCGGGTTGGGTACGCGCGGGCCGGTGACGGTCTCGCCCACGGGCAGCACCTCTAGGCACCCGCCGCACTTCGCGCCGATCCGGCGGAATTCCTCGAGCCCCCAGTCGACCGCCGCACCGATCCCGCGTGCCGGGTCGGTCTGCGAGGACAGGGTGTGGCGCGTGCCGAAGCTCACGAGCTTGGCGACGTCTTTCTCGAGGCGTTCGGCGGAGACCTGGTCGGCGGGGTGGGGTTCGGCGGCGAGCGGGGCGGCCACAAGGGCGGCGAGCAGGAAAGCGCGTTTCAACATGCGCCCTGTCTGCCCGCCCGCCCCGCGCTAGGCAAGCCTAGTAGGCCCGCGCCACCAGAATGCGTTCCACGGCGGGGGCGCCGGTGAAGATGCAGGCGCCGCTCGCGGCTTGCGCGCCGCGCGGCACGTTGCGGATAGTCAGCTTCACCGCCTTCAACTTCTCGACCACAGCGTCGAGCGCCGCGCCGGTGGGCTTGGCCCATTCGACCTCGACCCACCCGGGATATTTCCCGCCCTTCTCGAAGTGATCGACCACGGCTGCCCACTCGGTCACGCCACGGGTGATGTTGGCATCGCGCCGCTTGCGGGCTTCTTCGTAGAGGCCGTGCTGGATCGCTTCGAGCACCGAGCCCGCCTCGGCAACGAACCCGGCGTGCGCGGGATAGGTGAAGGCGGGCTTGCCGTTGGCCGCGTTCCACAGCTGGTCGCGGCGCAGGACGGCGATCTTGCCCTCGGCCATGTCGCGCGGGCCGACCTCGATGATTACGGGCGCGCCCTTTCTCACCCAGTCCCACCGCTTGGCCGCGGCCTTGCCGGGCTTCACGTCGACCAGCACCCGCACCCGCTCGCCGAGCGCCACCTGCGCGGCGAGCGCGGCGCGGACGGTTTCGCAATAGGCGATCAACTCGGCGTCCTCGGGCGCCTCGCGCAGCATCGGGATGATGACGATCTGCTGCGGCGCGATCGCAGGCGGCACGCGCAGCCCGTCATCGTCGCCGTGAGTCATGATCACCCCGCCGATCATGCGGGTCGAGACGCCCCAGCTGGTGGTGTGGCAGAACTGCTGCGTGCCCTCGCGATCCTGGAACTGGATGCCGGCGGCATGGGCGAAATTGGTGCCGAGGTAGTGCGAGGTGCCCGCCTGAAGCGCCTTGCCGTCCTGCATCATCGCCTCGATCGACCAGGTCTCGACCGCGCCGGGGAAACGCTCGTTCTCGGGCTTCTCGCCCGCGATCACGGGGAGCGCGAGGTCATCCTCGGCACACGCGCGGTACATTTCCAGCGCGCGGTGGGTTTCGGCGAGCGCATCCTCGCGGTTCTCGTGCGCGGTGTGACCCTCCTGCCAGAGGAACTCGCTGGTGCGCAGGAACATCCGCGTGCGCATCTCCCAGCGCACCACATTGGCCCACTGGTTGGTGAGCAGCGGCAGATCGCGCCACGACTGCACCCAGCGCGCCATGGCATCGCCGATGATCGTCTCAGATGTCGGGCGGACAACCAGCGGCTCTTCGAGCTTCGCCTCGGGGTCGGGGATCAGCCCGCCCTTGCCATCGGCGATCAGGCGGTGGTGGGTGACCACCGCCATCTCCTTGGCGAAGCCCTCGACATGCTCGGCCTCGCGGGTGAAGTTGGCGAGCGGGATGAACAGCGGGAAGTAGCAGTTCTGCACCCCCGCCGCCTTGATCCGGTCGTCCATCAGGCGCTGGATGCGCTCCCAGATGCCATAGCCCCACGGCTTGATCACCATGCAGCCGCGCACCCCCGATTCCTCGGCGAGGTCGGCGGCGGAGATGACCTCCTGGTACCACTTGGCAAAGTCGTCTGCGCGCGTGACGGTGAGCGCGTGGCGGATCTGGGACACGGGGAATTCTTCCTGCTTGAACGGATGCGGCTGTTACCGCTGGCGCCGGGGCGCTAGGCGCTATTTGCCGAGTTCGTCCAGCTTCTTTTGCATCGCCGCCATCTGTTCGCGCAGCACGGCGATCTCGCTCTGGGTGTCGGCGGCGGGCTTGGCGGCTGGCTTGTCCTTGCCCTTGCCGAGCCCCGGCATGAAGGCATCGGCCGCGGCGCGCATCATCGCCATGTTGGTTTCGTGGATCGCGGCGAAAGGCGTCGCGCTGATGCCCTTCTCGAAGGCCTCGCGGATCTTCGACTGGTTCTCGCGGAAATTGGCCATGCTGGCCTCGAGATAGGACGGCATCAGCGCCTGCATCGAATTGCCGTACATACCGATCAGCTGCCTGAGGAAGCTCACCGGGAGCATCTGCTGCCCGCCGCTGGCTTCTTCATCCATGATGATCTGCGTCAGGATCGAGTGGGTGATGTCATCCCCGGTCTTGGCGTCGAGCACCTGGAACTCGACATTCTCGCGCACCATCCGGGCGAGGTCTTCCAGCGTTATGTAGCTCGAGGACGCCGTGTTGTAGAGCCGCCGGTTGGCGTATTTCTTGATGATGATGGCATCGCCGGCCTCGCCGGATGCTGCCGCTTTCGTCCTGACCATTGCTGAGAGACCCCGCGTTATCCTATCTTTCGATAGCGCACCTTAGCACCTGCACTAGCTGCGGTGCAACAACAACGCGGCGCAGCCTCATCGCGGCCTGAGGCGCGGGCCGATGGTGGTGAGGAGTTCATACGCCGAAAGAGCGCTTTGCTGCGCAGCATCGGCGATGTTCCATGGCACTTCGAGCCAGTCTCCGGCGGCAAGATCGGGCGCGGCGGCGAGATCGACCACCACCATGTCCATCGAGACCTTGCCGAGGATCGGCAGCGCCCGGCCCTGATGGTGCAGCGCATTGCCCGGCCCGCGCGCGCGCAGGAATCCGTCGGCATAGCCGATCGAGACCGTGCCCACTCGCATGTGGGTGGGCGCGATGAAGGTCGCGTTGTAGCCCACACCCTCGCCCGGCGCGAGGTTGCGGGTCTGGAGCAGCTGTGCCTGAACCTGTGCGACGGGTCGGATGTGCCCGGCGAGCTCCTCACGCGGCACCCCGCCATAAAGCGCCAGGCCGGGGCGCGTGAGATCGAAGGCGAAGGCCTCGCCCAGCGCGATTCCGGCGCTGTTGGCGAGGCTCAGGCGCTGGTGCGCGATCGCCTCGGCCGCCTCGCCGAGCAACTCGGCCTGCATCCGGTTCATCGCGGTGCGCTCGTCGGCGCTGGCGAGATGGCTCATCAGGATGTCGACATCGAGCGCACCGAGCGCCGGATCGCCCGCTTCGGCGAGCGCGATCCCGAGACGGTTGATCCCGGTGTCGATCATCAGGTGGCAGCGCCCGCCCCCGGTCGCGCTCCACAGCTGCGCCTGTTCGAGAGAGTTGATCACCGGGACCGCGCCGGTGGCACGGGCATAGGCGCAGTCGGCTTCCGACAACACGCCGTGGAGCACTGCGACCTGATCGCCGGGGACATGGGCAATGACAGGCGCGACCTCGCTCCAATGGGCCACGAAGAACGCGCGGCAGCCCGCGTCGCGCAGCACCGGCACGCAACTGTCGACTCCGAGGCCATAGGCGTCCGCCTTCACCGCCGCGCCCGCACTCGCCGCACCCGAGAGCGCATCGAGCGCGCGCCAGTTGGCGGCAAGCGCCGCGGTGTCGATCATCAGCCGCAAGCTGACGGACGGTTCGGGTAGGGTCGATGCCATTACTGTGTCTGCGCCTTACGCTGGGGCCACCATGCCTGAAGCGCTGCGCGGTAGGTATCGGGAAGTTCCCGATAATCACCGGCAAGTTCGCTTGCCAGCCTCGCCCTTGCTTCTGGGGCAAGGCGCAGCTGACCGGCCTGCGAGCGCCCCTCCGGCTGGAATTCGAGCCATAAGGGCGAGAGCACCGCCGGTCGTTCTGCACGGAAGGCAGCCGCATAGCCATCCGCATCGCCCAGGCATTTGAACATCCGCAGCTTGATCGAGGCGTTGCTCCTGATCCAGGCGAGATTGGGATCGACCGGCTGCGTTCGGATCGCATTGATCAGTTCGACGAAGGGTGCCGCCGCCTCGGCGCCTTTGGCGCCGTTCAGGGCGCAGGCCATGATCCAGCTGTATTCGCGCTCGCTGCCGGCGATCGCCTTGGGGAACGACGGATCGAAATCCTCGAGCAGGGGCGAGATTGCCGCCAGCGCCTCGTCGCTGCGCCCGGCCTCGGCCAGCAGCGCAGCACGGTTGATCTCGGGATTGACGCGGTAGTCTGGATCGAGACGGTATTGCGCGAGCAGCGCCGCAATGCGGTCGGCGCCAGCCGAAGGGCCCTCGGCATTCGCGACAAGATTGCCGATCCGCAGGATCAGCAGCGACATGTCGAAGCCGAATTGCGGTGCGCTCCCTTCACGGGCGCCGCCGCGCCCGTTCTGTGCCGCGCGATTGGCTGCGGCGAGGCGCACTACCTCATCCTCGACCAGAGCCAGCGCCTTGGCGTGATCGCCAGCCGCGCCGGCGGTGCGCGAGGCCGCGATCACCGCAGCCGTTTCAGGGGGTATCATCGCGGCATAGGCATAGTCTGCGAGCGCCTGCTCGATCGGCTTGCGGCGCACCTCCTCGCGCAGGATCGCCATGTCGTTGCCCCAGCGTGCCTCGGCTGCGGGCCAGAACGGCGCGAAGGGCTTGTAAGCCATGAACACCAGCGCTTCCTCGATCGATGCGACGGGAAACGCCAGCGCCACCTTGGCCTGATCGATGCACAGGACAAGCCTGGCCGGTTCTCCGGGGTCGGCGGCAAAGCCAAGACGCGTGCCCGCAGGCAGGTTCACGACGCCTTCGCTGACGGTGTTCGCGCCGCAATGGCGGGCAAACTGGGCGCGCGCGAGCGCCGGATCGCTATAAGGCGGCGGCCGGGACACTGATCGGGCAACGGGAGGCGGCTGCCTGTTCGGCTCGCGAGCGGCCGACGGAGCCGCGATGGCGAGACCCGTCACCAGCAGAGCGGCGAAAATGGCCCGGATCACGCGGCTGCATCCTCGAAGTCTCTGGGCGGGCCGTCCGGCAGACCCCACCACGCTACCGCCACCCCGAAAGCGACCACGGCCCAGGTGTACCACAGTCCCGCATAGACATCGCCGGTGCTCGCCACGATGTAGGTCGCGATCAGCGGCAGGAAGCCGCCGAGATAGCCCGCGCCGATATGGTAGGGGATCGACATCGAGGAATAGCGGATCTGCGGCGGGAACATTTCCGAGAGCAGCGCCGCCACAGAGCCATAGGTCAGCGCCGACAGCAGCCCCAGTGCCAGCAGCAGCGCCACGATCCCCATGATGTTGACGAAGGGCGGCACCTGCTTGGCAAAGCTGTAGCCGCGCGCCTCGAGGAAGCTCTGCACCGCGGCGCGCTGGGCTTGCGGGGGCGTCCCCGCCAGATCGAGCCGCTCGGTCCCGACCGTGATCGCCACGCCCTCGCCCGCCGCGACCGAATAGGGCACGCCGAGCGCGGTCAGATCCTGCAGCAGCCGTCCGCAAGGAGTGGCCTGTTCCTCGGCGAAGGCATCAAAGTTGCACTGCGTGCCGATCACCGCCACCGGTGCCTCGGCCGCCGCCTGCCGCAATCCCGGATTGGCGAGCGCGCCCAGCCCCCAGAAGATCGGGAACAGCAGCACCAGGCTCGCCAGTGCGCCGACGATGATCGGCTTCTTGCGCCCCACCCGGTCCGACCAGCGCCCGACGAAGACGTAAAAGCTCATCGCCACCAGCCCGGAGAGGAGCAGGACGAGGTTCACCACCTGGTCGTCCATCCGCATCGGGCCCTTGAGGAACGACATTCCCGAGAAGAAGGCGGTGTACCAGATCGTGGTCAGCACCCCGGTGATCCCGAAAAGCGCGACGAAGATGCGCTTCTTGTTGCCGGGATAGGTGAAGCTCTCGAGGAAGGGATTGCCGGACATCTCGCCCGCCTCCTTCATCGCCTGGAACACCGGGCTCTCGGACAGCTTGAGCCGCATCCACAGCGAAATGCCGAGCAGGATCAGCGAGAGCAGGAAGGGCACCCGCCAGCCCCACGCCTTGAACGCATCGGGCGGGATCAGCAGCTGGCAGGCGAGCACGACGACGATGCTGAGCACGAAGCCGCCGACCACGCTCGCCTGGATGAAGCTGGTGTAGAAGCCGCGCTTTTCGGGCGGGGCATGCTCGGCGACGTAGACCGCCGCACCGCCATACTCCCCGCCGAGCGCAAGGCCCTGCAGAATGCGCAGGAACAGCACGATAAGCGGCGCGGCAAGGCCGATCGAATCCGCGGTCGGCACGAGGCCGACCCCCGCTGTCGCGACCCCCATCAGGGTCACGGTGACGAGGAAGGTGTACTTGCGCCCCAGCCGGTCGCCCAGGAAGCCGAACAGGATCGCCCCCAGCGGGCGAAAGCCGAAGCCCACGGCGAACCCGGCCCACACCAGCAGCACCTCGAGCGTGGCGTTGTCCGAGGGGAAGAAGGCCGCGCCGATCAGGGCGGCGAGCGTGCCGTAGATGAAGAAATCGTACCACTCGAAGATCGTGCCCGCCGATGATGCCCCGATCACCAGGCGGATTTCGCTCTCGCTCGGCTCGCGTTGGCTGAGCGCCTGCGCCTCTCCCATCTTGTCCCGATCCCCTATACTCGCCATGCGGCTGCGATCTCTCTCGGCCTTCGTCCCTAGCGAGTGCCTGCCGCTTGCGAAAGCGCCGTGCGGGCTGCCGTCCACGGCAATAGCAGCGCGCCGTGGCGGCCCGGATGATCGCGCGCGGGGACGAGCGCGTCGATGCCCGGCCAGTCGGGCAGCGCGCCCTGTCCGGCGAGCCATTGCTCCAGAGCCCCGGCGGCTTGATCGACGGCGCCGGGATCGCGGCCCGCCGCGCCCTGCGCCAGGAGCGCGGCCGAGGCCTGTCCGATGGCGCAGGCGCTGACCTGCATCCCGATCCGGGCGATGCGCGCGTCCGCATCCAGCGCAAGGCCGAGCGCGATCACGCTGCCGCAGCTGCGCGAGCGTGCCTCCGCCCGCAGGGGCAGGTCATCGGCCAGGGGAAACTCCGCCAGCCCCGTCGCCAGCCCCAGCAGCGCGGGCGAATAGAGCCTCGCCGCAGCCCGCGCCGTCACCGCTGCCGCTTCTTGAACCGGGCGGCGGCGGCGGCACGCGCTTCCTCCTCGCCGCGCAGACGGTCACGCCGGATCGCGATCGCGGGGATCAGCTGGCGCGAGAAGGCGTCGGCCGCGGCATAGGTGCGCGCTGAGGTGATCCATTGCGGCCGACCGGAGAAGCCCCAGCTCTCGTCGAAGCCGGTCACCAGCATGGCAAAGGCGAACACCGCAATCAGCGCGCCCTTGACCGCGCCGAAGCCGAAGCCCAGCACCCGGTCGATGGGGCCGAGGACCGCGCCGTCCGATGCGCCGCTGGCATTGCCGATGATGACCTTCATCGCGGCATAGGGGATCAGCAGCAGCAGCGTGAAGGCGAACAGCGAGACCGCCGGTTCGGCGCGGTAGAAGTTCTTGAGGCCCTCGGTCAGCGCGGGGTGCATGAAGTGCAGCGCCATCGCGGCCATGATCCATGCGGCGAGGCTGAGTACTTCCTGCACGAGACCGCGCACGAAGCCGCCGATCGCGGCGATCGTGACGATGATGGCGATGATGATGTCGAGCACGGCCATTGCGCGCCACGATTATGCGTTGCCCATCACCTGGTCAACGACGTTCGCAAGTGCGGCAAGACCGCGGTAATCGGCGCCGCGCTCCGCGCTCGCCGCGCCCGCGGGGCCGTAGCAGCGCGCGAAGCCCAGCTTGGCCGCCTCGCGCAGGCGCAGCGGGGCGTGAGCGACGGGGCGGATCTCGCCGGCAAGGCTGACCTCGCCGAACCACGCGGTCTTGTCGGGCAGCGCCCGGTCGGCGAGCGCGGAGACCAGCGCCGCGGCAACCGCGAGGTCGGCGGCAGGATCGGTCAACCGGTAGCCCCCGGCGATGTTGAGATAGACCTCGGCCGAGGAGAAATTGAGCCCGCAGCGCGATTCCAGCACCGCCAGCAGCATCGCCAGCCGCCCACTGTCCCACCCCACAACCGCCCGGCGCGGGGTCGCGCCCGATTGCAGGCGGACGATCAGTGCCTGGATCTCGACCAGCACCGGCCGCGTGCCCTCCAGTGCCGGGAACACCGCACTGCCCGCCAGCGGCGTCTCGCGTCCGGAGAGGAACAGCAGCGAGGGGTTGGCGACTTCCTCCAGGCCTTCGCTGGCCATCGCGAAGACTCCGATCTCGTCGACCGCGCCGAAGCGGTTCTTGAGCGCGCGCAGGATGCGATACTGGTGCGAGCGTTCGCCCTCGAAGCTCATCACCACATCGACCATGTGTTCGAGCACGCGCGGGCCGGCGATCGTCCCGTCCTTGGTGACATGCCCGACCAGCACCAGCGCGCAGCCGCTCTCCTTGGCGTAGCGGATCAGTTCCAGCGCGCAGCCGCGCACCTGCGAGACGGTGCCGGGCGCGCCTTCGATGGTGTCGGAATGCATCGTCTGGATCGAATCGATCACTAGCAGCGCAGGCGGCTCGCCGTTGCCGAGGGTCGTCAGGATATCGCGCACCGAGGTTTCCGAGGCGAGCCGGATCGGCGCGTCGGCCACGCCCATGCGCGCGGCGCGCAGGCGCACCTGCCCCGCCGCTTCCTCGCCGCTCACGTAAACGACGTCATTGCCCCCGCGCGCAATGGTGGCGGCGCATTGCAGCAGCAGGGTCGACTTGCCGATGCCAGGATCTCCGCCGAGCAGCACCGCCGAGCCGGGCACCAGCCCGCCGCCGAGCGCGCGGTCGAACTCGGCAAGGCCGGTCGATTTCCTCACTGGCAGCTTGGTGGGCGCATTGAGCGGCTCGAACGCCACCGACCGCCCGCCGCTCGACAGATCGTGCTTCTGCGAGAATACCGTCGCGGGCACATCCTCGATCAGCGTGTTCCACTGCCCGCAATCGGCGCATTGCCCCTGCCAGCGGTGCGAGACCGAGCCGCATTCCTGACACACAAAACGGCGCTTCGTTTTTGCCATAAGTCATGCCCCATAACGAGAACAGATGACGAACGCAATTGCATTGCCGAGGAAATGCACGTTAGGAAGCCGGGATGCGCCAGAAGGAACTGCGCCTTGCTCTCGTGTGCTACGGCGGGGTCAGCCTTGCTGTCTACATGCACGGCATCACCAAGGAAGTCTGGCACCTCGCCCGCGCGAGCCGAGCCTTCCATCATCCGGGGGTGGCCCGGCTCGCGGGCGTGGCGGCGGCCTATCGCGAGTTCCTCAAGACGATCGAGCGCGACCACGGCTTGCAGATCCGCGTGCTGCCCGACATCCTGACCGGCGCGAGCGCGGGCGGGATCAACGCGGTGTTTCTCGCGCAGGCGATCCACGCCGGGCACAGCCTTGAACCGCTGACCGACCTGTGGCTCGCCAATGCCGACGTCAGCGAGCTCACCGACCCCGAGGCCGAGCCGATGTGGCGCTACGCCAAGTTCTGGGCACAGCCGATCGCCGAATGGTTCCTCTCGCGCCCGGGCAATGCGGTGAGCGCGACCGTCTCGCCCGAAACCCGCGCCGAGGTGCGCGCCAAAGTCTCGAAGCTGGTTCGCGGGCGGTGGTTCAGCCCGCCCTTTTCGGGAGCGAAGTTCTCGGCCATGCTGTTCGAGGCCTTCATGAAGATGGCGGCCGAAGGCGACCGCATCCCGCTGCTGCCGATCGGCTATCCGATCGATCTTGCGGTGACCGTCACCGATTTCCGCGGCCACCCCGAAACGCTGCGGCTTAACTCGCCCGCGCAGGTCGAGGAGACCGAGCACCGCCTGCCGATCAATTTTCGCGCGCGGGTGGGCGACAACGACTGCGCCCCGCTCGCCGATCCGCTCGAGCTGGTGCTCGCCGCGCGCGCGACCGCGAGCTTTCCGGGCGCCTTTCCGCCGCTCACCATGGCCGAGATCGACGCCCTCGCTGAGGCCGAGGGGCATGCCTGGACAAGCCGTGCGGCCTTCCTCCAGCGCGTGATGCCCAGCCATGTCGAACGCGGCACGGTGAGCGAGGTCGCGCTGATCGACGGGGCAGTGCTGGTCAATGCGCCCTTCGGCGCCGCGCTGTCCGCGCTATACGGACGGCCCGCCCAGCGCGGGGTCGACCGGCGCTTCGTCTATCTCGACCCCCGGCCCGAAGGCGCCGCGCCCACCCCGGCGATGCGCGCGCGCGCGGTCGGCTTCTTCGGTGCGATCTTCGGCTCGCTCTCGACGATCCCGCGCGAACAGCCGATCCGCGACGATCTCGAACGCATCGAGCACCAGTCGCGCGATGCGGCGCGGCTGAAGCGGATCGTGCTCGAGCTTCAGGGCGACATCGACCGAGCGGTGGAAAAACTGTTCGGCTACACCTTCCTGCTGGGTCGCCCCACTCCCAAGCGCCTCGCGGCCTGGCGCGCCAAGGCGCAGCAGGCCGCGGCCGAGCGCGCGGGCTATGCCTTCGGGGCCTATGCGCTGGTGAAGTTCGATGCGATCCTCGACCAGCTCGCCCGGCTGACTCTGAAGGCCGCCGGGCAGCCGCTGGGCGATCCCATGCCGCTGGTCCATGCCCTGCGCGGCGAGCTCGAGGCGCGCGGACTGGGCACGCTCACCGACGTGGGCGGCGGCGCGACGCAGGGCGCTATCGCCTTCTTCCGCGCGCACGACACCGGCTTTCGCATCCGCCGCTTGCAGCTCCTCGCCCGCAAGCTCGCGCGCGATTGGCAGGTCGATGGGGGTGTGGCCGAGGACGCGCTCGACCGGGCGCGTGACCGGATTTACGAGATCCTCGCGATCTACCTGCGCGCCGACGAGGATGTGCAGCACGTCGCCCGCTTCCGCGAGCTTGCCGCCACCGCCTTGCAGCATCCCGGCGCGGTGCTCGATTTCCTCGCCACCCAGCGCCTGCTCCCGGCGACCGACCTTGCCGCCGAAGAGATGCTGATCGATGCACTCGAGGACATGCCCGGGGAGCTGAAGCGGCGGATGCTGCTGACCTATCTCGGCTTCCCGTTCTACGATGTCGCCACCCTCCCGCTCTCGCGGCGCGAGGGGCTCGACGAGTTCAACCCGGTCAAGATCGACCGTATCTCGCCCGACGATGCGCTCTCGATCCGCGAGGGCGGGACGGCGGCGACGCTGCGGGGGATCGAGTTCTACAATTTCGGCGCCTTCTTCAGCCGCGATTATCGCGAGAACGATTACCTGTGGGGGCGGCTGCACGGGGCGGAGCGGATGATCGACCTGCTCGCCTCGACCGTTACGGGAGGCATGTCGCGCGAAGCTTTGCGAGAGGGCAAGCGCGCGGCTTTCCTCGCGGTGCTCGACGAGGAGGAGATCGCAGGGCGCTGCCAACGCGGGCTGATCGAGCAGATCAGGGCCGAGGTGCGCGAGCGGCTCGGCTAGGCCAGCGGCGCGAAGAACAGCAGCATCACCAGACGCGAATCCTCCGGCGTCGTGCCGAAGCCGGGGGCGGCGTTGTGAAACTGCCAGGGCGAGAACAGCAGCAGCCGGTTGAAGCGCGCGGGAATGCGCAACGTGCGCTCCCACCTGGCAGGGAGCGTCGTGTCCTTGTTGACCACATCCTCCACCAGCGCGTTGACGTCGCTGTAACCGCTTGCAGCGATCTTCGCCAGGTCTTGCGGCACGGCTTCGAGCCCCGTGCGCTTGTGGCGGAAGAAGTCGGTGCCGCCTGCATCCGGCCTGGCGCAATCCTCGGGGCGCGAGAGGTAGAGAATGCCCGAATAGGCCGCGGGGTCGATATGCACCCCGCTCCTGCCCTTGGCGCCCTTGCTTGTCAGGCGGCAATGCCCGTGCTGCGTCCCCGGTGCAGGCCCGAGCTTGACGCCCAGCAGCCGCGAGACCGCTGCATCGATCCCCTCTGTCGCCAGCGGGGCGGAGGAATTGAGGCCCGGGAAATTGCCGTGCTGCCGCGCCGGATCATAGTCCAGCCCCAGCGCCGCGCGGCGCGCCGCCCACGGGTCCTTGAGAAAATCGTCGACGATCAGGAGCGAGGGAAGCATCCGCCCCCTCAGCCCCCGAAGGCGTCCTTGAGCTTGGCGAAGAAGCTGCGGCTTTCGGGGCATTCGTCGCCGGTCTCGGTGGCCTTGAACTCCTCGAGGATTTCCTTCTGGCGGCGCGAGAGCCTGGTGGGGGTCTCGACCACGATCTCGACCACCATGTCGCCCCGCCCACGACCTTGCAGCACCGGCATCCCGGCGCCGCGAATGCGCAGCTGCTTGCCCGACTGGATGCCGACCGGAATCTCGAGCCGGTTGGTCGAGCCGTCGAGATCGGGAATCTCGACGCAGCCCCCGAGCGCCGCGGTGGTAAAGCTCACCGGCACGCGGGTCGCAAGCGTCGTCCCCTCGCGCTCGAACACGGGGTGCGGCTTGACGTGGAGGAAGATGTAGAGATCGCCCGGAGGCGCGCCGCGCTGGCCGGCCTCGCCCTTGCCCGAGAGGCGGATGCGGGTGCCGGTGTCGACGCCTGCGGGAATATCGACCTTGAGCGTCTGGGGCTTGTCGACCCGGCCCTCGCCGCGGCAGACGCGGCAGGGGTTCTCGATCACCGTGCCGCGGCCGTTGCAGGTGGGGCACGGCCGCTCGATCACGAACAGCCCCTGCTTGGCGCGCACGCTCCCCATGCCGTGGCACAGGTTGCATTGGCGTTCGGAGGTGCCGGGCGTCGCGCCGCTGCCGTCGCAGGTGTCGCAGCCTTGCGAGACTTCGATCTCGATCTCGGTCGACTTGCCGGTGAAGGCTTCCTCGAGCCTGACCTGCATGTCGTAGCGCAGGTCCGCGCCGCGCCGGGTCTGCTGGCGCTGCGCGCCGCCGCCGCCGAAGGCGCTGCCGAAGATCGTCTCGAAGATGTCGCCGATATCGGCAAATCCGTCCGCGCCGCGCCCCCCGAAGGGACCGGCCCCAAAACCACTGGCGCCGCCGTTCATGCCCTGCGTGAAGGCCTCGTGGCCATAACGGTCATAGGCCGCGCGCTTTTGCGGGTCCTTGAGGCAATCATAGGCCTCGTTGATCGCCTTGAACTTCGCTTCGGCGCTGGCATCGCCCGGATTGCGGTCCGGATGGAACTTCATCGCGAGCTTGCGGTACGCGCTCTTCAGGGTCGCCCCGTCGCAATCGCGGGTGACTTCGAGCGTGGCGTAATAATCGGTCTGGGCGCTGGACATGTGTCTGACTTAATCCCCGTCACCACCGCCCGCCGCCGCGCCGGATGCGTGATCCGGGCGCGAGCGGCGGGACAATGGGTTGCATCGGGGCCTTAGCCCTTCTTGTCTTCGTCGACCTCGGAGAACTCGGCGTCGACAACGTCTTCGGCCGGAGCTTCTTCAGCGGCACCAGCCTCGCCATCGGGCCCTGCGGCCTGCTGGGCTTCATAGATCTGCTGGCCCATCTTCATCGCCGCCTGGGTCAGCGCCTGCGCCTTGGCATTGATGTCGTCGGCATCGCCGCCTTCGAGCGCAGTCTTCACGGCAGCGATCGCCGCTTCGACATCACCCTTGGTGCCGGCGTCGATCTTGGCGCCGTGCTCTTCGAGCTGCTTTTCGGTCGCGTGGACGAGGCTGTCGGCCTGGTTGCGCGCTTCCGCGGCGGCTCGGCGCTTCTTGTCCTCTTCGGCAAACTTCTCGGCGTCCTTGACCATCTGGTCGATGTCAGCATCGCTGAGACCGCCCGAGGCCTGGATCTTGATCGTCTGCTCCTTGCCGGTGCCCTTGTCTTTCGCCGCCACCGAGACGATGCCGTTGGCGTCGATGTCGAAGGTGACTTCGATCTGCGGCACGCCGCGCGGGGCCGGCGGGATGCCGATCAGGTCGAAATTGCCGAGCAGCTTGTTGTCCGCCGCCATCTCGCGCTCGCCCTGATAGACCTTGATCGTCACCGCGTTCTGGTTGTCCTCGGCGGTCGAGTAGGTCTGGGTCTTCTTGGTCGGGATGGTGGTGTTGCGGTCGATCATGCGGGTGAACACGCCGCCCAGCGTCTCGATGCCGAGGCTCAGCGGGGTCACGTCGAGCAGCAGCACGTCCTTGACGTCGCCCTGCAGCACGCCCGCCTGGATCGCCGCGCCCATGGCGACGACTTCGTCCGGGTTGACGCCGGTGTGCGGCTTGGCGCCGAAGAAGGCTTCGACGACTTCGCGCACCTTGGGCATGCGGGTCATGCCGCCCACGAGGATCACCTCGTCGACCTGATCCTTGCCGATGCCGGCATCGGCCAGCGCCTTCTTGCACGGCTCGAGCGTGCGCTGGATCAGCCCGTCGACCATCTTTTCGAGATCGGCGCGGGTGATCGTCTCCACGAGGTGCAGCGGGGTGGTGCTGCCACCTTCCATGCGCGCGGTGATGAAGGGCAGGTTGATTTCGGTCGACGCAGCGCTCGACAGCTCGATCTTGGCCTTCTCAGCCGCCTCCTTGAGGCGCTGGAGCGCGAGCTTGTCGGTCTTGAGGTCCATCGATTCCTTCTTCTTGAAGGAATCCGCCAGGAACTCGACGATCGCATTGTCGAAGTCTTCGCCGCCGAGGAAAGTGTCGCCGTTGGTCGACTTCACCTCGAACACGCCATCCCCGATCTCGAGGATCGAGACGTCGAAGGTGCCGCCGCCAAGGTCGTAGACGGCAATGGTCTTGCCGTCTTCCTTGTCCATCCCGTAGGCGAGCGCCGCAGCGGTCGGCTCGTTGATGATGCGCAGCACTTCGAGGCCGGCGATCTGGCCGGCGTCCTTGGTCGCCTGACGCTGGGCGTCGTTGAAATAGGCGGGCACGGTGATCACGGCCTGGGTGACGGTCTCACCGAGGTAGCTCTCGGCGGTTTCCTTCATCTTCTGGAGGATGAAGGCCGAAACCTGCGAGGGGCTGTAATCCTCGCCGCCCGCGTTGACCCACGCGTCGCCGTTCTTGCCCTTGGTGATCTTGTAGGGGACCAGACCCATGTCCTTCTTGGTCAGCGGGTCCTCGAACCGGCGGCCGATCAGGCGCTTGATCGCGAAGAGGGTGTTGTCGGGGTTGGTGACCGCCTGGCGCTTGGCCGGCTGCCCGATCAGGCGCTGGCCATCCTTGGTGAAGGCGACGATCGAGGGCGTGGTGCGCGCGCCTTCCGAATTCTCGATGACCTTGGGCTTGCCGCCGTCCATGACAGCGACGCAGGAGTTGGTAGTGCCAAGGTCGATACCGATTACTTTACCCATTGTTTCCCCATCCATAAGGACAATTGTTGGACACCGCTGCCGTCGGCTTCCCGTCACGCGGCAAAGCACCTTGGCGGCTCGTTTGTGACGGCGATATAGGTGTGCTTTCGCTTGGCACAAGAGAGCCGCCCTTCTAGATTTGGGGCCATCCACATGGGAGACATCTGCGTGAAATCTGTCCTGCGTGCCGCCTCGGCGGTGCTGGCGCTGGCCGCCCTTCCTGCCCTTGCCGCCTGCGCGCCCGAGGCCGATGCGCCGCCGGTCGAGGCGGCCAGCGGCGCGGCTGGCGCCGGGCTGACCGTAAGCAACGCGCGCCTCGTCCTGCCTCCGGTCGCGGGCAACCCGGCTGCGGTCTATTTCGACCTTTCCTACAGCGGCGCACCCGGCGTATCGCTCGAAAGTGTCACCGTCGAGGGCGCGGGGATGACCATGATCCACGACTATGCGGAAAGCGGCGGCAAGATGCAGATGGTGATGACCGATTCGGTGCCCTTGAGCGCAGCCGCTCCGGTCAGCTTCGCGCCGGGCGGGCTTCACGTGATGGCAATGGAGCCGGGCGACGCGTTGACTCCGGGAAGCACCGCAAAGCTCACGCTCGCGCTGTCCGATGGCACCAGCATAACCGTCGATGCGCCGGTGCGCGCCGCCGGGGACGAGCGCTGAGCAGCGCGCCGACCGTCAGCGAGGGAGCCCCGCTACCCGCCTGTCCGGTTGGCGGTGAACGTCCGCTGACGCCGGCAGAGGTTGCGCTCGCCCGCTCGGTGTTCGGCGACGCGATCGACTATGGCTCCGTCACGGTGATCCGCCGCAAGTTCTTCCCGCTGCAACCCAAGGCCGTGACGATGGCGCCGATGGGCAGTCTCCACTTCCACCCCGCCGCGCCGCATTACTGCGACGATTTCGCCGCCGCCTCGCTCGCGAAGCAGGGCCACTTCATCCACGAGATGACGCATGTGTGGCAGACGCAGACCCTCGGCCGCTGGCACCTCGTGCTGCGCCGCCACCCGTGGTGCCGCTATGATTACTCGCTGAAGCCGGGCTGGAAGCTCGCGCAATACGGGCTCGAGCAGCAGGCCGAGATCGTGCGCCACGCCTTCCTGCTGCGGCAGGGCCAGGCGGTCGCGGGCGCGCCGGCGCTGGCGACCTTCGAGACGATCCTGCCTTTCGGCAGCGCCTAGTTGGGGCAGCGCACCGTGTATTCGCGCCCGTCGCGGTCGACGCGGTAGCATTCGCCGCTGTCACGCTTCTTGATGAGCGTGCCGCCGGCGCCGCCAACCGCCGCGCCGACCGCGGCGCCCGTGCCGATGTCGCCGCCGGTGACAGCGCCGACCGCCGCACCCGCCGCAGCGCCAACGCCCGCGCCTTCGACGGCGTAATTGTCGGCACAGGCACCGAGCGAGAGTGTGGCGGCAGCGCCGAGAAGGATCGAGGAACGGCGATGGGTCATGGGTCTCTCCGGGGCATGGGGATGTTACCGGAGCCTACCGGAGAGACGGCTGCAATGTTCCTCGGCTCGCCGCGCTGGGAGGGTCATACGACGCTCACGCGGCCGGGAGCGATCAGTCCGGCGTCTTGGCCACCGCGACCATCGCCGCGCGCAGCAGGCGGTCCTTGATCATCCACCCGGCCTGCATCTCCGAGACGATCGTGCCCGGCTCGTGATCGGCCGAGGGCACTTCGACCATCGCCTGGTGCTGGTTCGGGTCGAGCGGCAGGCCCACTGCGGCAATGCGGGTGATGCCGTTGCCGGCGAAGACCTTCTCCAGCTCGCGCTGGGTCGCCTCGAGCCCGGTCACGAGGCCCTTCATGCTTTCGTCATCGCGCAGCGACTGCGGGATGGCGTCGATCGCGCGCGCGAGATTGTCGGCGACCGACAGGATGTCGCGCGCAAAGCCCGTCGCGGCATAGGCGCGCGCCTCGTCCTTCTCGCGCTCGAGCCGGCGGCGCACGTTCTGGGTCTCGGCCTGGGCGTAGAGCACTTCCTGCCGCGCCGCCGCGAGATCGCGCTTCAGCGACTCGAGCACCTCGGAGTCCTCATCGCTGCCTTCGCGCAGGTGTTCGGGCACACCCTTCAATTCGTCTTCCGCCGCCTGATCCAGCGGCGTGTCGTTCTCGGTCATGTCGTGTGGCTTTCCATTCAAGCGATCAGCTTGCCCAGCGATCGGGCGGTGAGGTCCACCATGGGGACAACCCGCGCATAATTCAACCGCGTGGGGCCGATGACACCGAGCACGCCGACCACCCGCCCCTCGCGATCGCGATAGGGCGAGGCGATCACGCTGGAGCCCGAGAGCGCGAAGAGACGGTTCTCGCTGCCGATGAAAATCCGCGTCGCATCGGCTTCGCGCGCCGAATCGAGAAGCTGCGCGACCGACTGCTTGTTCTCGAGGTCTTCGAGCAGCATCCGCACCCGCTCGATATCGCCCAGGGCGGCGTCATCGAGCAGGTTCGCCGCGCCGCGCACGATCAGCACCGGCCGCGCGGCGGCGTCCTGGCTCCAGACGGCAAGCCCCCGCTCGACCAGATCGCGCGAGGCATCGTCGAGCTGGGACTGGCCGGCGCTGATCTCCGCCCGCATGGCAAGGGCCGCCTCGGCCAGCGTGCGCCCGGCAAGGCGCGCGGTGATGTAGTTCGATGCGCGGTCGAAGGCCCCGGGGTTCAAGGCGCCGCCGAGGGTCAGCACGCGGTTCTCGACCCCGCCGTCCTCGCCCACCAGCACCGCAAGCGCGCGGCCCTGCCCGAGATCGACGAGGCTGAACTGGGCCAGCTTCTGCTCGCGCGGGGCGACCAGCACCATTCCGGCCGCGCCCGACAGGTCGGAGAGTATCGCGCTCGCCTGCTTCAGCGCCGCTTCCAGAGGCCCCGCCTCGGCCAGCCGCGCCTCGATCGCGGCCTGCTCCTCGCGCGTGGGCTCGGCAACCCGCATCATCCCGTCGACAAAGATCCTGAGCCCAGCATCGGTCGGCATCCGCCCCGCGCTGGTATGCGGCGCGGCGAGCAGGCCGGCGGTTTCAAGGTCCGCTAGCACGCTGCGGATCGAGGCAGGCGACAGGTTCAGCGTGCCGTCCGCCGCCAGCGTCTTGGAGCCGACCGGCTGCCCGCTGGCGATGTACTCCTCCACCACGCGCTGGAAGATGTCGCGCGCACGCTGGGTCATCTCGGTGACGGGGAGCGATGTCATGGGGGCAATCTTAGTCTTTGCGCTTGCCGCGACAAGTGGGCCGAGCCTAAGGGCGCCAAGCCTCAAACGGAGTTTTCCATGCGCCCTTCAGGACGCGCGCCCGACGAAATGCGCGCCATCACGATCGAGACCGGATTCACCAAGCACGCGGAGGGCTCGTGCCTGATCGGCTTCGGCGACACCAAGGTGCTTTGCACCGCGAGCGTAGAGAAGGGCGTGCCGCCATGGATGCGGGGCAAGGGCGAAGGCTGGGTGACGGGCGAGTACTCGATGCTCCCGCGCGCCACCCACACCCGCGGCGCGCGCGAGGCCGCGAAGGGCAAGCAGTCGGGCCGCACGCAGGAAATCCAGCGGCTTATCGGTCGGAGCTTGCGCGCCGTGGTAGACCTCCAGAAGCTCGGCGAGCGGCAGATCACATTGGATTGCGATGTCATCCAGGCCGATGGCGGCACCCGCACCGCCTCGATTTCGGGCGCGTGGATCGCGCTGCGTCTGGCCATCAACGGGCTGATGGCCTCGGGCGAGATCAAGCATGATCCGATCACCGCGCAGGTCGCGGGGATTTCCTGCGGCATCTTCAAGGGCACGCCGGTGCTCGACCTCGATTACGACGAGGATTCGAACGCGGAAGCCGACGGCAATTTCGTGCTCCTGTCGGGCGGCAAGATCGCCGAGGTGCAGGCGACCGCGGAAGCCGCGACCTATGACGAGGAAGCGCTCCTGCGCCTCCTGCGCCTCGCCCGCATCGGCTGCGACCGGATCTTTGCGGCACAGTTGGACGCAGTGAAGTGACCCGCCGCCTCGGTTCGGGCAGCCTTGTGATCGCCACGCATAATGCGGGCAAGCTCAAGGAAATTTCCGCGCTGCTCGATCCCTACGGCGTGCGCTGCATCTCCGCCGGATCGCTCGGCCTGCCCGAGCCGCCAGAGACCGGCGTGACCTTCGCGCAGAACGCCCTCATCAAGGCGCGCGCGGCGGCGGAGGCTTCGGGGCTGGCGGCGCTCGCCGACGACAGCGGCCTCAGCGTCGCGGCGCTCGATGGCCGCCCCGGCGTCTACACCGCCGACTGGGCCGAGCGGCAGTGGTTCGAGGGCGCTCCCGGGCGTGACTGGTACATGGCGATGGGCAAGGTCGAAGGGATGCTCGCCGAAAAGGGCCCCGGTGTCGATCGCAGTGCGGCGTTTCACTGCACGCTGGCACTCGCATGGCCTGACGGCGAGTACGCGTTGTACGAGGGCCGCTGCGACGGCACGCTCGTCTGGCCTCCGCGTGGGACGCTGGGGTTCGGCTATGATCCGATCTTCGTACCCAAAGGCTACGTTACCACATTCGCCGAGATCAACCTGAAGGAAACTATGGGCATCAGCCACCGCGCCGACGCTTTTGCCAAACTCGTCGCCGCGCAATTTGGCGCCTAATTCATCGGCGAGTCAGGTGCCGACCCGGTTCAAGCCGGTAACCCATCACATTGCCCGCCGGCCAGTATCGGCACACCAGCACCTCGTGCTTGGCATTGAGCGCGCTGGCGCAGCCGACCTCCTGCGTGTCGGGCCAGATGATCTGGGTGTAGTGGCCGACATCGCTCCAGCGTCCGGTGCGCGAGACATCGGGGAAGACGCCGGGGCGAAAGGCGGCGCGCTCGGCGAGGAAGCCGTCGATCATCTGCCACGGGGCATAGCGCTCGCGCGTGCCCATCCACAGGTTCTCGCCCTGCCCAACCCGCAGGAGGTCGGGCGAATGGTGGAACGCGCGGCGTGCAGCGAGATCCTCGGCCCAGTCGCGGGCATCGCGCCGCAGGTCGTGGTTCCAGCGCAGCGGCGGCAGGCCGACTGCGGCGCGCGCCTCGTTGTGTTCGGAGAGCCATTCCTGCTCGGCCGGGAACAGCGGGCGCTGGCCATCGCGGGCGTCTTGCGGCAGGGCGGGCGCGGCTGCCATAAGCAGCACCGCGCCGCAGAGGCGGGTAGCCAGGGTCATGAAACGGGAGCTCCGCATGAATTCAGACTATGCGGCAACGGTTAAGCGAGGCTGAAAATTCCACCCCCAACCTCCCCCGGCCCCCGGGCGCTCTACATTCACTGGCCCTTCTGCGCCAGGAAGTGCCCCTATTGCGACTTCAACTCGCATGTCCGCGAGGGCGTCGATGTGGCGGCGTGGCAAGCCGCGCTGATCGCCGACATGCGCGCGGAGGCGGCAGCGGCCGGAGGCGAGAGTCTGACCTCGATCTTCTTCGGTGGCGGCACGCCTTCGCTGATGCCCCCTGCCCTGGTTGCCGCGCTGCTGGCCGAGGCCGAACGCCTGTGGGGCTTCGACGAGGGCATAGAGATCACGCTCGAGGCCAATCCTTCCTCGGTCGAGGCGGCGAATTTTGCCGCGCTGGCGGGCGCGGGCATAAATCGCGTGTCGCTCGGGGTGCAGTCGCTCGACGATGCGGAGCTGCGCTTTCTCGGGCGGCTGCACGGAGCCAGCGAAGCCCTGCGCGCGCTCGAAACGGCGCAAGCCCATTTCACACGCGTCAGCTTCGACATGATCTACGCCCTGCCCGGCCACACGCCCGAGCTGTGGGAGGCACGCCTCGCCCGCGCGCTGGGGCTTGGAACGGGGCACATGTCGCTCTACCAGCTGACGATCGAGCCCGGCACGCGCTTTGCGAGCGACGTGCGGCGCGGGCGTCTGGTGCCGCTGGACGATGACGCGGCGGCGGAGCTGTTCGACATCACGCAGGCGCTGACAGTTGCGGCGGGGCTGCCCGCCTACGAAACCAGCAACCATGCGCGGCCCGGCGAGGAGAGCCGCCACAACCTCGCCTATTGGCGCTATCAGGTTTACGCCGGGATCGGCCCCGGTGCACATGGGCGGCGCGGCGGCGTGGCGACGGTGCGGCACAAGAAGCCCGAGAATTTTCTCGCCGCGGTCGCGCGGCAGGGTGACGGAATCGCCGAGGCGCGCACGCTGCCGGTCGCGGACCAGGCGGCCGAGGCGTTGCTGATGGGCCTGCGCCTCGCCGAGGGGGTGGACCTCGCCGCGCTCTCGGTCCGCTTCGGCCTGCCGCGTGAGGGATTGGTGGATGAGGGGGCCCTCGCCCGCTTGCGCGGGCTCGGGATGATGTGGGTTTCGGGGAGCCGGGTCGGTGTGGCACCCGAAGGGCGCGGGTTGCTCGACGCGCTGCTCGCCGAGGTGGTCGCCGATACGCTGGTGACGGCATGAGCGCTCCCGACATGCTCGAGGCGTGGCGCGGCCATCTCGCCGACAATCGCCGCCGCTCGCCCCACACGGTGCGCGCCTATGTCGCGGCGGCCGCGCGGCTGCTGGCGGCGCGGGAGGCCGAGGACTGGGCCGCGGTGGCGGCGACCGAGGCGCACCACCTGCGCGCGCACCTCGCCGCGCGGCGGAGCGAGGGGCTCGGCAATGCCAGCACCGCGCGCGAGCTTTCCGCGTTGAAGGCCTTCATCGCCTTTGCTCGCGCGCAGGCGGGCGATCCCGATCCAGCGCCCCCGCGCCTGCGCGGCCCGCGCCTCAAGAAGGGCCTCCCCCGCCCCGTTACCCCCGACGAGGCCGAGAACCTCGCCTCCCATGTCGAGGACTTCGCCGCGACCGGCTGGATCGGCGCGCGCGACCGGGCGGTGCTGCTCTTGCTCTACGGATCAGGGCTGCGGATCGCAGAGGCGCTTTCGCTCACCGGACGCCATGCGATCATGGGCGAGGTGCTGCAAGTCACCGGCAAGGGCGGCAAGCAGCGTGTGGTGCCGGTGCTGCCGATCACGCGGGCGGCGGTCGCGGAATATGCGCGGGCGTGTCCTTGGCCTCTCGCCCCGGGAGCGCCGCTGTTCCGCGGAGCCAAGGGTGGCCCGCTCTCGCCCGGCGTGGTGCAGCGCGCGATGGCGAACGCGCGCCGCGCGCTCGGCCTGCCCGACACCGCGACGCCCCACGCGCTGCGGCACTCCTTCGCGACGCACCTGCTGAGCGCGGGCGCGGATTTGCGCAGCCTGCAGGAGCTCCTCGGTCATGCATCGTTGGGCTCGACCCAGATCTACACCCGCGTCGATTCCGCCGCGCTGCTGGAGAGTTACCGGAAGGCCCACCCGCGCGGGTGATGCAGGATCATTCGCCCTGCTCGTGCGCCTTGACCGGCTTCCACGTTACCACGCGGTAGATGTAGAACAGCACGCCCGCGAGCACGAAGGCGACGACGCCGTATCCCGCCAGCTTCTCGAAGCGCTCGACCAGCGGGGCAGCCGTCTGGCCGCCGAAGATCAGGATCGCATTCCACACCCCCGAACCCAGCGCCGTGAACAGGCAGAAGCGCCACAGTTTCATGCCCGCAAGGCCCGCGGGCAGCGAGACGATGGTGCGCAGGATCGGCGAAAAGCGCAGCAGGAACACGATCCAGTCGCCATATTTGCGGAAGATGTCGCGCGCTCTGGTGAATTCGTCCCACTCGAAGGTCAGCCACCGGCCCCAGCGGTCGATGATCGCCTTCAATTGCTCCTCGCTCCAGCGCACCCCGATCCAGTACCAGAACAGGTTGCCCGCGACCGTGCCCAGCGTGGCGACGATCCACACCGCCCAGAAGGTCATCTCGCCCTTGGCGACCAGCACGCCGGCCCCGCCCATGATGACCTCGGACGGGATCGGCGGGAAGATGTTCTCGGCCGCCATCAGCAGGAAGATCCCGATGTAGCCGCCCTGGTTGAGCAGTTCGAGGAGGAAGTCGGTCATGAGGTGCGCGATTGTCCCGTGGTCTGGCGTGTCCGACCCCGCACGATACGCGCGCCGCCGTCAGGTTGCGGCGGGTGCCAGCTCCGGCCATTGCCGCAGCAGGGTGCCGAGGTCGAAATATTCGCGCCATACCGCAATTTTGCGCTCGCGGAAGACGAATACGCCGGTCACCGGCAATTCCACCCACCCGCGTTCGATCCGGTGCCGGTCGAGCCGCTCGGTGAACACCGTAAGGCCCTCGACCGCCGAGCGCAGGACGACAAGATCGTTTTCGATGGTGGGTGCGAAAAACGGCGCGAGCACCGCGCGGACACCTTGCGGGCCGGTGACGCTGCCCATCGGCAGGTTGGTGTATTCGCAGTCCTCGGTGAAGAAGGGCAGCGCGCTGTCGTAATCCTTGGCGGCGATCGCCGAGATCACGCGGTGGACGATGGCGAGCAGGTCGGACATGGCGAAGCGACTCCCGTAGCATGTGCTACAAGGAGCGCTATCATCCCACCCCCATTGCCGCAACCCGCCGCGCGATCGCATCCCAGATCGCTCCTGCCGTATCGGTGCCGTTGAAGCGGTCGATGGCGACGATGCCGGTGGGCGAGGTGACGTTGATCTCGGTGAGCCAATGTCCGCCGATCACGTCGATCCCGACGAAGGTGAGGCCGAGGCGCTTGAGGTCGGGCCCGAGCGCGGCGCAGATTTCCTGCTCGCGCGCGGTCAGCTCGGTCGGCTGCGCCGAGCCGCCCATTGCGAGGTTCGAGCGGAACTCGCCCTCCCCCGGCACGCGGTTGATCGCGCCCGCGACCTCGCCGTCGACCAGCACGATCCGCTTGTCGCCCTTGGCGACCTCGGGGAGAAAGGGCTGGACCATGTGCGGTTCGGGCCAGGTCTGGTTGAACACCTCGAACAGCGCGGTGAGGTTCTCGGCGTTGTCGCCGATGCGGAAGATCGCCTTGCCGCCATTGCCGTGGATCGGCTTGACCACGATGGCGCCATACTTCGCCATGAAGCGTCGCACTTCCTCGACCGAGCGCGTCACCAGCGTCGGCGGCATGAAGCGGCGGTAATTGAGCACCATCACCTTTTCGGGGCTGTTGCGCACATTCGCCGGATCATTGACCACCAACGTCTCGTGCCCGATCCGCTCGAGCAGATGGGTCGCGGTGATGTAGCCCATGTGGAACGGCGGGTCCTGCCGCATCAGCACGACATCGACATCCTTGCCGAGATCGAGCCGCAGCTGCTCGGCCCGGCG
>OFDN01000371.1_pt1 | contig 38681 bp, 31 predicted proteins | sample 1520971 | NCBI WGS metagenome assembly OFDN01 (sample SAMEA94257418, study PRJEB24077) | hot springs metagenome | biome: Aquatic biome; feature: Geographical feature; material: Water | place: India | collected 2012-06-12 | depth 5 m | reverse complement strand
TGCCGGACAGGTGACAGCCGAGGCGACTGTCCCACGGTTGGGCAGTGTCCATATGCACTCTCCGGATTCACCCGCCCACTTGCCGGTTGCCATCCGGGGGTTCCCGCCTAGGCTTCCGCCCGCAATGGAATCGCAGTTGCAGCAGTATTTGCCGGTGTTGGTGCTGTTCCTCGTCGCCGCCGGATTCGCCGGGGGCACGCTCGTCATCTCCGTGCTGGCCGGGAAAGTCGGCCGCCGGACCAAGACCAAGGACATTCCCTACGAGTGCGGCATGTTGCCCGAAGGTCCCGGCAGCGCCCGGCTGTCGGTGAAGTTCTACCTCGTGGCCTTGTTGTTCGTGCTCTTCGACATCGAGGTGGTCTTCATGTATCCGTGGGCGGTCGTTTACAAGGAACTGCTCGCAAAGAACGCCGCCCTGATCCTTGGCGGCATGGTCAGCTTCCTCGGCGTGCTGTTCGTGGGATATCTTTACGCGCTCAAGAAGGGCGCCTTCGACTGGACCCGCTGAGCGAGTCCCGGTCGCTTTCGGCCCCGCCTGCGCGCGGGGCCTTTTTGTTTCCACCCGCCCGTTCCTTCCACGTCTGCCAATACGCTCGCCGGAATTTCCGGACCGTTCACACTGATCCCAGTGAACCCATCCGCCCAGCCGACCGTCGCGCCGGAGCCGGACCTGCCGCCGGGCTTCGCGAACCTCTATGCGTTCGCGGTGTTCAACGCCCTGTCGTATCAGGCGGTGCTGGCCAGCCCCATGGTGCTGTTCGCGAAGTCGCTCGGCGCCAGCGCGACCGTGCTGGGCCTGCTGGCGGGCATGATGCCGCTGCTCGTGATCACGCAGATCCCGGCGGCGAAGTTCGTCGGCCGGATCGGCTACCGCCGGTTCATCCTGGGCGGCTGGACGGTCCGTGTGGTCCTGATCTTCGCGGTCGCGCTGCTGCCGCTGACCGGTGGGTTTCTGGACCACGCCACCCAGCTCATCCTGCTGCTGGCCCTGTTGCTGGCCTTCAACGTCTCCCGCGGCGTCGCGAGCGCGGCGTGGCTGCCGTGGATCATGGAACTGGTGCCCGCCCCGCTCCGCGGCCGGCATTTCGCCCGCGACCAGGCCTACATGAACGGGGCGAGTTTCGTGGCCTTCGCCTCGGCCGCGCTGATGCTCGGAGCCGAGCCCACGCCGGTCCGGTTTGCCGCGGTGTTCCTGTTCTCGGCCCTCAACGGGGCGGTGAGCCTGCCGTTCCTGAAGCGCGTGCCCGACTGCCCGCCGCCGCCGGAAAGCTCCGGCGGGGCCGGTCCGGTGCCGTGGCTGGCGCTGGCCGGACATCCGCCGTTTCGCCGGCTGCTGGAGGTGAACGTGGCGTGGTCGGTGGCCTACGGCGGCGTGATGACGTTTGTGGTCAAGTTCCTGAAGGACGGGGCGCAGCTGCCGGACGACCGGATCCTGCTGCTGATGTCGGTGTCGTTCATCGGCGGGCTCATTTCGCCCTGGCTCATGGGACCGCGCCTAGACCGGCTCGGCAGCCGGCCGCTGCTCGGATTCACGATGGGTGCAGGCATCCTGATCGGCCTGGGCTGGTGGGGCATCTCGGCCGGGATCGCCCCGGCGCATCAGGCGCTGGTGTTGCCGCTGGTCGTGGGCGTGGGGCTGATCAATGCGGTGTTCTCGGCCGCCAACAACCGGTTGGCGATGCACCTCGCGCCGTCGCTGGGCCGCGATCATTTCTTCGCGATCTTCATGGTCGTCTGGCAGCTCACGCTCGGGCTGTCCCCGGTGCTCTGGGGCCTGCTGCTGGATGCGATGGGGAGCTGGCAAACCTCTTGGGGACCGCTCGCATGGAACCGCTACTCCGTTTACTTCGCGCTCGTGGCTGCGGCCTTCGGCGTGGCGTATTGGCTGTGCCGGCGGCTGGAGGAACCGAAGGCCGCGCAACTGCCGGCCCTCATGCGCGAACTGCTCCTCGACGAACCCCGCCGCTGGTGGCTGCTGCTGACCGGCCGGTAGCCCGCCGCGCCGTCGCCCGGCGGCGGCCGCGGGTTACGTCCCGGTGAGGATTCTCCGCCAATTGGGTGAGGAGCGTGCCGGACCTTGACTCCCAAGGCGGAACGGGAGCGATACTGCGGTCGTCAAACCACCGTTCCGCCCGCAAGCGGCCACGCCATGGTGCGTTGTCGTCGTTTGCCGGCTTCCGGTGGCCATAGCCGGCTTCAGTTCTCCGGGGGCTCTGCCGTCCGCATCGGACGGGGCGCCGACCAGGAGACCTGGAGCCGGCTTCAGCAACAGCGATACATCAATGAAATCTCGATACTCCCTCCGGGCCTGCCTCCTGGCAGCCGGCCTCATCACCGCGCAGGCGGTTGCCTTCGCACAAACCGATCTGCTCTGGTCCGGCACGACCGGCAGTTTCCTCGATGCCTCCAAGTGGAGCCCCAGCATGGTTCCGGGCGTCACCGAAATCGCCACCATCAACAACGGCGGCACGGCCACCATTGAAGCCGGCGCCGGCACCTTCTCGCTGTCCGGGCTCCGGCTGGGCGTCACCCAGGGGAGTCAGGAATCCGGCCATGTGATCATGAATGGCGGCACGCTGAACCTCGGCGGTTCCGCCGGCGATCCCAAGGCGGTCATCGGCTTCAGCGCCAAGCTGTCCACGTTCATCATGAATGGAGGCACAATCTTCTTCGACGGACCGGACCAGTTCCCCGGCAGCTATTCGGACGACGGCCTGAACGGCCTCGACTGGGAAGTCGGCGAACGAGGCCTCGGCCGTTTCGAGATGCACAACGACGCCAAGTTCTTCGGCGGCGATGACCTCAAGATCGGAGCCAACGGAGCCGGTCGCGGCAGCGTGCTGGTTGACGGCAATGCCCACCTCGCGCTCGGCAGCGGCATCAGCGTGTCCGAGGGTGGCCCCACGGCCGAAGACCAGGTGATGGTCATCGCCGGCAACGCCCGGGTGGACTCCGGCAACAGCCTTGGCGCCGGCAACCCGAACGGCTCCACCGACGAAGGCTACCTCACCATGGCCGCCGGCGCGGACAGCACCGGCCGCCTGACCGTGCAGGACAATGCGATCCTCAACTTCCGCCGCCTCAGCGCACGCCAGGGCAACAGCTACATCACGGTCAAGAATCGCGGCCAGATCCACATCTTTGACCTGCTGCAGGGCGATGGCACGACTCCCGAGAAGCGCCCCGCCGAAACCGGACCGAACAGCACGTTCGTCTCCCAGTCGCCGGGCTACGGCGAGCTGGTCCTGCAGGACGACGCAGTGATGACCGTAAACTCCGATCCCGCCAGCGGCCCCACCAAGGGCCTCGGCATCAGCGCCCCGCGCGATTCCGGCAACGCCGCCGGCACGGCCAAGCTGATCGTCCGCGACCGCGCCTCCTTCAGCGTCGTGCAAAACCTCGAAATCGGCACCGGCTCGGCCGACACGTCCGACGGCACGCTCACGGTGATCGGTCCCAACGCCAAGCTGAACATCGGCGCCGACCTCAAGCTGGCGATTGATCTCGATGACCAGCCGACGCCGGGCAAGGGCACGATCAACCCGGTCATCACCGGCGCGAGCCATTCCGTGATCAACGTCGCGGGCGTGGCCAAGATCGCCAACGGCACCCTCAGGGTGAAGCTCGACGGCTATGCGCCCAGCGGCGGCGAAAGCTATACGCTCATCAAGGGCGGCACCGTCACCGGTCCGTTCGTCGCCACCGACTTCTCGGAGGCGGTCCTCGGCGACGGCCTGAGCTGGAAGGTGGAATACACCGCCGACTCCGTGCTATTGAAGGTCGATGGCATGATTACCAAGCCGACCATCTCGGCCAGCCGCAATGCCGATGGCAGCCTGACCATCACCTACACCGGCACCCTCGTGAGCTCCGACACCGCCAACGGCACCTACACGGCCGTGGCTGGAGCCGCCGGCGGAACCTACACCGTGCCCGCCAATGTGGCGGCCGGCGCGAAGTTCTACCGCAGCCAGAACTGAGCCGCCCGCAACGGGTCCAAGATCACGGGCCGGAGGTCATCCCCTCCGGCCTTTTTCCTGCCGGCCGCCGCCACAAAACAAAACGCCCGCCGGAATCCGGCGGGCGTTGGCAGGCCGAGGGGCTCGATCAGAACTTGTAGTTGATGCCGGCGAGCAGGCGCAGGTCGTTCTTTTCGCGGAACACCAGCGGCACCGTGCCGGCGATGGCGGCCGGCCGGGCACGGTAGGTGTCCTGCAGGGTCACGCGCAGCGCGAGGTTCTTGATGATGTCCGCCTCGAGGCCGATCTGGCCCTGGATGATGTAGTTACCGAAGTCGGATGCTTCCGGCATGAATTCGATGTCCTGGAAGACGCGGGCGCGCTCGTTGATGTTCCAGGTGAACTTCTCGCCGAAGCGGACGGTCAGGTAGTCGTTCTTGTCCAGCCCGAGCTTTTCCACCACGTAACCGGGACCGGCTTCGGCGCTCAGCGTGATGTCCTTCTGCTTGATGAAGTAGTAACCGGCGTTGGCGGTGCCGGTGAAGCGGTAGTCGATGTCGGCGATCTCGTCGCGGCGGCCGTCCACACGGGCACCGAGGTAGAAGCGTTCGGAGATCAGGCGGTTGTATTGCAGGGCCGCGCCGAAGTTGTTGACCGTGATGTTGTCATTGTCCACCAGCACGCCGCCGACCACCGCACGGGTGGTGGCCTCGCCATAGGCGACGTCGGCGGTGCCGATCAGCTCGTTCTGCTCCCACTTCTTGGTGGCGTTGAAATTGGCACCGATCAGCAGCGTGTCGGAGTTGCCGGAGGTCAGGGCGAAATTCAGCCCGGCCGAGCTCTTCCAGCCCGTGTCCGGAGCGTCCTGCGCAACGGCGGTGGTGATGGAAACTGCGGCGGCCGCCAGGGCGACACCCGCGATATGCTTGGGGTAAGTCATAATGTGGAGCGCGGTTGTTAGGAGATACGCGGCCGGTCTGCAATGGGCAAAATGGGGACCGGCCCGGGCGGATTCCGAAGGCGGGCTCGCCTTTCGGCCGACGGCCTGTTTGACTGCTGTCCCCGCGTCGTGCGGGACCGTTCATGGCATCCGAATCCGAATCCGGGGCGCGCTTCATCGCGCCCGAGCATCCGCACTTCAGCGGCTTCATCTTCAAGATCCAGGCCAACATGGATCCGAAGCACCGGGACCGCATCGCGTTCGTGCGCGTGGTGAGCGGGAAGTTCGAGCGCGACATGACCGTGACCCACGTGCAGTCGGGCAAGAAGGTCCGGCTCAGCTCCTCCCACAAGCTTTTCGGCAACGAGCGCGAGACCGTGGACGAGGCCTTTCCCGGCGACATCATCGGCCTGGTCGGTCACGACGGCTTCGGCATCGGCGACACGCTCACGACCGACCCGAAGATCCGTTACGACGAGATTCCCCGGTTCACGCCGGAGGTCTTCGAATACTTCCACAACCCCAACACGGCGAAGTTCAAGCAGTTCCGCCAGGGCCTTGACCAGCTTCTGCTTGAGGGTGTGGCGCAGGCCTTCAACCTCCGCGACACGGCCTCGCGCGTGCCGTTGCTGGCGGCCGTCGGCCCGCTCCAGTTCGAGGTGCTGCAATACCGGCTCGAAACCGAATACGGTGCCGAGACCCGCCGCGAACCCGCCCCCTTCCAGGTCGTGCGCTGGCTTCCTGCCGGCACCAAGGAGGAGGAGTTGGACGGCATTTCCCTGCCCACCGGCGGTCGCTTCGCCACCGACACCGACGGCAATTGGGTGGCCCTGTTCCCCACCGACTGGTCGTTGAACTACTTCGCCCAGAACAACCCCAGGGTCCCGCTCAGTCCGCTGCCGCCGAAGAAGTCGCCGACGGATTGAGCGGCGAAACGGCCGGCCCCGCAGCGACCCATCCGGTCCGCCATCCCCCGTAGTCCGAACGATGCCATTTCGGCCGCCATCAGCCGATGACCATTGACCCGTCCGCCGGCAATCCCAGTCGGCCCCGGAAATTGAAACTTTTCCCATTTAATCGGGTCCATTCCCCGGGAATGGTGTGCGAATTGGCGCATCATTCCCGCGTCCGATACGTTACCGGCATGAAAACACTTCTTCCTGTCCTCGTTGTCACCGCTGCCCTGGGCAGCGGCTGCATCCATACCCACGAAACGGTCGTTCACGACGACTCCCGGCTCCCGGTTTCCTTCGAAAGTGATGCGGCTGCCCGCACCTTTTACGAAACCCTCAGCCGCCTGCCGAACGGCGGCCAGCGGCAGGAAAGCAAGACCGAGGTCTCAATCCCGATCGTGTTCGAGCATGAGCGCAAGGTCGTGCGCGGTCCCAACCAGGCCTTCAATGAGGCGGTGAACCGCTGCGACACGAACCGCGACGGGAAGATCACCGAACAGGAAGCCCGCATTTTCGCGGACACGGTGAAATAGCCCGCGGGGGAATCTCCCGACACCCTCTCCCGCGCCACCAGCGATGAATTCGTTCCTCCGGCGCGTGGCCTTGGCGCTTTGTAGCGGATATCTGATCGTGTATTACGGGGAGCTCGTGTTCTGGGCGACCCCGGACCGTGAAGGGATGAACCTCGGCGGGATCGTCGCCACGTGGATCCTCTACTCGCTGATGGCCTACCCGTTCCTCTGCGTGGTCAGCCATTTCCGGGTGCGCGGGCCGTGGGCCGTCTTCCTCGCCGGGGCTTTCTACGGCTGGTTCGAGGAGGGCGTGATTGTCCAAACGACCTACGGTTCGGCCGCCACGCCGTTCCCGATGTCCATCTCGTTCACAGCCTTGGCGTGGCATGCACCCATTGGTATTTGGATCGGGTGGTATCTGGTGCGGCTGGTTTTGGCGCAAAACCAGCCGCGCAAAACTGCCGCGCTGGCCGCCGGCATCGGCCTGTTCTACGGACTGTGGGCAATCTTCTGGTGGAACGAGCCACCGCCGCCAATGCAGGCGTTGCTGGCCGCCGGGCGCAAGGACCTGATGCTGGTCCATTTTGCCCTGTATTCCTTCGGCACCACCGCCCTGCTGGTTCTTTCCCACAGGTTGCTCAACCGGCTGAGCGCCGCCGGGTTCAGGCCCTCAAGAACGGAGCTTTGGCTCGTCGGCGCGGCTGGGCTGCTGTATTTCGCATTCGTCACCGTTCCCGCCGCGCCCAAGGCCCTGTGGGTTTTGCCACCGTTGCTGGGCCTGACGTTCTGGGGACTGCAGAGCAACCGCCGGGTCGAGCGGCGTCCCGACGCCATCATGGCGTTTTCGGAACCCGTCAAGCTCCGGAACTACCTGGCGCTTTTCGCCATCCCCTTGGTCGCGTGTGCCGTCTATTTCGTCGCCCTGGCCAGCGACCTGCGCTGGGCCACCAATCTGGTTTTCTACCATGTTGCCACCCCTCTGGGTGCGCTCGCCTGGCTGTTCAGCGTCGTGCGGTGTATGCGTCAGAAGGCAGACCGTTCGGCGGCCGCGGGGCTTGCCAACGTCTCGGGTTGAGCCGCGGGGAAATACCCCGCCCGTGAGGCGGGGGACAAATTGCTTTCAGCTTTGCAGGGCAAACTGGTAGTGCCTCTGCCCGCATGGACAAGGACCAGGTCGCGGCCATTCTCGTCGAGATCGGCACACTGCTCGAACTCAAGGGCGAGAACCCGTTCAAGACCCGCGCATACACCAACGCCGCGCGCGTGCTCGAGGGACTCACCGAACCGCTCGACCGGATGGTTGCGGAGAAACGTCTGGGCGAACTCAAGGGCTTCGGCGAGGCGCTGCAGGACAAGGTCACGACCCTCGTCACCACGGGCCGGCTGCCTTACTACGAGGAGCTCAAGGCCAGTTTGCCCGCCGGTTTGCTGGATCTGCTCGGACTCCAGGGGGTCGGGCCGAAGAAGGTGAAGAAGCTCTACGACGAGTTGGGCGTGGATTCCCTGGAGAAACTGGAGGCCGCCTGTCAGGCCAACCGTGTCGCTGAACTCGATGGCTTCGGCGCGAAGTCGCAGGCGAAGATTCTCGAGGCCATCGCCTTCAAACGGCAGTTCGCCTCCCGGCACCTGCTCAAGGACGCGCTGGTCGCCGCCGAGCCGATCCTCGACGCCCTGCGCGAACATCCCGACGTAATCCGCTGTTCCACCGCGGGAAGTTTGCGGCGCTGGAAGGAGGTCATCGGCGACATCGATTTTCTGGCCTCGTCCAAACGGCCCACGGAAGTCATCGCCTACTTCGTCCAGCAGCCCGGCGTCAAAAGCGTGCTCGCGCAAGGCGACACCAAGGCCAGCGTCATCCTCGGCGACGGCATCCAGGCGGACCTGCGCGTGGTCAGCGACGCGGAGTATCCCTACGCGCTCGCCTACTTCACCGGCTCGAAGGAACACAACATCGTCATGCGCCAGCGGGCCATCGCCCGGGGACTCCGGCTGAACGAATACGGCCTGTTTCGGAGCACCGAGGAAACCCGCGATCCGGCGCTCCGCGTGCCCTGCAACGACGAGGCCGACATCTTCCGCGAACTCGGTCTCGACTACGTGCCGCCCGAACTGCGCGAAGACCGCGGGGAATTTGCCGCCGGCGAATCCCATTCCCTGCCGCGTTTGCTGGAGTGGACCGATCTGCGCGGTTCCCTCCACAACCACAGCGACTGGTCCGACGGGCGCAACCCGCTCGCCGACATTGCCGCGCACATGGAGGAACTCGGCCTGAGCTACTGGGCCATCACGGACCACTCGCGCGCGAGTTTTCAGGCCAATGGCCTCGATCCGAAGCGGCTCCGGCGGCAGTTGGGTGAAATCGCCGAACTCAACCGCCGGCTCGCGGACCAGGGTTCCGATTTCCGGCTGCTGACCGGCAGCGAAGTGGACATCCTGAAAGACGGTCTCGATTTCGACGACGACCTGCTCGCGGAACTCGATGTCGTCGTCGCCAGCCTGCACGTCCCGGCGAGCGACGAGGCGGAGAACACCAAACGGTTCATCCGTGCGGCGGAGAATCCGCACGTTCACATGCTCGGACATCTGAGCGGCCGCCTGCTCCTGGAACGCGACGCCTACAAGCTCAACCAGCAGGCCGTCATCGATGCCTGCGCGGCGACCGGCACGTGGATCGAGCTGAACGCCTCGCCCTACCGCTTCGACCTCGACTGGCGGCTCTGGCAATACGCCAAGTCCAAAGGCGTCAAATGCGTGGTCAATTGCGACGCCCACAGGCTAGAACACGCCCAGTGGATTCGTCTCGGTGCCGGTCTGGCCCGCAAGGGCTGGCTGACCAAGGCCGATGTGATCAACACGCTGCCCCTCGCCGAACTGCGCGCCGAACTGAAACGCAAGCGCAGCCGCGGATAACCTCCCCGTTCCCGCCTTGAAGCCGTTGCCCGCGCCTCTGCTCCTCACGCTTCTGTTGGCCCTGTTGCCAGTGACGGGCGCAGAGCCCGTGGTCTGGCCCAACGCCGTCAGCCGGGCCAACGGCGATCCGTGGCTGATGGAAAACCATGACCGGCTGCGGCAGATGCAGCCGTGGCTGCTGGTGCTGAACTTCGACAATCACACCCCGCGCGTCCGTCTGGAGGCGTTGGTCTCCCAGATCGTCGCCGGGGTGCGCGAGGGCAGCCGCTGGCACGGTTTCCGGGATGAGGCGGCCCCGGCGTTTCTCGACTATCAGGTTTGGCGCTGGGTGGATCTCCGGGAAACGGATGCGCCCAAGGACCGCCTCAACGCCGCTTCATTCCCCCTGAAACCCGGCGTCACGAACGAGTTCAACGTCGATCACAATGCCTTCTTTGGCGATGCCATCGCCCAGGCCATCGGCGAGACCGCATCCGGCCAACCGAAGCGCTTCCTGCGCCTGGATGAACTGGTGGACCGCGGCCTCGTCCACGAACTGTGGGTCATCACCAACGGCGACGACCGCGCCATCAAGGCCTTCGAATGCGTCGAACTGAAGCCCCGCTATGACGAACAGTTCCGGCGGACCGGTGACGGCTACGTGCAGGCCGGCAATGGGGGCGATGCGGAACAGCGCTGGACCGGCCGCAGCCTTCGCCTCGGCTTCATCAACTCCACCCGTGGTCCTGGCTGTTTCCTGGAAAGCCTCAGCCACAGCTTCGAGGAGCTGGCCAAATGCGGTTCCATCCCCTGGTTGAAGCGCGAGTTCGAGGCGTTCGCGGGGTTTGACCTCAAGACCCGTTGGGGCGTTCCGTTCAACTCGTTCTACTCCCTCCGTTACGGCGAGCGCCTCGTCGAGTATCCGCGTCCGGACCTGGCGGTGATGCGTCCGTGGAAGGGCGACCCGCTGATCGTCAGCAACTATTTCGTCGCAGGCGGCAACGCCCACTGGCCGCCGAATGCGCGCCAACACTACGACCTCGAGAACACCAACGCGGTGCTCAGCTCCATCGAAGGCTGGCGCGAGGGCGGCGGCACCAACGGCACCGACGTGATGAAACCCTGGACCAACGAGGCCTTCGCCCGGTATCGGGCCAGTGCCGGCGACTGCATGGGCCCGTGGCTGGTCTATTGGCGGCAGAACTTCCCCGGCCTGGACAACCGTGCTCGCGACGGTGCCGGCCGGCCGATGAAGAACTGGTGGCCGTTCCTGTTCTACTGACCGGCCAAAACGAAAACGGCCAGGGCGAACCCTGGCCGTATCCAAATGACTGTGCGGCTGCTCAGGCCGGGATCTCGTCCGCCTTGAAGAAGCGCTTCACCTCGAGCTCGGCGTTCTCGGTGGAGTCCGAGGCATGGGCGATGTTGCGCATGTTGTCGGTGCCAAGGTCGCCGCGGATGGAGCCCTTCGGGGCCTTGCGGCTGTCGGTCGGGCCGAGCAGGTCGCGGACGCGCCCCACCGCGCCGTCGCCCTTCAGGATCAGCGCCAGCACTGGCCGGGAACTCATGAAGGCAACGATCTCCGGGAAGAACGGCTTGTCGGCCAGGTGGGCGTAATGCTCCGCCAGCAAGGCGGGCGTGAGCCGCATGCTTTTGGCGGCGACCAACTGGAGTCCGGCCGCCTCGAAGCGGCGGAGCACCTCACCGGCGAGGTTCTTTTCCATGCAGTCCGGTTTGCAAAGGATCAACGTGCGTTCCATGGGCCGCGGGTTCTGCCTGATTCCGGCCCGTCCGTAAAGGACGGGAAACGCCCTGCTGACTCGCCCGGACGCATCGGGCCACCGCTCCCCGGAGTAGGCCGGGCCGCCGGCTCGGCAGGTAGCTCGGGCTGCCAGCCCGAAGTCGGCTCCGGCCCAAGCTGGCAGCTTGGGCTACATGCCAGGCTGGCAGCCCGCCCTCCTCACGCGTGCACGAGCGCCTTGAAGCCGCCGTAGGCCATGCGCTTGAAGTCGAACGGCGGATTCTTGGGATCGCACATCTTCTGGATGCGCGGATCGGCCATGATCTTGGCGTTGATCTGGTCGCGCTGTTTGCGGGAGCGATACACGATCCAGGCGAAGACCACGGTTTCGCCGGGCTTCACTTTGGCCATGCGCGGAAAACCCGTCATGCCCTTCACGTCCAGGTCGTCGCCGACGCACTCCCAGTAGTCGAGCGCACCGTATTCCTTCCAGATCTTGGCCGCCTTGACGGCCATGCGCCGGTAAACGGGCAGGTTCTCGGTCGGGATGGGGATGACGAATCCATCAATGTAGTTGGGCATGGTGCAGTTGGCTTGAGTTGGTTGCGGCAACGGAGAAGCGCGGCGCGTGCTCGTGAAATCCAATCATCCGCCGGCCATCGCGCCAACCACGAGGAAAGGCTCCGCCCCGGTCACCACGGCGTCCGGCAGCCGCGTGTCGGTGGGTTCGAGCGAAAGGTCTTCCTTGCAGGCGAAGTAGCGGATGAACGGCCGGCGCTTCAGCGTGCCGTGATCGCGGATGGTGCCGCGCAGCACGGGGAAGCGGGCTTCCAAGGCGTCCAGCACCGCCGCGATGGTAATCGGTTCGGGCACGGCCAGCATCACCTCAGCGTCCGTGCGGGCGAGGTTGCGGAGGTGGTAAGGAAGGACGACGCGGATCATGGGCCTTTGCGCGGTTCCTGGAGGGATGATGGCCCAAGGGAGGGCTCATGCGGCCGCTGCGGCGTGTCTGAGTAGAACTGTCGGAACGTAATGACGAGATCGACACTCACGTAGGCCAGGACGGCCAGCCCATAGAAGACCTGCAACCAGGTGGGCCAGGCATCAAAGCGCCACCGCGGTGGCAGGATATTCTCCAAGAAAATGGGCGTGCCGAAGAGCAGCCAGATCACCGCCACGAGGAAAACAGACACAAGCGCCCCAAGCTTTCGCCTCTTTGTTTTCATGGATGCTTCCGGGTTGGGTGGAGGTTCATCGTCTCGGCTAGTTTGCGCTCACCGTCACATGTCACATGTCAACGGACGGATCTGCTGGCCCGGAACGGCGCTCGGTCCTCGCGCCAGCGTCTTGGAGTGCGGCGGCGAAGCGGAGCGAAGCCGCCGCTTTCGGATCGGAGCCGGGGTGAGAACAACACCGGCAGCCATTCGTCTGCGCGTCCGGCAGGCGAAGGCGGTGGCGAGCCACCGCACTCCAAGACGCTTCGCGACTCCGTGAGCCGGGAAGCATTCGGCTGCCGGGCAGCGTCGGGATCGCACAGCCAAATTTCCAAATGGTTCGGCCCGCCGTGGTCGCTGCGGCAGCCGAGCAGGCGCTGATACCAGCGGCTGCTGGCTTCGACGTCGCTCACGCAGATGAGGGGTTGGGGAGTCATTGATGGCCGCTTTCAAGAACGCCTCGTGCCCAAGTCGTCCCTTGGTCTGATAGATCCCCGAATTGCATGAGGTGACTAACTGCCCGTTCAAGCAGCCAGCCATATCGGCCGAATTGAGGACGGCTGCTTTCTTGTGCCTCAATCACCCTTGCAAAGGGCCAAATAGAAACGCGGTTGCCGGGCTCATCGTGGAACAAAAACAGTTCCCCGTTGGGACCTATCTTCCAAACAAGTTCTAAATTGCTTGCCAGCACATTGCCCCAAATAAGCGCGGCGCCCTTCAAACCAGAACTGGGATAACCCAGCCCTTCGTAATCCAAATAATCGAGTGCCCGAACGTCGTCCTTGGCTCCGGCGAAGTTACACTCGAAGGGCATGTGCTCGAACGAGGACCAGAACTCGCGGAACTGCACGCATGCTTGGGTGATTGCGTCGAGTTGGGCTTGGGTCGGTTCAGAAAGATACGTCAGCATCGTGTGTAGGATTTTCACCGCCTACTTCAACGTCTGCACCTCCACCGACAGCACCGGGGGCAGGTGACTCGCGATGGCCTGCCATGAGTCGCCGCCGTCGGGCGAGCAATAGACCTGGCCGCCGGTGGTGCCGAAATAGACGCCGCACGCGTCGAGCGTGTCCACGGCCATCGCGTCGCGCAGCACGTTCACGTAGCAGTCCTGCTGCGGCAGGCCCTTGGTGAGCGGTTCCCATTCGTTGCCGCCGGACTTGCTGCGATAGACGCGCAGCTTGCCTTCGGGCGGGTAGTGCAGCGAGTCGCTGGTGATGGGCACGACGTAGATCGTCTCCGGTTCGTGGGCGTGGACATCAATCGGGAAGCCGAAGTCGGTGGGCAGGTTGCCGCTGACCTCGCTCCATTGGTCGCCGGCGTTTTCGCTGCGCATGATGTCCCAATGTTTCTGCATGAAGAGCACGTCGGGCCGCGACGGGTGCAGCGCGATGCGGTGGACGCAGTGGCCGACCTCGGCGTCGGGATCAGGCAGCTCGTATTGGGACTTCAGGCCCCGGTTGATCGGCTTCCAGGTTTGCCCGCCGTCATCCGAGCGGAACGCGCCCGCCGCCGAGATGGCGATGTAGATGCGGCCGGGGTTCTTCGGATCGAGAATGATGGTGTGGACGGCCATGCCGCCGGCGCCGGGCTGCCAGAGGTTGCCCTTGGCGCTGCGGAGCGCGGACAATTCCTTCCACGACTTGCCGCCATCGGTGGACTTGAAGATCGCGGCGTCCTCCGCGCCGGCGAAGACGGTATCGGGGTCGGTCAGCGACGGTTCGACATGCCAGATGCGCTTGAACTCCCACGGGTGCTGCGAGCCGTCGTAGAACTTGTGCGTGCCGACCTCACCCTCGTAGCGGAAGTCGTTGCTCTTGCCGTTGGGCATGCCGTCGGGGCCCATGAGGTCCTCGGGCTTGGTGCCGGGCGGGTTCCACGTTTTCCCGCCGTCGTCAGAGCGCTGCATGATCTGGCCGAACCAGCCGCTCGACTGCGAGGCGAAGAGGCGGTTGGGGTCCACAGGCGATCCCTTGAGGTGGTAGATTTCCCAGCCCGCGAAATGTGGGCCGCTGACCTGCCAGTTCCGGCGGTGGCCGTCGGCAGTGAGGATGAAGGCACCCTTCTTGGTGCCGACGAGGACGCGGACGCTGCTCATGGGGACGTGTGGGGTTGGAGATGACGGCGAAAGATGCTCTTCAGAAGCCGGACGCGGCGTCGAGGAAAGTCTGGCGGGCGGGTGTGATTGGGGCGCATCTGGACACTGCCCCCGAAGCGGCACCGGCGCCTCGCCGGTGCGGGTTCACCGGTCGCCCTCGCCCGGTGAACGGCAGGCGAGGGCGCCGGCCGGACAGATGACAGCCGAGGCGGCTGTCCCACTGTGGGGGCAGTGTCCAGATGCGCCCTGTGATTGCGCCCACGGGCAATCGGTAAGCGCACGGCCCGGGTGACGTTGGCCAAACGGCTGTTGCCGGCCTACGGTTGCAGCATGTCGCTGCGTCTTGCGTTGTTCCTGTTCGCGGCTGCCGTTTTCCTCCCGCCCGGTCGCGGCGCCGCACCCCTGCCGGCCGCTGCCTGGACCAATCTGCCGGCCTGGCGGGGCTTCAACCTGCTCAACAAGTTCATGCTCACGGGTCCGAACGGGCCGTTCCGGGAGGCCGATTTCCAGTTCCTGTCGGCGCATGGATTCAACTTCGTCCGTCTGCCGATGGACTACCGCACCTACATCGCCGGGGGCGACTGGGAGCAGTTTGCCGAGGCGCGGCTGGCCGAGATCGATCAGGCCGTTGCCTGGGGCGGACAATACGGGGTGCACGTTTGCCTGAATCTTCACCGGATTCCGGGCTGGACCGTGGCGACGCCCGCCGAGGCGAAGAGCTTGTGGACCGATCCGGAAGCCCAGCGGGTCGCGGCCAGGCATTGGGGTATGTTCGCAAAGCGCTACCGGGGCATCCCCAACGAGCGGCTCAGCTTCAATCTGCTGAACGAGCCGCCCGACCTCACGCCGGCGGCATACTCCAATGTCGTGGCCAAGCTCGCCGCCGCCATCCGCGCCGAGGATCCGCTGCGGCTGATCGTGTGCGACGGTCTCAACTACGCCGCCGTGCCAGTGCCGGCGCTGATCCCGCTCCAAGTGGCGCAAGCCACCCGCGGTTACACGCCGTTTGGCCTGACCCATTATCGGGCGTCATGGGTGAACGGCAGTGACGGTTGGCCGGTGCCGAGCTGGCCGGGATCGCTGGTGAACGGTTATCTCTATGGCCCGGTGAAGTCGGAGTTCCGCGCGCCGCTGCGGATTGAAGGGCCCTTCCCCACGGACACAACCCTGCGAATCCGGGTCCTCCAGGTCTCCGCCCGCAGCCGGCTGACCATCCGGGCCGGCACGACCACGCTGACCAACCGCCTGTTCGTGCCCGGACCGGGTGCCGGCGAATGGAAGCAGGTGATCTTCGTTCCGGAATGGAACACCTACCAGAACCTCTACGACCGGGACTACACGGTGACCATTCCGGCCGGCTCACCCCGGGTGACTCTCGACAACACCGATGGCGATTGGATGACTTTTTCCGAAGTGGGACTGACGCCGGCCGGCGGAGCCGAGACGGTGATCCCCGCCGGCAATCGCGACTGGGGCATCAAGCAGTCGGTCACGGTCAATTGGCGTCCCCATGCTTCGCCGTCGGTCGTCTATTCCGCCGCGCAGGATGCCACCTGGCTCTGGCGCAACACCATCCAGCCCTGGCTCGACCTGCGCGCCCGCGGCGTGGGTGTGATGGTAGGCGAATGGGGCAGCCACAGCGCGACGCCCCATGCCGTGACGCTCGCGTGGATGCGGGACATGCTGAACAACTTCGAGAATGCGGGCCTGGGCTGGGCGCTGTGGAACCTCGAAGGGAGCTTCGGCCCCGTGAACAGCGGCCGGAGCGATGTGTCGTTCGAGGTTTACCAGGGCCGCCGCGTGGACCGCGCCATGTTTGACCTGCTGCGGGAATACACCGGCCAGCGGGAGAGTTACCGCCGCTGGCAGGAGCGGGTCCTGCCGCCGGGAACGCCCGAAGCACTGAGGCAGCCCGACGCGGATGCGTTTGGCGACGGCTATGCGAACTACCTCCGCTACGCCTTTGCCTTTTCCCATGGCGTTACGGCCCGGAGCCATTTGCCTGAGCTCGCGTCCGAAGTTGCGGGCGAAGGCGCATGGGCGCTGCGCTTCCGCCAATCGCGCCGCGCCACGGGCACGCAATTCCGAATCCTGTCCACGACCAATTTCTCAGGCTGGCTGGAGGTGGCGGAACCGGTCGAGATTTTGGACAGAGCCGAGGACTACGACACCCGTCGGGTGCGCTTTTCCGGGACGGATGCGGCCCGCTTTCTGAAGGTGGAAGTGGTCCCGCCGCCGATGTGATGCCCTGCCATGGCAGCGCGGACGGCCTCGTCCGCGAGTTCACCTCGGATTTCAGGCCCCTTCGCAACCCGCACGATCGGCCCAGGATTCGGTGGGGGCGTCGGCTCTTCCCCTGAGTGATTCCGATCGTTGGCGGTGTCCCTCGCTCTGGGAGAGCGTCCGCGCCCCGCCTGTATCGCTCGGGATCGGCCCCAATGGTCCGATCTGCAGTGGATTCCGTCCGGCACAGTTGACGCCCGAGTGGGCACCGGAAAACAAAAAAGGCACTGCCGAAGCAGTGCCTTGGAAGAGTCAACCGGTGGGACCGATTACAGAGCGGGGAACAGGATTTCCTGGTCGCCGCTGGCCTGCAGGGCGTCACGCACCTGCTCGCGAGCGCGGCCGCTGGAGACCTGCTGCACGCTGCCGTCACCCAAGAGCAAGTTGCCCGCGTTCTGATGGATACGGTCGGTGTAGCCCCAGGCGAGACGGGCGGCATTGTTGGCGTCGTTCTGCAGCACCTTGATGGTCTTGTTGTAGCTGGCGGCCGTCTTGAAATCCAAGTTGTAGGTGCCGTTGGTCATATTGCGGTCACCCGAGAGGATGCTTTGCGGCGATTCTTCGCTGGCAGACAGACCGATGAAATAGCTGGTCAGCTTCGGCTTGTCGTTAACCGGGGCACCGGCGGCACCGAGATTCACCACGAAGGCCCAGGTGTTGGTCCGCAGCACGGGACGATCATCCGAAGGGCAGATGACGATCTTCGGGGTGGAAAGCTCGTTGGAGATTGCCGCGAAAATGAAGGTCGCGCTGTTGGTTTGGACGGCCAATTGACCGGCGGCCGGCGGGGTCACACCACCCTGCGAGGGGTCAACCTGCCAGGGGAACTTGCCTTCGTTGTCGGTGGAGAAGATACGGAACGCGAGGCCGATGTTCTTCAGGTTGTTGACGCAGTTGATGCGCTGGGCCTTGGCCTTCGCCTTGGCGAGGGCGGGGAGGAGCATGCCGGCGAGAATCGCGATGATCGCGATAACCACCAGGAGTTCGATCAGCGTGAAGGCGCTGGAACGCAGTTTACGGAGACGGTTCATAGGTGTTGATGTGTGTGACGGAGTTAAAGTGGCGCGACACTAGTGACCGCTCACTTTCAGTGTCAACGCCTTTCATGTTCCCCCAAAGCAGTGTGAATGCCAGCACCCCAAAGCAGGGAATTCGGACGGAAAACGGCCTATTTTCCGCAGAATTCCCGGCCGGCATGCGTGAAACGCGCCGCCCCGGCGTGAGCTTCACGCCAATTGGAATCCGTGGGGCAGCAGTTCGGCCACGGCGAACGGGCGCGGCTCGCCGTCGATCCACACTTCCGCGGCCGGGGCGAGTTCGAGCAGCCATTGGCGGCAAGCGCCGCAGGGGGTTCGGCCGGCCAGTCCGAGGTCGGCCCGGGCGTCGAGGCAGGTGACCGCGACCGCAGCGATCCGGCGGGCGCCCGCGGCGATAGCCGATGCCAGTGCGACCCGTTCCGCGCACAGGCACAGGCCATAGCTGGCATTCTCGACGTTGCAGCCGGTGAACACGCCCTGCTCGGTCAGGACCGCGGCCCCGACGCGGAAGCGCGAATACGGGGCGTGCGCATGGCGGGCGGTGGCGCGGGCGGCGACGAGCAGGGATTCGGCGTCGGGCGAACTCATGGCGGAACCTCTACCATGGCTTCCCGTCGGATGCACCTTTGGCGAGGCTTCCTCCCCGAATCCGGACGTAGTCTCACCTTGTTTGCCGCCGGGACGGTGGCCTAGGGTCCGTCCCCAGCATTCCAATCCGCAGTTTCCGCCATGAATTCCTCCCCCCGCTTCAAGCTGTTCCTCATGATGGTGCTCCAGTTCTTCATCTGGGGCGCGTGGCTGCCGCTCATCTTCGGCTACCTGCCGAGCCTTGGCTTCTCCGCTTCCGAACCGCCGGCCGCTTTGGCAGGTGTCGCCAATTTGATGCCAAAGCTGATGCGGGTTCTTTTCTCCGAGCAGGCACTGATCCTCAACGCGTTCCCGGTGGCTTCGATTATCGGCATGTTCTTCAGCAGCCAGTGGGCGGACCGCAAGTTCGCCGCGGAAAAGTTCCTCGCGTTCTCCCACTTCGTCGGCGGGCTCGCGATCCTGTATTGCGGCTTCACGAAGGAGTTCTGGCCGTTCTTCCTCGCGATGCTCGTGCACTGCCTGCTCTACGTGCCGACGATCTCGATCACCAATTCCATCGCCTTCGCCAACATGAAGGATCCGGCCAAGGAGTTCGGCATTGTCCGCATGGGCGGAACCATCGGCTGGATCCTCGCCGCGTGGCCGTTCACGTTCATCTTCGTCAACTGGGACGCCGTGAACGCAGCCAACCCGGTCGGGTTGGTGAAGTGGCTTGAGGTCGTCTTCAGCAACCCGCTGTCGGGCGATGCCGCGAAGGCGGCCACCAAGTGGACATTCGTGGTCGCCGGGCTCGCTTCCATTGCGTTGGCCGGTTTCAGCTTCCTGCTGCCGCACACCCCGCCGAAGAAGGCCGCCACCGGGGCCGGCGAGAACCTCGCCTGGCTGGAGGCGGTCAAGCTGCTCAAGCATCCCTTCGTCCTGGTGCTCTGGCTGGTCACCTTCGTCGATTCATTCGTCCACAACTGCTACTTCAACTGGACCGGCGTGTTCCTCGGCACACCGGTGGCGGACGGCGGCGTGGGCATCGCCGCGCCGTGGATCACGCCGATCATGAGCATCGGGCAGATCGCGGAAATCCTGACCATGTTTGTGCTCGGTGCGACGCTCAAGAAGCTCGGTTGGCGCACGACCATGATCGTCGGCATCCTCGGACACGCGGCCCGGTTCGCGGTGTATTCCTTCATGCCGCAGAGCGCGGGCGCGATCATCCTCATCCAGGTGCTCCACGGCATCTGCTACGCGTTCTTCTTCGCGACGGTTTACATCTTCGTGGACGCCTACTTCCCGAAGGACATCCGCTCCAGCGCCCAGGGCCTGTTCAACCTCCAGATCCTCGGCATCGGCGCGCTGGTGGCCAATTCCATCTGCCCGTGGCTCATGCAGTCGGTTTACACGGTGAACAAGGTGGTGAACTTCAAGGGCCTGTTCCTGGTGCCGCTGTTCGCCGCTTCGGCCGCCGCGGTGGCTCTGGCGTTGTTCTTCCATCCGCCGAAGAGCACCGAGGCAACCGCCGGTCCGGGCAGCGCGCCGGCGCACTGAGCATTGCTGCGATGAATGCCGACTCTCCAGTGGGTCAGGAGGAAAAACTGCCGGCTGGGTATCGTCCCAGCCGGCTTTTTGTTGTGCTCCTGGCATCGGTGGTGGTCGGGCTGATCGGCTGGTTAGCGCCCGCAGTTCGTTCGCCAACGGTTACCCCGCGAACGCCAATTGCTCGGGTTGAGGTTGAAAATGCCAAATCGGCGCTTAAGGCGTTCCACGCCGCGTTTGCCAGCTACCCAACCGGGAATCTGTCGCAGGTTTCTGCCAGTCTCCGGGGAAGCAATCGCCAAGGGCTGATCTTCCTCAATGTTCCCGGCCGGAGTTTGAGTGATGCCGGCGAGTTGGTGGACGTTTGGAAGCATCCCCTCCGCATCATCCTCACGAATCCCGCCGGACCGACCGTGTATTCCCTCGGGCCGAACGGCCGTGACGACGGCGGTCTGCCCGGGACGGACGACATCGTTGCGCGCTGATTGCCAGCGCAGTTCGCCCGGCCAAATGGGCATCTTGCCCCGGTTTGCTGGCTTGTTTGCCCGGCTGGGACTTTCCATCCTGCCTCTGCCGTGAAAACTCTCCCTGCCGTGGCCGCGGCCTCCGTCCTGCTCGCCGGCATCGCCCAGGCCGATGTGGTGCTCGACTGGAATGCCCTCATGCTCGACGCGATCCGGGTGGACAACACCGGGCCGACGCTCAGCTCGCGCAACCTCGCCATCCTGCACACGGCGGTTTACGACGCGGTCAATTCCGTCCTGCGGACCCACCAGCCCTATCGTTTCCTGGAAGACGTCGAGCCCAGGACATCTCCGGAAGCCGCGGCCGCAGCCGCGGCCTACACGGTGGCGCTGGCCCTGTATCCGCCGTTCCAGGCGCGGTCCGACGAGCTGTATCAGACGTTCGTCGCCAGCCAGCCCGCGACCCCGGGACTCACCAACGGGCTGAACCTCGGGCTGAAGATCGCCCAGCGGACACTGGAAAGCCGGCAGAGCGACGGGGCGAACACACAGGTGCCCTACATTCCCAGCGCCGAACCGGGCCAATGGCGTCGGACCGCCCCGTTTTTCCGTCCGCCGCTGGATCCGCATTGGCGTTACGTGAAGACCTTCTGCGTTGGGTCCACGGAGCCATTTGTGCCGGGTCCGCCGCCGGCGATGGACAGCGCGGACTACGCGGCGGCCTACAACGAGGTGAAGGCGCTGGGCTCCAAAACCAGCACGGTCCGCACGGCGGAACAGAGCCAGATCGCGGTGTTCTGGTCGGACTTCAGCTACACGGCCATGCCGCCGGGGCACTGGCATGAAATCGCGGCAACCATTGCCCGCGACCGGGGATTGGCCCTGGCGGAGACCGCCCGGCTGTTCGCGCTCGTCAGCGTGGCCCAGGCCGATGCCGCCATCGTGTGCTGGGAGACGAAGTATCGTTACAACCTCTGGCGCCCGATCACCGCGATCCAGCGTGGTTCAGAGGATGGCAACGACGCGACCGAGGCGGATGCGGGCTGGAACCATTACCTGAACTCGCCGCCGTTCCCGGCCTACACGAGCGGCCACAGCACCTTCAGCAAATCCAGCTCGATCGTGCTGACGCGTTTTCTCGGGACCGACGCGGTGAACTTTTCCGCCCGTTCGGATTCGCTGCCCGGGGTGTTCCGCAATTTCACCAGTCTCGCGGCCTGCGCCGATGAGGTGGGCATGAGCCGCATCTATGGCGGCATCCACTACGCGTTCGACAACGTGGAGGGCAAACGCTGCGGCGCGCTGGTCGGTGAATTCGTGATGCGAAACTTCCTGCTGCCGAATGAGCGCCTGCCGCTGCTCGCCGCTGAGGCCGGCGAGGGGGGCACGCGTCTGCGGTTGCATGGCCACGCCGGCACCCGGGTGGTGCTGGAGAGTTCCGATGATTTTGGGAACTGGAGTGCCGTCGCCACGAACGCCGCGACGATGGGCGGCGTCGAGCTTCCGCTGGAGGTCACGGGGCAGGCGCGGTTCTTCCGCGTCCGGGAGCAGCAATAGGCGGAAAACAAAAAGGGGACCGGCGATAAACCGGTCCCCTGGTGATGAGGTCATCTGCGCACTCACCAGCACGCTCAGATCAGCGGCGGAGCCAACTGGAGTCAGTGGCTGCACTCCACCGCTAGCAAGACCTCTCTGCCAACCCTTAGCAGCCACCCATCTAACCTACGCCTCTGTGATTCAGCGGCGCAGAAATCGTTCAAAGCTTTTTGGAGCGACTGCCGGGCCACCTCTTAACGCGAACCGTGGCCCACGGATTCAAAGATCTTCGTTTCACTTCGTCCGGCCAACATCCGGCCGAGCCCGAAGGAACATGCGCCGCTCAACGCGTCGCGCAAGGGCACCAATTTGCCGGCCCCGGCCACCAACACCCACACCTCGGCCGCCGCGTGCAGTTGCGGATAGCTCAGGGAAATCCGCTGGGGCGGCGGCTTGGGTCCGATGACCGGCAGATAAATCGCCCGTGGTTCCAGCACTTCTGCGGGCGCATTCGGAAAGAGCGAGGCGACATGGCCATCCTCACCCATGCCGAGCAGCACGAGGTCAATCTGGGGCTGCTGGCCGGGAATTTTTGTGGCGAGTTGCGTCAGTTCCCCGGCGATCTGCGTCGCGGCCTCCGATGGCGGCAACTCACCCCGCACGCGGTGCTTTCGTGCTTCCGGAATCGCCAGGGGCGAAAACAGCCGGTCTTGGGCGAGTTTGAAATTGCTGTCGGCACTGTCGGGCGGCACGCAGCGTTCGTCGCCCCAGAAGAAATCCAATCCCTGCACCGCCGCGCGCTGTTCCGGCGAAGCGTGTGCCACAATGGCATCGTAGAAACTCCCGGTGATGCGCCCGCCGGCCAGCGCCACGGTGGTCGCCTGGCCGCGCCGGGTCGTGGCCCAGCCGAGAAAAGCCCAGGCGGCCGCTTGGGCGAGTTCGGCGTCGGAGGCGAAGGAAAGGATCTGCGTGGCCATGCGATTGGAGGCGGAACGTGATGGAAACCGCGAGTCCGGCAAGCCGTGCGGTTTGGGGCATCCGCAGCTCAGGGCTGCGGCGGCACTTCCGGAACCGGCGCGTCTGCCTTGGGCTCGGGTTCGATTTTGACCGCCGGCTCGGGTTGTTCTTCCGGGAACAGCGCCTTCAGCGTTTGCCACGGGCGCAGGGGCGCCAGGATGAACGAAGGGACGTGCCGGAAATCGGCCTCGGGCTTGCCCAGCCGCCCCTTCACCTCAAACTCCAGCAGTTTGGTGAAGGGCTTCAGCACCGTGCTCACGAGGCCGCCGACGACGGGGATGTCGCGCAGCAGTTCCACTTCCATGCGGGAATCCAGCCGGGCGTCGAAGCCGACTTCGCCCTGGAAACGCATCCGCATGGCCGGGGACCGGAGTTCGAGATCCTTCGACCGCACCACGCGGTTGGTGATGGTGAACGTCGCGGTGCCTTCGGAGAACCGCTGCTGCCCGAGGCCGGGCGAAATGGCTTCGAGCGGTCCGCTGAGCAGGCCCAGCACGGGCAGGCCCCACAGGTAACCGTCGCGCAGTTTCGCCTCGCCGTGTCCCTGCCAGGCGCCGTCGTCGCGGGCGGAGGCGCGTTCCACGACGAGGTGTGTCGTCAGGGTGCCTTCCAGGCGGTTGGTGTTGGGCAGCAGGTCGTGGAGCAGGCGGGCCACGTCCAGGTCCCTGCCCACCGCGTCGAAGCCGAACTGCACGTCCTCCTTGTTCTCCGAGTTCACCCAGATGTTCCCGTTGAGCCGGCCGCCGTGGAATCCGGTGTCGAGATTGGAGACGGTGATGCGGTCACCCTGCCAGTGCAGCAGCGCCGAAGTGTTGGTGGTGTTGAAGCGCCACCAGTGGAAGCCGCCGAGACTGGCGTCGAAGGTCACGTCGGCCTCGTCGGTGTTGCGGACGGGAATCACGCCGTTGACCACCGCGCGCAGCGGTTGGTCAAACTGGTAGGCGCTCATCAGCTTGTGCGTCTTCGGCCCGATGACCCGCGTGACCGGGGCCACATCGAGCGTGGCCATCGCGTTGGTGAGGTAGATGCGTCCGGTCGGAATGTCGAAGCCCGCACTGGGCACCTGGGCCCACGTCGCGCCGCGCTTGATGTCCACGTTGCGGATGCCGACGAACTGGTTGGTGAAGGCCGCCGTGGCCCGGAATTCATCCACCGATTCGCCGCGGAACGTGACGTTGGTGAGGCTCAGCCGCACATCCAGCCCGGTGCGCTCGCGGGCGAACCACCGGCCCCAGATGTCGCCTTCGAGGTGGGGCGGCTGGCTGAACTGGAAGAGGTCCAGCGCCTTCAGGCCACCGGGTTCGAGCAGCGGGCGGACGATGTTCGGATCCACCGAGCTGCGGACCCGGAAGTGATAATCCTGCGTCTTCGTGTGCCCTTCGTAGTCGAACGTGACCTCGCCTTCCGGCCGCCACGCGCGGGCCTCGCGGATGGACCAGAGCAGATTGGTGTGGGCGAACGGCACGAAACCACGGTCGCCCGGCACGCCGCGGAAGGTGAAGTTGGTGACGGTCGCGGTGCCGGCGATCAGCAAGGTGGGCAGCACTTCGCCTCGCCAGTCGGGCTGACGATTGGTCCACGCCGGCAGCACGGCGCTGCCTTCCGCCGCCAGCACCACCGGCTGTTCCGGCCGCCAGCCGTATTGCCGGATCCAATTGACGGCGTTGGTGGTCATCAGGGGTTCCAGCCGGTGGAGGTCGAAGTCCGAGGACACCTTGGCCCGGGCCTGGCGGGTGGCCACGTCGAGGCTGGCTTCGCCCTTCACGCCCCCGCCGTAAAGGGTCGCCGCGAGGTCGCTTACGGTGACCATGCCATTGGACCAACCGAGGGACAGCGCCGCGGAATCCAGCGCGAGCTTGGGCATCGCGAAATTGGACACGCTGAGGGACGTGGCCGCCTCGAACGGCGCCAGCCGGCTCCACCAGGCGTCCAGCGTTGGCACGGCATTCGTCGCGGCGGGCCGGCCCACGGCGGTCACGGCGATCCGGCCGGCCTGCGCCCAGCGATTGCTCACGCCGACGGCACCGAGTGCGACCTTCGCCTCGCGGGGCAGCCAATTGGTGGCGGGGCCCGCGACCGGATGGCGGGCTTCCAGTTTGAGGTCCGCCGAACGCAAGTGCCCCCAGTCGGTGAAGATGTCCTCGGCCGAACTTTCGACGGTGGAAGCAAACAGGGGATTCGCGGCGGTCGGGTCGGCGGCGGGTTGTGCCTGGGCGCGAACCGCCAGTTGCCCCAGCTGAACGCCCTTCGCGGACACCTTTTCCGCGGCGAGATCCAGCCGCACGTCGAGCGGCAGCGGATTGGTGAGCCCGTGGCGGGAGTGCAGTTCCAGCCGCAGCGCCTGCAGGCCGCCCCACCGGGTCTTCGCGGCGGTCGAATTCAGCCGGAGCTCGGCGGCCAGCGTGCCGGGGTCGTTGGTCGCGGCGTGCGCGGCCAACGCGAGCCGGAGCTGGTCGAAGCGGCCGAGTTCCGATTCGGCACCCTCCGCGGCGAGATTTGCCACCAGCGACGACTGCTCCGGATGGGCGGCGTCCAGGTGGAACTTCAGGTCCAGCTCGGGCGCGCTGGAGAAGTTCATCCGGTCCAGTGCCCGCGCATACCGCAACAGCTCGCGGCGGAACGTGTCGGCGGTGCCCTTCGGTTTGTCCGGCTTGGGCGCGGTCTCCCGCTTTAGCCAGCGGGAAACATTTGCGATTGTGCCGACTGCGCGGAAGCGGCCGCCGTGACAGGTGCCCTCGAACTGTTCCAGAACCCACGACTCGGGGCCGTCGAAGCGCAGCCGTCCGGAAACGCCGTCCACCTTGAAGGGAAAGGGCGGGGCGTTGGTTTCAGCGAACAGCGGCAGCGAAATCCGGCCGTCGCGCAGCCCGACCGCCCGCAGGCCGGGAGCGCGGAGCGAAAGCAGGTCCCGCCAGGCCAATTGCAGGCGCAGTTCGCCGACGTAAAGCACCTCGCCGGCCGATTCCTGCGCCCGGGTGAGGTTCACGTTCTCCGCGACCAATCCCCGGGTGAGGCGCACCCGCAGGCGGCTGAATTCGAGTCCGACGCCCCGTTCGCGCACCCGGCGCAGCAGCGGTTCCTTGAGGAAGTCGGGCACGCCGATCTGGTTCAGGTGGACGGCGGCGTAGAGCAGCACGGCCGCGCCCATCCAGGTCCCGTGGCCGCACCAGCGGATGCCCCGGCGACACCAACGCCACCAACGCCGCGGCGGCGGCGCAGTGCAGTCGGGAGGCGGAACCGGTTCCATCTCGGCGGGCACGGCTATTGGGCGGTGAATTCGCGCTGGAGGTCCTGTGCGAGCGGCCCGGGCAGCTCGATGCGGAGCGGTTCGGCGGCCCCGTCGGCATGCACCAGCGCCACCGCGGTGGCGCCCAGGTCGGCCACCAGCCGGATCCGCAGCGAACGGAGGCCGGTCTGGCCGCCGAGCGTGAGCGTGAATTCATGGCCCAGCCGCTGGTAGCTCGGCAGCCGGGTGAACTGGCTTTCGTCCGGCACCGCGTAGCGCAGGGATTGCAGGGTGCCCAGCCGGTGCAGGGTTTCCTCGATGGCGGGGCTGAGGCTGACCGGCGGGCTGCCGGTGGTGGCGGCCCACTCGCCCTGCGCGGTGCGCTCCAGCACGCGGGTCTTGCCCAGCCGGCTGATGGCTACCTGGGTCACGTTCGACTCGGCGAAGCGCAGTTCGCGGAACTGGCCGGCGGCCTCGGGCTGCTGCAGGAACACGCCGAGGCCGACGGAATACACGCCGGGCTCGTCCAGCCGGCGCACGAAGATGTGCTCGGGCCCGTTCGTTTTGCCGAACTGCAAGTGCGCCAGCACGTTGGTGCCGGCGAGGAAGCGGTATTCGCGGACCGGTTGGTCGAGCCCGTAGGCGGCGTAATCGGCGACCACGTCGTTCACGAACTCGTGGATGCCGATGGCCGGCAACTGTTCAAGCCAGTAGCGGACCAGGTCGCCGTCGGCCGGGAATTCGGCCGGGGCCACCACCGCCCAGTTGGTGCCGCGGGCTTCGAGGGCCGCCCGGTTGGTCCCGGCCCGCAGTTCGATCCGGGTGAGGTCCGGCAGCGGCGGCAGGAGCTGGCGGTCGCGGAAGTTGGCGAGGGCCAGCCGCGCCAGCTGCCCGACGGCGACCGGTGCCAGCACGAGGTTGGTCGTGGCCGGCAGGCGCACGCGGACAAAGTTCGTCGCGTCGGCGGGAATGTTGCCGATCTGGAGGCGGACGAGGTCGTTGGTGCCGCGGCCCAGGATGAACTCGTTTTCCGGCGGCTGCAGGCCCAGCGGTTCGAGATCCACGTTGGGCGAGTCGGAGAGGAAGGCCGCGACGCGGGCGGACCGGAGCGAGTTGATCACCGTCTCGATGCGGGCGGAATCGGCCCGGGCCAGGAGCGGCTTCGTCAGGCGCCAGCGGCCGGAGGCATCCTTCTGCGCCTCGAATCCCGGCGTCTTGCCCCGGACCTCGAACCGGTCGAAGGCCACGCCCTCCAACGACAACAGCGAACGGTCCCGCCAGTGGTCGGAGGAACGCGGCAACTTGGCCAACAGCGCATTCGGCATCACGAAGATGCCGTCGGCACCGACCTGCTTGAGGTAGAACTGCTCGCCGACCGGAGCCTGTCCGCCGAGCTGGAGCAGGACGGGCCGGCCCGCGACCTCAAGTTTCACGGTCAGGGCGGCGGCCTCGAGGCCGAAGCTGGCCGGCGAGTTGGTGCCGAGGTCGGCGTCCGAGAGCCAACGGGAGGGCTGGGCCTGGTTGAGCGCCTCGAGCAGGGCCTCGATGGCGGGTTTCTGGGCCGGATAGGCGACCGGAAGCTGCATCCGCCAGCCGGAGCCCTCGCGCACGACCCGGACGAGCGGGGTGTTCGAGCGCATGAGCTCCACCGCGGAAACCTCGGCCACATCGAAGCGGGGGAAGGGCAGAGCCCGGGTGGACGCCGCCGGCCGGGCACCCGGCCCGAAGTCGGCCAGGTAGATGTAGCCGCCGAGGGCGGACGCGATGAGGAGCAGCAGCCAGGTGAGCCGGGTGTTCATGCGCGCCTCCTCAGCCAGACCAGCCCGCCCAGGGCAAACACGCCGCCGGGCAGGCCGCCGAGCAGCACCCAGCGCAGGGTCTGCAGCTGCGCGGCGGTGAGGTTCAGCCGGTATTCGTCAATGGGCCGTGGCCCGATGGCCAGGGCTTGGGGCCGGTCCAGCAGCCAGCTCACACAGAGGGCGGCGAAGTCCCGGTTGTTGGCGTCGCCCAGGGTCTTGTTGCCGCACATCACGGAGTCCCCGATCACCACGAGCCGGGTGGCGCCACGGCCGGTCGCGACGCCAGCGACACCGCCCTTTTCCGCGGCCACCGCCAGCGGCACCGGCACCCCGCGCCGGTCCCGGGCGGGATCGAAACCCGCATTGCCGTCGGCCAGCGATGATTTCGTGAGGCCCTTGTCGCTGGTGTAGATCAGCACTTCGGCCTTCGGCGCATCCGCACCCAGCCGCTCGGCGGGCATCGGGGCCACGACCCGGGGGAGCGGGAAATAGACCGAACCCTCCTCCCGCCGCAGCGGGGTCATCAGCGGGTGCAGTCCGAAGGACTTCGACTGCACGTCCAGCGTGGTGTAGGTGAACTGCTCGTCGCCGGCATACATGGCCGGGCAGACGATGGCCCAGCGCAACAGGAGATCCTCCAGTCCGGTGCGGCGCGTGACGGCGTGGGGATGCAGGAGGACCAGGAGGCTGCCGCCCCGCTGGAGAAAGGCCTCGATCTGGGCGAGTTCGGTGGTCAGGAAGGGCGCGGTCGGACCGGCGATGATCAGCAGCTGGCAGGCGTCGGGAATGCCGTTGGTCGTGCCGGCCAGCTTGAGCGGCTCGACCTGCAGGTTCCGCTCATTGACCAGCAGGCTCAGGAAGCGGGCGTAGCCCATGATGTCCTCGTCGCTGTCGGGCAGATGCTCCCCGTGGCCCTGCAGATAGGCCGCCCGGTAAACGGTCCCCTCGGTCACCGCCGCCAGGGCCGCGGTGAACCGTTCCTCGCCGCGGAAGCCGGCGCGGCGGATTTCCACCTGCTCGCCGCTGATCCGCCGCTTCAGGTCCTCGTTGTTGTAGATCGTCAGGTCGGCGGCGGTCACCACGAACTGCCGGCCGCCGGATTCAAACACGACCACGTCGTTCGCGATGGTGCCCAGCTTGTATTGGACCTTCGCCAGCTCGGCCGCCCCGGGACTGCGCAGGTAGTCGATCTGCCGGATGCTCAGCCGCGGCTGCCGCAGGGCGTATTCCCGGAGGATCCGGTCCACGTGCGGATAGAGCGGGGAATCGCCCCGGAACAGCACCGTGACGCCCACCTGGTTGGTGATGCCCGCCAGGGTCTGGACCGTGAGCGGGGACAGGGGGCGCGAGCCGGATTCCGAGAGGTCGCGCCGCCACACGGTGCGGGTGGCGGCGAGGTAGTTCAGCGCGGCGAAAATCGCCAGCGCGGCGACGACGGAGGCGGCCACGCTAACCGCAATGCCGGCCCGCCGGCGGCCGGGGGGAAGCGGGCGGATGTCGGGATCGGTCATTTCCATCGGCGACTTTCCACCGCCCGCTGGGTGAGGAACAGGAACAGCACGGTTGCGGTCACGTAAAAGGTCAGGTGGCGCGAATCAAGCACCCCGCGGGAGAAATCCTGCATGTGACGGATGAGGGACAGGTGCTCCAGGACGCGGGACCAGGATCCCGCGGTGGTTTCGTCCATGGCCGGCCGGAGGCTGATGACCCAGAGACCCACGCCGAGGGAAAAGCTGACCATCGCCGCGATGACCTGGCTGTTCGTGAGGGCCGACGCCAGACAGCCCATGGCCATGAACAGCGAGCCGATCAGGAACACCCCGGCCAGCGCCACGGCGGTGACCCGCGGCTCGAAGAAGGCCGCCTGGCCGGAGACCTGCCGCAGGACCGCCAGCACGGCGAGGAGCGGCAGCCACGTCAGGGCGAAAAAGGTGAGGGCCCCGGTGAACTTCGCCAGGACGACCTGCGTGTCCCCGACCGGTGCCGTCATCAGCGTCTCGTAGGTTCCGGACGACTTCTCGGCGGCGAAGGAGCGCATGGTGATGACCGGGGAGACGACCAGCAGGATCACCCAGAAATACGCGCTCTGGTAGAAGGTCTCCACCACCGGCCGGTCGTCCGGCGCGTTGGCCAGCTTGGAGCTGATGTCCACCAGCGAGAATCCGGTCAGCAGCAGCGTCACCGCCACCACCACGTAGCCGGTCATCGAGTTGAAGGCGACGCCGAGTTCCCGGCGCACGAGGGCAAGAAAGACGCTCATTTTGCGGTCGGGTTCGGAAGGTGGGGCGCCTGCGTGAGCCGCACAAACATCTCTTCCAGCGACTGCCGCTGCCGGGTCAGCTCGCGCAGCGGCCAGTTCATTTCCCGCGCCGCCTCATACACGGCGGAACGCAGGTCCTCGGCCGCCTCGGGCACCAGCGTGAGCTGGCAAAAGCTGCCGTCCAGCGGTTCCACGCGGACGCTTTTGACCCCCGGACTGCCCTCGAACCGCGCCGTGATGGCCGCGGGCGCCGCCGCGATTTCGGCGGTCACCGTGCCGGACCACCCCAGGGTCCGCTCCAGCGCCGCGGGTGTGTCCGACGCGATGAGCCGCCCCTGCTGGAGGATCAGCACCCGCGAACACGTCATCTCCACCTCGCTCAGGATGTGCGTCGAGATCAGCACCGTGTGCTGCTGTCCCAGCTGCCGGATGAGATCCCGGACGGCGCGGATCTGGTGCGGGTCCAGCCCGATGGTCGGTTCGTCGAGGAGGATGAGTTCCGGGTCGTGCAGGATCGCATCGGCGATGCCCACGCGCTGGCGGTAGCCCTTGGAAAGATGCCCGATGATCCGCGTCCGCACCTCCCCGAGGCCGCAGCGCTTGATCACCGCCTCGGCCTGCGCCGGCGACGCCCGCCAGCCGAGGCCCTTGATGCGCCCCCGGAAACACAGGTAATCCACCACGCGCATGTCCAGATGCAGCGGGTTGTTCTCCGGCATGTAGCCCACCTTGCGGCGCACCTGGTCCGGTTGCCGGTCCGGGTCGAGGCCCGCGATGCGCACCGCGCCGCTGGTCGGCGGCAGATACCCGGCGAGCATCCGCATCGTCGTGGATTTGCCGGCGCCGTTGGGCCCCAGAAACCCCACGATCTCGCCCCGGCCCACCGAAAACGTTAGCCGATCCACGGCCACCCGGCCGGGATAGACCCGGGTGAGCTGATCGACTTCAATTACCGGTGCGTCAGGCATTGTCGGCGCAGGCTATCGTGCGCCGGACCGGATGTCATCGGGAGACCTCCGGCACGACGCGTCGCGGAAGCGGACTCCGGACCCGGCGGACGCATTCGAGGTCCGTGGACGCAATCGCTTCCCGCTCATGCCCGCAGCACTTTTTCCAGGGCCTTCCCTTTTGCGAGCTCGTCCACCAGTTTGTCGAGGTAACGGACCTCGCGCATCGTCGGCTCCACGACTTCCTCGACCCGCACCCCGCACACCACGCCCCGGATCAGCGCGCGGTTTGGATTCATCTGCGGCGCCTGCTGGAAGAAGGTCTCCATGTCCGTGTCGGACTTCAGCACGGCGGCCAGGGCCGGCTCGCTGTAACCAGTCAGCCACCGGATCACCGCGTCCACTTCCGCCCGGGTGCGGCCCTTCCGTTCCGCCTTCGCCACGTAGAGGGGATATACCTTCGCGAAGCTCATCGAGTAGATGCGATGCTGGGTGCTCATGAAATCAGGGCGCTGCAGCGGCCGTGCCCGCCAGGGTCACTTCACACTGCATGACGGTGACTTCGCCCACCCGCGCGGTGGCCCGGGCCGAAATCAGCGGTCCCATCCGGCCGACCACCTGCGCTTCGAGGACCACGGTTTCGCCCGGCCTGGCGCTGCCGGTGATCTTCGCGCCGCGCACGGCGGTCAGCTTGAGGCCGGGGAGGGGCGGGTGGGCCGGATCGCTTTGGGCGACCACGCCGGCAAGCTGGGCCGCCGCCTCGATCAGGAGCACGCCCGGCAACAGCGGCTCGCCGGGGAAATGTCCGCGGAGAAAGGCCTCGTCGCCCCGGAGCGTGAACTCGGCGGAGCCGCGCTGGCCCGGTTCCAGCGTGAGGAGCCGGTCGAGGAAGCGGAATTCCGGTCCGTGGGGCAGGGCGGCCAGGGCCTGGCTGAGCGCGTCGCTCATGGCTGCCGGCCTTGCAGCGGTTCGGTCACCTTCCACGTCGCGTCGAGCCCCGGCTCGAACTGCCCGGCCGCCAGCGGCGCGTTCTCGACCGCATTGGTGAAATCGTTCCGCAGCCGCGAGCCGTCCCGGAAGACGAGTTCCGTGGCGCGCAGCTGGAAGTCGTTGGTCGCGACGAACACGGTCAGTTCGGTCAGAACCTTCTGGGCGGCCTTGGCTCGAGGCTGCAGCCGGAAGGCGTGGGTCGCATTCGTCTCCGTGAGGCCGAGGACTGCGAACCGGTTGGTGAACGACGCCGCATCGCGCGGAAAGCCCGTGTCGAGCAGCGCCAGGGCATCACCCATCGGCCCGGTCGCAAAGGCCGCGAGCGGATAGCGCTCGGCCCGTTTCAGCTTCGGCGCGAGGATCAGCAGGTCCGCCTCCCCGCGGAGTGCCACCGACTGCGCCGGCCGGCCCAGTTCCCAGCGGAACTGCGCGGGCGCCCGGAACCAGACTCGACCGGGCGTCGTCAGCGGCTGCGTGAGCGCCCTGAGGTTCCGCGTCTGCACGAAGTCCGCGCTCCAGGTCGTCAGGTTCGTCTGCCGCGCCAGCCATTGCCCCAGCACGGCATCGGCGCCGGGGCTTTGGCCTGCCGCCGGCGCCACGAGGCCGGCCCATACGGCGGCGAGCACGGTCCGGCGGAGGGCGGAGCGAAACGCCTTCATCGGTCGGCATCTCCGTTTTGATCCGGCCAGAGCGGCACGAAGTGAAACCATTGGTCGGGATACTGCCGGAGCAGCGGCTCGAAGGCACGCAGGATGGCGCCCGTGAAGTCGCGCCGCCGTTCCCGGCTGCCCAGCGCCGCCCGTTCATACGGCACCGGCGGCAGGGCTTCGGCCCGATACGCCCCGCCCACGCGCACGATCGCCACCGGCAACACCACGCAGCCCGAAGCGCGTGCAAGTTCCGCCGCGGACAAACTCGCGGCGAAGGGCCGGCCGAACAGCGCCACGTCCGCGCCCGTCGCCGCCGGCGGCCGGTCCACCAGCACGGCGACCACTCCGCCGTCCTGGAGCCGCCGGATGACTTCCACGAAGGCGAACGGATCGGCCCCGACCACCAGCGTATCAATGCCCAGCCGCGCCCGGGCCGCGCTGCGAAGTTCCGTCAGTCCGTCCGCCGGCTCCGGCGCGGTGAGCACCAGCGGGCGGAGGCCGAAGCGTTGCAGGAGCAGTGAGCCCAACTCCCAGTTGCCCAGGTGCGGCGTCACCAGCAGCACGCCGCGGCCCGCCTGGAGGGCGGCGTGAAAATGGTCCCAGCCACTGCCGGGTTGGACGATGTCCGCCGGCAGCCGGCCCGCCTCCAGTCGCCAGAGATCCACCAGCTTGGCGGCGAATTCGGCGAAGTTACGCCGGGCCGTGGCCTCCGCGTCCGCGGGGTCCGCCAGCGCCGGACGCAGGTTCGCCGCCACTATGGCGAGGCGTTCCGGGCGCAGCCGCCCGTAGAGCGCCACCCCCAGTTGCGCCAGACCACGGCCCAGCCGCACCGGCAGCCGGCCGGCCAAAGCAACTGCGAGGCGCCAGAGCGAGCCGCGATAAATTGCGGAAGGCTTGGATGCCGGCACCGGTGCCTGTTGGCCAGCCCACGCGCACCACAATCCGGGCAGCAGTCCCACGCACACGGTGAACACGCAGCCAACGCCGACCGCACAGATCAGGTCCATGCTTGCGAGGCCGGCGTTGCTGCTCCACGCGAGCGAGCCGAAGCCGGCGATGTTCGCGCCGGCGCACAGCAACAGCGCCTTGCCGGTGGTCGCCCACAGTGCCCGCCGATCCGGACCGTGCCGGCGCAGGGCCAGTTGGACGTGGATGGTCGAATCCACCGACGAACCCAGCAGCAGGGGCAACGCCACCAGGCTGAGCAGATTCCAGGTCCAGCCCAGCAACGCCATTACCGCCAGCAACAGCGCAAAGCTCAGGCCCAGCGCGACGAAGCCCAGCGCGACTTCCCGCCACCGTCGAAAGGCCAGCCACAGGCACCCGCCCAACACCGCGGCGATCAGCCCGGTCAGGGCGGTTACCCGCACGGCAACGTGCCGGAGCAGCGCGGGCCCGAGGGAATCCCAGCTCGTCAGCAGCACGTCCGCGGGCAGCAGCGTCGCCAGGCCTCCGCGGGCGGTGACGGCGGCCGGCTGGAGCAGGCCCAGGGCGAGCCACTGCCCGTCCGCAGTTTGGGCGGCGGTCTGGCCGACGATCCACCGCGCGGTGTCGTTGGTCGGCCACAGCGTCGCCTCGCCGGCCGCCGCAGCGCGCCATTGGGCAAACACGGTCCGGGCCAGCGCGAGGGAATCCGCGCTGAAGCCGGCGGCGGTGGCGGCGGACAGGATTTCCTCGCTCCGCGCGGCCAGTTGGGCGGCGGTGGACCGGTTGGTCGCGGCAAACTGTGGTCGCGGCCAGAAGGCCGTGGGCAGCGTGAACGACGTAAGTTCGCCGCGGGCCTGGGCCGCGGAAAGGGCTGCTTCGGCCTGTTCCAGGCGGTCACCGATCGTGCCCACGTCCGCGCCGGTGAAGATCGCCCACGTTGGTTCGTTGGTCCGTCCGAGCTTGAGCTTCAGCTCATCCATCGCCGCATACGCCCAGCTCTGGCGCGGACGCAGGGGATCGGCGCTCGACGTCACCGGCGGCAGCCCGCGGGCGAGCAGCACCGCCACGATGACCACGGCGACTAGGGCCGCCGGTCGCCACGTCATCCGCCGCGACGGAGTTTCGGATGGCGGCAACGTCTGTCCCGCCGGAGCCCGCCGCATGACCAGCGGCAGGAAGACGTAAAGCATCACGCCCGCACCCACGAGCAGCCCGAGCGCGGTGAGCACGCCGAGTTGGGCCAGCCCGGGAAGTCCGGCGAAGCCCAGCAGCGAAAACGTCCCGGCCGTGGTCGCCGCTGACCAGCCGATGCCGGGCGCGACGTCCCGGCGGACTTCCGCCACGGTCCGGTGGGGCGCCGCCACGAATTCCTGATAGCTCACGAGGCCGTAATCCACCGTCAGCCCCAGCAGCACGGCGGCGAAGCCCACGCTCACGACGTTCAACGTGCCGAACACGAGCCCGCCCAGGGCGAGGGTTAGCACCAAGGTCAGCAGCAGCCCCAACAACAGCAGTCCCAATGGCCGCCAGCTCCGGTGGGCGAACCAGAACAGCGCGCCGATGACGACCAGCGTGCTCAGCACCGAGCTGCGCATGTCGCGCTCCATGCCAGTGGCGATTTCCGCGAGGAAGGCCGGTCCGCCGGTGTAGGCCACGGTCGCCAGCTTCAGCGTCGGCTCGGTCAGCATCGCCGCCAACTCCGTGCGAACCAGCTCCAGCCACCGGGCTAGCTCCTGGTAATTCATCCCGTCGCGGGGCGGCTCGACGAACACCACCCGGAACCGCCCTTCATCGCCGGCGAAGATCCCTTCGCCCTCATCGAACCGCATCGCGCCGGCCCCGCCGGACGTCGGCAAACGCGTCAGTCCGAGCGGGTCGTAACCGGTGCGGGCCAGCGCCTGCGGGTCGAGCGAGGTGGCGAGCAGATCCCGCGCGGCTGTGAGTTCGTCGGCGAGGTGGTTCGTGGTCAGCCGCTCCGCGAGCGCGGCGAAGGCGGCGGGCGGCTGTTGGCGCCACAGCCACGCAACGTTCTCGGCCGCGGCGGCGGGATTCTCCAGCCACGGCGGCTGCCAGCGCACGCTTCGGGCCAGATCGGGGCGTGCGGCCAGATGCTGCGCGATTGCCTGGGCCACGGTGCCCGCGAAGTCCGCCCTGCTCGACGACACCGTGATCAGTAGCTCGCGCGAGCCGGCGAAATGCCGTTGCTGAAGCTGCAATCCCCGCACCGCCGGCAGCGCCTCAGGCAGCAGGTTGAAGATCTCCGCATCGAACCGCAGTCGGGCCAACCCGAGCACGAGCGGCAATGCACACAGCAGGCCCAGCCAGTGGCGGAGATTCATGGCCGCGCACCCTCGACGTATTCGCCGGTCCCGGGATGGGCGAGCCGCCAGTCGGTCGCCGATTCCGTGAGGCGCCAGCCGGACTTCGCCTCCGGCGCCCTGGGCGGCAGCCCGGTGAACTGAAACCACGGAACCCGCCGCGTCGGGCGGCCTTTTCCGCCGAACATTCCGGACCGCAGCGACGAACTCAGCGTCCACCCCTCGGGACCTTCCTGCGCGGTGACAACTGGCAGGTTCTGTTTGCTGAACTGCACCAGGCGGCGCCCGTCCGGGTGCGTGGCGACCAGCAGTTCGCCAATCAATTCCGGCGCCCCCGCCCGCGGACGCCAGACGGCCTGGGTCTCCTGCACGCGCCAGCCCGGCGCGCCCAGATCCACCGGGGCAAGCGTCGGCGTGACGCAGCCGGAAAGGAGCAGGAGCACCACCAGCGCGCAGGGAAGGGAACGCGTCCGGTCCCGGCGGGCAGCGGCTTCGATCCGGACGGTGGACACTGGCGAGGAAGTCTTCACGCAGCGGGCACCGAAGGCACCGGCGCAAAGCTGATGCGCGGCATGAAGGGCCGTTTGCCCTGGAGCTTCACCAGCCAGAAAAACAGCCGCATGCGCCAGCGCAGCCGCCAACCCCCTTCGAGTTCGCCGGCCAGCACCGCGTTCACCGCCGCGGCCAGGTCCCACTTCGCCCTCGGTTCCAGGAACACCTCCATGAACGGCGTGGTGTAAAAGTGCTCCACCATCTCCGTGTAGATCGCCAGCGCCGCCCGCACCCGCTGCTCGTAGCCGGCGAAGCGCCCGGCCCCGTCGTCGCCGGCCCGCCCGGCCCCGATCACCGCCTCCGCCGCGAGCTTGGCCGAGAACATCGCCAGAAAGACGCCGCTGGAAAAGATCGGGTCAATGAACCCCGCCGCGTCGCCCACCCGCACCACGCGCGGCGACCAGAACCGCCGGTTGCGGTAGCTGAAGTCGCCCGTCGTGTGCAGCGGCGACACCGGCCGCGCCTCCCGCATCCGCTCTGCCACCGCCGGATTCGCCGCCACCAGCGCGTGAAACAACGCCTCGGGCGCGGCCGTTTTCGCCGACATGTCGCGGCGGTCCATCACCAGGCCCACGCTCACCCGGCTGGGCCGTCCGCCCGCGGGCGCCGCCAGCGGGATCAGCCAAAACCACTTGTCCTCCAGGCGGATGATCACCGTGTCGCCCGCCGCCTCGCCCGGATCCAGCCGCACGTTCTCGAAATGCCCGAACACCGCGAACTTCTTCAGGCGCGGATTCCACTCGCGCAGCCCTTCCTGAGTGCCCGTCAGGTTGCCCCGGCCCGATGCATCCACCACAAAGCGCGCCCGAAACGCGTGCGCACCGCCGGCCTCGTCCCGCGCCGTCACCGTCACCGCGTCGCCCGCCACCGCGACCTGTTCGGCCCCGACGCCTTCGCGCACGTCCGCCCCGCAGCCGGCGGCGTGGCGCAGGAGCAGCTCGTCAAACTTCGCCCGCTCGACCTGGAACGCCTCCGTGTGCCGCGTGAACCGGCCGTTGCGGAAGACGAATCCCGTTCCCTTCGTGCCGTTGCCCAGGTGGAACTGCGCCCCGCGCTTCACCGGAAAGCCCGCGGCCGCCAGCGTCGGCAGCACCCCCATCTCCTCGAAGATGGCGTGATTGTAGGGCAGCAGCGACTCGCCGACGTGGAACCGCGGAAACCGTTCCCGCTCCAGCACCAGCACCCGGAGGCCGGCCCGCGCCAGCAACGTCGCCGCGCAGCTCCCGCCCGGTCCGCCGCCGATGACGATGACGTCGTGTTCCGCCGTATGCACTGGCCCTCAGTCTGGGCCGAAGCCCGCGGCCGAAACAAGCGCCGCCCCGCCCCTAGTCCAGCGGGCTCTTCACGCCCAAGCCCGGCTTCTGCATGACATGGGTGTAGAGTTGCGTCGTGAACACGCTGCGGTGCCCCAGCAGGGTCTGCACCGTCCGGATGTCCGTGCCCCCTTCCAGCAGGTGCGTGGCGAAACTGTGCCGCAGCACATGCGGCGTCACCGGCTTCGCCAGGCCCGCCCGCTGGCCCGCCGCCTTCACCGCGATCTGCACCCGCGCCTCCACCCAGTGATGGCGCCGCCGCGTGCCGTCCGCCGGGTCCGCCGAGGTCTCCCGGCTGGGCCACAGCCAGAACCACGGCCACGCTTCCCCCGCCTGCGGATACTTCACCGCCAGGGCCGCCGGCAGCCACACCCCGGCCAGGCCCGCCGCCCGGTCCTGCCGCCACACCGCCCGCGCCTCCTCGATCTGCGCCGCCAACTCGTCCCGCAGCGACTCCGGCAGCACCGTCACCCGGTCCTTGTCCCCCTTGCCGCCCCGCACCGTGATCTGGCGCCGTTCCAGGTCCACATCCTTGATCCGCAGGCGCAGCCCCTCCGTCACCCGCAGGCCGCTGCCATACAGCAGGGCCGCAAACCGCCGCAGCCGCGGTTCCAGCGCCGCCAGCAGTTGCCGGCATTCCTCCCGGCTCAGCACCACCGGCAGCCGCCGGGGCCGCTTCGCCCGGTCAAACTCCCCGATCTCCGCCAGGGCGTCGCCCAGCACCTCCCGATACAGGAACACCAGCGCGTTGAGCGCCTGGTTTTGCGTCGCCGCCGCCACGCTGCGGCCGGAGGCCAGGTGGCTCAGGAAACCGCGCACCTCCGCCGCCCCGCATTCCCGCGGATGCCGCCACGTGCCGTCCGCCCGGCGGCAAAATCGCACATAACGGTCCACCCAGCCCAGATAGGTCTCCTCCGTCCGCGGGGAAAAGTGCCGGAAAC
>OFDN01000370.1_pt1 | contig 38701 bp, 35 predicted proteins | sample 1520971 | NCBI WGS metagenome assembly OFDN01 (sample SAMEA94257418, study PRJEB24077) | hot springs metagenome | biome: Aquatic biome; feature: Geographical feature; material: Water | place: India | collected 2012-06-12 | depth 5 m | reverse complement strand
GCGGGGCGGCGCGGGGCGGGGGCCCGGGTCAGCGCTTCGCGGCGCGCGGGGTCGACACGAGGTAGGCGACCGCGGCGAGCGGGATGGGCAGCCAGGTCGGCCGGTTGCGGGCCTCGTACATCGCCTCGTAGACCGCCTTGTCGAGCTCGAAGGCGTCGAGCAGGGCGCGGTGCGCGCGCAGGTCGAGCCCGCTCACGGCGATGTAGCCGTCGAGGAAGGCGGCCCGCGCCGCCCGTGCCCACTCCGCGCGCTCGGCCTCCTGAGCCAGTGCGTCCAGGTCGAGCGAGGCGGTGTCGATGACGCCGGCCGCCGCGCGCGTCGCGCTGCGCAGCGAGCCGACCGCGTAGTCGAACGAGCGCAGCATTCCCGCGACATCGCGCAGCGGCGAGTCGACCCGCGAGCGCTCCGCCAGCGGGCGCAGCGGCTCGCCCTCGAAGTCGACGAGCAGCCACTCGCCCGAGGGGCGCCGCAGCACCTGGCCGAGGTGGAAGTCGCCGTGGATGCGCTGCAGGGCCGGCCAGGGTGCCTCGCTCGCCGCGTCGTACACCGCCTCGATCGCGGGCCGCAGCTCGCGCAGCTGCGGCACATCGGCCATCGCGACCGCGAGGCGCTGGTGCCAGCCGGCGACGAAGCCGACGACGTCACCGAGCGTCGCCTCGCGCGACGGCAGGCAGCGGGCGAGCGCGGCGTGCACGTCGGCGGTCACGCGGCCGAGCCGCTCGGCGTCGGCCGTGAAGCTCTCACCCTCCTCCGCCGCCTCGAGGGCGAGCGGCCAGCCGTCGCGCACGCCCGGCACGAACTCCTGCGCGAAAGCGATGTGACCCGTCACCGGCTCGTCGGTGTGCGCGTCGGAGCCGTGCGGGTCGCTCCAGGTGGCTGACAGGGCCCCGAGCATCCGGGGCACGCTGCGGTTGCCCGCCGCGGTCAGCGCGCTCTGCAGCACCACATCCGGGTTCTCGCCGGCGTGCACCAGCCGGAACACCTTCGCCACCAGCGGGGCCTCCGACCCGCCGTCGACGATGATCGACGTGTTCGACTGCTCTCCCGTGTGCACGCGCCCCGTCTCGTCGTGACGGCGCACCCCCAGGCGATGCAGCAGCGTGCTCACGTAGGCGGGGTCGTGCGGGGCGTCGAACAGGTAGTCGTCGTGCTCGTCGCGCCCGATCAGCTGCGGGCCCCGGCCGCGCGGGATCGTCGTGCGCAGCACGAGCGGCACGTGGTACAGCGAGGGCGGGGTGCTGGCGATGTCGCGCAGCAGCAGCACCCGGATGCGGGCATCCGGGTCATCGCACGCCCAGTCCTCCCGGCTGACCTCGACGAGCTGCGGCACCCGGCCCTTTCCGGCATACCAGCGCTGCCGGGTCATCCACTCGGCGACGCACTCCAGCGTGCTGTGCATGTTTCGACCCTACACAGGCACCGGTCACGAGCGACGAGCGCGCAAGAACCCGTTCATGGCCGCGGTCAGCGGGGTGTCGACCGGCCGGGCGGCGCCGTCGACGCTGCGCACCGGCGCCGCGTGGCGCACGCTCGACACCAGCCACACGGCGTCGGCCTCGGTGAGGTCGTCGGGGGTGAGCGGCGCGATGGTCGTGCGCAGCCCCCACTGGTCGGCGGCGGCGAAGAGATCGGCCTGCGTCGTGCCGGGCAGGATGCCGAGGTCGTCGGGGGGCGTGCTGAGCAGGTCGCCGCGCCGCAGCACGACCGTCGAGGTCGGGCCCTCGAGCAGAAGGCCGTCGCTCGAGACGAAGATCACGTCATCGGCCCCGCGTCGCTGCGCCTCGCGCACCGCCGCGCGGTTGACGGCGTACGAGAGGGTCTTCGCCCCGGCGAGCAGCCAGGGGCTCGTGGCGGGAGCGTCGCTGCGCAGACCGCGGTCGAGCAGCACGACGTCGATGCCCTCGGTGCGCTCGCGCCGGAAGGCGGGGGAGACCGTGCCGTAGGCCCAGCCGGTCGGCACCGGCTGGCCCTCGATGCCGCGGGTGAGCACGGTCTTCACCCAGGCCTCCTCGTGCTCGGCGAGCCGGGCGGCGAGCGTCAGAACGGCCTCCCGCCAGAGGTCGCGGTCGGGCTCGGGAAGGTCGAGCATGCGGGCGGAGCGGGCAAAGCGGTCGAGGTGCGCCTCGAGCGCCTGCGGGTGCCCGGCGCCGATGCTGATGGTCTCGAAGATGCCGTCGCCGCGCGTGACGCCGACATCGAGCACCGACAGCTGCGGGTGCGCGACCTCCGCCTCGATCAGGCTGCGGGCCTCGCCCGGGCCCGTGACGACGACGAGGAGGTGCTCAGCGGCGCTCATGGGGTGAAGGTATACCCGCACTCGTCGTCACGGCACTCGAACTGCGGCGGGTCGGGGTGCAGCACGACCCCACCGAGCGCGATCTCTCCCCGCAGCGCGGCGCGGATGTGGTGCGGCTCGGGGTAGCCGTAGTGGATGGGCAGGGGAGACGGAGTTCCGCATTGCGGACAGTTCGCCACTCCCGGCCCAGGGGCGGTGGTGTCCATGAGAGCAGTTCACTGCCGACCACCGACATTCTGCAAGTCAGCGCAGGTCGCGCCGCACCACGGGAATCTCGCCGGTGTTGCGCCGGCCGTGGCTGACGCCCCGCACGCCTCGGGTGTGCACGCGATTGATGACGACGGCGACGGCGGCCAGCACGATGATGAACGCCGCGATCGCCACGACGTAGGTGACGACGCCCATGACGCCGTTCGGGCCGTCGGGCTCGAGGAAGGGGTACGGGTACCACCCGGTCACCTGCCCGCGCACCATCGTGACGCCGACCCAGATGAGCGGGTAGCTCACCGCCAGCCAGAGTGCGCTCCAGGCGATGCGCACCCGTCCCGGCGTGAGCAGCCAGTCGAGCGCGAAGTAGATCGGAATCCAGACGTGCAGCGCCTCGTTGGCCCAGGTCGGGCCGACGTAGCCGTCGTCGTTGGGGATGTCGCGCAGCAGCAGGTTGTAGACCACTCCCGTGACGATCGCGTAGGCGAAAGCGCTCGCGCGGATGGCCGTGTACAGCCGCGTGTCGCGCTCGAGCCGCAGCGCCATGATGCCGCCGGTGATGAGCACGACGATGTTGATCATCGCGGTCTGGATGGTGAAGAACGCGAAGTATTGCGTCGGCTGGAATCGCCCGACCGAGATCTGGTCGGTGATCTGGGTGATGAGCGCCGCGAGCACGAGCAGGCCCGCAACGATGCTGATGACACCGGCGATGTGGCGGAGGGTCGCGAGGCGGGCTGTGGCGGCCTTCTCGCCGAGGGGGGACGTCACGGTCACCCGCATGACGCTAGCAAGAAAACTGCATTCTGACGCATGATTTTTGCGGAGCATCCCTCAGCTGATCGGGGGTTTTTCGGTCTGCGTCGATGGGGTCGTCGGTGCGGCTGTCGATGCGTCCGCCCGCCCGAGCACGTCGAGCAGCCAGGCGAGCTCGTACGCCCGCTGACGCCACGCCGAGTAGCGCCCGCTGACGCCGCCGTGGCCCGCCTCCATCTCGCACTTCAGCAGCGCATCCGCCCCGACGTCGCGCAGCCGCGCCACCCACTTGGCCGGCTCGACGTACAGCACGCGCGTATCGTTGAGGGAGGTGACGGCGAGAATGCGCGGGTACTGCCGCGCGGCGACGTTCTCGTAGGGGGAGTACGCCTTCATGTACGCGTACACCTCGGGGTCGTGCAGCGGGTTGCCCCACTCGTCCCACTCGATGACGGTGAGCGGCAGCTCGGGGTCGAGAATCGATGTGAGCGGGTCGACGAACGGCACATCGGCGAGGATGCCCGCGAACAGCTCGGGAGCGATGTTGGCGACCGCGCCCATCAGCAGCCCGCCTGCGCTGCCGCCCTCGGCGACGAGGCGGTCGGGCGCGGTGACGCCCGCGTCGATGAGGTGCCGCGCCACGGCGACGAAGTCGGTGAAGGTGTTGGTCTTGCTCAGCGTCTTGCCGTTCTCGTACCAGGCGCGGCCGAGCTCGCCGCCGCCGCGCACGTGGGCGATCGCGAACACGACGCCGCGGTCGAGCAGCGACAGGCGCGGGATGCTGAATCCGGGGTCGATCGACGATTCGTAGCTGCCGTAGCCGTAGAGGTGCACCGGGCTCGGCTCGGGCTCGTCGTCGGTGGTGCCGTCGCCGCTGCCGTCGAGGCTCGGCACGAGCCCGCGCTTCCAGACGAGCGAGATCGGGATGCGCGTGCCGTCGGCCGCGACCGCCCAGTCGCGCCGCTCGGCGTAGTCAGCCGAGGTGTAGCCGCCGAGCACCGGTTGCTGCTTGAGCACGGTGATCGCGGCTGCGCCCTCGTCGAGGCGCGCCAGGTCGAGGCTCGCGACGGTCGCGGGCTCGGTGAAGCTCGTGTAGCCGATGCGCAGGGTCGGCTGCGCCCACTCGGGGTTGCCGCGCGTGCCGAGCGAGACGAGCTTCTCGCCGTCGAGGGGGGCGACGAGCTCCGTCCAGGCCGGGCCGGGCCAGGGCAGCGCCTCGAGCGTGGTGTCGGGCGCGAGGCGGGCGATCGCGGTGCGGGGCAGCCCTCCGGCCCGGTAGTCGAGCACGAGCGCGTGGGCGAACGCGTCGACGCCCTCGATGCGCACACCGGGCTCGTGCGGCACGAGGGTGACGGGCGGGTCGTGCGGAGCATCCACGGGCACCGCCTCGATCTGGAAGTCGGGAGCGCCGTCGTTGTGCGTGATGAGCCACCAGTCGCGGCCGCCGATGACGGCGTGCTCGAGGTCGTATTCGATGCCGTGGCGGCGCGGGCGCACGACCTGGAACGCACCGGTCGGGTCGGCGGCGTCGAGCACGCGGGTCTCGGAGGTGATGCTGCTCGCGGCCTCGATGACGAGCCAGCGGCCGCTGCGGGTGCGGCCGGCGCCGACCCAGAAGCTGTCGTCGGGCTCGTGGAAGACCGGCACGTCGTCGGTGCGCGGCGTGCCGACGCGGTGCCGCCAGATGGTGTCGGGCCGCCACGACTCGTCGACGGTCGCGTAGAACACGTACTGCCCGCTCGGGTCGAAGAAGGCCCCTGCCGCGGTGTCGGTGATCGCGTCGTCGAGCGTCCTTCCCGTGCGAAGTTCGCGGATGCGAAGGGTGTAGCGCTCGTCGCCCTCGGTGTCGACGGCGAACAGCAGCCACTCGCCGTCGTCGCTGACGTCGAGCGAGCCGATCGCGAAGAAGTCGTGCCCCTCGGCCTCGACGTTGCCGTCGATGACGATCTGCTCGCCCTCGCGCGGCTGGCTCGGGTCGGGCAGCGGCGGCGGGGGAGTCCACGCCGCGGGGTTCATGGGGTCGGCCGGGTCGATCGGCGCGGCGGGCACGCGGCACTGGATGCCGTACTGCAGCCCCTCGACCGTGCGGCCGTAGTACCACCAGTCGCCCTCCCGCACGGGAATGCTCAGGTCGGTCTCCTGCGTGCGCGCGCGGATCTCGTCGACGATGCGCTCGCGCAGCGGCCCGAGGTGGGCGAGCCGCGCCTCGGTGTAGGCGTTCTCGGCCTCGAGGTGCGCGATGACCTCGGGCGACTCCTTGTCGCGCAGCCACTCGTAGGGGTCGATCACAACGTCGCCGTGGTGCTCGCGGCGGTGGGGCTTCTGCATAGCTCTCGGGGCGGGTGCCTTCAGGTCGTCGCTCACCTGCCCAGCGTAGGCTTTCGCTCACCATGTCCGAGTCACCGCTGGCCGCCAACCCGTACGAGGTGCTGGGCGTCAGCCCCACCGCGTCGGACGACGAGCTCAAGCGCGCCTACCGCCTGCGCCTGCGCCAGGCGCACCCCGACACGGGCGGCTCGGCGGCCGAGTTCGACGCCGTGCAGCGCGCCTGGCAGCGGGTGGGCACCCCTTCGGCCCGGTATGCCTACGACTCGGGGGCAGACTCTGCTTTTGGTGGTGCGGGCGGTGCCGGCGCGAGCGGTGCGGCCCGGTCGTGGGGGCAGCACGGGGGCGGGGCATCCGGCCCGGGGCGGCACGACTCGCGGCCGAGTGCGAAGTCGTACGGGCATCCCGGTGGCTGGTACCGCGAGCAGTTTCTGTCGCACATCCGCGAGTGGGCGGGGCGCGGCGTCGACCTGCCCGACCCGTTCGACGCGGCGCTGGTGCGCTCGGCGCCCCGGCAGATCCGCCACCTGCTCGCCGCGGCGATCGCGGAGGAGCGGTCGGCGACCGCCCTCGCGACGCTCGGCCTCGGCTTCACCGTCTGGCACGACGTCGTCGCCGGCCCGCGCGCGGAGGACAAGCTCGACCACATCGTGCTCGGCCCGACCGGCCTGTGGGCGGTGCTCAGCGAAGACTGGGGCGGCCCGGTGCGGGTCAAGCGCGGCGACCTCATCGGCGAAGGGCTCGAGCCCGGCGAGAAGCCGCTCGCCCAGCTCGGCGGGCGGGCCCGCGTGCTCGCGCGCGCTGCGAAGGTGCGCTTCTCGGCGCTCGTGATCGTCGTGGAGGACGATCAGGCGGCCGAGTCGCTGACCCAGCTCGGCTCCGTGCGCGGCGCGCAGGGGATGCTCGTGCAGCGCTCGCGCCTGGTCAACCTCATCCGCACCGGGCTGCCGGGTGTCGGCGTCGGGGGCACCGACCTGTTCGAAGTGCGCACGCGGCTGCAGGCCGCGGTGCGGTTCGTGTGAGCGCGGCGGCGGCCGAGGTGGGTAGCAGGCCCCCACACGGCACGGCTGCCCTCCCGACTCTTGCCGCGTCCTCGCTGTGTGGTGCCCTTTCTGTCATGAGGGCGGAAAAGTTTCACCCCTCATGCCAGAAACGGCTCCTCATGCGGGGAGCATGCCGGTGAGCAACCACCCCGGCGCGGCGGTGCGGGTCGCGGGTGTCGACCTGGCCGCGGAGGCGAGCGGCACGGCGCTCGCCGTGCTGCGGGTCGACGCGGGGTCAGGGGAGCCGGGGCAGGGTGAGCCGGGGCAGGGCGAGCCGGGGGAGGGTGAGCCGGGGCAGGGTGAGCCGGGGCAGCGTGAGCCGGGCGCGGGCGAGTCGGGCACCGTCGTGCTCGAGCACCTGCGGCTCGGCGTCGACGACGCGACGCTGCTCGCCGAGACCTGCGACGCTCCGCTGATCGGCATCGACTGCGCGTTCGGCTGGCCGGTCGACTTCGTCGACTTCGTCGCGCGCCAGGCGGGCGGAGCGCGCCTGACGAGCGATGACACGGGCGACCTCGCCTGGCGCCGCCGTCTCGCGCATCGGGAGACCGACCGCGTCGTCACCGAGCGCACGGGCGCGCGGCCCCTCAGCGTCGCCACCGATCGCCTGGGCATGACGGCGCTGCGGTGCGCGGTGCTGCTCGACCGGCTGGCGGGCGACGGGCGGGTGGTCGATCGGTCGGGAGAGCTTCCGAGCGCCGTGGTCGAGGTGTACCCCGCGATGGCCCTGCGCGTGTGGGGGCTCACGCGGCCGGGCTACAAGGTCTCGGCGGATGCCCGCACCGCGCTCATCGCCGACCTGCGCCGCGCGGCACCCTGGCTCGAGCTCGGCCCGCACGAGCCCCTCATGCAGAGTTCGGCCGACGCGCTCGACGCGGTGCTGGCCGCGCTGGTGGCGCTGGCGCATCGGGTGGGGGCGAGCATCCCGCCCGAACCGGCGCAGCGGCAGCGCGCGCGGGTCGAGGGCTGGATCGCGATTCCGACGGTCGGGCTCGCCGAGCTGGGAGCGCGCGCGACCACGATGGTCGGCGGCCCCGGCGCGGCGGACTAACCTGGGGGAGTGACAGCGGCTGATGAGGAGTGCATCCACGGGTTCGAGGCCGGGATGTGCGCCAGCTGCTTCCCGCCCCCGGCGCCGGCTGCTCCCGCGCCGGTTCGCCGCAGCCCGAAGCCGGCTGTGCGCAGCCTGCGCAGCCCCGCCGCGGGCGCGACGGGCAAGGCCGCCGAGGTGCGCGCGCCCAACCTGCCGCAGCGCATGTTCCACGTCACGCACGTCAGCAACCTGCCGCTGATCCTCGAGACCGGCCGACTGCTGCCTCCGTCGCAGGCCGAGCCCGCGCTGCGCCTTGCGAGCGACCTGTCTCTCGAGCTGCGGTCGAGCGCGCCCGTTCCCGGAGACGGCGGCCACGATGATGACGGCGTCGAGCGCACGGTCGCCGACTGCGTCGCCTTCAGCCTCACCCCGCAGGCCACCTGGTGGCTCGAGGTGCAGGAGGGCGCGGCCGGCCCCACCTGGAGCGCCGCCGCCCGCAGCGCCGCCACCACCGACTTCGTGGTGCTCGGCGTCGACATCGCGGCGGTCTCGAACACGGTCGTCATCACCGACGGCGACGCGGCCGCGCCCGCCACGCGTCTCGGCATCGGCCCCGACGGTCGGGCCCGGATGCTCGCCCGCGCCGCCTCGACCCCCGAAGCCCTGCAGGCCGCCGAGGCCCTGGTGCCCGGCGAGGTGTCGCTCGCGACCGTCGCGCTCGTCGCCGTGGCGAACGACCGTCGCCGCGACGAGGTGCGCGACCTGCTGAAGCAGGCGGGCGTCACGGCCAAGGTCGCGGTGTATCCGCCCTGGTTCGTGCCGAAGCTCGACGACTGACGGCGCGCGCGTTCGAGCGCGCGCCGCGGCTGCCGTCGCGTCACGAGCCGACCTAGGCTCACTTCATGGCCCGCATGTTGCCCCCGACGGTCGGCGACGACGCCCCGCCCGGCGAGCTCGCCGTGTTCGCGGCGCTGCGCGACGCTCCCGGAACCGACGACTGGGTGGTGTTCCACTCGCTCGAGATCGCGCACCACGTCAGCCAGGTGCAGGGCGAAGCCGACTTCGTGGTCATCGCGCCGGGATACGGCGTGCTCGTCATCGAGGTGAAGTCGCACGAGAGCATCGAGGCCGACGGCGAGGGGCGCTGGCGCTATGGAAGCCGCGACTGGGTGACCCGCAGCCCCTTCGAGCAGGCGTCGGGGGCGCAGCACTCGATCATCGAGTACCTGCAGTCGCGCGGCGCCGGGCCCGTGGGGTATCCGATTTTTCACGCCGCGTGGCTCACCCAGTTGAGCAAGAGCAAGTTCGCGCCCGGAATCGGGTGGCACGAGTGGCAGCTGCTCGATGCCGCCGATCTGGGGGCCGACCGGGTGCGGGGTGCGATCATCCGGTGCCTCGAGAAGGCGAGTGCGCACCTGGGCGAGACGATCGCCGGCTACCGCCGGGTTCAGGGCCAGCCGGATGCGGAGCACACGCAGCGCGTCGTCGACCTGCTGATTCCGCGCTTCGTCGTCGAGCTGAGCGCGAAAGAGCTGGCACGGAGGCGCGAGCGCGAGCAGGCCCAGTTCACGGCCGAGCAGGTGCGCGTGCTCGATCTGGTGGCCGGCAACCCGCGGCTGCTGCTCGAGGGCCCGGCGGGCACGGGCAAGACGTGGGTGGCAGCCGAGGCCGCCCGCCGAGCGGCGGCGGCCGGCCAGCGCACCCTCGTGGTGGTGTTCAACCGGCTGATTGAGCGGCGGCTGGCCGAGCTGTGCGGCGACGGGGTGGAGGTGCGCCGCATCCACGCCCTGATGGCGCAGGTGGTCGACCGGCACGCGGGGCGCAACGAGGCGCGGCGCAAGCTCGACTCGGGCCGCGTCGAGCGCGACTGGTACGACGTGACCCTGCCCGAGCAGGCGCTCGAGGCGGCGCTCGAGCTGGGCCCGCAGTTCGACTACCTGGTGCTCGACGAGGCGCAAGACGTGGCGGTCGACGCGTACCTCGACGTGCTCGACGCGCTGCTGGTGGGCGGGCTGGCACAAGCGCCGGTGTTCGTGACGGGCGACTTCGACCACCAGGTGATCTACCGGCGGCACGGGGATGCGGCGGCCGCGCCTGCTGCCTCTTCTGCCGACTCGGCCGCCGCGCCGGCCACCCCCGAGTCGGCCCGCGACCGCCTGCTGCGCCGCCTGCCCGGCCTCGTGCAGCTGCAGCTGCGCTCGAACGTGCGCACCACCCCCGAGGTGGGCCGCTTCGTGGCCGAGCTGATCGGCGAGCCGACCCTCTACAGCGAGCATCGCCGCAGCGATGATGACCAAGTGTCGGTCGAGCGGCTGACCTTCTCGACCGCCGACGAGCAGCAGCGGCTGCTCGCCGACGCCGTGGAGCGCATCCTGTCGGAGCCGTTCACGGTACGCGAGCTGGTCATCCTGTCGCCGTACGCCCGCGAGCGGTCGGCGGCCGGCCAGGCTCTTGCTGACTCGGCGGCGGATGCCCGCCTCACGTCACGCCTCGGCGCGAGCATCGAAGACCCAACGCGCATCCGCTGGGGAACGATCCACGAGTTCAAGGGCCTCGAGGCGCCGGCGGTGATCCTGACCGACATCGATCTCTCGAAGGAGCACCACCACGATCTGCTCTACGTGGGGGCGTCGCGGGCGACGGATCGGTTGGTGGTGCTGACGGCTGGCCAGCAGGGGTAAGCGTTTTGCGATTCGCTCCGACCGGTTGATCTACTGTGCGAGGCCTCTTCGGAGGTCATCAGCCGTGCGTCGGGCAAGCGCTGCGGTGTCGGCGGGCGCCTGCGCCTCGATGAGTCCGTTCCCTGCGAGCGAGTCAAGCACGTGAGTGAGTCTCGAGCGGTCGGAGCCTCGCAGGTCGGCGAGGATGGGCGCGGTGTCCGTGATGCAGGCCAGAAGCGTCATGCTGTCGAGGAGGTGTCGATCGCGATCTCGTGAGTCGACCAGGTGCGCGGCTGCTTTCAGCACGAGCGCGCCGTGAAGTGTTGGCACAGGAACAGCCACGTTTCGGTCACCCGCGTCGAACTGCAGTACTTCGGTTCGGTTGAGCGCCTGTTGACCACCGTCGATCTGCAACACGAGTTTGCGTCCGAAGCGTGGGGGAGGTCGTTCGTGGTCGGGCGCCATGAGGTCAACCACGTCGGTTCCGCGGCGGAATCGGTATGCACGAGTGGTCGTCTCGTCCAAGGTGTAACCGCTCTCGAGAAGCGCTGACGCTGCAGAGGAGTAACTGAAGACTCCCGCCTCCACACGCGCTGCCACGTCGACGTCGACCGTGACGCGCGTCGTCTCAACGCGCGCAGCCATGGCGTGGGCCTGCACCATGAGGCCGCCCACGAGTGCCCATCTGTCGTGGGGGAGCGTCTCAGCCAGTTCCCAAACCCGCGGCCACGGGGGCGACCAGCCGCCCGAGGGCTGAGGAATGACGTCCTTCTCGCTCACCGCAGCTTCTCTTGACGTTCGCGGAGCCGTTCGAGGGCGGCGCTGCTGGAACGTTGGTCGCCGTAGGCGTAGACCACGATGTCACCGACGACGGCCTCGGCAGAAGTCTCCAGCTCCACGAGCACTGTCTCGCCGTCGACATCCTCGATGAGGCGCCATTGTCGGGCGAGAGTGTTCGCGTTGGGGGTCACGGCGACACGCAGGGTTGCTCCCGTCGAGGTGAGCGACTGGTCACCGTCGCCGATGGTGTCAGCGCTCGCGGCAGTGGAACGCCAGAGCGAGATCCGTGAGCCCAGTACGTGGTAGGCGAGCTGTGCCGCGCTGAGGTCACGCAGGCGAGCGCGAAGTCTGCTGCGTTGGCTCCCCGAGATCGCTGACGTCGAACCGCTGTCGAGAAGATCGCAGGCTGCTCGCACGGTCTGCTCATCCCACGGGCGCCCGCGCCCTCGTGACCGACTCGCCGCCAACACCGCGCGGCCCGAAACGACGGTGCGCCCGGCAACGTCGCGGTGTGCGAGGCGCCCAGCTCGCGCCATTCGCTGCACTTGGCGTTGACTGACGCCAAGCTGCGATGCAGCGGTGCGGGTCGCGGTTTCCATGACGTAAATTGTCGCCTAGGCGACGTATTACGTCAATAGCGACACGCATGCCACCGTGCGTTGTGCCTGGCCGCCTGCGTGGCGGGCGGCGGATCAGTTGGTGGTGCTGACGGCAAGCGTGGTGATGAATCTCGACACGACTCCGGGGCCTCGGTAACCTTGAGTTGTCGCCCGATACGTCGGGAATGAAAGTGAACCCCGGGAGTTCCTGTGTCGTCACGGGGCCCGGGGTTCGCGCGTTAGGTGCGGCGCGACCTCGTGAGTCGGCAACAATCTGAGTCACCCCTCTGAGGTCCAGTTGAGCGACGAGCCGCTGCATGGGCAGGCGTCGCCGCCGTTCGATCACTACTCGTCCTGGGCGGGCGGCACCTCACTGGCGTTACCCGCTGGGCGTCGGATCACGGCCGCCGCGATCAGCACGATCGCACCGACATACATGACGAAGAACCCCACCTCGATCTGTGTCGTGGCCAAGAAGCCTTCCGCCAGTCCGGCAAAGGGGTTTCCGGCCAGCTCTTGTTCGAGATCGGCTTGCGCCTCGCTCAGTCGCGTCAGAAAGACCGCGATGCTGATCGAAAGCACGGCGATTGCCCCAATCGCCGTCACCCAGAGCCATCGGAACCAGCCGAGCAACACCAGGCCGGCTGAAATCGCGGCCAGCACGAGCACGATCACACCGTCGCCCTGGAAGTTGCCGAGGTAATTCACTGTGCCGATCACCGGAGCGCTGATGGCTGGCAGAAAGGTGCCGAGTGCCAAGACGGCAGCCCCGGCTAAGCCCACGATGTGGCGACGATCCATGAGTCTCTTCTCGCATTCTTGATCGCAGGGTGGTGAACGGTCAGCAGGGTGCTGAGGGTGTCTCGCGATCGCCGGCAACGGTAGGGGACTGGTCCGACATTCGGCTGCTCGCCGACGCCGAGGAGCGCATCCTGTCGGAGCCGTTCACGGTGCGCGAGCTGGTGATTCTCTCGCCTTACCGTGCCGACCGTTCCGCCGTCGGCATGGCGCTGTCATCGCGCGCCGCGCTTGTCGGGAGAGCGGTCGGCCTACTGCGCGACCTTGGCGCTGACGAGTCGGTTGAGACTCACGCCCTGTTCGGCCGCCTCCATGGCCAGCGCTCGGTGGAGAGCGGGGGGGATCCGCAACCGGAACTCGCCGCTGAACTGACGATCGGCGAGGGGCTCGGGCACCGGCTCGCCAGAGGTCACGAGTTCGTCGACAACCTGGGCGACGAGATCCCGAAGCCCCAGCAAAGCCGCCGCCGGATCCGGCGCAAGCCACGACAGAGACCGGAACTCAATCACGGTGGCGACATACTCGCGGTCTTCCGGCGACCACGAGACCCGGTAGGTGTAGTGATCGTCACGCATGGTCGCCCTCCGTCCCTCTGTCTTCTGCGTCCTCCGCCAGTCGATCGATCGCCGCAAGCACTTGCCTCACCTGGTACGCCTTCGCTCTGCCGTGGTCGTTCTGGATGTTCACGCGTGGGTCTCACCGCTACGGCGTGGCATAGATGCGGTGGCTGCCTGCCGCCACGCGCGGCTCGCCGAAAAAGTGCCGGCACACGACGTCGAGGTCGCGAAACGACACCGCGCTCGGCGCGGCTCGCATCTGCTGCAGGGCGCGATCGATCTTCCGTTTTGGTGTCACTAATGGTACCGCTTCGAACTAGCCATGGCGAGAGTTTGTGGCGGCAGAGACCCGCCCGCTGTCGGCATAACGAGCATCGTGAACGGGAGGTCGATGCTGGTGCTGTTGGGAGGAGCGCCCGTGTAGCTGGCCCGATTGAATCAGGCGCCTCCTTGCACCTCGCCCACGAGCTCAGCGATCGCGTCGATCAGTGCGGGCACGGCGGCCGGCGCGGTCTTCGCGTCGAACGTTCGAGCGGCAATCCTCGGGTTCAGCTGACGACCGCCCGGAATGGACTCGACCGCTGCGACATAGCGCTCAACTGCCGCGCCGATCGAAGGCACGCGGTCCGAACCTTCTTTCGTGATCCCTGCAGAGAGATGTCGCTGGCCCTGCCAATGCGACCCATCGGGCAGCCCCCAGGCGATCGAGATGTCTCTCTTGTGCTGCGGCACAGTGAGCCGCACCGAGAAGCCTCGACTCTTCCACGCGACGAGTAGGCCGAGTGCACTGCAGCCGGCGACGAAATCACGAATCGCTTCGCGAAGGTCGTCCTCGGCGACCATGGCTAGAAAGGCTGCTTCGTCTGTGCTCTCCTGCGCACCCCGCTGTGAGGGCGTGCGCCGGCTCGGCGCCGCGACCACTTGCGCGGCGTGAGCCGTGAGCTCGGCGCCTTCGAGCTGAACGATCTCGACGAGAAAGAATCGGCCGACCCGCATCGTGGTGTTGAGATAGTCGAGGCTGGTGCGCATGGTCTCGGTGAATCGCTGGGCAGCGATCACGTAGTGGAAGTCGCCGGTGAGCAGCACGTCGGCGAGGCGCTCGCGCAGGGCATCCGTCGCCTCGTCGTCGAGATTCCAGCCGGCACGCGCAATGGCGTCCCCTAGGTCGTGGCAGCCGGCGAGGCTCTCGGGGGCGTGGCCGCTACGCAGAAAGCGCTGCACGAGCCCGCGATCGAAGTCGTCGACGCTGAGCCGCCACAGGTCTGAGCCGTAGTCGATGACCTGCGCGAGCGCGTGCCGAAAGTCGGGGTTCTGCGGCCCGGTCTTGAACTCCACGAGCACCAGGTCGCCCGAGGCGGCGAGGCACAGCAGGTCGATCGATCCAGAGGCGAGCGAGGTCTCGCGCCCCACAACCAGTAGGTCGCCGTCGAGGCCGAGATCGTCGGCCGGAATCAGCTGCGGGTTCACCTTCATGACCTCCTGCAGGGCGTGCTCGTTGGGGGCGGGCGTCTCGACGAGGTCGAACCGCTCACCCGCGCGATTCACCAGTACGCGACGCGGCATGGATGCTCCTTCCGGGGTGAGGCCGAGGCTACCGGTCTACGGCTCGACGTCGTCGTGCAGCACGACGCGGCTCAGCTCGATACCCCCGCCGCGCAGCACCCAGTAGTGCAACCGCCGGGCCTGCGGCGTCTTCTGCTCGATGTATGCCCTCATGCAACGGGCGCCGTCTGCGGCTCGCACGACGGGTGCGTCGGCGGCGCCGTCGCCGGAGCGAAGAGCGTGGGCTTCGCGAACGGGGTTCTTGGCGATGAAGCCGCACGCGGCTTCCATGGCGCATCGCAGTGCCTTGTCGAGCTGTGTGGTGTCGAGCCCGTCGAGAGATGCGGCGAAGCGCGGCCCGATGATGAGGTCGGCGGGCATCGGATGCTCCGCTCGGGTCGCGGGCTCGAGGCGGTCGACCCACTGCAGGGTGAGCTCGTGCCGAATCCACCCGTCGTCGTCGGCGAATCGAGCGCGACGCTCGCGGGGGCCGTCGATGGCGACATCGGCGACGGTGCGTCGGGCTGAGCGCAGGTTGTTCTGAGCATCCGACAGCCGTTCGCGCAGCCTCCGGTTGTCCTCCACGAGGCGGTGGTTCTCGCTCGCCAGCTGCTGCACGAGACCCTTGAGCTGGGCGACCTCGCCGCGCAGTGCGTCGACGGATGGCCCCGATCTCGCGGCTCTCTCGGCGCGCAGCTGAGCCCTCAGCTCTTCGACCGTCGCGAGGGCGCTCTGCAGCGCGGTGCGGCGGTCCTCGCCGCTGACGGGCTGCTCCACTCTCGGTGGCGGTGCGACGGATGGAGGTGCTGCCTGACGAGGCCCTGGTCCAGGACGGGGAACGGAAACCGTGGCGACGAGAGCAGAGGGCGCGGGGTCGCTGACTTTGCCTGTCACCGACGCGTCATCATCGAGGTGCTCGTCGGACTCGTCGGACTCTTCGGGCTCGTCTGCTCGACTGAGACCGATGGTGGCCAGAAACTCCTCGACGGAGGTGACGGTGAGCTCGGCCTCCGGCTCGAGAAGGGTGCGGCCCAGCTCGAGCCACGGTTGACCACCGGGTGTCAGCGCGACGGCCGGCAGCGGTGTCTCGTCATCATCGAGGTCGATGGTGCGCAGCGCGCGTCGGCCCTGCGGGTCACGCACGACCCGCACCTCGATGACGTCCCCCTCGCTCAGCAGCAGGTCGACCCGGTCGAGAGGGTTGGGCGACAGGTCGGCTCGCGTGACATCGATCGGGTGCTGCGGATGCACGAGCAGCGTCGCCCGCTGCCGCTCGACCCGGTGCACCAGCGCGAGCGTGACGCTGCCGTCGGGGTAGTGCGACCAGAGCGCGTCGGCATCGACGATCGCGGGCTCTAGCTCGAGGCGCCGGGTCTCCGGGGCGAGCATGCCGCTCACGTCCATGCCCTCGTGGACGACCCATCGCAGGGGAGCGGGCGCGAACGTGGCTTCGGCCGAGATCGTTGCGTGACCTCCGGAGTCGAGCGCGACCATCGCCCGGGTGTCGTCGGCGAGCATCCCGCGCACGATGCCTGTGGCGGGCCTCGCGTCGGCGACGGTGGCCACCGAGAGGCCAGCTCGATGGGCCATTCCGATGACGTCGTCGACGACGGCATCGAGCACCTTCTGCTGCTCGTTCTTCGCGAACGAGAAGCGCCGTCGCGCGAGCGAGGGTCGGGTCTGCCACTCGTCGCCGACCGGAAAGCTGCGTACCGCGCCGTTGAACGTCTCGCAGTTGTTGGGCAGCAGGCGTGCCAGCTCGAAGGTCAGGTCGCCGCTCGAGATGACGGCGACGTCGGCGACGTCGGATACGGCTGCCTCGAGCTCTGCCACGTCGACATAGGGAACGTCGGCGTCGAACGTCGTAGTCACGACGGCGAGGGGCCGGCGGCGAGCGGGGTCGAGGATGCTCTGCGCGAGCTGCTCGACCTCAGCACTCGTTCGAGCAAAGGTCACCATGCCCACACTCTAAGTGGGACCAGTGACGCCGACTCGTCTGTGATGAATGTGCTTACTTGGAGAACAGCCCGAACAGGCCTCGGGGTGGTTTCTTCGCTGCCCGTTTCTCGACGCCCTTGAAGGGGTCAGGCGACTTCTTCGCCTTGACGTGGTTGCCTTTGCCGTCGTACTTGTCCCAGCGTTCGGTTCGCTCGTTGAAGGTTTGGTACCGGTCCTTCTGTTGGCCCCACCGGAAGCCCTTGCCGCTATTCGTTGCCATGGTTCTAGTCCTCTCCGCCGTACCCGTACAGCACGTTCTTGTGGCCGCAGTGGCGACAGGTTGCGTAGGCGTTCGGGTTGTCTCCGTCTTCCCATGCATCCGTCAGGTCAGAACCCGCCAATGAACCTTGACAGGACTCGCACTCTCGCATCGAACTTCCCTTCGTGAACGTGGCTCGATCCTACGGTCCGAGAGTTCCGCAGCGTGAGTGGCATTGCTCGGTCAATGTCGGTGGTGCCTGCAACACTCTCAATCACTGGCACGGACGGCACGACAGCCACATAGTTTGACAATAACGCACTTGCGCGCTAACGTTACCTCAGCAATGCACAACTGAACATCAGGTCTTCAGAAGGGCCGGCCGCAGTAGCGGTCGGCACCGGCAACCGGCTCCCGGGCACGGTGCTCCAACGACCTGCTCCGCCTCAGGCGGAGAAACCCGGGAGGTCAGTCAGGCCTCCGACTCGCATCCCACGAATCAGGAGGATTCATGACCGACCCCACTTCTCCCCGCTCTGGCAACGGCGACGACTCGATCGACATCGACCGGATCATCCGCCAGTTCGTCGTCGGCGGTCTCGCCGGGTACGGCGGGGATGAGGCTCATTTGGCAGAGCCGACCGACGAGGTTGTCGCCCGCACCGCCCTGCTACTGGTCATCGACCGCAGCGGCTCGATGCAGAGCATCCGCGACGACATGATCGGCGGCCTGCAGCGCATGCTCGACGCGCAGGCCGCGCTACCGGGCCGCGCCACCGTCGACATCGTCACGTTCGACGCTGAGGTCGAGCTGCAGTGCTCGATGGTCGACATCAGCGAGGCCCGCATCCGTCTCGAACCGCGCGGATCGACCGCCCTGCACGACGCCCTCGGCGACGCCATCACCGGATTCGCCGCCGCCCTCGACGCCCTGCCCGACGCACTGCGCCCCGATGTCGTGCAGGTCATCGTCGTCACCGACGGGCACGAGAACGCCAGCCGTCGCTACAGCGCTGCCCAGGTGCGCGAGCTCGTAGAACGCCAGCAGCGCGACCACGGATGGGAGTTCGTCTTCCTCGGCGCCGGCCAAGACGCCGTGCTCACCGGCACCTGCCTCGGCTTCGACGCCGGCAGCAGCATGACCTTCACGCCCAAGGGCGAGCAGGTCGGAGGCATGTCCGACGCCCTCGACCGCTACGTGCGCGACGTGCGCATGAGCAAGAAGCAGCTCTTCCTCGAGGCCGAGCGCCGTGCCGCCGTCGAGGAGGCCGACCGCCGCCGCGCCGAGCAGGAGCAGGTCGAGCAGCAGCTGGGTCAGCACGAGCAGACCGAGCGCGAGCAGGGTGACGACGACACCACGGGCGGTGCCCGATGAGCGCCCCCGACGAGCTGCCGATCGTCACTCTATCGTTCGAGCTCTGGAACCGCCTCAAGGCTCTCGGTCAGCGCATCGAGAGGGGCGTCGCGCTCATCGAGAGCGACGGCGTGCGGATGCCCGCCCTGCGTCTCGCCGACCGCCTCGAGTCGCCCGGCTACAGCCGGCTGCTCGAGCTGGTCGCGCGCGGCGACGAGGCCGCCGTCGACCTCGCCACCCGGAGGTTCACCCTCGAGGTGCACCGCAGCACCGAGGCGGCCGCGCGCCGCCGCACGGTCGACCTCGCCCTGAGCCTGCTCATCGACACGGCGATCGCCACCCAGCGCTCGACCACGATGGTGCTCGACCGCGGCCTCGGCGAGCCGGGCGCTCGGGGGCACCACCCGGGCGGCCTCTACCTCTGCATCGACCGCTGGCAGAACGGCGAGGTCGTGGCGAGCATCGTCACCGACTACGCCGACGTCGTGCCGCGCGAGGGCCTCAACTCGGCGCTGCTGAGCCTGGCCTCGTGGTGGACGATCCCGACGGCGGCGCCGCACAAGCCGATCTTCCGCAAAACGTGGGCCGCGCCGGATCCCGGCCAGAGCCCGCCGATCGCGGCCGCTGTGTCGCTCGCGGTCGTGCAGGTGCTCGACGCCGTGGGCGGGCAGCCGGTGGCGCTGCGGCACACGCTGCGCGGGCATCCCATCGTTCGGCACCTGAAAGAGCCGCCGTTCGCGCGCCTCGACCCCGCGGCCGACCGCAGCATCGCCCGCGCGATCGTGCGCATTCCGCGCCAGCACTGGAAGGTGCCGACGCCGGCCGAGACCGACCAGCGCGTCGAGACCGAGACGGTGCGCGCGAACGTCGCCCACGCCGAGCGCCAGGCCAGCGCCGTCGACGACGAGCTCAGCCTCATGGCCCTCGGCGACGTACTGAAGCACCTCGACGAGCGCCGCGCCTACGAGGCCGCGCTGCTCGACTGGCTGGCCGTCATGGCCCAGCAGCGCGACGCCCTCGCGCACCTCACCACCCGTGCCCAGGCTTCCGAAGGAGACCCCCGATGACCACCCCGACCCCCCTGAATCCGACCCCCCTGGCGATCGCCTACAGCGACGTCTACCTCGACTGGATGCTCGGCGCGGGTGATGGCGAGCACCCCACCGACCCGGTGCGCGCGCAGCTGGCCACCGAGCGCCTGCTCGCCCGCTTCGGGCGGGCCGGCTCGAGCGAGGCCGTGGATGGCGGCGTGCGAGTTCTCGACCCGCTGGGCGTGCCGGTGGAGCGGGCGCGTGCGGAGATCGAGAGCATCCACGATGCCGCGTATGTGGCGCGCGTGATCGATGACGGCGTCAGCGGCGAGTGGCTGGGCGAACGCCCCGAACTGGGCCTGACGGCGCTGGCGATGTTCGCCGGCACGATGGCGCTCGTCGACGAGCTCGTGGCCGGCCGCGCGCGCGTCGGCTTCAACCCGCAGGGCGCGAAGCACCACGCGGCGCGCGACCGCAGTGCGGGGTTCTGCGTGTTCAACGACATGGCGTGGGCGGCTCTCGAGCTCGAGCGGAAGGGGCTGCGGCCGCTCTATCTCGACTGGGACATCCACGCGGGCGATGGTGTGCAGCACCTGCTGGCCGATACGGCAGTTCCGACGCTGAGCATCCACGGGCACTCGACGTATCCGTTCGACCCGGCGACGATCGACGTCGCCGCGGCGGGGGAGGGGCGTCGCCACACTCGGCACGACCAGGCGCGGGCGATCTACAACTGGGGTCTCAACGTCGGTGACGGCGACGACCACCTGCTCTTGGCGCTCGAGGAGGCGCGCGCGGTGATCGACGCGTACCAGCCGGGAGTGATCCTGCTCGCTGCCGGCGCTGACGGGCTGGTCGGCAGCCCGCTCGGCACCGGCGCCTACACGCAGGCCGGCTTCGCGGCTGCGGCCGGCGTGGTCGCCGAGCTCGCCGCCCGCCTCAGCGACGGCCGCGTGCTCGTCGGCGGAGCGGGCGGCTACCAGCCCCGCACCGAGACCCCGCGCGCCTGGGCGAACGTGGTCGGCGTGCTGCACGCCGGGCTCGACGCGGCTGTTGACCTCGGCGCCGAGGCGGTGACCCGATGAGCCCGGAGAAGAAGCGGCCAGAGTTCACCGAGGAGGAGATCGGCCTGGCGATGGCGATGGGCGGGCCGCTCAAGCCGATCCACGTGCCGATCGAGCGCGCGGCCGAGCACCCGCTGCTCAAGCACGCCGTCATCGACGACGGCAACTACGTGTCCTGGCCGGGTTTCACCCCTCGGCAGGTGCGAGTGGCCCGCGACACCGTGACCCTGCACGTGCACACAGGAGCGCCGTACTTCTCCATGCCGCCGCGCATCAACGCCGACTGGTGGCTGCCGCCGAATCCGACGCGGGATGACCTGCGCGCTGTCTACGGACGCGTCGCCGATCTGCAGCGCTGGTACCTGGTCATCGACCCGATCGTTCACCCCGCCCAGGTCACCCTGGTCACGGCGTTAAGCGTCGAGGGGGAGCGCACCTTCCTCCAGCGCGCGCATCGCGCGGGGTGGATGCCCCTGCCGGCAGCCGCGTTCGTCGACATGCTCGACAACCCCGAGCTGGTGGTCACCCCGACCGACCAGATCACGGCGGACATGTGGGAGCAGATCTGGAGAGATCGCTCGCAGTCTGGCCGACGCCCTGGCGAGCTCGGTCCTGATTTGCCATCTGTAACGGGTCTAGAGCGGTTGTAACGAGCTCTATTGAGTGAGATTCCATTTTGACCCTCAAGCCGGTAGCGTCTGCTCTTGGCCCGAAGACTACGTGGGGGCCAGTCGATTGCAGAAGAGACTCTCGACAGTTCGAGCTAACGGGCTGTGGCGACTAGCTTTTGATATCCAACGCGCACGTAGCAGTCTCCCAAGTGTCAGAGAACGGGGTGAACCGAGTGAGTTATGGCGGCCGAGGCAGAGAGTGGCATCCACGATTCGTGGAGTATGCGGAAGCCATAGCATCACACCCGAACTACGTTGGCATGCCCGCTGTGCGCAAAGCCGATGGTGACATCGACTGGACGATCCCCTCAAACCGCAAGGTTGGTTCGCAGAACTGGGATGGCAACGAACGTAGGCGCGAGTGGTGGCGCGAAAAAGCCGCCTCACTTGGGATACCACTAACAGGGTTCTGGCTTCGGGACACTGCAAGAGCCAATCATCCCTATGGCTTCAAGCCTTGCCAGACCTGCGGCCGTGAGCTTCAGCTTTCTTATCTGTATCCGGGCGGCATACTCAAACGTCGAGTGGGGACTGAGTTTCCGGACGTCTCTGTGGCCTGGGACGAGTTTCCCACTGTCTTCCATCTGGTCGGAAGGGTGGCCGATGAATTGGGAGACGATCGAGCTGTCAGAGGCTTCGAGAAGGTGCTCAGGCTCGTTCCCTACAGTGCCAAGTCTCTCGATAGCCTCACAGAAACAGTCCAAGTTGAGTTCGTGGATAGGGACTCGAGGTTACTCAGTCCCGGGGCGATGTCGAATTCTCCCGATCGGCTAGACGGATTCCACACCTACAACCTTTGCTGCCGTGGGAGTCAAGATTCTGGTCGCGACTCTAAGAAGATGGACAAGTACGTCGTCGATCGTCGTGCATACGAGCACTGGGCGGATGGAAACTGGGCGCTTGCCGATCAGATCATGAGGAGCATGCCGGTGGACTACTGTCATGGGCCCGCCCAATGTGCCGCAAAGTCCCACAAGGTCCAGTTGACCGGCGATCATGTCGGGCCGATTTCCTTGGGCTTCATGCACAGCACCCACTTCAACGGCCTCTGCAATTCCTGTAACAGCGCAAAGAACAATCGAATGACCCTGTCCGATGTGCGTCGACTGCAGGAACTCGAGCGCGCAGGAGAAAGGGTGGTTTCAGACCACGCGGCCACACTTTGGGCGGAGTGCGCGCCCGGAGTGGATTCTGATCAGGATGCGCTCCTTCTAAGCCGCGTGATGCGCATCAATCAAGAAATGTACCTTCGAGTACTTGCCTTAGTGGCTGAGACGGCTTCACCGGTGCTCTTAATTCCGCGTCTGCAACTCCAACTCGCGGCGACCCGAATCACGAGTCTCAGGTTCGACCCTGACACCTTCGATCTCGTGGATTTCTCCTCGGAGGATCGTCAAGGGACGTACGCGGAAAAGCGAGTTATGCGTGTCATCAGGATTGCATTCCAGTCAATATTCGGACGGAATTTGGAGGTGCGGAACGTCCAGTTGGTCTTCCTCGATGAGCTCGATCGCCTTGCCATTGAGATCGCTGAAGCGGCTGACTCTGCGTCTCTTCCCAGCGAGCTTCGACGGCTTAATACATGGATACGTGACAACGTGAGGGGGGCGTCCTCGTCTTTAGACCCGGACCTCTCAGCGAGGGCTGTCGCGCTCTCGCAGATGGCTACCGTTGCTGCTGTTGAACTAGACGAACTGATTCGCGAGAGCATGATGCTTACCCAGCATCATCTGATCGAACGATTCCGATTAGGCGATCACAGGATTGTTGCTTGAAGCCTGATTCAGGAAATCCTCAACCGTCAATTGGCCACGCATGAAGCGCTGATAATCCGTGGAAGGACGGCGGTATTGTCGTTCGCTTCCATCTTCGCCCGCTCGTAATGAAGGCAAGTCACCTAGTGCCTCTTCCGCGGTCACGTAGTCAAGTCCGGGGTTGGATTTCGGCCCAACACCTGAGTGCGAAGCGGGAGGCTTCTCGATCCTGGTGCTCGCTGAATGGCCAACCAACACAACTCTTTGGCGCCGTTGAGGCACCCCGTACTGGTCAGCATGAAGGACCCATTCTTCGAGCACATCGCAACGCTGTCGGAGCTGGTCAGTGATCATGCTGTAAACGTTCCCACCCTCCATGCTCAACAAGCCAGTAACGTTCTCAAACACGAAGTAGCTCGGTTGAAGTTGGTCAAGGACTGCCAAGTACTCCTTGAACAGGTGATTGCGCGGGTCCTCCATGCTTCTCTTCTTGCCCGCAGTAGAGAAGCCCTGGCAAGGGGGTCCTCCAAGTACGATCAACGGTTGGCTCGAATCTCGGTGCTCGCTGGAGAGGGCGATAATCCCGTCTTGAACTTCAGCTCTCGAGATGTCTCCATCCACGAATCGCTCGTGCATCATTGCCCGATAAGTCTTGCCAAAGCTCGGAACGATGTCGTTCGCAACCACCGAATCCCACCCTGCCCATTTGAACCCGAGTCCGAGTCCACCAGCTCCCGCGAAGAGGTCAACAGCCTGGCCCACCTCTGGCAGTGCGCGTGCAATGTGGAACCCTAGCAATGGGGGGACGGCGTTGCCTATCTGCTTGGCCCAATCCCCCTTGTTGCCCGAGAAGACAAAAGAGTCAGGGAAGGACTGCAGGCGCGCTGCCTCACGGTAACTCAACGTGCGGTGTTGTCCGCCTTCGTAGTCGTAATGAAGATGGCAACCGTTCCCTGGGCGGGTGAAGTAGGTATTCATCGTGTACGAAGGTCGATCGGCTCTCAGCCTGCCGTAGTAGGTCGAACGAGAACCTTCACCGCGTGCGAATGAGTCCCTGATTGTCTGCAGTCGCTTTAGCGGTATCGACTCCGGTACGTCTTTCCAGTTACCACCGGGTGGGACCGCCTCAGCCACAGCCATGTCCAGAGGGCTAAGTGGAGCAGCCAGGTGTTGCGGAATCATGCCGCGCTCCTGAACGCGCGCTTCTTCGCGCTATCTGGTAGCCACTCGTGCTGCGAGAAAAATTCTGCAATTTCGCTACCGCTAAGTCCGTAGGCGGCACAGGACGCCAACTCGAGTGAGTGTTGATTCGTGGCTGTCGCATTCTGGAGTTGAGATGTCGCAAGTGTTGAGATCTCATCAAGGGATGAGCCTGTCGGCCGCGGCACCCGTACCTTCCGAAGGCTTGCGAGAGTGACGTGTCCGGTCGCGAGCAGGCTCCGTAGCTGACTCTCGAAGACCGCCGAGGAGAAGATCCCTAGCAGCCAGGTCAAAATCTTCGTGTCGTCCTTTGGGACTGTGAGTACTCCCAGTGAGTTGCCCGTAAGGGAGTTGGGCGGGATCACGGTGGCTTGTACTCGCCGTCGTTGGCTAGGTCGGGACACATCTCGCCAAACAAGACGTGGGCGCAAAGTAGAAGGGAACTTGGCAGCGAGCTCAGGATCTACGAGCATGTGACTCTCAAACTCGTGGCTGTACCGAGTCACGTTTCGGCCCTTCAAGAGAGGTACCCCGACTGGCCTGAGACGATCGGCAAGGCGCGTTTCGTCAAGCTCGCGCCCCGCCCAGTAGCCGTCCTCAAGAATCAAGTCTCCGAGGGTAGGGAACTCGCCTAGGCGGTCAAGTACTGTCGCCGGTAAGGCGCCTGGATGGAGTGGGAAGAGCCACTCTGCTTCTCCCGGGTTGGGCTGTCTTGCCCTAGTGTCCGACGCAACTTCGCATCTAGAGTCGAACTGAACAAGCCGCACGTCGTTTCCTTCTCCCCGGCTGCGTTGAAGCTCGATCGTCACGAAGTGCACATCTACTCCGTCGAAAAGTCGGGCTTCCGCTGGATAGGCAGCGACTTCCATGATGGTGCTCGCCTCCGTGATGCTTGCCCGGAGCGCGGAGTGGTTGGAGTCCGCTATCACTGAGCCCGGCATGACGATCGAAATGTGCCCTCCGGAGCGTGTCAGCCTTTGCGATACGGCCATGCCGACTCGAGAAAGGTTGGTCCCCCACCCCGCGAACTTGCGCGATGGTTGGGCTTCAGGGTAGCTCTGAGCGAGAGCCACATCGAAGCTCTTCAGCCCCTGCAAGTAGGCAGCTTGACTCTCCGGTGGTAGCTCCTTCATGTGTCGTCTGTCCGGCTTCACCGCATCCCAGGGCGGATTCGTGATCACCGCATCGAACTTGCCTGCCGAGCGGTCGGCATCTCGGAATGTGTCGCCACATCTTGCGACAACGGAGCCGGCTTGCGAGAGGCGGCTCAGCGCTGACCGTAGCCGGAAGGATGACTGCTTCACTAACTCTGGGTCGGTGTCCCAAGCCTCTAGTGAAACGTCGGCGCTCCTATCCGGCCACTCTTCGAGGAACCACTCGAGCAATCGCCCGTCACCGCAGAATGGATCGACAACGCGAATCGAGGTCAGCCTTTGGGAAACGAGGGCATCGACAACCCCGCGAACCATTCGGCGGCCAACGATCTCCGGGGTGAAGAACTGACCACGGGCATCACGAACTTCGCGACTCAAATCAATCGCGAATGAGTTCTCGATGGACCGGAGCGCTTCAACGTGCTGCAACTCGTGACCTTTCTAGACCATCTTCGCGCCTGACAGAGAGGTGACTGGCGCGGGCTGGGACAATTGCGAATTCGTCGTGGCCGGCCCCCAGGACACTGCAATACTGCCGCATCGCTCTGACATCCAAGCGCACCTCGCCGCGCAGGTGGTCAATCCGGAAGGGTCTCGCTCGATCAGCCCGAGCATAGGTCGCATCAAGAGATCGGGCCACCGAAGTCAGATTGCCTTGACCAGTATTCGGAGTCTGTTTGCCTAAGTGCTCAGCGGGTCGGAGGCCGAGCGGGCGAAGCTGCTGAGTGAGCTCGAGCAGGCCAAGGCCGAGACGACATCCGCGGTCGAGCTGGCCGAGGCCAAGCTGGCGGCGAAGTTGCAGGACCAGCTGGCCGAGAAGGCTGCGGAGGTCGAGAAGCTGAAGGCGAGCATCCAGGCGTCAGAGCAGTCGAAGCAGCTGGCCGTGATCGAAGCGACCACGCGCGTCGAGAAGGAGCGCGACCGGCTCAAGGCCGACCTCGAGCTGGCCGAAGCGCAGAAGGCGCTCGGCGAGAAGGCGCTGCAGGAGAAGTACGAGCAGCAGATCAAAGACCGCGACGACGCCATCGAGCGGCTGCGCGACATGAAGGCCAAGCTGTCGACCAAGATGGTCGGCGAGACGCTCGAGCAGCACTGCGAGATCGAGTTCAACCGCATCCGCGCCACCGCCTTTCCGAGCGCCTACTTCGAGAAGGACAACGACGCGCGCACGGGCAGCAAGGGCGACTACATCTTCCGCGACTATGCCGGCACGTCGGCGGGTGGGGGTGCTTCGGCTGATGGCGGGGTCAGCACCGAGATTGTGTCGATCATGTTCGAGATGAAGAACGAGAGCGACGCGACCGCGACCAAGAAGAAGAACGAGGACTTCTTCAAAGAGCTGGATAAAGACCGCACCGAGAAGGGCTGCGAGTACGCGGTGCTCGTGTCGCTGCTCGAGCCCGACAGCGAGCTCTACAACACCGGCATCGTCGACGTCTCGCACCGCTACCCGAAGATGTACGTGGTGCGGCCGCAGTTCTTCATCCCGATCATCACCGTGCTGCGCAACGCCGCCCTCGGATCGTTGCACTACAAGCGCGAGCTCGAGCTGGTGAAGGCGCAGAACGTCGACATCACCAATTTCGAGAACGAGCTCGAGAGCTTCAAGAGCGGGTTCTCGCGCAACTATGATCTCGCCTCGCGCCGCTTCGGCGAAGCGATCACCGAGATCGACAAAGCCATCGAGCGGCTGCAGAAGGTCAAGGACGCCCTGCTCGGCTCGGAGCGCAACCTGCGGTTGGCGAATGACAAGGCGCAGGACGTGACGATCAAGAAGCTGACGCGCGGGAAACCGACGATGGCGCAGAAGTTTGCGGAGCTGGGAGACTCGTCGACTGAATGATCAGCGGTTGGCGCTCGTGCTCAGCCACTCCGCGAGGCCCTGCTTCTGCGCCTTGAGGTTCTGGCCCGGAACATTGAGCGTCCAGCCGAGCGCGCGGCGTCCGCCGACCGTGCCGGTGAGCAGCGTGGTGCGCGTCGTGCCGCCCAGCACGCGCTTCTCCTCGTGCTCGACCTCGAACATCCCGAATCGGCGGAAGGTCTCCACCACGGTCCTGCCGTTCAGCACGATCAGGTCGTAGCCGCCCTGCGCAATGAGCGCGCGGAGGAAGGGCAGGTCGTCGTCGACGAGGCGGTCCTGCACGGCCGGGCTCGCGATGCGCGACCACACCGGGTCGGTCGCCCACTGCACGAGATCGAGGTGCACCGCCGTGCGGCTCTTGTACGAGACGCCGAGCGGGTCCATCACGTAGGTCTGCATCGGCGAGAACCACGACCAGTAGGGGTTGACGTCGAAGTAGCGGTCGCAGCTCTCGGCGACACGGAGCGCCTGCTCCTCGGTCAGCACATCGTGCTCGCCGAGACCGAGAGTCTCGAGGTCGACGAAGCGCTTCTTGGCGGGCTCGAGAAGCGGCTTGCCCTTCTTGCTCGAGCAGAACTCGCTCACGCTCGGGTTGATGCCGACGCTTGCGACGCGGGCCGAGCGCGGGTCGCCGAAGCTCGTCACCGGCGCGGAGCCCCGCACGATCGACAGCCCGTCGGGGCGGGGGCGGCGGATGCGGTCGATGAGCAGCTGGTCGTCGATCACGGGGTGGTCCTTCCGGGGTGGTGGTGGGCGTGCAGGGGCTCGTGTCGGAGCGTGGTGAGACAGTATCAGATGACTAATCGCTGTTCCGCGCTAACCATGTGGTACAGTCTATTTGAGCGAAAGCGCGACAAGTCGGAACCCACCGCCCCGCACCTCGCTCGGCACCCACCAGGAGGCCCCTCATGCACACCACGATCCCCGCCCTCCACGTCGGCCAGGGAACCCACCAGGCCGGCCTCACCGTCTTCCCGGTCTGGGTCGACGCCCCGCGCATCGGCATGCTCGATTGGGCTCCCGCGTCGCTGCGCATCGCCGAGCGCGCCGAGGGTGCCGCGGTCGACACCCTCGAGGCCGAGAACCTCGCCGACCGCTCGCTCGTCGCCCTCGAGGGCGACCTGCTCGAGGGAGGCTGGCAGAACCGCATGCTCGCCCGCAGCCTCGTGCTCGCCCCGCGCGAGCGCCGCCCGCTGCCCGCCCTGTGCATCGAGCAGGGCCGCTGGGGCGGAGCCGCCGACCACAGCGCCGGCGGGCGCCGCGCCTCGCTCGTTGTGCGCTACGGCGACGAGGCCGCCCAGCACCGCATCTCCGACGAGCTCGAGCGGCACGACCGGCAGTCGCGGGTCTGGCGCCGCATCGACGCGATCGAGCAGCGCCTCGGCCGCAGCGAGACGCGCTCGTTCACGCACCAGCTCGATCGGCAGAGCATCCGTGTGCCCCGCATGATCGACGGCCAGCGCGGCGTCATCATCGGCATCGGTGGGCGCATCATGGGCCTCGAGCTGTTCTGCTCGGGCTCGGGCCTGCGCTCGCGCTACGCCGGCATCGTGCAGTCGGCGGCGGTGGATGCTCGCCTCGCCGACCCCGTCGCCACCAGCGCCGAACGGGCTCGGGCCTTCGCCCGCGCCCTGCAAGGCCGGCGACTGCACGGGGGAGAGTCGGGCGACCGCTGGTTCGAGGTCGCCCGCGACGACGACCGCATCGCGGCCACCGGCCTCGGAGCCCGGCTCGCAACCCCGTCCGACGGCGCGGCCGGCGGTCCCGACCAGCGCGGGCTGCTGCACCTCACCGCCCTCGACCGCGCGCACCCCCTGCTCGCTGGCGTCTGAGCCGCCCGCCGATGTCGCACCTCACCCCTACAGTTCGAACACCCCTCAAGGAGACTGCATGACCCCTTCCCCGTCCGCCCGCCCGACTGTCTCGACCGACCGCGCCGCCGGCGTGCTGCTCGGCCTCGCCGTCGGCGATGCCCTCGGCGCCGGCTACGAGTTCGGCGACCCGCTGCCCGACGACGCGCCGGTCGGCATGATCGGCGGCGGCGGCTTCGGCTGGGCGCCGGGGGAGTGGACCGACGACACCGCCATGGCCGTTCCCATCGCGCAGGCCGTGGCCCGCGGCGCCGACCTGCGCGACGAGGCCGTGCTCGACGAGATCGTCGCCGCCTGGATCGTGTGGGCGCGCGATGCCGCCGACGTCGGCGTGCAGACCCGCGCCGTGCTCGCCGAGGCCGAGCGGAACGGTGGCACCGCGGCCGCCGCGCGCGCCGCCGCGCAGGCCCTGCACGAGCGCGCCGGCAAGTCGGCCGGCAACGGGTCCCTCATGCGCACCGCGCCCGTCGCATACCTGCATGATCCGGTAGCCGCAACCGAGGCCGCCCGCGCCATCAGTTCGCTCACCCACTGGGACGATGACGCGGGCGACGCGTGCGTGCTGTGGACCCTTGCCATCCGCCACGCGATCCTGACGGGCACACCGGATGCTCGCATCGGCCTGCCCGCCCTCCCCGCCGCGCGGCGCGACCGCTGGGCCGCGCTGCTCGACGACGCCGAGCAGCGCCAGCCGCGCGACTTCGCGCGCAACGGCTGGGTCGTCGAAGCGCTGCAGGGGGCGTGGTCGAGCATCCACGGTGCAATCGCCGCCCATGGTGCCGGAGCCGGGACCGCCCTCGTCGACGCGCTCGAGCGCGCTGTGCGCGGCGGCCGCGACACCGACACCGTCGCCGCCATCGCCGGCGGGCTGCTCGGCGCCGCGTTCGGCGCGAGTGCCGTGCCGAGCGCCTGGCGTCGGGTGCTGCATGGTCACCCCGGTCTGCGCGCGCATGACCTCGTCGCCCTGGGCGCCCTGGCCCCGCGCGGTGGCGAGCCCGACGACACGGGCTGGCCGACCGGCCCTCGCATGGACTACCTCAGCTGGTACCCCGAGCGCTCGCTCACCCCGCACCCGCACGACCCCGGCGTGCTGCTCGGCTCGATCGTCGACCTGGACGAGGTCCTGGCGTCTGGCGCGGGTGTCGACGCCGTCGTCTCGCTCTGCCGCATCGGCACCGCGCAGCGACGGGTCACGACGTCAGGAGCCGCCGACCACGTCGAGGTCTGGCTCATCGACCGCGACGAGCCCGAGGCCAACCCGAACCTCGACCTCGTGCTGCGCGACACTGCCGACGCGATTGCGGCGTTCCGCTCCGAGGGCAAGACCGTGCTGCTGGACTGCGTGCAGGCGCAGAGCCGAACGCCCTCGGTCGCCGCGCTCTACGCAGCTCTGCATCGGGGTGTGCCCGTCGACCAGGCTCTTCGAGACGTCGTCGCGGCGCTCCCCGCCGCCCACACGAAGCCGTTTCTGCGCGAGGCGCTCTCGCGCGTCGCGACCACAACCCAGGAGGCATCATGACCGACCCCACCTACACCGCCCTGCTGCTCATCATCGACCGGAGCGGCTCGATGCAGGCGATCCGCGACGACATGATCGGCGGGCTCGAGAGCCTGCTCGCCCAGCAGGCAGCCCTGCCCGGCCGCTTGACCGTCGACATCGTCGCGTTCGACGACGAGGTCGAGCACCAGGCGACCTTCGCCGACCCCGCTGCGGTGCGCGTGCAGCTCGAGCCCCGCGGCATGACCGCCCTGTTGGATGCTCTCGGCGACTCGCTCGAGGGCTTCCGCTCGGCGCTCTCTGCCATGCCCGCGCATGCCCAGCCCGCGACCGTGCAGGTGGTCGTCGTCACCGACGGGCACGAGAACGCCAGCAAGCGCTGGACGGGGCAGCGGGTCAACCAGCTCATCACCGGGCTCGCCGCCGAGCTCGGCTGGGACTTCGTGTACCTCGGTGCGGGGCAGGACGCGATCGCCGTCGGCCGCGACCTCGGCTTCGACCCCGGGGCCTCGCTCGCCTGGGACGTCGACGCCGACGCCGTGCAGGCCAGCAGCCTCTCCGTCGGCCGCTACCTCAGCGACGTTCGCCGGGGTGAAAAGAAGGAGTTCGACCGCAGCGAGAGGGTCATGGCCGCGCCGAGCCGCGGGGCCGCCGACGCCGACCGGCTCGGCTCCGAGAAGGGCGACCCCGAGCCCGGGCTCTAGAACCGGACGGCCGACACCTCGCGGCCGCCCGGACCGTGCAGCGAGATCGACTGCAGCTGCGCATCCGGCCCGATGCGGTTCTCGGGCCGCTCGTAGGTCGAGACGAGACCGCGGAAGGCCCACAGAGCCGACTGCTCGTCGGCGATCACCCGCGCCACGACGCCGCTGGGGCCTCGGTCGAGGCGGATCGTGTGGCGCGCATCCGCCGGAACCTTCTCGAGCGGCATCCAGCCGTCGCGCGACTTGCGCTGCACTGAGCTCGTGATCAGTCGATCGGTCGGCACCTCCTCGCTGCGTGAGCGGGACGTTCGCCGTGCCCCTTCCCGCACCGCATCCACATGCTTCGCCCGGCGTGCGGCCACCTCGTCGGCCGTCGGCTTGCGGAACAGGCGCGACGGCTTGCCGACCGTGCCCGAGGTGTACTCGCCGGTCTCGATGAGCAGGGGCTCCATCATGCGGCGGAAGGTGTCGCGCTGGGGGGTCGACGGGTCGACGGCGGTGTGCAGCAGCAGCAGCTCGCGCAGGGTGAACGCGGGCGGCATGAGGTTCCAGGGGTCTGGCATCGTCGCGTAGTCGGTGCGGATGCGCTCCACCGCGATCGCCAGGATGCGCGCGTGGTCGAAGTCGAGCGGGTCGGCGAGGTCGATCGGCACGCCCGCCTCGGCCGGCAGGCGGTCGGCGGGCAGCGCCATCGCGTGGGCGACCGAGAGAACCCAGCCGCGGTCGTCGCGGTGCGGCTCGTCGAACACCTGAAGCTGCCGCGGCTCGCCGCCGCCGATGCCAGCCTTCGCGGCGAGCGACCGCCGCACCGCGTCGACGAGGCGCTCGCCCTCGTGCAGGAACGTTCCGGGCAGGCGGCGCCGACCGTCGCGCCCCTCGACGAGCACGACGCACAGCTCGTCGCCGCGCACGGTGAAGACGGCGGTGTCGACAGCGACCGAGGGGCGCGGGTAGTCGGTCAGCGGGCGCGAGGGCTGAGCATCCATGCGTCATATTCTCGCACGATCGCGCTAATGTCGCGCGCGTCGGCACGGTCAGAACGACGACCCCATAGCCAGCAGCCGCTCGACCCGCTCGGTGACGGGCGGGTGCGTGCCGAGCAGCCGCTCGAGCCACGAGGCGCCGTCGCCCGCGTGGATGAACAGCGCCCGCACCTCTCCGGTCACCGTCGAGGCGCCTGCGGGGTGGGCGGCGAGCTTCTCGAGCGCGCGCACGAGGCCGTCGGGAAAGCGGGTGAGCTCGACGCCGCTCGCGTCGGCGAGAAACTCGCGGCGGCGCGAGACGGCCGCGCTGATCACCGGCCCGAGCACCATCGCCACGAGCCAGAAGACGCCGCCCAGCAGCATGAGCCCCACCCCGAGCAGACCCATGAGCACCCCGAGCCCCATGCGGAACTCGCTCAACGTCGCCCGCGCCAGCGCCCACCCGATGCCGAGCAGGAACATTGCGACCGCCGCGATCGACCCGACGAGCGCGAACGTCGTGAGGGTCACACGGCCGTCCTGGTTGACGATGTGCGCCACCTCGTGGGCGATCACCGCCTCGAGCTCGCTGTCGTCGAGCAGGTCGAGCGCGCCGCGCGTCACGCCGATCACCGACTTCTCGGGTCGTAGCGAGGCCGCGAAGGCGTTGGGCGCGGCATCCTCGATGACGCCGACCTGCGGCATCGGGATGCCCGCACGAATCGCCGTGGTCTCGACGATGCGGTGCAGCCGCGGCTCCGCATCCGGGCCCACCGCCACCCAGCCGGCCGCCTTCGCCGCGTGCTCGGTCGCGTGGCTCAGCTGCCACCACACGTAGAGCGGGCAGAACAGCATCAGCAGCACGAGCGGCCACCAGTCTTCGAACACCCACGACGAGAACAGGCCGAGCCCGACCACCGCCACGCAGAACAGCGCGATCAGCAGGATGCTGAACCGCTTGTTGCGCGCGATCTGCCGGTACATGCGGCGAATCTACCTCGGGTCTCTGACGGGGGCTCCTCCCCACGCGCGGGGTGGGCGCGCCGACCCCGCCGCCGCGGGATGCTCGGGCGCCGCCGCGCCGCGCCCCCACCATGCTCGCCGCATGACCGGAACCTTCCGCACCTACCGCCCTGCCCCGCCGACCGCTCGCCGCACGCGGGTGATCACGCCCGAGCATCCGCTGACCGAGGCCGAGCTGGCGTCACCCGAGGCCCAGCTGGCGTATGCGCTCGGCCCGGCGCTGCGCTGGCAGCTCTGGCTGTTTCTGCCGCCCACCGACGACGGCTTCACCGGAGTCGCCATGCCGTGCGACGACCTGCCGCGGCGCTGCCCGCCCGACGCCGGCGCGCTTCTCGTGCCGCTGCTGCACGGCCTACGCGAGGCCGGAGCCCGCACGCTCATCGTCGGCCTTGAGCGCAAGGGCGGCCCCGACCCCACGCGCTTCGACCGCGAGTGGATGCTCGCCCTCAGCAGCGCCGCCCACGAGGCCGGCCTCACTCTCGGTTCGGTGCTCATCAGCCACACGCGCGGCGTGCGCGAGCATCCCGCCCCCAGCCCGGCGCTGCCGCTGGAGCTGTGACCAGCTCACCGGTGACGCCGCGCGGTTTGACGACTACCGTTGGTTCACATGGGCAAGCAGGTTGAGCGGAACGAGCGCGAACTCGGCATCCTGCCCGGGCTCGACACTCCGCCTTCATTCTTCGAACCGCTGCCGGAGGATGAGCTAGTGGCGTGGGATGGCCGCGCGGGCGAGGTTGTGTGACGCTGCTGCTCCGCACGCACGTTCAGCAAAGGGCGCTTGACCCCGCATCCGCTATGCCTGCCGTGCCGTACTGCGCGGTGCGCGCTCAGTCGTCGAGAACGAACGTGACCTCCATCGTCACCTGGTAGGCCGTGACCTGGCCGTTCTCGATCGCGATCTTCTGCTCTTTGATCCACGCGCCGCTCACGCCGCGCAGCGTGCTGTTGGCGCGGTTGATGCCGACGTGCACGGCATCTTCGAAGCTCTTGTCCGAACGGGCGGTGATGGTGGTGATGCGGGCGACGCTCGACATGGTGACTCCTTCGTCGTGAACGGTCGATGGTCGCGGCCAGTCAACTCCTCGCGGCGACCGATGTCGAGGGCCAGTGGTGTCGGTGGTGCGCCCTACGCTGGCCCTGACCCCACCGAGAGCGAGCGTGCATGTACCTGACGACGACCGAGAGCGCCGATGGCGTCTCCGCGCGTCTGCTCGTCACTTCGGCGAGCGACCTCACGCGCGCGGCCGCGTGCGAGTTCGCCGTCGCGCGCGACCTCGACGCCAAGCTGGGGCGGCTGCCGGCCGTCGATGACGAGCCCGACGCGATGCTCGCGCGCACCGCCACGCTCGGCGACGCCCACGAGGCCGCCATCATCGCCGACTACCGCGCACGGCTCGCCGCGGCCGGCATCACGGGCCCGGCGGGCACGCCGTTCGCGGGCGCGGATGCGGTGCTCGAGATCCCGCGCATTCACGGCGACCTCGCCGAGGTCGAGCAGGCGCAGCGCCAGACGGTCGCGGCCCTGCAGGCCGGAGTGCCCGTCATCGTGCAGGGCACCTTCGTCAACCGCGACCACAGCCCCGCATCCGGGCCGGGCGACACGGCAATCGCCTTCGTCGGCTACGCCGATTTTCTCGAGCGGATGCCCTCCGGCGCCTACCGCGTGCTCGACAGCAAGCTCGCACGCCGCGCGAAAGTCACCGCGCTGCTGCAGCTCGCCGCCTACGCCGAGCAGCTCGAGCGGCTCGGCTTCGCCGTCGACCCCGAGGTCGCGCTGATTCTCGGAACCCGCGAGCCGAGCATCCACCGCCTCGACGACATCGCGCCCGTGCTGCGCGCCCGACGCAACCGCCTGCACCGCCTGCTGCGTGAGCGCATGGCCGCCGACGGGCCGCTCGCCTGGCGCAGCGAAGGCGTCACCCACTGCCGCAGCTGCGCGTGGTGCACGAGCGAGATCGCCGCGCACGACGACGTCAGCCAGGTCGCCGGGCTCACCGGCGGGCAGTGGCAGAAGCTCGGCGTCGCCGGCATCACCACCCTCGGGCAGCTCGCCGCCCTCGACGACACCGGGGCGGCCGAGGTGACGCGCCTGTCGGGCATCCCGCGCTCGACACTCGACACCCTGCGACTGCAGGGCGGACTGCAGGCCCAGGCCGCGGGCGCGCCCGCCGGCACCCCGCCGCCCGTGCACGTGAGGGACGCCGCGCCCCTGCACGCGCTGCCCGCGCCGAGCCCCGGCGACGTGTACTTCGACTTCGAAGGCGACCCGCTCTACACCGAAGACGACCCGACGCGTTGGGGTCTCGACTACCTGTTCGGCATGGTCGACACGGCGCCCGAGGGCGGTGTCGGCGCCTTCACGCCGTACTGGGCGCACTCCTTTGCCGACGAGCGCGCGGCCCTGCTCGCCTTCCTCGCCGACATCGACGCCCGCCGCCGCGAGCACCCCGACCTGCACGTCTACCACTACGCCGCCTACGAGCGCACCCACCTGCGCTCACTCACCGCCCGGCACGGAGTGGGGGAGGACATCGTCGACGACTGGCTGCGCTCGGGCCTGCTCGTCGACCTCTACCCGGTCGTCACCAAAGCCCTGCGCATCGGCAGCCCCAGCTACTCGATCAAGTACCTCGAGCCGCTCTACTGGCGAGAGGCTCGCGACGGTGCCGCGGTGGCGCGCGGCGACGACTCCGTCGCCGAATACGTGCGCGCCCGCGCGCTGCGCGAGCAGGGCGACACCGCCGCCTGGCAGCAGATCATCGACGACATCGGCGACTACAACCGGGTCGACTGCGAAAGCACGGCCCGCCTCGCCGCCTGGCTGCGCGGGCTCACGGGCGAGCATCCGGTGCCCGCGCACCTCGCTGTTGACGACGAGAGCGACGCCGCCGCGGATGCGGAGGCCGACCCGCGCGGCCCCGAGATCGACGACTCGCCCTTGCGCACGGCGCTGCTCGCCCTCGCCGCCGGCCCCGATGGGCTGCCCGTGCCCGACGCCGAGCGCACCCCCGAGCAGCGCGCCTACGCCTACGCCGCCGCCGCGATCGACTACCACCGGCGCGAGCACAAAACCTTCTGGTGGGAGCACTTCGACCGCCTCGTCGCCCCCCTCGACCAGTGGGCCGAGGTGCGCGACGTCTTCGTCGTCGACCGGGATGCTCACCACGACCAGTCCCCGTGGGGCAAGACCGGCCGCCAGCGGTCGCTGCGCCGCACGGTGCGCCTCTACGGCCAGTGGGCCGCCGGGTCTCGGCCGAGCGTCGGGGGCCGCAGCGGGCCCTACGCCGTCTACGAGCAGCCCGCGCCGATTCCCACCGGCAGTCGCGACCCGCTGGCCCGCGCCGCGCGGTCAGTGACCCTCGAGGCGGTGCACGACGACCACGTCGTGCTGAGCGAGACCCTGCACCCCGAGGCCGACGAGTACACCGCGCTGCCGGTCGCCCTCGCCCCAAGCAGCCCGCCCGACCCCGGCCAGCAGAAGCCCGCCATCGAGGAGTGGGGAGCCGCCCTCGTCACCGCCCACCCCGAGTGGCCGCGCGAACCCGTCGGCGACCTCCTGCGCCGCGTGCCGCCGCGCACGCGCAGCGGCGGCCCGCTCATGCCCGTCACGCTCGACGCTGACAGCGAGCCCGACAAAATCAGCGCCGTCACCGCGAGCCTGCTCGACCTCGACCGCTCGTACCTCGCCGTGCAAGGCCCGCCCGGAACCGGCAAGACGCACCTCGGCGCGCACGTCATCGCCGCCCTCGTGCGCGACCACGGCTGGAAGGTGGGCGTCGTCGCCCAGAGCCACACCACCGTCGAGCATGTGCTCGCGAGCGTCATCGAGAAGGCCGGGCTCGACCCGCGCCTCGTCGCCAAAGCACCCAAGACCGGGGCCGACCCCGGCGACTATGCCACCGCGCCCTACACCGTGCTCGGCAAAGCCGACCAGCTCGCCGCCTTCGCGGCCGAGCGCGCCGCCGACCGCACCGGGCCCGGCCGCGGCGGCTACGTCATCGGCGGCACGGCATGGGACTTCGCGAATCCGCAGCGCGTCGGCCGCCGCAGCCTCGACCTGCTCGTCATCGACGAAGCCGGCCAGTTCTCGCTCGCCGCCACCATCGCCGCGAGCGTCAGCGCGCAGAACCTGCTGCTGCTCGGCGACCCGCAGCAGCTGCCGCAGGTCAGCCAGGGCACGCATCCCGAACCGATCGACGGCTCCGCGCTCGGCTACCTCAGCGAGGGGCACGACGTGCTGCCCGCCGAGCTCGGCTACTTCCTCGCCGAGACCCGCCGGCTGCACCCCGCGCTCGCCGAACCGGTGTCGCGGCTTAGCTACGAGGGTCGGCTGCGCGCGCACCCGAGCACCGCCGAACGGCGGCTCGACGGCGTCGAGCCCGGGCTGCACCCCGTGCCCGTGCCGCACACCGGCAACGCGACCGAGTCGATGGAGGAGGCGGCCGAGGTCGTGTCGATCATCCGGCGCCTCATCGGCACCGCCTGGCAGCCGGCCGCCGACCGCGACACGCGCCCGCTCGCCGACCGCGATGTGATCGTCGTCACCCCGTACAACGCGCAGCAGCAGACCATCCGGCACGCGCTCGACGCGGCCGGACTGCACGGCACCCGCGTCGGAACGGTCGACAAGTTCCAAGGGCAAGAGGCCGCCATCGCGATCGTCTCGCTCGCCGCCTCGAGCGCGCACGACGTGCCGCGCGGCCTCGACTTTCTGCTCAACCGCAACCGGCTCAACGTCGCCATCTCACGCGCCCAGTGGGCCGCCTACCTCGTGCACTCGCCCGGCCTCACCGACGCGCTGCCGCACACCCCGCAGGGCGTTGCCGAGCTCAGCGCGTTCATCCGCCTGACCGAATCCTGACCCGTGCCTGGTTGGCCCGGCGCGGCGTCGACTCAGAGTGCGGCGGCGCCGGTCGACTCGAAGGCGTAGGTGAAGTCGCCCACACCGGTCCACGTCACGCGGATCAGCGCGGCCGGGCCCACCTCGTCGTACGCCGTGCAGACGAACGATGCGCCGAGCGACGCCGAGGCCTGCGACGGGCACTGCACCGTGTAGTCGATGCCCTCCGCCTGCAGCTCGGCGGTGAGCTGCGTCTCGACCGCGCGCAGCTCGCTGAGCGACGCTTCGCGGGGCAGCGCGAGCGAGCCGACGCCCGCCGCGGCGCCCACGATGACCGCCAGCGCGAGATAGACCCAGGTCGGCGCCGTGCCCCGCCGGGTCGTTCGGTACACGTGGATGGCGCGCGCCATGAGGTAGAAGAACGGCCCGAGCAGAATCCACGCGACCGACGGCCGGAACTCGTGGCCGAGCGCCCCGAGACGCCGGTAGTCGAGCACGGCGGCGAGCACGATCCACACCACCGCGACGACGCCGAGCGCCCCGCCGATGATCGGGGTCGCCGCGGTCGTACCCCCCGACGTGATCGCCCACCCGAGGCCGACGAGAGCCAGCTGCAGCACGGGCGAGAGGGCGAGCATCCATGCCCCCGCCGTCGTCACGCCGGTCACGACGCGGGGCGCCGCCGACCCGCGCGGGGAGCCCCAGGTGCGCGTCATCGGCTCGTAGTCGACGCTCGCGAGATCGATGCTGCCGGTCGGCTGCGCGAACGTCGTCGATGAGGTCCAGGGCGTTGTCGCGGATGCGGGCTGCGGTGCGCCCGCGGCCACGCCCGACGGCACCGCCAGCGGAGCCAGCCCGCCCGAGGGCACCGCGAGGGGCTCGGGCCCCGTGCGCGGCTTTGCGGTGGTGCTGTTCATCGGG
>OFDN01000364.1_pt1 | contig 38862 bp, 74 predicted proteins | sample 1520971 | NCBI WGS metagenome assembly OFDN01 (sample SAMEA94257418, study PRJEB24077) | hot springs metagenome | biome: Aquatic biome; feature: Geographical feature; material: Water | place: India | collected 2012-06-12 | depth 5 m | reverse complement strand
GAGAATTTAGCTGCTCAGATCATGTCAACGGAAATCGCACGGAGCAAGAAATGAAACCCAGCCACTACACCACCCCTCGCACTCTCAGCGAGTGTGTATTCCTCTACGATGCAGACCCAATAGATGCGCCTGAGAAGCGGCCTTTTGACAAGCAGGACAAAGTAGTCATGTGGGGCTGTTTTGTAGCTGCTGTGGCGCTTATGGTGGTGCTGTGGACAAGCTAGGCCCCGCTGTCGTCCTAGTCCTGCTAGCAGGGTTTCTATGGGTTCCGTTTACCATGAAGTACGCGGATATGAGACAACACCATGAAATCCGCCAGCAAGCCCATAAAGACGACAGGATCGAGCTACACAAGCAGATGAGGAAGTCTTGTCAGTGCTGGTTTGATGATTCCAGATGCAAGGCTAGTAAGGCTATAGTGGCTTGTAAGAAACCGGAGTGGATGTGATGACTGATCGTGAATTGCTGGAGTATGCGGCTAAAGCGGCTGGAATGGTTAATTACAATCCGGAAACTGGTTCAATGGTGTGGAGAAAAAAGGACGCCGACCAGCCTGATGCTGCGCGCTGGAATGCACGTTACGCTGGAAAGGAGTGCGGGACTATTGACGACAAAGGATATCGCAGACTCCTATTCAGATTCAGCAAGGAAAAGACATTCAAGATTCGCGCACATCGACTAGCTTGGTTCATTTCGTTCGGTCAACTGCCAGCCGAAGAGATAGACCACATCAACCAGAACAAGGCAGATAATAGGCTTGAAAATCTGCGCGACGTTCCAAAGTACATCAACCAGCGCAATGGCACACGTAAAGCAAATAACACATCAGGGGTTGTAGGTGTTACGTGGCATAAGCAGCGCGGCAAATGGTGTGCTCAAGCATATTTGGATGGAAAACACCATCATCTTGGCTTGTTTGAGGAGTTGACGGAAGCTGAGACGGCAGCACGCAAGTTCCGATCTTCTAACGGATTTACGGAAACGCATGGGAGAGCACTGTGATCTATGCTGCCGCTGAAATCGGAAAGGCTATGTAATGCTAGAAGCAATCATCATAGGATGTCTAGTTACTCTTGCTCTCTATGTGATTGTTAAGGCAGTGTGGGTGCTTTGTGTGCCGGAGGATTTGAAGTGAAAATTAATTTTGCTAACTGGTTTATGGCTATTGGTATTGGAACTGTCTTAAGCTGGGCTGCTCAGATTTCAGTTTATTTGACAGGCATTCCACCTGTATACGCATATACAGCAGTTATCTTGGCTGCTTTTTACATAGCATATAGAGTTCACGAAAAATATCCGATTGTTGAGTAAACTTAATCCGGCCAAGCATCCTGCATTAGTCTGAGGTCTGAGACGCATTGGTCAAGCGTTCTTGCCACTTCTGAATATCTTTGGACGCTTTCTCCGAATATGTCTCCAAGGATGCTTGAGTAGTTACGGACGGTATCGCAGGATTTGCTGGGCAGACTACTTGCGGTGCTAGCGATTTGTGCCCGCAGCCTGTCAACATCACCATCAAGAGCACGGGCAAGAGCCGCATTTTTCTGAGCGCGTAAGTTTGCTTCGGCAAGTGCATCGTCTTTCCTTTTCTGGTTAGCTCTCTCTTCGTCTCTTGCTTCCTGTACAGCTTTGGTCGTTGCCTCTGCTGCTTCTTTCTGCATGGTAGCTATTTGTTCACCATAACGCCATCCGTTTACAAACCAGCCAGCTAGGAAGGCTAGGGCTATGGCAGCTAAGCGGATGTAGATCATGCTTCCAGCATCAGTTGAGACAGCATATAGCAAAAAGCCTCGCCGCCTGAATCTCTCGGGTCCATCCCACAGCGTTCCCAAACATGGAATAGAACATGGGTAAGTTCATGGGCCAACAGATGCGGTTCAGTGGCAAATACAAGATACGTCCACATCCCATCTTTACCGTCTCCACCTGAAAATCTACCAGCCGTTGCACAAGTCAAAACATCCGGCTCATTAAACAGCTTTTTATGCCCTGCTTCATAGTCTTTCTTGCTGCTAGCGATGAACAGACGGCCATGGTACGGGCGCAGGCTTAGTTCTTTCAATCAGTAACTCCAGATCATCGGTCGATGTTGCGTGCCGTCTTCAATGTCATCCAGATGGATAAACCGCCCCTCTCCCTTTTGCTGGACGCCAATCCCTGTAAACCCGTGTTCCAATGCCAATTTAAGCAGCTTTACGGCCTCTGCGCCTCGGATGGCTACATCGCACGCCCTGCCACTTGCGTGAGCGCCTGGGGCGGCTTTCTTGGCTTCTATGGGGTGAGTAGGGTCACGGTAGCCACTGGTGATCTTCATGGGCTTGCCGTAGGCCGTGCGGAGACGCTGGAGCCGTGCCATGAAGTCGGGATGCATGGCAGATTTGCCGGTATGCGAGCATTTGAACTCGCTTTCGGAGAAATTGGGATAGTCTGACCAGTTCATCCGTACTTCTTGTCCAAAAAGTCCTTAACGTGTAGCCCCTGCTTCCATAGCCACAGCCAGAATAGAAGCATGGAAGCCAACCCGAGAATAAGCAATGCTCCCATGGTCTTTACTTCGCCGCTGACAGCACATACAAACATGCCAACGGCTGAAAAGATGATGGCGCAGAGGAACGCGAGGACGATAGGGGGAGACTTTACCGGGGCCGCTGCTGCCATGCAGATAAAGTGCACGAACATTCCCGCACCTATCAGAGACACTACCAATCGCTCGAATAGCATCAGAGGCAGGATACTCTCCCACGTAGCAAACACTTCACTCATAATCAATCCTTCTTCATAGGAAGATACTTATCCCACATGTAAGGCCACATCAGGGCGACAAGAAAAGAGGCGAGATACATCGGGGGTTGACTTACTCCGGGAATGGCAACAGAAACGATCCATGGTGCACCTAGACCACCCAAAAAGACAGAAATGATACCGTTGCTTACAGATACAACCTTCTTAACCTCGGGGTGTCTCAGTCTGTAAGCCACTGCCCCAACCCCGGAAACCGCCCATGTCACCCAATCATGCGACATGACAGCCGCAGCGGTGGCGGTTGTCGCAGCAGTCGCTGTAGAAGCTGCTATGGCGTGTTTAGAGGCCGCTGCATAGGCGAACAGGAGTATCAGTTTTCTTTTTAGTCTCATGTCCTTCCCTTTTCAAGAAACAAGCGGATTCTAAGGTTGAGATAAAACCAGATCATTCTTAAAACAAACAATCCGGCACTCACGATGATTACACTCATGTTTGAGACTTGCTCACCAAGAGCGTGATAGAAGCCTTGAACAAACACAGCGTTGAACAAGAAAATCCCAAGGCTCTCCACAAAGGCGATAACCCAGCTTTTCTTGTCCGCTAGTTGCTTCATTTGAGGCTGTGGCAGATGGCCGCGAATTGAGACGGCCCGAAGATTTCAGGGCATTTCAGACCTACCGAAGCCCCAACGGCACCATTACAAAACCACTCATCATGGTCGCCCCATGAGAACGGCATACAAGAGGCAAAAGCACCTCTCCAATCGTAGGGCGCTCCGTCATGCTCGATAAACCACTGTTCCGCAGCCTCTGCGCTCCACTGAGGAACATCCACGATGTCCCAATGATCCAGATTCAGGTGGACTCGCTTCATTCTCACGCCACCGTCTCTAAGAGAAGCAGAGCCGATCAGGACTGAGCCGTCCTCGTACTCTTTCAGAATGGCTTCCACATGTGTGACGTTCCGGTAATCACCCTTTTGGACAAGGCGTGTCAGCCACCATCCTAGACGGACGGTAGGGGTGTCTTTGGTGTGGTTTCCGGTATAGAGCGCGATTTTCACAGTTTAGCCGCCTCTACAAAAAGTGCGTCCATCTGCTCAGGCGTCATCCCTATGGCTTGAGCGAGTGCGATGGTTAGCGGTTGGTCTCTTTTCACTTCGTTCGAGTAGTCCCACTCAATCCTTGCGGCTTGTCCTTGTGGGCCTGTCATGGCTTCTATTGCGTTGTTCACGGATTGTAGAAGTCCTGCACGCAAAAGTGCCAGCCTTGCCTGTCGCATGGTGACACTCTTTGGAGTCGTATCAACAGGAGGGCGAGACAGAATCTCTTCTATCTCTTCCTGAGTCAGGTCAACTTCCCTGACTTGGCCTGTTTGTATGTTGACTTCGATTCTCTTCATGATTACTCATAGAGAATGTTTACACTGCCAGCATCGAATGTATCCGTGCCGTTCACCGTGGTGAGCCGGATTCGATCAAGAGAACCAGATAGGGTAATACTGCCAGCAGTGAACGCCCCAGAGGTACTGTTGCTTTCGCCGATATTCCCGGCACATGTCCACACGTTAGAGCCCATATGCGTAAATACCATGGCTCCATGTCTCACAGTCGCGGCACCAGTTTGCCCTGTTGAGCCGATGCCAAAACCTGCCGTGTAGTTAGTAGTCGCAAGGCCAGCCGCACCGAAGGAAGAGGAGGTCCCTAGGTAGCCTGTGGCAGTAACAGAGCCAGAGCCTAACTGAACCAAGACAATACTTGTTCCATTGGTGCTGACGCCGTTGAATTGCAGCGTTACCCTTTTAACCGAGGGAAGAATCCCGGTAATGTCCACGGAAGTTCCACTCGTGGTTGCGGCCAACGTCCCCAGAGTCAGCGGAGGAAGCGGATTAACTGTACCGCCCATCCCTTGGATAAGGCTGGGAGAGGTCGCCCACGTTCCAGCGGTTGCTTGAGTGCTTCTGATAATGCCCAAGACTCTGTAAGCAAGGTTGCTTCTGGCGGTCGTAGAGTAGAAAACCGTAGCGCTATCAGCCCCACCAGCACCGCCTTCTGCGGTCGTGCTGATAAGCCCCGTTTCCGAAATATCCACCCCACCCGCGATATTGATCGCTGCAAGCTCCAGAGTGCCGGAGTTGTTCATGACAACCACAGCGATTTCAGACTGAACACCGCTAGTTGTCCCCAGAGTAGACCCGCTGGAAATCACAAGGTTAGCGGGAGTACCAGAGACGGTCGTGGTAGTTCCGGTCCCCAGGGTCGCGCTACGGAAATCCAGGGTAATCGCTGCACAAGAGATTGTGAGTGCGCTAGACCCTACGGAGGCAGAAAGACCTGTAATCACTTCTCTCGCGGCTCTATCAGCATAAGCCGTGGTAGCAAATTTTGTGCTGTTGTCGTAGAGCGCCTGAGTCGTACCGACTGCACCGCTTGCAACAGATTGAGCGATCAGGTTCACTAGCTGGAACTGCGTACCATCGTATTCAATGTGAACCACAGTCCCGGACGGAATATCTCCCGCTGCCAAGGCAGTTGCTCCAAACTTGGTGATATTTTTCGCGCCCAGACTGTTGATGTTGATCGTTACCGCGCCAGTATTCGCACCTGCTGAGACGAACGAAAACTTTTGCCCAGCAGCATAAGCAGTGAGAACAGGGGTCAGAGAGCCCGTAATTGTGTCTGTACCAGAAATCGAGCCAATGAGCGTATAGGCAGAGCTTTGAGCCTGTCCGAGAGCTGTGTAATCCGTCGCAGCAACACCATTCCCTACCCCGGTATGGCGATAAGTACCCATGGGGAGATTCGCCGTTGGAGTGGTTTGGCCGTCCTTTGCGATGGAGTTCGTAAGCGCAGTGGCAACATCCGACATGGTGTTGTTCTGCACCGTGGAGCTGATCGTTGTTCCCGTGATGACAGGATTCCCCGCTGGGAGCGTATAGGTGCCTGATCCGTTGCGTGGCATAGTAGTTTACCTTTTTAGTATTTACGGGAAAGATCAATACTCATCATTCCCCCGGAATTTGAGGAGCGGTCATATACGTACTTCTGCGTAGTGCTTCAATCAATCTTGGATCAACTTTTCCAGCAGCACGACCCGCACCGTAGAAAGCTTCGCCCATGAGTCTGGGAGAAGAGATAGCGGCCAATCCTGCGGCTTGTGGCAGGTTTCCTGTCAAGGCAAGTGCAGCACTACCCGTCCCAGAAGTAGCGCGTTGAATCCCTCTAGGCGTCCATTCGTTCAGAGTCTGTCCTGCAAGCTGGGGCATCATCTGTTTGCCGCCTGCTTGCTCCAAAGCCTCTGCCAGTTGGGTGCGGTAGCCATAAGAAGTACTGACGTTGTTTCTCATCAGGCTTTGCAGCTTTCGCATACCTGTTTCTGCGGCGCTTTTCTGGCCGATGGAAAGGGAACGCTCAATCTCTCGGATAAGTTCAGAAGCCTGCCCATAGTCTTTCATGACTTTTGAGTATTCAGGCGCTTGTTTTTGGACTTCGCTTTTGATCGAGTTGTAGACATTCCCGACAGCAGTTCTTGCTTGTCTCTGTTCAAAAGGAATGCTTTCCAGAATGTCGCCCACCTTCTGTTTAAGCGCATCCAAACCCTCGGGGGTGTGGTATTCAGCAGGATCAAGGGTGCGCCATTTCATGACCTCGTTTCGGACTTGCTGTAGCTTCTCAGCGGCTGCGGGGTTCTTTACTTGACCCTTAAACATCGTCATACCTAGAGCGTCATCAGCGGATTTGGCGATTTCGCTCATGTCAAGGACAGTTTTATCAGCCTTGATATTTGCCATCCCTGCACGATAGGCTTGTTGACGCTGAGCGCCCATGGCTTGGATGTTTTGCTTTGCGGAGGTAAGCACATCATCAATAGATGATTCACCTCGCATAGCATTTTTGAAAGCCTCTGACTGAGCACCTCCAGCTTTGCCTGAAACAAAAGCTTGTCTTAATGCTTCATCGCCTACGCCGGTTGTCTGCCCGATAAACCTGCGCCCCAATTCCAAGCCTTTGCCAATAACAGGCGCGACAATAGGCAAAGCTCCACCAATCAAGGCACCTGTATCAGCATCTTCTGGGTTAGCTGCGCCAGCCATCGCCCCGCCAGTGACAGCTCCAGCACCGACACGGGTTGCCAGACCTTGCGCACCTTTTAGGCCGCCAGAGGACATGCCTGCGGTTCTAAGAGCTTCAACCAAAGAAGCTGGTGCACGCAAAAACTGCGCGCCTTTAGCAAATGCGCCGGGAATCCACGATGTAGCAAGTACTTGACCACCAACACGACCAACTTCAGGAGCTAACCTGTTGCCAGTGGCTTCTTTTGCCGCCTCGAATTCTGCCTTTCCGGCCTGATTCATTGCGCGGATTCTTGCCGCCTCTCCCGGAGCTTGTCCAGTAACAAGACTAGACAAAGTAGGCGCATCAGCTTCGGTAAGTTTGTCGTAGCCTTTGGCAAGCAATTCTGCTCCGGTATCAATAACGTCCTTCCCTCCGCGAAGAACGCCACCCGGAAGACTCGCCATCATTTCCTGCTTCAGCATCTGCCCGAAAGACGGCTGATCTGCCTTAGGAGCTTGTTCAGCATAAGCCTCCCAAGGCTTTTTTTGATACTGTTCCCAAGGCCCAGCCATTACATCTTCTCCCAGCTATTCGGGTCAGCAGGATTACCACCTTTGAATCTGTAGCCATCCTTTACTTCGCCAGCTTTTGGCATTCCGTCTGTTTTTTGATCTTCCTTGCCGATCAACCCAAGGCCATACATCTTGTCCAGACGCTTCAAAGCGTCCATGTTTGCTTCGTATCCTTTCGAAGGGTCGGTGGCGGCTTGCATGTAGAACATCAGTTCAGCATTGGAGTTCATCTGCTGTGCAGACATGCCGGTTGCATTCTTGATGGCTGCCATCAGCAATGGGCGAGTCTGCGCGATGCTCTCTCTTGCTTGTTGCGCTTTTGTGCCCGCAACACTTGCGACGCCTTGACCAATTCCTGTATTCGCTAATCTAGCGCCAAGATTGGTGAAAGCATTGCCGCCCGTAGTCGTGATTCCGCCTTCAGTTTTAAGTGTGTCGTAATAATTTTTAAGTTCGCTTGTAATGTCGGACACGGACTGCTTGCCTTTTTCCTTGTCTTCGACTTGCTGTTGAGTTTTGGCGGCAGCGGGATTCCAAGGCTGCATCCCGACAGCCTGAGAGCGCGGCATTAGCACTGGCGTTTGAGAGCCGGGAGCAAGAACTGCTTGCAACGGCTCTGGACGAAGATCAGCCTGCAATCTAGCCATTGCTTCTTGATGTTTGCGATTTGCTTCGGCAATTTGCTGAGCATTTGCATTCTGAGCGGCCAATGTGTCTAGACGCATTTGATGCTGAGAATTTAGCTGGTCGATTCGTGCTTGCTGTGCGTCCCTTCTGGCATCTGCCTGAGCCTCTCGCGTAAGAGCCATGTTTGCAGACTGCATACCCATCTGAGCAGATCGGGGGTCAATCTGTTGTCCTCTTAGAGCCCATGCCATGTAATCTTGAGCTGTAGGCGTTTGAGGAATTGCGGGACCTGCTTGAGATGTGTTGTCGGTCGCTCTTGGCATTTCACCCAGCCAAGCTTCTTTTTGGCTTCGCAATTGATCTGCCAATGTTTTGGTTTGGGTATCTGCTTCTTCTATACCCTTTTGACCGAAGTAGATTTGCATGGCTTTTGCCAAAGCACCACCAATCCCGGGCGAAACGTAATGCCCTGACACCATTTGGCCTTGAAGCGGAGAACCGCCTTGCTGCATAAGCATTTCGGCCATTCTCCGGTTTCGCTGGATACCAGCGTATTCCGGGTATTGCATTTCAGTCTCGAAAGGATTAGCCATAGCACCATTCCTCTTTTATCGCTGCTTTTAGCGTATCCATGCGTTTTTGATAGGCTTGAAAAAACATCGGATGATGCTTTTTCGTGTACTCAACCCGGTCTTGAGAATCTTTGACATATGCTGTGCAGTCGTAGCAATCCAGAGAACTGTGATTGATATAGAGATGCTCGGGGATGTCCATGTGTTTCGCAAGAAACTCGTACACCTGCTCAGTGGTCCAGTTTTCTATTGGTTGAACGTAAACAATCCCATCGACGATGTCACCGTCTCTTGCGGGAGATTTGAATTTTTCGTCAATTCTCTGGCCGCGAATCAAGTGAGTAATCCCGTGATTGATAGCTGCTTGCTGAATCTTCGATCCAATATTCTCAAAGCAACAACCTAAATAACTCTGGACCTTCTGGCCTTCTCTGCCATTAAAAATAGAGGCAAATTTGGTCAAGTTGACAGGAACAATGTCAGAAGGAAGTCCTTCTTTTTCATTCTGAGATGCCTGATCGGAAACAACTTCAATGAAACCGCCACACATATACCGTGCGATTTCTACCATTTCCAAGGTCTCGGGATAGTTTTTTCCAGTGTTCACCCAGATAGCGGTAATCTCATGTGCTCTATGTTTGTTCAGAAAAAGGCACGCAAGCGAATCCTTCCCACCCGAAAAAGCGAGCCCTAGTCTTACATCAGAATGCGTATGCTGCATAAGCCATCAAGCCACTGTTAATCAAACTGCTGGTCTGTGCGTTTTCTGCGTTTGCAGCGCCTACTTGAGCGCCATATTGAGATTGTGCCGCGCCCAGCAAATCCGCACCTGCGCTGCCTTGTTGTTGAGCAAAACCGCCAAATTGCGGCATGGTCGGTGATAGTCCTTGACGGATAGAACTGAGTTCAGCAAGCGGCTGATTTCTTACTGCCTGCTCCATCATCAGTGTCTGAGGCATAAGGTTATATGCCTGCGTCTGCGCTTGCAGGTAAGCGTCGTTTCTTCCCGTTTCAAAGTCCCGCATGGCATTCGTATATGCCTCGGTGCCTTGTGCGATTCCCTGATTTGCCAACTGAGTTTGAAGCTGTTGCTGTCTCTGGTTCCACTGAGGATCAAGCCTTGAGGTATATCCAGAATAAGCCTTATCTGCAACGTCCTGTGCAGAGTTCATGTTCATGGGGTTGGCGTAGGTCTGTTCCACCCTATCCAACAGGCCCGTCTGCATCTGGTTGTATCTATCCAGCAACTGTTGCTGCGCGGGCGAGAGTGTCGTTCTTTGCTCCCATGTTTCACCACCCGGAGACATGAAATCGCTCATGTTGGGGGCAACACCCGTGAACACATTAGGAGTACCACCGCCATCATGGAATTCCTGGGGCTGGTTTTTAGCCGCGTTGTAGGCTTCCATGGCCTTCGCATACCCTGCTTGATCGAACTGCCCCGGAGTGGCGGTTTTGGTATAAGTCAGGGAGCCGTAGGGATTGTATTGATTGATCCGATTGGCTTGCGTCTGGTATCGCGCAAGGTCAAGATTGCCTTGTGCTTGCGCCTTTGCCTGCGCGATGTAGTCGGGTGCTGCGGGTGCGCTTGATTTTCCCAAAATAGTACCTCTTGCAAGTATTTGCCTATGCAAATCAGCGAGGTAGCCCGCAGCGATTCACCGATATTTTACAAAGAATCTGCCGTACTTGTCATCAAGAAAACGACATTTATTTTTCCAAAGAACCATCAAAATCAGGTCACCGTCTGGGTGAGCGTCTTTTAATTTTCCTTCTATCTCAAACCCTAGCTTTTTGTTAAGCCTCAAGGCGTCTTTATTCGATGACGGGACGATGCCTGTAATTCTCTTTACATTGAGCTGAAAAAATGGGTACTGATGGATAAGGCCAAGAAATTCCTTGTCAAGACTGTAAGGTTCAAAGGCGTTATGGCAAACAATATTGGCACCGTTAAAGTCCTCATACAAGACTCCGGCAACCAATCTCCCATCGCTTATCTTCCCGATGGCTGTTCCTCTTCCTCTGTACCAAGTCCCGCCGCCTCTTTCACAGACCCAAGGGCCTACAATTTCAGCATCCGTAGTAATCAAAGTACCCCGCCAACCTCGTAGACAATCGTAGTGGACACCCAATGGGTTTCTATGGAATTGGTTGCTGTCTGCATCACAATCCCTGCATATTGGCCCAATCCCGTCGCACCTTGCCAGTTTCGGATGACACTCAAGTCACCACCCCACAGAGCAACATCCCACAAGCCCACATCCCAAACCCCGTAAGTAGGCGCTGTAAATGTCAGACTTGCGGGGGAAATGTCCGTCATGAAGTCGATATTCAGCCCAGAGGAAACCGCTGGGGAACCATTGGCCCGGAACATGGGCTGCATCATAGTAAAACGCTTTTGGTTCGCCGTACCGTAGTTTGAGAAAGCTTGTAGAGCGGATGCGTTGATGTTGGACCCCGTATCCGAAGCGCCGGACCATGCTTGGCAGACGGTCCCATTCCCTCCGAAGTAAGGCTGATCCCCATAAAGAGCCCAGCAATTGGCGCTCCATCCCGTAAAGTTGCACCAAGACTTGGTAATGGTGTTCATTACGTACTGTTGCTGGTCTTGGCCTTCTTGAACGGGGACGTTCATGATCAGCATGTTCTCTCGGGCGAAGTAGAGAAGCTGCCACCCAAAATTACCCCCATAAGCCCCTACAGCAGAGCTTACAGCCTGTTGAATCTTGTCGGTCAGGGCTACTCTAGGGTTGACTCGGGAAGACTGGAGAGCTGACCCCAGAGGAATCAATCCATCCTGGCTGATCATCAGAACGTCACCACTGAGCTTAAACAGGCACCTCGACCCAACAGGGTGACCTAGCCTCCAAACACCTTTAAGAGCCCATGTATTCGCGCTGGACGGGTCAGTCCCTTGGTAGACAATGATTTCCCCCATGGAGGTGACAATCACGTAGTAATCATCTACCCCTTGTCCGGCATCAATTGTCCATGTGGCATGATCTACGATATATCCACCGTACTGAGCCACTGCGGACACATCCACAGCAGCCGCAGCACCGCCAATAGAGTTGACAGGCAGATACCATGTTTTGAGGGAATTGTCTTGAATAAACCACAGTCTGTTTTTAAAGACAATGGGCGTATCAAGATCAGTTGTCGTTACACCTGTAATCGCTGGGGTAGAAACGCCTGTAATGCTCGCCCAAGTCGATCCATCATAGAGATAGGGTGTATCTACTCCGTTGGCGATGTACATGAAATTACCGCCAGCGGTAGCGATGTTCGTCCACTGCCAGCGAGAATTCGTAAGCCCAGAGACAACCGCCGCACCTACTGCGCCTGCGCTGGATACGTCATAAATAGACCCCCCAGCAACAGCGAACATTTCCTCAACGTTCCCACCTGCATAGACCATCAGGCTTTCAACCTGCCCAGAGATTCCGGTTGTCCACTCAGTACACCCTTGACGAACCATGCATTCTGTCGTTAGAGGCCACCAATTAGTCAAAGTAACTGCATCGGATGGCCCCATTGCGGTAAGTGAATCGCGCGCATTCCAGCCAGAAACTGGCGATGGAAGAGTCACAGTTTTGGAGACTTGACGAACCATTACGCACCTTGGCCGTAAATAGTGCCGTCAGGAATGTTCTCGAAGCCAATAAGAACGCTGGAGGCTTTCGGAGCCATGGAGAGGGTCGCGCTTCCTTGGTCGTTAGACTTGGCAATACTCAGTTGTTGTAAGAAGTCTCTCATAACCGCTGTGGTGTCAAGCCCTTTAGCTTCCAAGAACTTCTTCTTTAGGCCCAGCGTCATCAGACGGTCAGGGAAAACGCATGTATCCGTATCGGCGAGGAACGATGATTGAGACGTACCGCCAGAACTAGTAGCCCAAGCGTTCGAGATGTACTCAAACCCCAGGTATTCATTGGTCGTGGTGATCGGCCAAATCTGGAACTGCCCACCCATGATCCGGTATCTCATCCGGGGACCAGTGGAGATGTACGAGCTTTTGAGGAACTGCCACTGTTGTGGAGTCTCAGGCCCCAGCATTTCCCAACGCTTGGACTTGTCGTAATGGGTTCTGTCGGTCTGACGGTCCCAACCAGAGGGGAGGTTGTATTTCGTCTGCCCGAAGTTAAGGGTTACGCCGGTCCCAGAAGCTGTACACGCTTGAGAAAGGGTTACCTGTGTAGCGGAGTCAACTGATTGAACGTAGGTGTCCTGATTAATCCCCGTCCCCGTCACCATATAGTTGGTGGACAGTTGCGAAGTATCAGGGATGTTGGTAATGACTGCGCTGTTGTCTGTGGTGTCTCCCGTGGTAATGAGGAATTGAGTGGTGAACCGATACTCAATGTTCAATGCTTCCCACGGATATTCCCGCATCAACTCCGTACCTAAAGCATTGGCAAGATAGTACAGTTGGGTAACCTGTACGTCCGTATTTCCAACGACTTGTGTAGGTACGGTAAGGCTCATTTCTGCTGAGGCAGATTGAACCAGTTGAAGCAGGGTTTGAGGCATTATTCCACCGTCTGTTCTTTCGGTTTACGTCCGGGCTTCTTTTTCTCAGATTGAGCTGCCATCAGAATTGCCATTTGCTCTTTTAGAGCCTCGATTTCCTGATCGCGCTTACGCAGTTCTTCGTTTTGCGTCTGAACAATCGCGGAGTCTTTGGCGCGGGCAAGATACGAACGAGCCTTTTCTTTCACGGCATTTGCACCCATGCCAACAATCATCACAATCGGGGCAAGTTGGGCATCGGAGGCATTGGCGATCTGTTCCACGGTGTAGAACTTGTAGTGTTTCAGTTCGCGTGCTTGTGCAGAGGTCAGGATAGGCCAGTCACTGAGCAAAGTACCTTCGATTGCGTCTTCGCCTAGCTCGCGTTTCTCGTTCTGATACCGAGCCCACTGGACGGGGTACATGTTTTTATGGCCTTCGTTGACGAAAGTGTCAATGATCGAGTATTGATTCCCGGGGATTTCAATCCTCACAAAGTCAGCCATGTAAAAAATAGGCCGCCCTTCCTTTTCACTGTTGAAAGGGTGGGGCACTTCTTTTTGGTAGAAGCGAACTAGCGGAACAATCGTGTTTCCAATGTCAGAGTCAAGCATTTAAATCCTCAAGTAGTTGAGTTTGCAGAAAATTACGGGTTTCGCGGATGATCGTTTCTGCTTCGTCATCCTCCCACACAATCAGCCCTCTATCATTGAAATTATCGCCTATATCGAGCCCATGAGCAAAAAGAAATTCTCGGCTTGTCGCGTTAGACCCTTCGCAAATGGGCTTGAACATGATGTATCTCGCGTTCATACATACACACAGGGTCACAGGGCCGTTAGCCACCATCAAGTTAACCTCTGCGCCTTCGTAAAGAGCGCATCTCAGGTCAATATCCCACGCAGCAGGGGCATAGCCGATCATCTTGGAATTCGTATCGGGAACAATAACGACCTGATAGCCTTCGCTTTTTAACCATTCCGACACTTCCATCCACGCATCCATATTGCTGTTTCGGGCAGGCCAATACTCAGCGTTTCTCAGAGTGATGGTTACGTATCTATCACCAAAATCTCGCCTGATCTGGTCTTTTGCCACTTTTGAAGGCTTGAAGATAGGAAGGGCGTCTTTCAGGTATCTCACCCCGTAGTGATTCACAGGGTTATCAACAGCCCAACCCTCGGGGAAGACGCAACCCTCTATTTCTTTCCTCTGTTTGAGGACTTCCACATTCCTCACGCTCTCCACCAATCGACAAGAAGAGACGCAGATTCTGTGTAGCATGGCTTGGCGATGCTCTAAAGAAGGTGGTAAGTCATCGTCTCGGAACCCGTCTTTAGGCCCGGGCTGGAACACCACATCCATGCTTTCAAAGCCGTTCTCGACCCTGTATTTTTCTGCCTCTGCAAGAAAAGACATGAAATCATAGGTCGGAGGACTGGAGGCAAGGTCGTAAACAGCGATGAGATTGTGTTTCTGAAGCGCAGTTTGTTCGCTCACCCAAGGAAGTAAACCTTCTCCCCGAATCGTGATCTGGCACCCAAGGTCAATCAGCCGATTGGACAAAGAGGGGAAAAGCTCTGCCTGCTTTGCCATGGCAATCGTGGTCTGGAAGGTCTTCCCGAATGCTGTAGCCTCACAAATCAACCTTTGAGGGTCATCTTGAGGATAGGCATGTAAAGAGCCTTCACGATAGGAAGAGTCATAACCATAGAGATGCATGAATCTGTAACCCAAGGCGTACACAAGCGCCATGGCGGATAAACCTACCGTAGTCCCGCCCCCGATAAGCGCATGGGCCGGGGCGTCTGGGGGTAGACATGCATCAAACTTGTCCAGTAGATCGGGGTATTCCTGATGCCAAAGAACGGGGTTCTTGGACAATTCAAACATGCTCGGATGGCACTGAGAGGCCAATAGATCGGTCTTGGCGTAGTTCAAGAAGCCTGTATTGAAACTGCGCGCATCAATGACGACACAGTAATCAGCAATGATGCCGTGTTCTCTGAGGAACTTAGCCGCACCGTTCAGCGCAAAGATGACTTGGCCTGATTCTTGCCTGATCCTGATTTCATCCAGCCATTGAGAAACACTAGGAGCGCCCCCAACAATGACGGCATGAAGGTCGTTAGCCTCTTCCCTGACAACCCACTTTAGAGGCCGTTTGCTATTGATGGATACGTTCTCCAATAGCTTTTCATCTGGGGTATTGCAGTAGGCTTCTATTTTCATATGACGCTCGTAACAAGGGACGCCTTGTGAGCATCCCTTGTGGCTAGTGCCATTAGATCACGTGACACGTCCTTGGAGATGGGGCCTGTCCATGACGATTTGCGCCGTGGTAGTAGCAGAAACCGTGCTGTTAGCAGAACGAGCGCCAAGGATTTGACGGCCCGAAGTACTAACACTGATCTTGCCAGTAGAGGTAGCGTAGGACGCCACCGCGACGTTGTTCGCAATCGGCACGGGAGCCTTGCGAACCACAGCCACGCCGCCGATCTGATACCACGACCAATTCGTTGCCGAAGTGTTCGCAGCCATCGAGACAGCAACAGGCTGGCCAAGGTTCTGGGTAGTGGGGCACAGAGCCGTGGTGAAGCTGGTGGTGTTGTAGGTCACCAGAGAGCCCACAGCCGTACCGGAAACACCAGCCAGCAGGATGAATTCACCAACACCGTAGGTCGGGTCGAACGCCTTCACAACCATGCCGGGATAAAGCGGAGTGGTCGGGTAGGTCGTGGTCGAGCCAGACGAAACGGACGAGGGCGGGAGGTAGCCGGTATCAATGCTGCCAATCGGAAGCACACCAGACATCGGATCAATGAGAGTGAATGCCATGATTAAATCCTTTCAGTTTTGAAAGTCTGATTGATGTTGCGTTGAATTCTGCTAATAGTCGTTTGGTTTACACCGAATTTTTCCGCTACTACTTGCTGGCTGTATCTTTCAGACAAAAGCTTTTTAACTTCCTCTGCCTGCTCAAATGTCAGCTTGGCTTTCGTGCGTCTGCGGCCTTTCATGTCCATGTCTGCAACATTATCAACAGCAGACCCCAAAAACAAATGATCTGGATTTACGCATTTGCGGTTATCGCATTTATGTAATACCCATTTACCATCAATATCGCCATTAAAAAACTGGTATGCAACACGGTGAGCCTGCACTTGCTTGCCTTCGTAATAGAACTTTCCGTATCCATCACGATGCATTGTGCTGTTCCACTCGTGGCACCCGGTTTCCATTTGCTTTACCTTTGATAAAAATCTTTGTTTCGGGTCAGATTTCGGCCTAGCCATAACTTCTCCATTTGTGTGGAGAAATTATAAACTATCGCATCATTCTATGCAATCACGCAATCAAAACTCCCTGGAACTGAGAACCCGAGGTGGTCATATTACCAGCCCAGCCAATCAGTTTCACAATAGCGTCTTGGTTAACGGCTTGACGTTCCCCGCCAATCGGCACAAAGTTCCGATCCTTGTGGGGACGGAAGAAGATGTACTTCGTATTGAGGAACCACATGTGGTTGGCGGTAGCGTGAGAACCGATACCGCCACCCAGCACCACGTCAGCGGAAGTACCGCCACCATAGAACTTGAGGGAAGCGAAACCGGAGCCCGCGTCTTTCTCGCTGGTCACACGCTGGATAGCCTGAAGGGCGTTCACGTACAGGCTGTAATAGTTGTTGTCGGCAATCAGCAGATCAGGCTTATCCGTACCGCGCACCAACTGGAGGCTAAGAGCCGTCATGTAGTTGATGATGTTCGATGCAGACACAGCAGCGCCGCCGTTGGTCGTGCCGGAGTATTTGACAGACTGCCAGAAGCTCCAAGTAGCGCGATCAATACCGCCGTAAGTCCCCGAGGTCGGGGCATCCGGCACAGCAGCAGCCAGACCCGTGATGTTCTTGCCACCGTTACCCGTACCATCAAGGTACATGTCGGTGTCAATACGGTTCATGAGCTGGGCTTCAGCCACGCGGATACGGCCTTCCATCAGGTCGATGATTTGCTCTTTACCAGCGTTTTGCAGCATTTCCAGACCGCTCATGGTCACAGCACTTGCGTACTGCGTAATGGCGAACTGAGCCGCGCTGATCGGGCTGTTGGGAGCAATGTTCAGTACCTCATAACCGCTGTACGAATTGGTGTTATTCGTAGAGCTGTCGTTGTACATGATTTCCTCCAGAATGACGTTACCGCCGCTGAAGGGTCGAACGTTGCCGCGCGCTTTGAGTCGCTGGAGCAACGGGTTGTTTTGCATTACGTTATCTGCCAGCTCACCCGAACGAGATTGGATGGTCGTGGCAATGATGTCCGTAATAGCACTGTTAGCAAAAGCCATTTCAGTTCCTTTACGTTAAATCAATCAAACCCGCCCGCCCATTGCGGAATCTAACTGCTCGGCAATGGTTTCGCGGAGTCCTTTTTTGCCGTTTCCTGAACTCATCATCCCTGTAGGGGAGCTGCTTCTTGGAGACACAGCTTTCGCCTTTGCATTGGCAACCACTGCGCGTTGAGCTTCGGCAGCCTTGGCGGCTTCGGCCTGTTTGGCCTCTTCCTGCTGTTTCTGCCAAATATCATCGTGCAAGCGGATTGCCTTGTCATAGGCGCTTTGCAGGGTATCCGCCACGCCGCTCTGTAGGAGCCCGGCCATGGTTTCACGCACTGCTTCAAAATGCGGCTTATCAGTCGCAAATCTTTCAATTTCTGACTGCAACAGCTTCTGTTCTTGTTGCTGTTGAGTCGTATGGAATTGGGTCCACTGGTTTTTAAGCTGGTTAAGCTCTTGCGCCAGCATGGAGAATTGGGGATCTGCTTGTTGACCCGTGAGCGCCTGAAGATTAACTCCATAGTCGTTCGCCAGCTTGGCAAACATCTGGAGCTTCTGTTCAGGGGTGCCTTGTACAAGGGTCAGGTGTGCATTTCCCAGCCCTTGAATCCACTGCTGAGGCGCAATGTTGTGCTGCTGAAGCACAGGCATGAAGGGTTGCATGGCCTCATAGATAGGCGCTGCTTGGTCCCAATTCTGCTTGTAAGTAGAAACGCCCTTTGCGTAATCTGATTCACGCTGGGCAATGTAATCCTGAAGGGTCGGGTCGAGTTTTGCCCAATGGTCTTCGTAATCTTTCTTCCAAGAAGACGGGCGGGGTTTTACGACAGGAGCGGGGGCTGCCTCATTCTTGGGCTCGGCGGTCTGATCTGGCTTAGGTTCAGTTTCCGTTTTGGGAACGAACTTGCCACTCTCGTCACGGGGACGAGTGTCAACGGGCGTGGGTTCTTGATTTGTCTCATGCTCATCAAAAGCTGAGGCCAACTGATCGCGCAAAGTGGTCTGCGCATCCAACTCTTCGGACATAGCGTCTCCGGTCAGAACCTGCGTTACTAGCTCCGCAGGTTAAGGGGCGTCTCTCGACGGAGCCCGGTCATCCCAGCTAGGGGGTTAAGCAGACTTATTCGGCAGCCACTGCGTAGACGTAATCTTGGTGTAGGTCACCACAGCATAGGTCGTGTGCGAATAAGCAGCAGCGGCAGAACCCAGACCCGTACCAGGGACGGCAATCGCCTCACTGGTCGAGCCGGGCCAAACCTTCAGGGTAGAGCCGCTGTTGTTAAAAACCGTCACGCTATCGCCAACGTTGCCGCTCAGTTGCACGCCTTTCGTGCCATCGGCACCAGCAACAACACAGTTGGAAGCGGTAAGAGCGGCTGCATCGGTGATAACGCTACCAGTCGCAGTAATTGCTGCGTAGTTGCCACCGAGGGCGCGGGCTTGGCCTGCTGAGAAGCCACCGCCCATTACGTCTTTGGAGAGAGCCATATCAGATTCCTTTCAGGAGTGCAATCATTTTAACTTGCTATATACCTGCCGCGCAATAGCCTCTTTCAATCCTTTGGGGATTTCCTGCTTCTTTTGCTGGCTGATGTACTTTGTTTCGTTCCCAACCTCTACCAAACCGTGTTGTCTAAGGTGTGCTCGATGTTGAGAGCGGGAATTGATGATTTCTCCTGTTGCCATGCTTTGATAAGGTTGAATATCAGGCATGACCATGGGAGCGCTTGATTCCATGACTTCGTAATACTGATCCTTCGGAACCATGGATTTACTGATAGGGTCCCACACGAAAGAGCCACGGACAGGCTTTTTGCCTCCGAATACTCGTTCGTATCCATCGGAAAACGCATCTTCGTCACCGGGGCGACGATTGGAGCCTTTGCTCATTGAACAGCTCCTTCTGCTGCTTTGTCTTGCTGGCTAGTGATGGTGGCTTGTGCGCTGATTTGGGCGACGTTAAGCTTATTCTCCAACTCAGCTTGTAGTTTCTCGCGCTCAAACTGTAGCCTCATGGCTTCCCGTTCAGTCTCAGCCATCTGCTTGATTTGCTCGATTTCAGCCTCTTTCTGTGCTTTCAACTGTTCAAGCTGGGCCTGTTGCTGCATTTCTGCGGCTTTTTGCTCAGACTCCATCTTGGCACGCAGTTGATCGGCTTGTGCCTGAATCTGAAGCTTGGCCTGTTCAGTCTGTTGCTGAGCCTGAATTTTCATCTGCTCAGGATCAGGCTGTGGGTTGGCCTGTTGCTTCGCAAGCATCTGCTTCATTTCCTCGGCAGTCTGGTCAATCACGCCTTCCATGGATTTACCCACTCGGAAACCTGTTACGCCGAACTTGAGTAGATCAAGGATAAGCGGCGTCAACTGAGGGGCCGCGCTGCTTGCTTGGACGGCTTTCTCAAGGAACTGAGACGTAGCGGTCAGGAACTCCATGCGATCCTGTTTTTCCTGCTGTTCGTCCATCTGAATCATGGAGTCCGTGGAGATTTCCACACGGAACGAACGCATTGGGTCGTCTCTCAATAGCTCGATAGCCTGAGGGACCATTTCCTGATCCACAGGCTTCAACTGATCCACGCAAGCCATCATCATGATGGTTTCGGGAGAGAAGTGCTTGCAAATAATCTGTGCTTTAAGCTGGATCATGGCAGTGGCGAAGCGTGCCACCTCATCCTGATAGACCTTGAGTCGCAGGGAAGCGTATTGCCCCTTGATCTGCTGGGCGGTCGCTGTTTCAGAGGCTACGGACTGACCACGAACAATGTCTGAAATGCCTGTAATGTCGTAAATCTGGCCCTTGATCTGCTCGAATGCTTGGTAAGCCTGTCCGAGAGCCTGTGCAATGGGGAGAATCTCGATCAGGTCGATCCCACCAGCCAATCCGCCCTTCTCGGCAAATGCGGCGTAGTTCTTGACCGGCAAGAGGTCAGTGTTAGACCCCTCGGTGAACAAGCGTGCCAGTTCAGGAGTGGCCGCGTCGTACACGCCTTTAAGCTGTAGCGCCTTAACCAGTCCGTCAATTCGATCAGCCAGCGTATCCAGAGCGTTTGCTTGATCCTGATAGAGAACGTAATCAGGAACCGGAACAAGGCTTTCGTTCGTGATCGTGGAGAACAAGGGTTTCGGACACGGATAGAACCCTTCCAATTCAAGCGGGTCTTCCTTTTCGTCAATGATCTTGCCTAGGGATTTGCTCATCCAAAGGGCTTTGTTCTTTTCCTTGTCCCAAATCTCGTAAATCAGCGCACGTTTATCAACACCTTCTTTGGAGGCGTTCTTCATCTCATCGGGTTGTGCGTCCAGAGGGATTTTGTTGGCTTCGTCTGGGAATCTGTCTCGCAGCATTTCCCGGGTCATGTAGACCTTGCGCCAGACAATGTTCACTTCTTCCCATGTCCGGGCTACGTTATGCCCAAAGTCTTTCCAGTGGACATAATCAGTCGGTGCGCATTCGTATTCCAACTTCTCAACTGCTGCGCTTTCGTCGGTGTCTTCGCTGACCAACTCACCTTGAACCGGCCCACCAACAGAACGAATGTGAGGCTCATAGCGAACCCAAGAAACACCACGGCCACCTAGGAAGCGGTCATAGACTGAACTGGTGAGGGTTTCCCGATAGTCTGGGTAGTGGGTGATTTCGTATTCAAGCGCGCGCTCAAGGATCAGCGCGGCTACTCTGCCTACAGGATCGTTATCACGGAATCGGCGGGATACATCAGGTTTTGGAAGTCTCGCAAAGGTGGCGGCTTTCAGAGTTTGGACGTTAGACCAAAGGATATTGAAACGGGTTTGGGCGTCGTTGACATGCCTTGTGTCATCACGATAGCGCTTGAGAATCTTCGTTACCCGGGCCTCCCACTTCGCAAACTCGCGGTCATAGGATGAGATGTGGTTCAGATAGTACTGAACCTCTGTTGGGAGAAGGTTTTCTTTCATTAGGCAGAGAATCGGCCAACCGCGATAACCGTTGCACCAGCCCCCGTAGTGACTTTCCAAGCACCGCTGACGCTGCGCATCCCAAGATCAACGATGTACACACCAATCGGAGTGTTTGCTGCGGTGATCGGAATGGAGGTTGAGTTATCCAGCAAAGTGACAGTCCCAGACGCTGCCGTTGCCACACTGACAATCAGACGATGGATGTAGTCTCCAGTCGCTCCAGTCCCACCAAGAACTTGTGCTGTCTGGCCTGCGGCTACGGTTTCGTAAGGGAACTCATAAGGGGTGTTGATACCAGCCATTGCTTACCTCTGCTGCATTTGTTGGACGAACTGCTCAAACGACATGGGCTGTTGACCAGCTTCCATTGCCTGGATTTGATGCTGCTTGTATGCGGGGATGAAAGTCTGGAGGTTTTGCTGGGCCTGCCCTACCATGCCGCCCATCTGAGGCGCTTGTGGTGCTTGAGGTGCCTGACCTTGGCCCCCTCGAAGCATAGAGATTAACTGTTGCAGGCGTCCATCCATAGTTAAATCCTGTTCTTTGGCCTAGGGGTTTCTCTGTATAGCATTTCGAGCGGTGCTATGGTAATGCCTGAATTATGCCCCGAAACCGGCCAAATTGGCGAAATTTCTTCAGGTTTCAGTTCAATTTCTTTCATTACTTGGCACCCATACGCAAAAGCATCACTCGGGTGACTTGCCCAGTTATGCAATGGCTCACGGGAAAACACTTGTGTATCCTCGTTGTATTGGTACTCCCACGCCATCAACCCATCCAACCCCGGCTCACATAGGTCACGGTGAAACTCGCATCGGTTGATGATGGTTCTAGCGGCTTCGATCTGGTCCATTTTCTTGGACATGGGAACAAGGTCTACGTGCTTCGTTCCAAAAGCCTCCATGAACTTCTCGATGGTGGTGTACTTGCTTTGGAAGGTCTTGGCTCTGGCATCATGGGGGAGCCATATCTTGGCTAGCTTGCCGTTCGCTATTTTGTCGATGTTCTCTTTGATCCTAGGTATCCAGTCATCTGCGTCTAGACCTGAGTCACCCTCATACAGGAGAACGCGAAAGCCTCCCAGAGTCCGCTGCCAGTACCAGAAACCCGCTGTATCTCTAAATCCAAGGTCGGCTGATACCTCGATACCATAGCCTTCAGGATCGAACTCAACACCGTTATGGATTCTTCCCTCTCTCTCTGACCTAGCTACCCATTTAGCAAGGATAGCGCCCTGAGAAGCGCCGTATGCGCCGTTCCAGATGTGTTCTGCTTTGTCCTCATCTACTTGGAAGTCATGCTCCATTTCCTTCCTGAGAACATCGGGGAACCATGGGTTATCAAACCAGTTCACCATGACGCTGATTGCATCTGGGGGAGGGTTTTTGCGGAAAAAGTGATCTACTGGGTCTGTCTTAAACCTAGGGTTCCAGCTAAACCACAGCTCCGAGCCATCCTTACGCAGGGTAGGTCTCAGTAGGTCCAGGGAGTGCTGGCTAAGGGTCTGGGCCTCTTCTACCCAAGCAATGTCGTAGCCCTCAAGAGACTTGATGTTGCTGGCGTTGTAGCTCTGCATGCCCTTGAATACGATAATCGAGCCATTGGGCGCGGTTATCTCCCCCTCTGTGACCTTAAAGTAAGAGGACAGGCCAAACTTCTCTATCTTGTCGATGAGAAGCTGTTTAACAGAGTCTTTGATGGAGTTTTGTACTTCACGGATACAGACGATCCGCGTAGGCTTCATGAAAGCCTTGAGAATGACCTGCTCTGCGAAGAAGTGAGACTTAGCCCCGCCACGGCCACCATATGCGCCCTTGTAGCGTTTTGGATACAGGAGTGGCTTTAGCTTACGGGGGACGCTGACCTTGATGGTCATTCTTTGGCATCTACGATTTCAAACTGAACATGATGCGACAGCGGGTTTTCTTTATCCCCAGCCACAGTCAAAGGCAACAGCTTAGGGTAAATCGTGCCCCAAAACACGCGCTCATTGGCGGGGTCTTCCTGAGCCCAGGCGACGAGTCTATCTGCTCCCCCTAGCCCCTCAGCGGCATATTCAATCGCTTCCTTGGCGGCCCTTGTAGTGGCATTCTGAGCGCCTTTTGGCCTTCCCCTGCCGCGATTGGTCAAATTCCCAGTCTGTATTTTATTTGCCATTCTCTATTCCTCGTGAGTGGTCACTTAGATATGGCTATTATGGCTTAGTTCTTGCTTTGGTGCAATTACTTCTTCCTCAGCAACGCTGCAATCTTTTTTGGCTTGTCTGATACGCCCTCTGCTGCCATCTGACGTGCTTTGTCTTGGGGAATGCCTACTCTTTGCGCGATCTTCGGGTCATGCGCTGCGGCTTGGAAGAGACGGATTTGCTTTGCTGTCCAGGGCATGGCTTATTTTACCATGGCCTGCCGTGTAGGACTCGAACCCACAACCTTGAACCTAGAAAATTCTTGCTCTGATCCATTGAGCTAACGGCAGTTATTGGGTGGGGTGGCCGGTGCTGATCTCCGGCTTGCTGGCAGTACTCACCAGCCGCGCCACAGGTTCACTTGTGACTGCTAGGCCTCATGGCTGTCCGCGAGCGGCTTAACCCGGTTCCGACATCTCCATGCGCTGCGCATCAGCCTGCGCATTCACCCCATAACCTTAAAAAGAAACCAGATCAGCAACGCCGCGCCATAACCAAACCATCCGCCAATCAGAAAATCTTTCATGCCTTGTACTGCTCTTTATCCTTCACATGACAAAAAATCTCTGCTGTTGTTTGCCTACAGTTCGGGCAATACCAGATTTTTCCGTCTTCCGACTGAAGCTCATTCCAAACACCGCTATTCTTTTCAGTGTCACGGCAGTCGCAATGAGTAATAGCCCATGCGCAACCCTCACCAGGGGAGGTTTGGGTTATCTTCATATCTTGAACAACTCTTTATCCTTGCCCTGCAAGAACTTCGGCAGCTTACCCCTGCCTGCCCATGTCTTGCCTGTCTCTGGGTCGCGGTATTTAGGCTCCAGTTTGCGGCCTTTTAGCTTGCTGGGTTGCTTTTCCATGGCATCAGTCCTTGTTTTTGCCCTGTTTGTGCTTTCGGCCCGGGCCGCGTTTTGTGTTATTGAACTGCTTACCAGATGAGTGGTTTAGCAGTCGCGGCACATTAAGGCCAAAGTAGTGCATGTAGATTTGCTGGGCTAGTGTCATCGGAACCATATTCGCCTTTCAGTTTGGGTTGATGGCAAGTTTGCGGCACGATGACCGCCTTGATTGTGTGTAGCAGCTAAACCTTTGAAAAACGCCGCTAGACGAAAAGAACATGCTTGCCATCATGGGGGCGGACTGGCCCAAAAACTCAACTCCTGGCGTGTATCTTGCCTTTGGTGCGCTCCAATCCGCCTTCATCATGGCACTGTCTCTATTATCCTCTCTGTAGGTTTAAATACAATAGGTGTTTACCCTACTTGCGCCCAGCAGCAGCGCCAATAGCAGCACCGGCAGCAAACCCAATTGCGGCGTCTCGAACCTGCTTTGAGGCATCTGTTTGGCTCCAAAGAACATCGCATTGATACTGTTTGTTATCTTGCAGGCACTCTGCCATAAAAGCTTGTTTTTCCTTTTTTTGTTTGTTTGCTATATGCACAAACCCAAAGAAAACAAGCGCAATCAATGCGACAAGAATCCACCCAAAGTTGTCAAAAATAAAATCGCGCATTTCGTCTCTCCTATTTACGTTGCTGATGTAGTTATTATCGGCACCTAAACAGAAAAATCTATAGGTACTTACCCTAGTGTCTATCCGTACAGTATAAAAAGACCCCGGAGCCACACGACCCCGGGGTTAACAGCATGGCTAATGGCAACTGCTAGGAGGGAACAGCTATAGCCATGCCGGGGGAGATTAGTCTTTAGGCTTTACAGCGTCATCCAAGTTTTTGATGATGTTTTCACACGCCTCAGCAGTGTACGGTTTGTCTTTGTCGGTAAGAACGCCGCCAAGCGTTACCACATCAGCAACCACAGCAACCGGGGTTGTTACCACAGCTACTGTAGGCTTTGCCAGAGATTCAAGCATTCCAAACATGATTTTCCTTTCATTTAACGGTTAACAATCCTCTTTCCATCAGCATACCAAACGTCCTGGCGATAAGCATGGCCTCATGGTCGATTCGCTCGGATTTCGTCAGTCCGCTCATGTAGCCGTCGTGTTTTGAGTGGCATCCAACATATCCCGGACCATCTGGACAAAGCGGGAACGCTGCCCAATCGTGTGCCTTTACGCCCTTCCCCTTTCCAAATGGAGGCGTGTTTGCGTGGGCATGTTGACAACCGCTATCCAGTCCGCATTCTGCACAAGGCAGGCTTGCTATGGCGCGTCTCAATTTTTCATCACGATACATTCAGTCTCCAAATTCTACGTATCTCTCAGCCCCGAAAGCGTAGATAAGCTCCAATAAATCCGAAAGCTCTTTCTTGCTCATCCTGCTAGTCGATTGACCTAGCGCCACAAATCCGGTTCCATCCAAGTTAGGAACCACTTCCATTTTCTTGAGGCTTGCAGTAAAGACATTCTTCCAGTCCTCGGGGCTTAGTTTCTTGCCGTACCACTCTACTTGTTCGCTTACATCGCTCAAACTGGCCCATAGGCGTGCGTTTTGATCCAGGCTGCGGGTAGGTTCGCTGATCGTCACTGCAAAGCCGTCTGGAGCCTCGTTGATGGCTTCTATGGCGCGTCTACGGGCTTCTGGATGGGCCAGGATGAATGTGCGCTTCATCGCTCATTTGCTTGCACGGATGGCGACGGCGGCATCCATTGCGCTACCGTAATCTAGGCCATCGCAAATCCTTGCATCTTCTTCCTTAATTGCTGCTCGGATGGCGGCGGCGAAGCGCTCAAATCTCTGCTCATACTCAAACGCGTAGTAGTATGGAAATCCAGCATCAACCCCAGCTTGGATGATCTGATCGCGGTTCATGACTGCTCCTGTGTGCATTTGGCGATGATTTGTCTAGCATCATATTGAGCCATCGTCCATCCAGCACCATTTTCGCTTTTGCTATCTGAATCAGCTAACAAAATAGTCAATCTGATAAGCAGCTCATCCCGCTCTGCCTGCAAACGCTCACACATGGCCTTGATGGACTCTAGTGCGCTGGCTTCTACTTCGATTTTCATTTTGCCCTCCTAAGGTGTTGTTGATTGTGTGCTTAGAGGTGGTGGCCCTGCGCTACTAGGGCTAAAAGAGTGAACAGTTTGCCGCCGCTATAGACGGGCCGCTCATACAAATGCGTGTCTGCTTTCCACGCCGCACCACCTCTAAGCAAACGCCTATATCATCGCCTCTCTATGGAATAAAACAATAGGTGCTTACCCTATATTTTCCGACTGTTTGCCACAGCAACGATCATTTCCGCTATTTTCTTTACTTCTTCTTCGGACCTTGGACGCAGGCTCCATCCCTGCTCGTAGACTTGCAACACAAGTCGATCATCAGCGTCGTAAATAAATCCTCCATTGACGACGCGCCACGGAAGGCACAAGCTGTCATCAATCACAAGAAAGCTCTCATTACTTTGCGCTTGCCATTCGCAAAAACCGCAATAGAAAAAAGCGTTTCGCCAAAAGTTGCTACGATGACGGCGGTGCACCCGTGTTTGTAGATGTTTGGGTACTTATCTTTTGTAGCTTCTTTGCTCACTACCTTGTAGATTCGTTTACCGCACTGAATAGTTTCCATCTTGATCTCCTATTTGCGTTGCTGATGATTTAAGTATCGTCTAAAAAATCAGAAAAACAACTAGGACAAACCCTAGTCTGTGTTTTCATCCAGTGAAACGCTACTGATGATGTTTACACCTATAGCAGCGATTAGTCCGCCTTCCTTGGGGCCTAGAACGGCGTCTATGAGGATCGGGCGGAATCTCTTGTCATCTACACCCAATGCCCTTGCCATGCCGTCCAGCGTCGATTTTGAGGCCGCCAAGAGGTTGTCCAGGTCACGATGCCGTTTGTCTGGCGTAAGGTACAAAAGAGACAGCGGGATGTGCTCCGGCCAATCCTGAGGGCCTGTCTTTGCCAATGCTTCCATGGTCTTGAAATAGGCTAGGTCACAGTGGGCGGTCTTTGTTGCAACCGTGCTAGTCCAATGTGTGCCGTTCTTTCGGTTTGGCATCAGCTTTGGACTAGGGAAGTCCAGTTTCACAATCAGCATTTATTCGCCTTCTTTCGGAAGTTCTGGTAGTGGCATCCAGTGGGTAGGCATCGGGTCATCATCCCATCCAAGAAATCCCTCCTCATGGCCGCCAGCGTGGAGGTACGGATTCTTGAAAATCCACCCGTACATCCAAGAATCTGCGCCACTTCCATCTACCACAGGATTTCCCGGATACTCGCCCCACGACGCAACATAAGCTGCATCGTCGTTAGCGGACATTACCAAAATACTTGTTCCATCCTTCGGTACTGTCTCAATCGGCATCCACTTCATATCAACCACTCCTTTGCTGTTCGTCTTTCGATTTCTTCATAGCGCTCTTTAAATCCTTCGCTATCCCAGTAAATAACCCGCTCTCGTCCCTGGTTAGCTCCATTGCTCGATGTTTTATATGCTCTTCCCATGCTGGGTCTTTTATTCTTTCTAGCATCCAGTCTAGGGTGGTTTGACGGGCTGTGGTTAGGTTCATTAACGCAACATTCCAAATTCACTTTGCCCATCCACTCTCGCATACATATACCATTCTGGCGTTCTACCCATCGGCGGATTGTGTTTTCTGTTGTACTCGCGGCAAAATTCTTCCGCTTCTTCATAAGTCGGAAATTCTTTTACCTCGTCTATTTTCTGTCCCCATCCGCGTTCGCTTTCAATAATAAAAACCTTGGTCATCACATTCCCCTTACAAGATCAATAGCCCTCTGTACTGCCTTTGCTTCGATCAACTTACCTGCTTGCTTGTAGTTGTCTCGGAGCTTGGTTAGCTTTTCTAGGATGGTCATTCTGCAAGCCTGTAAACAGTCCGCTGATAAATCCCATCGGAAGACACAATCTCTTTTCTCATGAGACACTGAATCGCGCTCCACGCTTCGCTAGGCTTCCATCCTGTTATCTCTACGATCTCACGGAATCTTAGTTCTCCATGTTCTAGGAGGCGTTTTAGGGCATAGGTCTTGGTCATGGCTCGATGTTGCGTATTTCTTCTTCAATCTGACCGGAAAACATTTCGCAGCCATGTCCTTTTTTACAGAAATGATTAGCAGCCTCATCCCTCATGGATTCACGGCCTGCTAGCCAGCCCTTCCATGCCATATGAACCGAAAGTTCAACATAACAATTCCTTTGCTCATCAAACTTTCCGGCGTCATCCAGTCCACTCATGTAGTCTTTACGAAACCACTCCTCAAACTTATCCCTGCTCATTCTGCTCTCCTTGCGCTGCCATTTGATCTGCAAACTCTTCTGCCATTACCTCGTAATTCCTCTTTTTCTTTTGCAACCGATCAATTTCATTTGCCAGCGCCTCGATTTTTCCTAGACAGAATTGGCCGTCAATCTGTGCGCTGTTTGCTTCAATCTCATCAAGTTTTGCAAGAAGTTCTTTTAGATTGCTCTTGTACAAATATTTCTTTGCACGAGCCCTGATTTCTTGGGCGATTTCTGAAGGGAGGCTGTCAGGATCGTAAGGTGCCTCATCTTCGGGCCAAAGCTCTGACACGGTGCCCAATGGCGTAACAAGAACGATCTGCTGTTGCTTGTCATCGCTCATCATGTTAAATCTGCCTGTTTGCGTATAGTGATACGTTTTGCTCATTCTGCTCTCCTTGCGGCGTCGATTGCTGCGTCAAGACAACTATCCCAAAGCATTTCACCGTTTTCGTCAAACATGCATTCGGGTACTTTTCCTGCTGTCGTTTCATCAAATTTCCGGATAAAACGATACCTCTCAGCATCTGCTTGCAGTGCTTCTACTTGCTTAGCAAGAACAGCCGCAGCTTCGTAGGCATCGCCACCAACCATTTTCCCAGCATCCCACAAAAGACCAAGACGCATTGCTTCTTTAAGTTCCATACTTCCTCCTATTAGATGCCTTATCCTATCCTCTGGATGGTTGGGGTTCTATAGGTGTTTACCCTACCCGCGTCAGTTGCCTAATCTTCTCCCTCACCTCAGCAGGCATAGGCGCTGCACGCTTGCTGTCTGCCTCGATCTTGGCTAGGGCTGGGTCTACCTTTTCTGTCGGCTCTACAGCGATCCTAGCCACGGGAAACAGCCCTCGATAGCTCTTCAATGTACTGTCCTCCAGGCTCTTGTTGCAGTCCCAGCCATCGTTATGAAGGCGCATCAAGGTTCTGATTGCCAGCTTCTGCCCAGCTTGGGTTAGAGGGTGCTTTATCTCTTTCCTCATTTCTATGAAGGCTGAGAATAGCTCGGGGTCTATGTAGCTTGGTAGGGCGATCATGCTTGCGCATAAGGATGCATTACAGGATCGGATTTGCAATGGCCAAGCTCTTTGAGCTTTTCAGCCACCGCAGGGGCGCGCTTCTCGCATTTCTCAATGACAGTCCCAAACAATGTACGAGTTTCAGCATCCATCCAGCCATTACGCCAGCACTCCTCTGCCATTTGCGCATTGTCACGCATGATCGCCATATCACAGCAAAACGCCGGGTATCCAAACATCCCATAGGGTTGCTTCGGGTCAAATTTCGGCAAAACGCTTTCCATAAAAACTCCTTGGTTAAAACTCGATCCTGCCTGTTTTCTTCCTTGATGTCTCTAGGTAGTTTCCCTAGTTCCTGAATGCGCTCAAGTCTCGATCAGGACCGCGATAGCCTTTGCACTTCTCAATAAATGCGGCCACGTACTCAGGAATTGCTTTGCCAACATACGGAACGCCATGACACCAGATATTAAGCAATGTTTGCTGTCCGCGAGTCAGCCCCTTGTCGTCGCTGATGCTGTCTAACCAATCTCTTGTAACTTCTACCATGTCTTTCTCCTTATGAATGACCTTTGGTGAATGCCGGAGCAAAGCACGTCCTTACCGTAAGTGAATACAGTTCGATCATGCTTTGATGTATGACCTTCGGAGCCATGCCATCGCTTCGCACTGGGCAGACTTAAACGGAAATTGAGGCGCATTTGCGAGGCTCTATCCGCTACCACCAGGCTCTACCCTTGTCCCACCTTGCCCCCTCTGGCTTGCTCGTGTAAGGGGCTTATACGGCCTGTGCCACCGACGTTCCGCACACAGGGAGGTAGAAATGCAAAAGGCCGTTTACTGCTGCCCCCGGTGGAAACCCCTTGGCATTGCACTGGGGCGGAAGCATGAGTAAACGGCCTTCAACTTAAGTCGCTTTCCACGGCAACTGAGATAATTATGCACATCTAGCAAACATTGTCAATAGGCATGAAAAAAGACCCCGAAGGGTCTTAATACAGCGCATCCGGCCACTTTATAGCAGGATTTCCTGCGTCTGCTGCTTAATCTCTGGTACGAATAGCTGGCCTTGGGCTACTGCTTGTTCTATGCGCTTGCAGGCAATATCAAAATACTTTGGTTCGCGCTCAATGCCTATGAACTTGCGGCCTAGCTGGATTGCGGCCACTCCGGTGGTGCCAGAGCCCATGAAAGGGTCTAAGATAGTTTCAGACTTGGGGCACAACTCAATGACCCATTTCATGACCTCCAAAGGCTTTTGAGTGGGGTGATAGCGTTCCTCGTTTCCTTGCCGAATCATTCCGTTCCAGCGCCACTGCAGGCGGCGAACAGCTTTCGGCCAATTCGTCCACGCTAATTCACAATCCGCGAAATCGTTGTCGCCATTCAATTTGTCCCAAATAAGCCAGCAACTTGTTGGAGGCAATACAAAATAGTTGCCACCAAAGAACGCTTGCCATTCGCTGCAGCTCCGAAGAGAATCTATCAATTCCGCTGAAGGCGGCTCCTTATCCCAATCAAAATAGCCGTAATCTTTTGGTGCGGCCAATTTGCCACGACTAGCAACTTTTTTGCTGTTTTCATTGATCCCATAAGGCGGATCAGTAATAACCGCATCCACCTTGCCAAGTTTCGGCAACACATCCATGCAATCGCCAAGATATAGCGTTGCATCACCAATGATTGTCGGTTTCAAAATGGAGCCTCCGGCCACTTAGACGGATCAAACTTCTTTGCTGGCAATAGGGGGAGGCCGTTGTGGGTCAAAAAAGGCCAAGGCGCACGCTTTTGCTCTGTGACTTTAGATTGCTGCTGCATCACTTCACCCACTTGGTTTTCGGCTTGTAAAACTTGTTGACGCGGTAGATATACAGTCCGCGCTGGTTCTTGCGCTTGGTAAGCTCCTCGCCTTCTTGCAGGCTCTCCCGGATGCGTTTCCAGGGGCAGGTACTGATACCTGTCTGGAGAAGCTCCATAGTTGTCATAGGGCGCTGCTTGAGCAGTGCGATTAGCTTACGGCCTTGGGTCTTGTTCATTATTGCTCCATGGAGTTGTAAGGGCGATCTTCTTGCTGGAATCGACGCAGTAGACGAGACACGTCAAGCAAGTCTTCTACTTTGGCGTCACGCCATTTTGCTTTTACGGACGAATAACCGTAAGGGTCGTTTTCATACTCAAGAACTTGCAAAACAACAAGTCCAGCAGACTCGCGGAATCTGAAATCAGTCAGGCTCATTCTTTCTCCTTCAACAAGTTAACTTCTTCCTCGCTCAACAGTCGGGCTACACACTCTTTCTTTTCTACCAGATCAAGGGTGTAGATACGACCAGCTACAAGGTCTGTAAAGTCTTTGGGGAGTGGTTTTGTAGTGGTGAATTGGATTAGGATGGAGTGGTTCATTTACTCAATCCAATAATACTTTTTTGTCAAAGCAACAGAATTTTTGGCATTCATTTTTTTCATTAGCCTGTAACGATGTAACTCTACGGTTCTTGCGGATATTTTTAAAAAACTAGCTATTTCTTCGTTTGTTTTTTCCATCATCAATAAATCTAAAATTTCAGACTCGCGCTTTGTAAGTGGCAAGGAGTATTTAGTCACTTCAATCTCCTAGCTGGTCGGTGTACATGAAAAGCCTTGGAATTGTGCTTGTCAATTACGATCATCCCAATCCCATGGACTGTGGCTACGTCTCTACCATCGCTCTCAGCCTTCTCTCTGCTTGCGCTTGCAATAGCTGAGTTGGTTAGACCTTCTTTTCCTTTAGGTGTGAAGTAGGGGTCTTTGGCAAAGATGGATGGTTCGCCAGTTTGCCAATGGAAGGCGCTTTTTACTTCGCTCATCTCACTAACTCCTTCACAAAAAACATCCTAGCCCTACCCTCATCGCTTAAATGAGGTGTAGCCATTTCCAGTGCTCTCATCAGAATAGCCTGCATTAGTGCTTGCTCATCCTCTGGAGAGTCTCGTTCTTTTGCGATGATGTGGGCCATCTGCTTGGCGCTTTCTAGGATGCGCTGGGCGAATAGCCGCTCTTGTTCTTCGGTCATTCGGTAGCCTTACGGATGGCGGCAATTGCCATACTTGCAAGCCGCGTGTCTCCGTTGCGGCGAACTTCTTCAGCAAACTCAAGCAAATCCGGGGCGGCTGCTATTAGTTTGGCGTTGGCTTTATTTTGTTCTGAACCGTTGTAATTTCTAACATCTGCCACAGCATAACCATACTCTGATTCAATTTGGAATATGTTTTTCCCATTACATTGATCGTGAATTTCCCATTTGCCAAGCGTATGCTTGCTCATGTTTTCTCCTAGGTTGTTCATGGCATACAGTCTAGGCAGTCCTTGATAGCTTGTCACTAGGGGTTTACCCTACCCAATACCTAGGGTAACTACCTATGGTTTTTTCTGCTGGGCATGGCATGATTAAGCCACTTTAGGAGGTAAACATGCAGTACACATGCAACAGCAACGATATTCCGCCCACGGATGCTGAACTTGAGCGCATCTACGGCGGCGAGTACAAGCCCGAGCCTCACGACGCAGCCTGTAACGCCATCCGAGCCATTCACTACATCGACTTTGAGCCGGAAACCGCTCAAGCCATCATTGCGGTTCTCTCGGAAAAGATGAGGGCTTGCCAGTTCACGAAAGGCAAGGTTCAGGCAATCGAGCTTCTTGAGGAAGCATTCCAGAGTTTGGACTAGGAGGATATATGAAAACCATCATCGCAATCTTGGCTGCTTTGTTTATGCTTCCGGCACACTCTCTTAATCTGGAGATTGGTGGCGGGCAAACCCAGTGGAGTAAGCCGCCTGTTACCCAATACTGGCAAAACGGGTTTGACAATAGCTGGGACTTGCGCAGTACCGCCGCTTATGTAGGGGTGACTGATATTAGTAGCCACTCTCCGCAGTGGTTTAACGGCTACTCCAACGGTCTACGCTGGCGTGCTGGCCTGATTGATCTGGGTACGGTCAAGGGACACGCCATGGCTACTTCGGATGATTCGAACGTGGCTGATTACCAGTGTTATGACATGAGCCGCTGCCGCCCCGAAGATTTGAGCGTCTGGTACACCCATGGGCGCACCCGTGGCCTTGAATTGTCACTTTCGCCTGAGTGGACTGTAGGGTCGGTCAAGCTGGGCGTGAAGGTCGGCGCTCTGGCGCATTTCCCTAGTGTCAAGGTCCGCATTTGGCGCGATGATCGTGATCCTGATCGCAAAGAATACGATTACAAGACACGGCTTAACGTCGGTCCGACAATCGGCGTAAATGCGTCCTACAAAAATGCTACGCTGTCGGTATCTTGCTACAAAGTAAACGCTGGCTCTCGCGGTCAGGATGATCCGACAAACGATCAAGACCCGGTAAACATTCCTCAGAATTGGGGCGCTGGGCTGTGCGATACAGTTGTAGCTATGGGAACATGGAGGTTCTAAATGGAAGACTTTGAAGTACATCCACGAGGCACTGGCGAAGTGCTGCGACAACTGCGGGCAGAGCGTGAGGCGCTGGAAGTGCGGTGTGAGGAACAGCGGGTGATTTTGGATCGAGCGCGACAAGACATTAACTGGATGCTCAATAGCCGCCAGTTTCTAAACGCTCACGTCTTTGATTATTTGCACAAGCACTTGGAAGGCACACAATGAACACGAACCACGACGCGCTGCGTGAGGCGCAAACCCACGAGTTGAAAACGTGGCCTGAATATTTTGAAGCCATTGTGAGTGGCGAGAAAACCTTTGAACTGCGCAAAGACGACCGTGACTTTCAAGTAGGAGATGCTCTTCTTCTGCGCGAATGGGACCCTATCACAAGAGAGTACACGGGCAAGTCAACGCGCCGCGGGGTCTCTTACATCCTGCGTAATGCTTGGTTCGGCATCGCTGATGGTTATGTAGTGCTTTCCCTCTCCCAGCCAATGCCAGAGGCAGCGGCGCAGGGGTGGAAGCTGGTGCCGGTAGAGCCGACGCGGGACATGCTCAACGCAGCAATCGACGTTGACAGCTTCAAGCTCGGGGACATTTCGCCACTTGGATTCCGGTGTTCTCCGCAGCAACTTTTTGAGAAGTGCTATGCCTCCATGCTCTCCGCATCCCCTGCCGCGCCAGAGGGGGCGAAGCCTGAGGATGAAGACGAGACGCCGCCAAGCCTCCCGCCTAACCAATACGCCGAATTTTGGGAGCGCCTGCCGGGCCATTTGATCGACAACCACGAGGGCGAGGAACTGACAGAGGAATTGCTGCAACGTGCTGCCGCCGACCTATACGCCAAGTTCCCTGAACTGGTGGCATCTGGCCTAAAGCCGTTCGGCCTTCTCCTGTTGGAAGAGCGCGCCACGACTCGTGAGCTTACGCGCGCCCTGCGTGAAGCCACCGAAGCGCCCACGTTCATGGGTGAGCCTGTTGCCGTCCAGCCCCCGCACCCCCAGCCTCAAGCGCAGCCATCAACGCCGATGGAGCAGTATCACTATCTGTCTGGGAAGATAGACGGGAAGCTGGAAGCGTTTAAGGCCGAGACTCAAGCACAGGGAGAGCCAGATGAGCGCGAGGCTTTTGAGTGGCACTGGTACAACTTCTACCACGCAGGGTCTATTTGTGCTCGCCCGGATGGAAGCTATGTTGGACGCAATGTGCAGAACGCTTGGGAGGCTTGGCAAGCTCGTGCTCAATCCCACCGCGAAGCCATCGCCAAGAGAGACGCAGCACTGGTGGCGTGTGTGGAGGCGCTGAAATTGGCAATGCATTGGGCCGGCCCAGCTATGGAGCGCGACATGCGAAGCCCATCAAATTCTCAATGGATGGTTGAAAAGACGCAAGCGCAAGAGGACTCCATATACGCCGCCATCACCCAGGCCAATGAAGTGTTGGGCAGAAAGGAAGGTGGGGTGTGACGTTCACTATTCAGCTTGAGGTTCATCCAGACGACTGGGAAGTTTTGGGGGAACTTCGTATGCAGGCAATTGCTGAGGCTTTGCGTTTCACCCTCGATAAAAACATGCGTATGTCTTACGCGGCGGCGATGAGCGGCGCCATGCGGTGGCCTACGGAAATGCGTCCAGAGGTTTGCGTGTTAACCAGCGTTCGCATTGATTGAAAGGACCACCCATGACCACCCAACAAGATGAGCGTTCATAGGGTAAACACCTATTGCATGAGTGTTTTTAGTCTGTAGTATTGGTGTTTTTAGGAGGTGCTGTGAACGCACTAACACATATCCTGCTGCTTTTCCTGGCATTGGTAGCTATCTTCGGCTATCTACACATTGCCTTGAAAAGCAATGATCCGCTAGAAAAGGCTAATCGAGAGTTTCGTAATAGAGAAAGGGTGAAGTGATGAGTACAAGAATGTTGTTTGAGATCGAAAGAAAAATGGAAGCCCTTATTGATAGAGAGTGCCAAAAAGACGAGTGGCCTAACGTCTATATTTATTCTGATTTGGCGAAACACATGGCGCAGGCTGCTTATGCTGTGTTTTGTGCAAATGTGGCTGGACAGCAAGAAATGGAGAAACAACAAAATGGATGAGCAATGGTACGAGACTGTAGCTAGACAAGAGGAATGGGAAGAAGAACAAGAGGCTCTTCGCTGGAAGATGGTGCAAGAGCGAGTAGAGAAAGATAGGCAGTATCTGATTAAATATCCTGTGGTGCGCCGCGACCCTTTGACTGTGGCAGGAGAATGAAATGGCATTGATCGCATCTGGTTCTAACAAAGAGTTCAAACTTACCCCCGAGGGCTCACACATGGCAGTTTGCTTCCGTGTGATTGACCTTGGTACTCAGCGATGGGAATACCAAGGGGAGCCCCAAATCGGTCGCAAGGTTCTTATCGGCTGGGAGCTTCATGGCGAAGCCGATGATGGGACACCACTTAAAACTGATGAAGGTTTTCCGCTTGGCGTATCCAAAACCTACACACTTAGTCTTGGCCGCAAGGCGAATCTGCGCGCCGATCTTGAAAGCTGGCGCGGCAAGGGCTTTACAGAGCAAGAATTGGCAGGCTTTGATATTGGCCAGCTTTTGGGGCAAGTGTGCATGATTACTATCAAACACACAAAGAAGAATGATAAGACTTATGCAAACGTAGCAAGCGTCACCCGCTTCCCTGCGGCGCTAAAGGATATGCGGCCCACCGCCATCAACAAGCTGCAATTGTTTGATGTGACCGCTCCCGACAAATCTGTTTACGACGCCCTGCCTGAGTGGATCACAAAACAGATTGATGCTTGCGTAGAGCGTAATGGAACGCCTACGCCTCAGCCGATGCAAAATGCTGGCAAACCTGCTGGCTCTGGCTTTGACGACATGGATGATGATATCCCGTTCTAAATATGCTGCCAGACCTGTCCGATACTGAAAAGATGGCCCATATTGGGCGCATGGCTGTACTCAGGCAGGAAAGGCGCGAGATTGCGAAAAAGTTGCGTGACAAGATCGTGCCGATGCTGAACAACTTGGAAAATTCTGGCGAAGGCTGGAACCTTGACGGCGTTACCGATCTTGTAGCGCAACTGAATGAGATAAACGCAAAGATCGAAGAGCTAAATTGAAATACATCAACCACAGCACCGAAGGCTTCATTGTATGGGGCAATCTAGGCCATGCAGAGCTATCCCATAAAGACGTAGCTGATCTAGTTCTATCAAAGCTCGGCGGAGCTATCAAATCCGCTGGGTTTGTGATGATGTTTGATGATGGGCCGTACTGTGAAGGTGAGTCTATGTCTCTAGGGATTCATTCTGAACCAGGGGATACAGAGGCTCTTAAGAAGCAATGGGGGATTGAGTGATGCAATCTGGCAAAAAACTATGGCTATGGAAAAACTTTGTAAACGGACGTCCAGAGTATTGGGCATTTGACAACCCATACCCTGTCAATATGGACAATTATGATCCGCAAACGCTTGGTGAACCATGTGGCTATGCGATCTTCAAGGAATCAAGAAACGGTCGGCCTGATGTTTCTGAGGAGCGAGTTTTAGCCGCAATTGCACAAGCGCAGGCGAAAACCAAATGAGCTGGCAAACAAAGCGTAAAGAGCCATATACGGCCATCGGCATCAACAGGATGAAATGCATCCGATGCGGCGACAAAGCCGTTTTCCAGTGGCAGATATGCAGCGATGGAAACAACTACAGACCATTGTGCGGGCCGTGCGATGTGGCGCTAAACAAGCTGGTTTTAGATTGGATGGGCCATCCCGAAAAAAAACGATTGCTTGCCAAATACAAGGCTGAAAAGCTAGGGTAAACACCTATAGCAATCCCATCCCAAATAACTACCATGTAGACATGATTTTTCACCGCCCCGGCCCATCCATCATCTGCATGGCAATCTTTTTCCTGCTGATCTGGTTTGGGTTCTTTAAGCTGGTGTTCTGGCACTACCCTAGGTTCTATCTCACGGGCAACAGGAAGTCTTATCGGTACATCTACCATTATGCAAAGTCACTTGATCAATCTGCTTGTGCTGGAGCTTTTGGTGGGAATAGTGATGAGACGATTAGTAACAGGGCGGGAAGAATCTTCCAAGAGCATCGGTTTAACTCGCCTTGGTGGGTTGTGGTGACAAAAAAGTTAACTGATCATTGGGAGCCAAACCATGTGGAAAACAGTATCGAGCCGCTGAGGCCAGACCCTACGGAGGAATAAATGAATGACACTGAACGGCACGTATGCGAATATTGCGACTGTGAAAAACTCGCCACCGTATACGACAAAAATCTAGAGGCGTGGCTGTGTGATGAGCATGATGGAGGTGACGAAAATAGTACAGGTTATTGCAATCGATCGTGTCTGCTTGGATATGGTTGCGACGGTAGTTGTTAGCAAGAGTCGTGGAGGAATGATGTTCGAACCACTCAAACCTAAGGAGTATCACTACGTGGATGCACCTTTAGAACCTGAGCCTGATTGGCAAAAGCTTTACATCGAGTCTCTGGAGCAGACCATGCGGCTTGCAGGAGCGTTCAGGAATATCCTGCTAAACCCTGAGAGGATCGAGTCTGTAGGCGATTCACTCGGAGGTAACCTGACGCGGCTACAGGAGAATTTAGCTGCTCAGATCATGTCAACGGAAATCGCACGGAGCAAGAAATGAA
>OFDN01000361.1_pt1 | contig 38943 bp, 35 predicted proteins | sample 1520971 | NCBI WGS metagenome assembly OFDN01 (sample SAMEA94257418, study PRJEB24077) | hot springs metagenome | biome: Aquatic biome; feature: Geographical feature; material: Water | place: India | collected 2012-06-12 | depth 5 m | reverse complement strand
AATGAGGGGTCCCTTTTAGACGCCGATCACCCCGCTAACGGGGTCCCTTTTGCACGCCGGTCCACACGTCGGGCGAACCAGCGGGGCCGAAATCGCCTATCGGGACTCAGAAGCCTTTAAAAGGCGCTACAGGGCCAATCGCGGGCGCATCGCTGATAAAACAGCGGGAGAACACCGACCGGGCCATTTGAAAAACAATCAAGTTATTTCAAACGGGGGGCGGCATGGCGGGTAGCGGCTTCACGTCTCCGCCGATCTGGCAATTCGCCAAACGGGGCGGGCTAATCCTTGCAGGCGAGCGGAGCTTCAAAGGCGAGACGTTCTTTGAGCTGCGATGGTGGGCAGACGGCGGAAATACCCCTACCGGAAAGGGTGTGACGTTCCCCCCGGACGCGGTGGCAGGGCTTGCCGAGGCGCTGGCCGCTTACGCTGAAAGCAGAGAAACCGGAGCCGTTTAATAACGGTGAAAAAACGGCAGGGGGGCCGCTTTCGGGCGGACCCTTTTTCGGACCTGACAAAACTTGAAACTTGGACAGCGCGGCTAGCGTCTCGCCTGTTAATACAGGCGGAAAACAGCCGTGCGCGCCAGATTGGCACGCGACATGCAACTATGCAGTTATGGCCCACCCCAGCCGCCCCCAGCCGGAAATTCACGCATTCCCCGCACGCGCGAGAGGGATGGTGGCGCAATTGAAAGCAGCGACAAGCGGGAGTCCGAGCCGGGCGCGGATAAACGGAGCAATACGCGCGCACGCGAGACGGGAGTTTTCAGTAGCCGTAAAAAGGGGCCGCACAATGCGAACACCTCGCGCGCGAAAGGGACATGGGGCGGCGCTCGCAACCGCCGCGACCGCGTAACGACTGCCCTATCGCAGCGCCATGCCGAGGGCCTTTTACAAGCGATGGCGGTTGCCGATCTAGTGGGAATGCCACTCACGCGCCATTGGACGGTGGACTATGAGCGCGCCGGGATAGCCGACCGCGACGGGGCGGCTTTTGTCGGAAGGCTGCTAGCAATTGTTAGCCGCTTCGCGCGCGTGAGAGGCGGGAGCTTCGCGGCGGTCTGGGTGCGCGAGATTGGGGTGCGCAATGGCGCTCACGTGCATATCGCCTTTCACCTGCCGCGCGGCTGGCGATTGGGGTATCTCACGCGGCGCTGGATAGGGCAGGCAGGCGGGCGATACTCCAAGGGCGTGAGCCATATCCGGCCCATTGGCGGGAGCCTCAGTTACGCTTGGACTAGCGCGTCGCTCTACCGCGAGAACCTAGAGCGGCTGGGGAATTACCTCACGAAAGGCAGCGACCCGGCAGTCGCGGCAGAGCTGGGGCTGGAGCTGCTCAAGCCCGGAGGTGCGATTGTCGGGAAGCGCTGGGGGCGGACGCAGAACCTTAATCCGTCACACATGACTCTGCCTACAGTGAATGAACTGGTTAATGCGGCAAATTAGAATCGGGAATACTCGGATCAAGTTTTATTGGGAAATGGGCAACTTCTTCAAGTTTCTCAAGATCGAAGCCCATCAAAACTCGTATTTCGTCTGGCTCTTCGAACGTAATGGGCCGCTTAGGCGTCACAATCGGTATCGGGTCATTCACTTCATGAACGTCCAATTCGACCGTCATTTTTATAATGTCCCCTTTGTTGCCATGAAGCTCAAAGAAAAACGTATGCTTCCCAACTTCTGAAAATGAAATAGTTGCCCAGACGGTGAGGAAGATGGTCGCAGGCATCTCTTTTACGGCTACACCATTGCTGTAGACGCCTATAAGAATGAACTTATTGTTCTGCTCTATTCGAACATCATCGCACAATACAACACTATGGCAGACAAATGCAGTCATTGAAGGCGGACCAACGCAAGATTTGACGATTGACTGGATGCGGTGACATTTAGCTTGCCAAGAGTCGACCCGCTTGCCGTTATCCTAGTTTGCGCGCTCACTCTCGCGTAAGGCAGAGCGCTTGGCTCAGGAATGCTTACGAGAGCTTCCGGCTGATCATCCGTGAAAGGCGGAACATATTCTTCGATCCGGCCATTCACTACATTCTGCGCGATGTGACTGAAGGGAACAAACCTAATTTCCAAGCCTACGTCGAATGCATTGGCGATAGCCTCAAGTGAGCGAATGCTGAATGCGCCTTGACCCTTTTCGATTCTCGATATCGCTGGTTGCTGCGTTCCAACTTTCTTAGCAAGCTCCGCCTGAGACCAACCGCGCGAGTCCCTAATAAAAAACACCTGAGCGGCAACAGAATTGCGCAGGCGAGACTTCAGAAAACTGTCGCGATAAGCCTTGTCAGCGAATTTCTCCCAAAGAATTTTAATCCTCTTGCCAGTCTCTCGCATCTAATAATCCCTCACTGTATTGCTGTGAAAGACGGAGAGCAGATTCATAATCTCCGTCAGCAATCTTTTGTTTTTTTGTGGCTCCAACTAGCAATATTACCAACTTTCCAGCTCCATCTTTCATTGCGAGAGGGCGAAGTGCGGTCTTGTTGCCACTAATTTTTATCTCATAAAGCTCTTTGTATTTCTTAACCTTTTCAGGCGGAATCACAGTGACATTTTCGATCAACAGGAGAACGTCATCCACGTGCGCCTGATCATCTCGGTTAAGCTTTTGATACCATTTATCAAACGGAGCTTTGCCGTTTGCTTTCACCACCTTAACAACGCGCCAATTCGCCATTCAACCTTAGTGGCTAAGGAACGCGGCAGAGTCGAGTCTAACGGCTCTATATGATCAAATCGTTATGTTGGAAACTGTTGATTGCGCCAACCTAGGTGAGTTTCTAAAACGTGATATCAGGGCTCAGGACCAACGTGCTAGTTGCCGAGCCGCATCGTTCCATTCATGTTCCACCTATGACGCAACATTCGATTCGGCAGGCAAAGCGGGATGATCTGGCCTTTCCAGTCCGGGTGAAAGTCCGTGTGCCGAACACCGGGCTGGGCAAGCTGTTTGATGATATGATCGATTGGCTGAAAGCGAATGTCCCGGCGGCGGATTACGCCTGTCACAGCGCCCCCGGGGTGGGTTGCAGCACGGCGGCATTCTACTTTCGTGATGCCGGAATCGCGCACGCTTTCGTGAGCGCCTTCCCTGCCGTAGAGCTGGCTGACGGGATTGGCGGAGCGCCTCGCCCGTTCGCAAGCGGCAGGCAGAGCTAACGATGCGTTTGTTGTGACAAATTAGACAGTTTAGCCAACTTAGTGCAGTGTCCCTGCCCATGCGCGAATCGCGCAGAATTGAACAAACAGGGGGACCAATGAAAATTTCGAAGTTGGCATTCGCCTTGGCGCTGCTGCCCGTTTCTGCCTTCGCTCAGGATTCGGCGGTGCCGGTCCAAGCCGTGCAGGTTGCGCCAGAGCCGGAAACCTATCTGCCAGCCGGGACCACGATCCCGCTCAAGATGACCCAAACGGTGACGACCAAAGGGGATAGCTGGAAAGAGGGCGACCAGTTCAATCTGGTGGTCGCTGCGAACGTGATGCTCGGCGATTATATCGTCATCCCGGAAGGGACTAAGGCGGTTGGCCGCATCACATGGCTCACCAGCCGGGGCGCGTTCGGCAAGTCCGGCAAGATGGACGTGGAGCTTGAGTATATCCAATTGGGCAATCGCCGGGTGAATCTTGATGGCACGTATCGACAGGAAGGCGACGGCGCTACGCTGGCGACCGTTGGCGGGGTGATTGCCGCCGGGGTATTCGCTGGGTTCATCACGGGCAAGAGCGGTGTCATCCCGCAGGGGCGCGAGCTTAACGCGACGTTGGAGTCGAATCTGCCGGTGGCTCTGCCCAAGGGGGCTAGTGTTGTCGCTCCGGCCATTAAGGCGACTGCGGTTGCTCCGGTTCAAGCGGCGGGCGCTGTAGAGCCGATTCCGGCCGAGGCTGAGGCAGCGGCTGCTCCCGTCCAAGCGGTTGGCGCTGCAGAGCCGGTGGCGACCGAGAGCGAGCCAAAGTAAGCTTCTACTGTGGAGCGGGTGGCAGTCTAGAATGCTCGCCACCCTGCTCTTTTTAGCGCTCGCGCGACAGTCACTCACGGTGATCGATCATTTCCCGATCTGTGGCGAGGGCAGGCGAGTCACCTGTGTGGTGGACGGAGACACGTTCTGGCATAACCGCATCAAGTATCGGCTGGCCGACATCGACGCGCCGGAAGTGAGCAACCCCAGGTGTGCGGCAGAGGAGAGGCTTGGGCGCGCGGCGACGTATCGGCTGGCGGCTTTGCTGAATGCAGGAAAGCTTGAGCTGCAAAAGCAAGGAACAGACCGCTACGGGCGGAAGCTGGCGACGGTCACGCGGGGCGGGCGCTCGATAGGTGGGAAATTGGTTGGAGAGGGGCTTGCCCGGCGCTGGGGCGACAGGAGGGGCTGGTGTTGATAGTGAGTAAACCGACGAGACGCGGCTTAGGGCTCGCGACGCTATCGTTAATCTCTAGTCAAGTAGCGGCACAGCAGCTCGCACCTGCAAGCGTAGATGTTCTAGTCGAAGAACTATCTTCCGAAGCCTTGCGCTGCAATATCACGAAGGCAGGGCTTGAGGGAGCAGCTCAGTCAGCTTTACGCTATAATAGGATCAGCTATTCGAAAGATGCTGACACATACGTCTATGTAAATGCGAACGTAATGAGCATTGGGGTTAATCTTTGCGTTATCGCACTTGATGTCTCAATCCGTCAGTGGGACACACTACCTGATATGCAGGGGGGGGCATATCTCCGGTTCATTTGAATATTGCAGCGCGGGATTGATTCAAACGGGTTCAGATGCGGCGAACCGCCTATATGCCGCCGCAAAGAATGCCATCGATGAATGTCTGGCAAAAATCAGGCCCTCGCGCGGTCCTGCAATCAACCGAATTCTGCGTCAGGTCTTGAACGAAAAGGCTCAGGAAAAGGCCGCGCCCAAAGAGTGATGTGGGTTTAATTGTGGGCAAGAGCGAATTGCCTAAAGAATTTCACAAATTAAATCATTCTACTGTAGCAAAATCATTGCGGACTCCTGCTCCGCCACCTTTCCGCCGGACAGGCATTGCGCGGCTTGCGTTCGCCCTGCGGCCCGATCACCCGGCTTCAGGCTGTCCGTTTTGCAGGCCTTGCCGGATCGCCCTGCTCTGCGCGGATGAGTGCCATCTCGCGTTCGACATGGCTGGAGTACACGTCCTGCGCGGCGCGCGCCTGCGACAGGTCGATGTCGGGTGCCATGGGGCCTTCGGTCCGGATTCCCTGCAGGGCAATCCTGGCGAGCTTCCACGGGCGCGAAATCGCGTCGCTTGCCGCGGTGCCCTCGAACCCGCAATGCACCATGCAATCGGCGCATTTCTCGTACTTGCCGAGCCCGAACCGATCCCAGTCGGTGCCCTCCATCAGCTCGGCGAAGGTTTGTACATAGCCCTCGCCGATCAGGTAGCAGGGCTTCTGCCAGCCGAACACCGTGCGCAGCGGCATCGACCAAGGGGTGCATTCGTAGGTCTGGTTGCCGGCGAGGAAATCGAGGAACAGCGGCGAGTTGGTGAAGGTCCAGGCCTTGCCCCCGTCGCCACGGCGGAACACGTCGCGGAAGAAGTTCTTCGTGCGCTCGCGGGTCAGGAAATGTTCCTGGTCGGGAGCGCGTTCATAGGCGTAGCCGGGGGAGATGGTGATTTCGACGCCGCGTCTTTCCATCTCGTCGAAGAAGGCGGCGAGCCGCGCCGGATCGGCGCCGTCGAACACGGTGCAATTGACCTGAACGCGAAAGCCCTTGGCCTTGGCAAGCTCGATCGCTGCAATTGCGACCTCGTAGGTGCCGGCCTGATCCACCGCGTGGTCGTGCATGCCCTTGTCGCCATCGAGGTGGATCGACCAAGTGAAGAAGGGCGAGGGCACGTAATCGTCGATTTTCTTCCTGAGCAGCAGCGCGTTGGTGCACAGGATCACGAACTTCTTCTTCGCCACATAGCCCGCCACGATCCGCGGCATGTCACGGTGGAGTAGCGGCTCGCCGCCCGCGATCGACACGGCCGGCGCGCCGCATTCGTCGATCGCTTCCATGCATTGCTCGTAGCTGAGCCGCCGGTTGAGGATCGCGTCGGGATAGTCGATCTTGCCGCAGCCGGGGCAGGCAAGGTTGCAGCGCAGCAGCGGCTCCAGCATCAGCACCAGCGGATATTTTCCGCCCCTGATGTGGTTCTTGACAGTATAGCTGCCGATCCGGGCAAGCACTTGTGCGGGGAGAGTCATGAGGCGGTCCTATTCGGCAGCAATGGCCTCGCTGTGCGCGGGGCTGTGCCGCAATTCGGCAGGCAGGCTGAATTCGACTTTCTCGATGATGCCATCGAGGGTCGAGACCTCGATCCGGGCGAAGTCTCTCAGCCTCGCGATCACGTCCTGCACCAGCGAGTCCGGAGCGGACGCCCCGGCGGTGAGGCCGATCCGCGACTTGCCCGAGAACCAGGATCGGTCGAGCGAGCTGCCATCGGCAACGAGATAGCTCGGCACGCCGAGATCGTCGCCGATTTCGCGCAAGCGGTTCGAATTGGAGCTGTTCGGTGCGCCAACCACCAGCAGCAGATCGACCACCCTGCACAGGTCGCGCACGGCGGTCTGGCGGTTCTGGGTCGCATAGCAGATGTCGGAGGTGGACGGGCCCACGACATCGAGGAACCGCGCTTCGAGGGCCGCAATCACTTCGCGCGTGTCGTCCACGCTGAGCGTTGTCTGGGTGATGTAGGCGACCGGCTCGTGCTCCGGAATTGCGAGCGCCCCGACATCGCTGGAATTGCCCACGAGATGCACGGGAGCGTCGATCTGGCCGAGTGTGCCTTCAACCTCGGCGTGGCCGGCATGGCCGATGAGAATGACCGTCCGTCCGGCAGCGGCATAGCGGCGCCCCTGCATGTGAACCTTGGTGACCAGCGGGCAGGTCGCATCGAGCACCGGCAGATTGCGCTCCTTCGCCTTGGCCTCGACCTCCCGCGCCACGCCGTGGGCGCTGAAGATCGTGCGTGCGCCCCGGGGCACTTCGTCGAGCTCATCGACGAACACCGCGCCCTTGGCCTTGAGCGCTTCCACCACGTGGCGGTTGTGCACAATCTCGTGGCGGACATAGACCGGCGCGCCGTAGCGTTCGAGCGCCCGCTCGACGATGTCGATGGCGCGCACCACACCGGCGCAAAACCCCCTGGGTTGAGCGAGAATTACTTTCATTCTGCGAAAATCCCAAAGATCTCTCGATGGCATGACCCCCTTTGGTCACGTACCTGTCAGCCAAGAGAGGTGGTGCCAGCTTGTGTTTTGACGAGTTTGCGCTGACGTTCGTCCGCGATATTGTCCATTATCGCTGAAAAGAGCACGGCGATGCACGGCAGGGCGGGGCGTGGCTTGCCTGCCACGGGGCCGCTTTGTAGCCTTCAAGCCGATCCATTGCCTTTGAACATCGGAAGCGGCATCCCATGACTTATCGCGCAATATCGATGTCCGTGGCGGCAATCGTGTCGGCGCAACCCGCGTTGGCGCAGGCACCGGACACGCGCCCGGCGGTGGCGGTGGTCCAGACCTTCAGCGATGCCCTCGTCGAGAGCATGAAGGCAGGCGGCTCGATCAAGTTTGCCGAGCGCACCGCGCGGCTCGCTCCGGTGATCGAACGGAGCTTCGATCTGCCGCTGACGACGCGGCTGGCGGTCGGCCCGGCATGGTCGACCTTCAGCGCGAGCGATCAGACCGCCCTGGTTGCAGCAATCCGGCGGATGACGGTTGCCGAATACGCCCGCAACTTTTCGAGCTGGAACGGTGAGGCGATCATCGTCGACGGCAAGCCCAATGTTCGCGCAGGCGATGCTCTGGTGCGCACCACGCTCACCCGGAAAGGCAAGGCGCCGGTCGTCATCGCTTACCGCATGCGGCAGAGCGGCGGTCGCTGGAGGATCGTCGATGTCCTGTTCAACGGATCGGTGAGCCAGCTTGCGACCCGGCGTTCGGACTATGCGGCGATCGTCAAGCGCGGCGGGGCCAAGGCGCTGATCGCGCATCTCGGAGCGGCTGCCGACAAGGCCGCGCGCTGACATGGCTGGATGTGCCGGGCCGCTGCGCATGTCGGCCCATGCCGGATCGGCGCTCGCCTTCGCTCTCGTTGCCCTCCTCGCCATTGAGACGCCGGGACGTGCGCAGGCGACAGGGGCGGCCGCGGACGGGACGTCGACGACGCCGGCCGAGTTCGTGGGCGTCGGCGCCGTGTCGCCTGCACCGGCTGTCGACGCCGCGCCTGCCGTAGCGGCGGCCCCGAACCCCGAGACGACTGCCATCCCAACCAGACTGCTGGCCGCCTTCGAGCTCCCGCCAACGGAGGAGGTGGTGCTCGGGCCGGGCCCGGTCGCCGACGCGCTGTCGCCCCCCGATGAAACCACGCCCGGCGATCCGCTGGAGCGCACCAATCGCGGCTTCTTCAAGACCCAGAGCAGTATCGACCGCCGCTTTTTCCAGCCCGTCGCCAAGGCCTATCAGCGGGTCGTGCCCAAGCCTGTCCGCTCGGGGCTGCGCAACATCATCCGCAACCTCACCGAACCGATCGTCTTCGTCAACGATCTCCTCCAGCTGCGGCCCGGCCGCGCGCTGAAGACGCTCGGCCGGTTCGCGATCAATTCGACCGTCGGGCTGGGCGGCGCGATCGATGTCGCCGAGAAGCTCGATCTACCCTACCGCAGCAACGGCTTCGGCACCACGCTCGGCCGGTGGGGTGTCGGGCCGGGGCCCTATCTGTATCTGCCGCTCATCGGGCCGACCACCTTGCGCGATCTGCTGGCCGGGCAGATCGATGCGCTCACCTTGCCGGTAGGCGTCGGCTTTCCGTTCAATCGTCTCGACTATCAGCTCAGCCGGACGGTGGTCTCCACGATCGACAAGCGCGCCGAGGCCGAAGCCGATCTCCAGGCCCTCTTGAGCGGTGCTGCCGATCCCTACGCGACGCTGCGTTCGGTCTATCTCCAGAGCCGGGAGGCAGCCATCGCCGATGCCCGCGGCAAGCCGCTCGAACTTGCTCCGCTGGATGATCCGCTGCTCGATCCGGCGGACCCGGCCGCGGATAGCGGCGCCCCGGCGGATGCACCTGCCACCGACTCGGTGCCCGAACCGCTGCCCGATCCGGTGGACGGCGCCGAAGACCCTGCCGAACAAGCGCCCGAAGATCCCTCCGCAGCTGCACCCATGCTCGTGGGTGCCGCGCCGGGTTATTGAGCCGATGCGCTAGTCCTGCTGCGCGCGCTCTCTCGGCGGGCCGAGCAGGGCCGGCTCGAAGATCAGCGCGCAGACCAGCGTCCATGCAAGCGAAAGCATCAGGATCTTGCCCATGCTCGCGGTGCCGGGGTGCTGCGAGATCCACAGCGCACCGAAAGCGCTTCCCGTGGCGAGCGCGCTGAACAGCACCGCGCGCGCGAGACTGGATTGCAGCAGATCGCGCGCGCCTGCCCTCCACGCCATCACGAAGTAGATGTGGAAGGCAACGCCCACCCCGAACAACAGCGGGAAGGCAATGATGTTGGCGAAATTGATCGACTGGCCGATCAGCACGCAGGAGCCCAGCGTCAGGAACCCCGATAGGACCACCGGCGCGAGCGTGAAGGCCACTTCGCGCAGGTTGCGCAGCACCGCGAACAGCAAGAGGCTCACCAGCGCGAGCGCGATCACCCCGGCCTGCACGAAGGCGCCGGCAATCGTACCCGCCGCCGCCTGGGTCGAGACCGGCAGGCCGGTCGCCTCGGGCGCCACCTGCTGCACTTCGCGCGTGAAGCGTTCGAGGACGCGGTTGTCGTTGCTGTCGCCGCGGGGGAAGACCTGCACCCGCGCGCGGCCATCAGGCGTCACCCAGTCGCGCGCGATCTCCGGTGGCAGGGTGTCGCGCGTCACTTCGCTCGCCTGGAGCGCGGTGCTGGCCTGGCTGAGCATGGTTTCGAGCGGCTGGGTCAGCACCCGCTCGACCTTTTCGCGCATCGCCGGGGGTGCTGCCGCCAGCCGCTCGAAGGCCGCCGCCAGCCGCCGCGCTTCGCCGCCCTCCGCTCCGCCTCCGACTGCGCGCAGCTTCGCGGCTGTCGCGGTGAGCGCCGCCACGGTTTCGGCGTCGCTCGCGGGCGGGGCGATGTCGAAGGGGTTGAGCGAAAGATCGAGCAGCAGCGCGGCATCCTGAATGATCGCGAGCTTGGCCGGTTGATCGGCGGGGATGAAGCTGTCGAGCGTGATCGCCTGGGCAACCTCGGGCAGCGTCGCCAACCGCCGGGCGAGTGCCGCCGCGGCGTCCGCATCGGCGGTGATGACATCAATGGTATTGGGGGTCCGCAAGGGATCCTTCATCAGGTCGGCGAGCGTCCGCATCGCCGGAGCATCGGGGTCGCGCAGGTGGAACGGGTTGAAATCGAAGGTGACCAGCGGCAGCAGCGCGATGCTGCCGATCATCGACAGGCCGAAGGCCCACAGCACCGCGCTCCGCCTGCGTTCGAGGAACCGGTCGATCGGCGCGGCCCGGGCGAAGCCGACCTCGGCGCGGGGGCGGCCCGGCTTGATCAGCATCAGCAGCGCGGGCAGCAGGATGACGCTGAACAGCAGCGCGATGACCATGCCGATCCCCGAGATGATGCCCAGCTCGGCAATCCCGACATAGGCGGTCGGCAGGAAGGCCCCGAATCCGAGGAACACCGCGCCCGCCGCGAGCATCAGGGGCCCGCCCAGCGCTCTGGCGGCATTGTTCAGCGCCGCGCTGAAATCCGCGCCCTCATGCCGCTCGGCGTTGAAGCGCACCGCGATCTGGATCCCGAAATCGACGCCCAGTCCGACGAACAGCGGGATGAAGGCCACCGAGATGAGGTTGAGCTCGCCCACTGCCAGCAAGCCGATGGCGGTGGTCGTCACCAGTCCGGCGACAATCGTGACCACGATCGCCGCAACGATCCCGGCAGAGCGCGTCGCGAACCACAAGGTCGCCACCATCGCCAGCGCCATCAGCAGGCCGACGAGGCCGATGTTCTCCTCGAGCGAGGAGAATTCCTCATCGGCCAGCGGCACAGCGCCGGTGACCCGCACGGTAACGCCGCTGTCAGCGTCCAGCCCCGCCGCGCGTGCCGCGGCGTGGACGGCGGCGGTGGCCTTTTCGCCGGGTTTGAGGGCGGTGAAATCCAGCACCGGCTGGAACAGTATCAACCGCCGCGTCGGTGCGGCGAGCGTGCCTTGCCCGCCGCCGATCAGCTGCTGCCAGGAAAACTGCGCCGGTCGCCCTGCGAGGCTGGCTTCAACCGCATCGGCGAGCCGCCCGACCGGTTGGTCTAGCGCCGACAGCTCCGCATCGCCCCGCTCGACCCCCAGAAGCACGGTATCGAGCGCCCCCGCGATCCCGCGCAGCGACGGATCGGCCGCCAGCGGGCCGAGCAGGGGCTGCGCCTCGATCAGCGATGATGTCGCCGCGCGCACCTCCGCCTCGCTGCCGAACAGGAGGCCGTGGGTCGCGAAGAACCCGCCGCCGTCGGGGCGGCGCGCCGAACGGAAGTGGGTGGTGTCTGCGGCCATGGCCTCGGCCAGGGTTGCCGCCGCGCGCTCGGCCGCCTCGGGCGTGGTCGCGTCGATCACCACCAGCGAGGCGTCGGTGAATTGCGGGAACGCCGCATTTGCCGCCGCTTCTTGCTTGCGCCACGTCACGTTCGGGGAAATCAGGGCCCCGGTGTCGGTGGTGAGGGCGAAGTGGGTGGCGGCATAAAGCGCTGCCGACAGCATCGCCAGCAGGGCGGCAGCGACAACCGCCACCGGGCGCCGCGTGCCGAGCGCCACCATCGCATGAATGGGGTTTTCCATGGTTTAGGAGCCCGATCCGCCGAAATATTGCAGCCTGACCGAGATCGACTGTCTGCCGCCGGTCACCTCGAAGGCCGCCTCGGCAAAGCGCGGGGCGCGGAAGCGCACGCGCACATTGTTCGAAAAGCCGATCCCCTCGCGCGGGATTCCGAGGAGGCCGCGATCGACCTTCTTGTTGCCGTTCTCGTCATGGGTGATCTGCGCGGCGTAGCGTCCCGGCGGAACACCATGGACCACCACCTCCACCCGACCCTTTCGGGCGGCTGCCTCGGCGGAGTAGGGACATTTCGACAAGAAGTTTGCCTGCGGACAGATATCGACATGGATGTTGCCGCGCGCGCTGCGGGCATTGTCGATGACGACGTGGAGCGTGCCGGAATCCTCCGCGGACACGCGCGGAGCGGCCAGTGCGACCGCGATCAACGCCAGCAGCGGGACAGCCAATCGCATCATGTCACGGCAGTCCCGGCCATGCACGTGGCCCACCGAGCATGGCGCCGGGCGGCGCGGCGCGCCTGCGTATCGGGTGTGATCATCCGGCAAATCACTCCATCAGTCCGGGCTCAAACTACTGCGAAACCGAATCGACCGTTGGTGACGCGTGTCGACTCGATCCTGCCATTGCTTTCGGATTATCGGCGTTCTGTTGCCTTTTGCTTTCGCCCTGTCAGCCATCGGGGCGCAGCGTGGCGGGCAGGGCAAGGCGCTGCGCGCCCTCTCGCAGGCAGGCCATCGCGCGCAGGAAACCGCGGATCGCCCGAGCGAAATCGGCGTATTGCCCGGGCCGGGTCGCCAGCGACAGCGCCATCGCCCGCCCGTCGACCGAGCCATCGGGACGCATCGCCACCGCAATCGCCGGTGGCAGGGCGCGCGATATCTCGTCGGAGATGCAGCGCGTGATCGCGAAAGGCAGCGCGCGCTCGGCGGCGACCTCGGCTGCGATGTGGCTTTCCATGTCGGCGCAGAGCGCGGCATGGCGAGCCCCGAGCGAACGCTTTTCGGCGACATTGGCGATCAGGCGACCATCGGCGTAGACTGTTCCGGTCCGCGCCTGTGGCAGCTGCCGCCGCAGCGCAGCGGACCAGAGCGGATCGCAGTCCGCCGCGATCGCGCCGGACACCCTTGCGCCGATGACCCAGTCGCCGATGCCCAGCCCGTCGGCCAGCGCACCGGCAAAGCCGAAGCTGACGATGCCCATCGCGCCGGGCGCGGCGGCGCGCAGGCGAGTGCGCAAGCCCTCGGCATCGCCCCCGCCGGCGATGACGGTGATTTCCTTGGGGCCGAGCACCGCCGCCTCGCGCTGCGTTCCGGTGACGACGATGAGCCTGTTCACGCTTGATCCCCTCCGGCCGAAGGCGACCGGGGCCTGCCTACATCCCCCAAGCCACCCGCCGCGTGTTGCTGCGCTTGAGATTGCGATAGCGCGCCAATGCCCACAGCGGGAAGTATTTCGGGTAGCCGTGGTAGCGCAGGTAGAAGACGCGCGGAAAGCCGCCGCCGGTGTAGACATCCTGCTCCCACAGCCCGTCGGCCTGCTGGTGCCGGGCGAGCCACGCGACGCCCCGCTCGACCGCAGGCTCGTCCACCGCGCCCGCCGCCATCAGCCCCAGCAGTGCCCAGGCGGTCTGCGAGGCGGTGGAGGGCGCCGGGGTGTAACCCGCGTAATCGAGCGCATAGCTGCGGCAATCCTCGCCCCATCCGCCATCCGGGTTCTGGATGGCGCGCAGCCAATCGGCGCCCTTGCGGATCGCGGGGTGATCCGGCCCGAGGTCCGCCGCCGCCAGCGCGCAGAGCGCCGACCAGGTGCCGTAGATGTAATTCACCCCCCAGCGCCCGAACCAGCTGCCATCGGTCTCCTGTTCGTTGGTCAGATAGGCGATCGCCGCGCGCATCCGCGCGCTGTCGGCCGGCTCGCCGAGCTGCGCCAGCATCGAGACGCAGCGCGCCGAGACATCTGCGGTAGGCGGGTCGAGCAGCGCGCCATGATCGGCGAAGGGGATGTTGTTGAGGTAGTGATAGCTGTTGTCGGCATCGAAGGCTCCCCAGCCGCCGTCCTCAGATTGCAGCCCGACGGTCCATTCCTTGCCGCGCGCGACGGCTTCCTCGAATGCCTCTCCCGCCTGACCGCGCATCCTTGCCATGGCCATGACCACGACGGCGGTGTCGTCGAGGTCGGGATAATGCGGATTGGCATATTGGAACGCCCAGCCGCCGGGGCGGACATCGGGCTTCACTTCGGCCCAGTCGCCCCTGACCTCCAGCTCCTGGAGCGGCCGCAGCCAGTCGAGCGCGGCCAGCGCGCGCGCTTCGTTGACGGGCCCGCCCGCCTCGAGCATCGCGTGCGCGGCGAGCGCGGTGTCCCACACCGGCGAGAGGCAGGGCTGGCAATAGGCCTCCTCCTCGCCGACAACGAGCAGCTTCTCGACACTGGCGCGGGCGATCGCGCGGTGCGGGTGATCGGGGGGATAGCCGAGGCAATCGAACATCATCACGCTGTTCGCCATGGCGGGATAGATCGCGCCGAGACCGTCTTCGCCGTTCAATCGGGTGACGACGAAGTCGACACAGGCCTGCACCGCGCGGGCCCGCAGCCGCTCCGGCCACAGAGGCTCGGCGCGCTTCAGCACCACGTCGAGCGCGCCGAAGGCTGCGCGCCAGACGCGCTTGGCATCGGCCGCCTGGGTGCCGAGCGCGGCGGGGCGGCCGGTGTAGAGCTCGTCGACCAGAATGCCCTTGGGATTGCGCGCCAGCGGGCGCTTGGCCGCCAGCACCAGCAGCGGCACGATCACCGTGCGCGCCCAGTAGGACATCTTCGACAGGTGCACCGGGAACCAGCGCGGCAGCAGGATCAGCTCGGCGGGCATGGTCGGCACCACGTCCCACGATCCCGCGCCGAACAGCGCCAGCTGGATCTTGGTGAAGACGTTGCAGGTCTCCGCCCCGCCTGCCGCCAGCACCGCCGCCCGCGCGCGCGCCATGTGCGGCGCATCGACGGGATCGCCAATCATCTTGAGCGCGTAATAGGCCTTGATCGTCGCCGAGACATCGAATTCCCCGCCATGATAGAGCGGCCAGCCGTGATGCGCATCGGACTGGATCCGCCGCAGGTAACGCGCGATCTTGGCCTCCAGCACCGCGTCGACCGGTTCGGCGAGGTAGTGGCGCAGCAGGATGTATTCGGCCGGGATGGTAGCATCGGCTTCGAGTTCGAACAGCCAATGGCCATCGTCGCGCTGCAGCGCCGACAGGGCATCCGCAGCGCGCGCGGCGGCTTTGTCCGCGGTGTCGACCAGATCGACCCGTTCGAGAACTGCGGTGTTCATCATGGCGTGCTCATCCCCTCAGCTTGCGGCTGCCAATCGCGCTGCGGCCTCGCCCGACCGGAGCGCGCCCTCGATGGTTGCGGGCAGGCCGGTCTGCGTCCAGTCTCCGGCCAGAAACAGATTGCGCCAGCGCGTGCGCGCCACCGGGCGCCGGGCATCCTGCGCCGGGGTCGCAGCGAAGGTCGCGCGCTTCTCCTTGACGATTTGCCACGTCGGCATCGGCGCATCGCAGCCGAGTGTTGCGACGATGTCTTTCCAGATCCGCGCGGCAAGCTCTTCGCGATCGGCGTCGATGAGGTCGTCGGCCCCGCTGATCGTGATCGAAATGCGATCGGGATGGCACACCACCCACTGCGCGGTCCCGCCGATGAGCGCAGTGATGGCGCGCGCGCCGGGGGGCGGGGGGCAGGCGAAATGGGCGTTGAGAATCGAACAGAAGCGGTCGGGCACGACCAGGCCCGTGACCAGTTCGCCCGCGACCCAGGGCGGCACGGCGAGGACCACGCCAGCATCGCCGAGCGGCTCTGCCCCTGCGCCGAAATCGAGCGCGACGACATCGTCCCCCTCCATCGCGATGCCGCGCAGCCGGGCGCCGAAGCGCACTGTCACGCCGCGGGTGGAGAGCCAGATCAGCGCCGGATCGACGAACACCGCATCGAGATTGGGCACGGCGACCATCGTCCGGCAGGCGCGCCCGCCGCGCGCGAAGGACTCGCGCAGGAACCGCCCTGCCAGCCACGCCGAACCCTCGGCGGGCGGGCAATTGAGCACCGCCAGCATCATCGGATCGACCACCCGGTCCCAGAAGGCCCCCTGGCTGTCGACCCGGTCCGCGATCGTCGCGGGCCCCTGCCGGCTCAGCGCGAGGCGGGCCAGCGCCATGTGCTCGCCGAGCGTCGTCCCCGGCGTCCTGCGCCGCGGATCGAGCACCCACCAGGGCAGCGGACTATCGTTGATAGCAAGCGTCCAGCGCGAGCCGTCCTTCAGATCATGGAAGGCGAAGTCGGCGTGGGCAGGGCCTTCGAGCCGGTCCGCCGTGCCCAGCACGCCCAGATAGCGCCGGACCGCCTGATTGCCCGAGAAGACGAAGTGGTTGCCATTGTCGATGGTCTGGCCGAGCGTGCGGTCGAAGTAGCTCCGGCAGCGTCCGCCCGCACGCGGGGCCGCTTCGTGCAGGATGACGCGCGCACCCCGGCGGGTCAGTTCGACGGCAGCCGCCAGCCCGGCAAGCCCGGCGCCGATTACGTGGACGATGCGCCCCGACGTCACGTCTGGGGCACCTCGCGGGCCTTGCCCGAAGCGATCCGGTCTCGCACCTGCGCTGTCAATTGAACAGGCTCAGCCACACGACCGAGAGGATCAGCCGCAGCTTGTTGGTGCGCGGGCGGGTGCGCGGCGCGGACCAGCCGTCGCGCTCCATCTGCCGCAGCAGCCGGGCATAGGCGACCTCCATCAGCCGCGGCGCGATCAGGTGCCCCTTGAGCCGCCCCGACAGGAGCGCGCGGGCGGCGTCGAAATGGCGGTGCGCGTCGGCAGCGAGGATGCGGGCCGCGGTGTCGATGCGCGCATGGCCGGCGACCTGCGCAGGCGTTTCGGGCGCGATCCCGGCAGCGGCCAGCGCCTCTCGCGGGAGATAAACCCGGCCGATCGCCGCGTCCTCGTCAATGTCGCGCAGGATGTTGGTCAATTGCAGCGCGCGGCCAAGGTGATGCGCCAGCGCCTCGCCCGGCTCCTTGTCCATCCCGAAGGCCTTGACCGAGAGGCGGCCGACCGCCGATGCGACCCGGTCGCAATAGAGATCGAGCGTCGCCCTGGCAGGCCAGCGGATATCCTCGGCCACGTCCATCGCCATGCCGTCGATCACCGCGTGCAGATCGACCTTTTCGAGCGCGAAATGCGCGACCGCCTCGCGCAGCAGTTCGGCCTGCCCGGCGGGCCTGCCTGCGTAGAGCGCGTCGATGTCGGCGCGCCAGCTTTCGAGCGCACGGGCGCGTCCTGCGCGGTCACCGTCCTGATCGTCGGCAATGTCGTCGACCGCGCGGCAGAAGGCGTAGATGGCGTACATGGCTTCGCGGCGCGGGCGGGGCAGGACGCGCATTCCGGCATAGAAGCTGCTTCCGGCGGCTTGCCCGGCCGGGGTGAGCGTGTGCGGGGCGGCGATGTTCATCGCGCCCACACCAGCCGGCGCAGCGCGGCGCCGAGCCCGATCCGGGCAGCGGCGAACTTGCCGAGATGCACGTTTTGCGACAACGGATCGCGCCGCTGCAAGAGGTCGAGCAGCTTGCGCGCCAGAGCATCGATCATGGCCACTTCCATCCCAAGTCGCCGGTCGCGAATCGCGACCGGGAACGACGCAGCCTTGTCCAGCAACTGCTCCGCGTCTTTTCTAAGGTCAGCGATAACCGCGCGCAGTCCGGGGCTGGCTGCAGGGGCATCGAGCGCCTCGACCGAGATGCTGTGGCGCACCAGGCTGTCGAGCGGGAGATAGACCCGGTCGAGATTGCGGCGGTCCTTGGCGCAGTCCTGAAGGTGGTTGATGATCTGCAGCGCCGCGCACAGGGCATCGGACAGGGGCCACAGCGCGCGATCCTCTTCGTGCAGCTCCAGCATGAACCGCCCGACCGGCATTGCCGAATAGCGGCAGTAATCCATCAGGTCGTCCCAGTCCGCCGTGCGCAGCTTGGTGACGTCGCGTTCGAAGGCGGTCAGCAGGTCATGGGCATGGGTGAGCGGAACCGGCCGGTCCGCGAGCGCGAGGCGCAGCGCCCGGGCGGGGCCGTCGGCATCGCTGCGTCCGTCGAGCGTGGCGCGCATCTGCGCCAGCAGGCGCAGCTTTTCCTGCGGCGTGCTCGCCGGGTCATCGGCGACATCGTCAGCGGCGCGAGCGAAGCGGTAGAAGGCCATCACCGGCGCGCGCAGATCGCGGCGCAGCACGAAGGAGGCGACCGGGAAGTTCTCGTCCCGATGCCCCTTGCCCGAGGCCAGCGTCAGGCTGTCGGCGCCGCTCATTGGAGCGCCGCCTGGGCGCGGCCCTTCCACAGCCCCCCGCGCCCGCGCCAGTGCTGCCACGCCGACCAGAGGGTCGCACCCGAATAGAAGGCGGCAATCAACGGCAGCGCGAGGCCCCACAGGGGGGATTGCCGGTAGAAGCGGCTGATCGGCCAGAAGGCGAGCGCCATCAGCAGCCATGCCGCAAGCCCCAGCCACTGCGCGAGGCCGTCGCCCAGCAGCGCGAGCACCGGCGGCGCCAGATAGACCAGCGCCATCCCCACCACCGTGCCCGCCAGCAGCAGCGGCTGATACCCGAGCTGCGCATAGGCCGAGCGCGATATCATCGCGCCCACATCGGCAAAATGCGGATAGGGCCGGATGCTGAGCGAGCGGTCGGTCAGGCCGAGCCAGATCGGCCCTTGCCGCTTCATCAGCGCCCCCATCGCGCAATCGTCGATCAGCGCGGTGCGGATCGCGGCGATCCCGCCGGCCGCCTCCAGCACCTCGCGCCTGACCAACATGCACCCGCCCGCCGCCCCGGCGGTCGTCCGGCGCGGGTCGTTGATCGCCGCGAAGGGGTAAAGCAGCTGGAAGAAGAACACGAAGGCGGGGATCAGCATCCGCTCGGCAAGGCTCTCGCAGCGCAGCCGCGCCATCAGCGATACCAGTACGTGGCCGCCCGCCGAGGCGCGCGCGACAAGGCTCGACAGCGTGTCCGGCGCGTGGGTGATGTCGGCATCGGTCAGCCACAGGTAGTCGGGGGGAGCGATGCCGCCACTGGCTTTGGCGATGCCCTGTGACACCGCGGCGAGCTTGCCGGTCCAGCCCGATGCGAGCGGCGTGGCCGACATGATGGTCAGTCGGCGCGAATCCGCCGCCGCCGCGCGTGCGATATCGGCGGTGCCGTCGCTGCTCGAATCGTCGACCAGGATGATCCTGAAGTCGCCGCGATAATCCTGCGCGGCGAGGCTGGCGATCACCGGGGCAATGACCGCCGCCTCGTCGCGCGCCGGAACGATGGCGACAACGCTCGGGAGCCGGCCGGGCAGCGCCGGCACGCGCCTGTCGGTGACATCGGCGCGCCAGAAACCGTCGCGCAAGCCCAGCATGGCGAGCCAGATCACCACGACAAGGGCGGCCAGCACGATCATCACGCGACCATCCCGGCCGCGCGGAACCAGGCGATCGCATCGCCGATCGCCTCCTCGAACGGGCGCGCGCGGTAGCCCAAGGCGCGTTCAGCCCTGGCGGAGGAGAAGAACATGCTGTGCCGCGCCATCCTGAGCGAATCGCGGGTCAGCATCGGCTCGCGCCGGGTGATCTGCGCCACCCCCTCGCTCACCAGCGCCAGCGGGAACAGCGGCGCACGGGGCAGCGCGATCCGGGGAGCGCGGCGGCCGACCTGCTGCGCGATCACCGCCAGCATGTGCCTGAGGCTCACATCCTGCCCGCCGAGGATGTAGCGCTCCCCCACCACCCCCTGATCAAAGGCAGCAAGGTGCCCGGCCGCGACATCGTCGACATGAACGAGGTTGAGACCGCTGTCGACGAAGGCCGGGATCCGCCCCGATGCGGCCTCGACGATGATTCGCCCGGTGGGCGTCGGGCGCACGTCGCGCGGGCCGATCGGGGTCGACGGGTTGACGATTACCGCGGGCAGGCCGCGTTCGGCCACCATCGCCTCGACCAGCCGCTCAGCCTCGACCTTGGATCGCTTGTAGGCCCCGACCGCCTGTTCGGGGGTCGCCGCGGCGGCTTCGTCCACCGGGGTTGCATTGTGCGAGGGTTTGAGCGTCGCCACGCTGCTGGTGTAGACGATCCGGGGGACCCCTTCGGCCAGCGCAGCCTCCATCACGGTGCGGGTGGTCGCGACATTATTGGCAATGATCTCAGACGGATCGGGTGCCCAGATGCGATAGTCGGCGGCGACGTGGTAGAGCCCGCGCACCCCCGCCATCGCCGCCCGCACCGCCGCCGGATCGGTGAGGTCGCCCACCAAGATATCGGCCCCGAGGCCCTCGATATTGGTGCGCGGGCTGCTGGGCCGGACGATCAGGCGCACCTGCTCTCCGCGCGCGATCAGCGCCCGTGCCACGGCTGAACCGACGAAGCCGGACGCACCGGTGACGAGGACCGGGCCCGGCGCACTGTTGGATGCGATCCCCATGACGGGCCGGTGTCTGCTCCCGGTTCCAAAGTCCGACATCGAGGTCACTCGGGGCGGTTACTTGGAAATATTTCCGCTCCGACACCGGGTAGGTGCTGACAAATGTGCCCTCAAGCGAGCAATGGATCAGAAGCTTGGCCCCGTATTTCGTGATTTCGCTGATCGTGCTCGGTGCGGCGGGTCTCGGCTACGCCTTCGTCGCCCTGTTCTTCGTCAGCCGCACCGCTGACCCGGCGCTGCCCGGTATCCCGGACGCGCCTGCCGCGGTGACGATCCTGAGGCCGCTCCACGGCGACGAACCGGGTCTGGTCGATGCCATCCGGAGCGTTTTCGATCACGGTCACGGCGCGCCGGTCCAGATCATCTTCGGCGCCGCCGACGCGGACGACCCGGCGCTGCTCGCCATCGAGCAGGCGCGCCTCGGCTACCCCCGGCTGGACGTCAGCGTGGTGATCAATCCGCAAGCCCACGGGGCCAACAAGAAGGTGTCGAACCTCGTCAACATGGAGCCGCTCATCCGGCACCCGGTGGTGATGATCATCGACAGCGATGTGACCGTGCCGCGCGGCGCGGTGTCGGCGCTCGCGGCGCGCGTGGCGGACCCTGCGGTCGGGGTGGGAAGCAGCCTTCATGCCGGAATCGCGAAGGTCGGCTTCTGGTCCCGCCTTGCGGCGATGGACATCACCTACCGCTTCATGCCCTCCGTTCTGGTCGGCCGGGGTCTGCACCTTGCAGAGCCGGTTCTGGGGCCGATGATGGGGCTGCGCCGCGAAACCCTTGCACGGATCGGCGGCTTTTCCGCTTTCGCCGATGTCCTGGCGGACGATTACGAGATCGGCCGGGCTGTGCGGAGGCTCGGCTTGCGGGTGGAGCTGTGCGGGCCCTTCGTGGGGCATGGTTGCAGCGATCAAGGCTTGCCCGCGCTGCTGCGCCATGAACTGCGCTGGACGCGAACGATCTACGGCATCGACCCGGCGGGCTTTGCCGGAAGCATCGTCACCCATGTCACCCCGATCGCGCTGCTTGCGGTGCTGGTATCGGGCGGGGCGATGGCGGCGTGGTTGCTGCTGCTCGCGGCGCTCGGTGTCAGATCCGCGATCAAGCTGCGGCTGGATCGGCTCGCGCCCGTGGTCTCGGGCCCGCTCTGGCTCCTGCCGCTGCGCGACTGCCTGTCGCTGGCGGTGTGGCTGCTGACGTTCTTCGTCGGCAAGGTCGATTGGCGCGGATACCGTTTCGAAGTGACGGCCGATGGCCGATTGATGCAAGGAAGGCAGATATGACGATGCGTTCGCTCTTTCTCCAGGGTCCCTCGTTCGACGGGTTCGACGGCGGCGCGGGGTCGCGCTACCAGATGAAACGCGAGGTCAAATCCTTCTGGTATCCGACCTGGCTGGCGCAGCCGGCCGCGCTGATCGAAGGCAGCAAGCTGATCGACGCGCCCGCGCATGGCCTCAGCTTCGATGACATCCGCCACGAAGCCCATCAGCGCGACCTTGTCGTGCTCCACACCTCGACGCCGTCCTTCCGGCAGGACGTGCGCACCGCCGAATTGCTCAAGGCGGAAAACCCCGCGCTCAAGATCGGGATGATCGGTTCCAAGGTCGCGGTCGATGCCGAGGGGAGCCTCAAGGCCTCCGAAGCGATCGATTTCGTCGCGCGCAACGAATTCGATTTCACGATCAAGGACATCGCCGACGGGCACAGCTGGGCGGATATCGACGGCATCAGCTATCGCAACAGCGAAGGCGTGATCGTCCACAACCGCGACCGTGCGATCGTGACCGACATGGACCTGCTGCCCTTCGTCACCCCCGTCTACAAGCGCGACCTGGTGATGGAGAACTATTTCGGCGGCTACCTGCTGCACCCCTATGTCAGCTTTTACACCGGGCGCGGCTGCAAATCGCGCTGCACCTTCTGCCTGTGGCCGCAGACCGTGGGCGGGCACAATTACCGCGTCCGTTCGATCGGCCATGTGATCGAGGAAGTGAAATACGTGATGCAGGCCTTCCCGCAGGCCAAGGAGATCTTCTTCGACGACGACACCCTGACCGACAACCTGCCCCGGGTCGAGGCGCTGGCGGTGGAGCTCGGCAAGCTCGGCGTCACCTGGTCGTGCAACGCCAAGGCCAACGTGCCCTACAGCACGCTCAAGATCATGAAGGACAACGGGTTGCGCCTGCTGCTGGTCGGCTTCGAAAGCGGCAACCAGCAAATCCTGCACAATATCAAGAAGGGCATGCGGGTCGAAGTCGCACGGCAGTTCGCCAAGGATTGCCGGGCATTGGGCATCACCGTGCACGGCACCTTCATCCTCGGCCTGCCGGGGGAAACGCGCGAGACGATCCTCGAGACGCTGGCCTTCGCCAAGGAGGTCAACCCGCACACGATCCAGGTCTCGCTCGCCGCGCCCTATCCGGGCACCTTCCTGCACAAGCAGGCGAGCGAGAACGGCTGGTTCGATACCGACAGCGATCTGCTCAACGACGACGGCACCCAGATCGCGCAATTGAGCTACGATCACCTGCCGGCCGCGGAAATCTTCGATGCGGTCGAGATGTTCTACAAGAAGTTCTACCTGCGCCCCACGAAGATCGCCGGGATCGTCGGCGAGATGGTGACCGATGGCGACATGATGAAGCGGCGGCTGCGCGAGGGTGTCGAGTTCTTCCGCTTCCTGCGTGACCGCAAGCTTGCCGCCTGAGGTGCCGCGCCGCGCTATGGCGCGCGCCGACTGGCTGAAGGTCGCGGCCATCGCCATCACGTTCGCCGGGCTCGCTGCGACTTTGGTGCTGCTGGGTTCGGTCGGCCTCGGCGAAGTGCTGGGCATCCTCGCCCGGATCGGCGCGCTGCGCTTTGTGCTTTACGCCGCCTACACGCTGCTGATCCTGTTGATCCTGGGGATCGCGTGGCAGGTGCTGGTGCCCGGGGCCGCGTGGACGGCATTCGCCTGGGCCCGCACGATGCGCGAGGCGGCCACCAACGTGCTGCCGTTCTCGCAATTCGGCGGCATCGTGGTCGGCCTGCGGGTGCTGGTCGCATCGGGCGTGAGCCAGCGCAGGGCCTACGGCTCGATCATCGCCGATCAGACGGCCGAGCTTGCCGCCCAACTGGTGTTCACCCTGTACGGGGCGGCGGGATTGCTGCTGGTCTTGCAGGATCGATCGGACGGCGCCGACCTGCGCAGCCTCGCGCTGGTCGGGTTGGGGGCGAGCCTCGCGATCATGCTTGCCTTCGCCTTCGCGCAGCGCCCGATGCTGACCATCGCAGCGCGGATCGGCGGGGCGATCCTGCCTGGCTCGGCGGCAGCGGTGGTCGAGGTGCGCGACGAGCTCGACCGGATATACCAGCGGCGCGCACGGTTGATCGCCTGCTTCCTGCTCCACCTCCTCGCCTGGGTCGCCAGCGGAGCAGGGGCGGCCATCGCGCTCGCCTTCATCGGCTTCGAGGTGCCCCTTGCGGACGTGCTGGTGATCGAGAGCCTGATCTTCACGCTCCGCACCGCCGCCTTTCTGGTTCCCGGCGGGATCGGGCTGCAGGAAGGGGCCTATGTGCTGATCGGTCCGCTGTTCGGCCTGCCCGCAGAGGCGGCGCTGGCCCTGTCGCTGGCCAAGCGCGCGCGCGACCTCATCGTCGATGTGCCTGCAATGCTGGTCTGGCAGCTGGACGAGGTAAGGCAGATGCTGGGGCGTCATTCGCGTGAATGAGGTCTGCCGATCCTTCGCCGTCGCGCGGCCCGCGCCATGGCTGCGCATCCCGCGCGCCCAACCGGGGTGCCGATCGGGGCGTGCCGTGCTAGCGATCCGCCCCCGCCAGGCCCCGCCCGGCGAGCAGGGCGAACTCCACCGGGTCATGGGCGCAGAAGATGCGCGTCTCTCCCGCCTGCTCGAGCGATAGCCGCCGCAGCCGCGCCTGGTTGGTCAGCCTGGCCCGGCGGTCGACCTCCATCATGCGCTGATAGCCGCGCAGCAGCGGCGGGCATTCGTGGCGCGCAGCGCCCACCTCGCCGCGATGGAAATAGGCATCGCCCGCATGGAGCAGCCAGCCATCGCGCTGGCGGATCGCCACGCCGGCATGGCCCCAGGTGTGCCCTGCCAGCGGCACCATCAGGATCTCCGGCGGAAGGCCATCGAGGTCGCGCACGGCATCGAAGTCGAACCAGCTTTCCCCGCCGCCGAGGGGGTAGAGCCGCCAGTCGCCGACCTCGTCCCATTGCTGCGGCCGGTAGCGGCGGGTGCCGACGAATGCGCCGCCCCGGCCCGCCTTGGCCACCTCCTTTTCGTGGGCGGTCACGTGGACGCGGGCCTCAGGGAAATCCTCGATCCCGCCTGCGTGGTCGAAGTCGAGGTGGGTGACGATGATGTGCCGCACCTCCGCCGGATCGAAGCCCAGCGCACGCACCTGCGCGCACGCGGTCTCTTCGGGGCGCAGCTGGATGTTATTGAGCGCGCGGAAGAAGGGCGAGAGCCGCCGTCCGGGGTGCTCGACATCGCGGGTTCCAAAGCCGGTATCCACCAGCACGAGCCCGGCATCGGTCTCGATCAGCAGGCAGTGGCACACGATGTGACCGAAGGCGCTGTCGCTGGTGCCGTCGAACAGGCGCCCGCCGAGCGGGCAGCAGGTGCCGCAATTGAGGTGATGGATCCTCATGCGCCCCGTCCGGCGCCGGGCGGGCGCAGCCGGTGCGCGGTGCGCCGGTCGAGATCGGCCTCGCCGCTCCGGCTGCGCCACCACGCGGCGGCCGCAGCCCCGGCGATGCCGAGGAAGAGGAGCTTGCCTGCACCTGCAAGCGCGGCGCGGGGCCTGCGGGCCGGGTGCCGGGCCATCAGGATGGCTCGCCCGAGCCCTTGCCCGCATCCTCGTCGGCGCGCTTGTCGTTGCCCTTGGTCTGCCCCGCCGAGGACTTGCCGCGCGCATTGTTGCCGCCGCCGCGCCCGGTGCCGGTGCTGCCGCTCGCCCCGTCGCCGCCTTTCTTCGTGATCGCGCCGGGATTACCCCCGGCCCCCTTCTGTGCCATGATCGTTCTCCCTTGATCCGACCATCATCGCTGCGGCGGACACGGGGGCACTGACATAGGCTAGCAGCACGCAGGGCGTTCAGCCGCGCCCGGTGCTTGCCCCGGGCGGGGAGAGCAGCCGGCGCCAGCAGCTCGCTGACCAGGCTCGCCGTGTTCGAGGCCCTGACGCGGGTTGCCGCAGCGCACCAGCAATAGCGGCGCGGTTGCTTTGTCGCGCCCGCTGGTCAACACAGGGGGCGGCATGAGTGCGCTCCAACCTCCAGCCTGGCGTTTCGCGGTGGATCGCGGCGGGACCTTCACCGATGTCGTCGCCACCACACCGGAGGGGCGGCTGGTGACCGCCAAGCTGCTCTCCGAGAACCCCGGCCACTATGCCGATGCCGCAAGCGAGGCGGTGCGGCGATTGATGGCGGAGCATGGCGCGAAGGACAGGGACGCCCCGATCGCGGAATTGAGGATCGGCACCACCGTCGCCACCAATGCCCTCCTCGAAAGGAAGGGCGAACGGCTCGCGCTGGCGATCACGCGCGGCTTTGCCGATGCGCTGAGGATCGGAACGCAGGCGCGGCCCCACATCTTCGCGCGCCACATCGTGCTGCCGGAGCAGCTGCCTTCCAAGGTGGTGGAGATCGAGGAGCGGGTGGCGGTGGATGGCACGGTGCTGCGCCCGCTCGACGAAGATGCCGCGCGCGTCGCCTTCGCGGGCCTGCGCGATGAGGGCTTCGAGGCACTCGCCATCGTGCTGATCCACGGCTGGCAACACCGCGCGCACGAAGCACGACTGGCGGAATTGGCCCGCGAGGCGGGCTTCGCGCAGGTCAGCGTCAGCCACGAGGTCGCTCCGCTGATCCGGCTTATCCCGCGCGGGGATACGACGGTTGTGGACGCCTACCTGTCCCCCGTGCTGCGGCGCTACACCGACGCGCTCGCGGCGAGCCTGCCCGCAACGGGGGCGCTGCGGTTCATGCAATCGAACGGCGGGCTTGCCGAAGTCGGCGCGTTCCGGGGGAAGGACGCGATCCTCTCCGGCCCGGCGGGCGGCGTGGTGGGGATGGTCGCGGCCTCAACGCCGCTCGGCTACACGCGGCTGATCGGCTTCGACATGGGCGGCACCAGCACCGATGTCGCGCATTACGCGGGCGAGGTGGAACTGACCGGCGACAGCGTGGTCGCGGGCGTGCGGGTCGCCGCGCCGATGATGCAGATTCACACCGTCGCGGCAGGCGGCGGCTCGATCTGCCGCTTCGACGGCGCGCGCTTTCGGGTGGGGCCGCAGAGCGCGGGCGCCGACCCGGGGCCCGCCTGCTACCGCAGGGGCGGGCCGCTGACGGTGACCGACTGCAACCTGTTCCTCGGGCGGATCGACCCCGCCTTCTTCCCCGCTGTCTTCGGCCCCGCTGGCGACGCGCCGCTCGACCCCGAGGCTGCGCGCGCACGCTTGGAGGAGGTCGCTGCGGCGCTGCCCGAACCCCGCAGCCTTGAAGCGATTGCCGAGGGCTTCCTCGCCATCGCCATCGACAACATGGCGGCGGCGATCCGCAAGATCTCGGTTGCGCGCGGGCATGACGTGACGACCTATGCGCTCGCCTGTTTCGGCGGGGCGGGCGGGCAGCACGCCTGCCGCGTCGCCGATGCGCTTGGCATGGAGACGGTGCTGGTGCACCCGCTGGCGGGCATGCTCTCGGCCTACGGGATCGGCCTCGCGCCGGTGAAGGCTATCCGCGAGGTCACCCTGATGCGGCCCCTGGGCGAGAGTTTCGCGGAGGAACTCGCGGCGCTCAAGGCGCAGGCACGGGACGATCTGCTCGCGCAGGGCATCGCCGTCAACGCAATCCGCCTCGCCCCCACCGCCCGCCTGCGCTTTGCCGGGAGCGACAGCCTGCTGGCGATCCCCTGCGATGACCCCGCGAGCATGGACACCGCCTTCCGCGCGCTCCACCGCCAGCGCTTCGGCTATTCCGACGCCGAGGGCGCGATCATTGTCGAGGCGCTGAGCGTCGAGGCTTCGGGCGACGCCGGCGGGCTTGCCGCCAGGTCCGGCCTGCCCGAGACCCCGGCGAGCGCGTGTGGCCTGCTGCCGGGCGGATGGCCGGTCATGGCCCGCGCCGCGCTGCACACCGGCGATGCGGTGCAGGGCCCGCTGCTGATCGTCGACCCGGGCTCGACCACGGTGGTCGAGCCGGGCTGGCAAGCGCGGTTGGCGCACGAGGGCAGCCTGATCCTGACCCGCACCGCACCGCTCGAGCGGGAACGCGCGGCGGGCACGGCGGTCGATCCCGTGCGGCTCGAGATCTTCAACAACCTCTTCATGGCGATCGCCGAGGAAATGGGCGTGGTGCTGCAATCCACCGCGACCTCGGTGAACATCAAGGAGCGGCTCGATTTCTCTTGCGCGCTGTTCGACCACGCGGGTGCGCTGATCGCCAATGCGCCGCATATTCCGGTGCATCTGGGGAGCATGGGGGACAGCATCGCGCGGGTGATCGAAGCCCGAGGAAGCGCGCGGGATGGTCGCGGCTTCCGGCGCGGGGACGCCTATGTCCTCAACGATCCCTATCGTGGCGGCACGCATCTGCCCGACATCACGGTGATCGTGCCGGTGTTTTTTTCCGACGAAGGCGGGGAGCCGGACGCCTTCGTCGCCGCGAGGGGCCACCATGCGGACATCGGCGGCATTGCGCCCGGTTCTATGCCGCCCGAAAGTCGCACCATCGCGGAAGAGGGCGTGCTGCTCGACAACGTGCTGCTGGTGGACGAGGGCCGCTTTCTCGAGGCGGAATTGCGCGCGGCGCTGGCGGCGGCGGAGTTCCCCGCGCGCAATCCCGAGCGCAATCTCTCCGACCTGCGCGCCCAGCTTGCCGCCTGCACGCGCGGGGCGGAGCTGCTGGCAGGGGCAGCGCACGAGCATGGCGCCGATGTGCTCGCGGCCTATATGAACCACGTCCTCGCCAACGCGGAAGAGAGTGTACGGCGCCTGATCGGCGGCCTGGAGGACGGGGAATTCGCCTATCCGATGGACAATGGCGCAGAGGTGCGAGTGGCGATCCGCATCGACCGCGAGAGCCGCTCGGCGGTGTTCGACTTCACCGGCACCTCCGCGCAGCTTTCCGACAACTTCAACGCCCCCCGCTCCATCACCCGCGCCGCTGCGCTCTATGTGCTGCGAACGCTGATCGACGATGCGATTCCCATGAACGACGGGTGCCTGAGGCCCGTGACGCTGATCGTGCCCGAGGGCTCGATGCTGAACCCGCATCCCGGCGCGGCGGTGGTTGCCGGGAATGTCGAGACCAGCCAGGTGGTGACCGACGCGCTGTTCGCCGCCACGGGCAGGCTCGCGCCAAGTCAGGGGACGATGAACAACTTCACCTTCGGCAATCAGCGGCACCAGTATTACGAGACGATCTGCGGCGGCTCGGGCGCGGGGCCGGATCACCCGGGCACGAGCGCGGTCCAAACCCACATGACCAACTCGCGTCTCACCGATCCCGAGATTCTCGAGGCCCGCCTGCCGGTGCGGCTGGAGGAGTTCTCCATCCGGCGCGGATCGGGCGGGGCAGGGCGGCAGCGCGGCGGCGACGGGGTGGTGCGGCGCGTCACCTTCCTCGAGCCGATGCGCGCCAACATGCTGGCGAACCGCCGCAAGGTGCCCCCGCGCGGGCTTGCGGGCGGGGGCGACGCGCTCCCCGGGCAGAACTGGGTCGAGCGCGCCGACGGCACGCGCGAGGACCTCGGCGCAACCGACTCGGCCGAGATGCAGCCGGGCGACAGCTTCGTGATCCTGACACCCGGAGGAGGGGGCTTCGGCGAATGAACTACTGGCCGCTGGCGGGCATCGCCATCGTCGTTCTCGGCTTCGCGCTGCGGTTCAATCCGCTGCTGGTGGTTGTGAGCGCCGCGCTGGCGACCGGGGTGCTGGCGGGGCTCGATCCGCTCGCGGTGATCGCGGCGCTCGGCAAGGCCTTCAACGACAACCGCTATATCTCGGTCACCTGGATCATCCTGCCGGTGATCGGCCTGCTGGAGCGCTACGGCCTGCAACAGCGCGCCCGCGCCGCGATCGAGGGGATGCGCGGGGCGACGATGGGCAAGCTCTTGGTCGCCTATCTCGCCTTCCGCCAACTGGCCTCGGCGCTGGGGATGAAAGACATTGGTGGGCATGCGCAAGCGGTGCGCCCGCTGGTCGCGCCGATGGCCGAGGCGGCGGCGCTCAAGACCCACGGCGACTTGCCCGACGAGGCGCGCGACGAGGTCAAGGCGATGGCTGCCGCGACCGACAATGTCGGGCTGTTCTTCGGCGAGGACATCTTCTTCGCGATTGCCTCGATCCTGCTGATCCAGGGCGTGTTCGAGGCGGCGGGCTACCCGCTCACCCCGCTCGAACTCTCGGTCTGGGCGATCCCGACTGCGCTGTTCGCCTTCGCGATCCATGCGGGCCGCGTCCTCGCCTTCGACCGGCGGCTGGGGAGGGCGGGCCGATGATCACTTACGAGTGGCTCTATGTGTTGGCCGGGGCGGCCTTCGCAGTCTGGGCGGCGCTTTCGCTCAAGGACGGGCGCTGGGGCAATGCCGCCTTCTGGGCGCTGCTGGCGCTGAGCTTCCTCGCCGGCAGCCACCTGTCCGATCTGGCGAATGGCGTGCTGGTGCTGGCGCTGGTGGCCATTGCGGGGCTGGGCGGCCTCAAGCGCAGTGATCCGCCGACGACCTCGCCCGAGGAACGGCAGGCGCACGCCGCGCGGCTCGGCAACCGGCTGTTCCTCCCCGCACTGGTCGTGCCGCTGACCGCGGTCGCGGGGACGCTGCTTTACAACTACACGCCGCTGGGGGAGACCGGGCTGTTCGAGGCGCGGCGCGAGACGCTGATCCTGTTCGGGATCGGCGTGCTGGCGGCACTGGCGGGCGCCATGCTGTGGCTCCGCCCGCCGCTGATGGCGCCTGCGCAAGAGGGGCGGCGGCTGATCGATTCGATCGGCTGGGCGGCGATCCTGCCGCAGATGCTGGCGGCGCTGGGCGCGGTGTTCGCGCTCGCGGGGGTGGGCGACATCATCGGCGGAGTGGCGCGCGGCGTGATCCCCGAAGGCAGCGTGTTCCTCGCCGTGGTCGTCTTCGCCGCCGGGATGGCGCTCTTCACCATGATCATGGGCAACGCCTTCGCCGCCTTCCCCGTGATGGCAACCGCGATCGGCATTCCGCTGCTGATCGAGACCCATGGCGGCAACCCGGCAGTGATCGGCGCCGTCGGAATGCTGGCGGGCTTCTGCGGCACGCTGCTCACGCCCATGGCGGCGAACTTCAACATCGTGCCCGCCGCGCTGCTCGAACTGAAAGACCAGAACGCGGTAATCCGTCAGCAGGTCGGCACGGCGGTGCCCTTGTGGGCGGTCAATGTGCTCATCATCTACGTCGGAGCCTTCTTGCTGTGGAACTGACCGAAGACACTGCTCGCCGCTTTGCTCGGGTGGCTCTCGGCCATGTGACGCGGGCGTTCCCCTACAAGGACGACCACGTTTTCACCGGCGAGAGCGACCTGCGCCTGCCGCAAGACGCGCACCCGGTGTTCTTCGGCAGCTTCGACTGGCACTCCTGTGTTCACGGCTGGTGGACGCTGCTGACGCTCCGGCGGCTCCATCCCGCCATGCCCGAGGCCGCGCAGATCGCGGAACTGGCAAACACCACCTTCACCGAGGAGAAGCTCGCGGCAGAACTCGCCTATCTCGAACGCCCCTCAGCACGCGGTTTCGAGCGGCCCTATGGGTGGGGGTGGCTGCTGTATCTCCACCACGAGGCCGCGCGGCAAGGGGACCAAGAATGGGGCGCGCGGCTCGAACCGCTCGCTCGCGCCTTCGCGTCGCGGTTTCGCGACTACCTCGGCATCCTCACCTATCCGATCACCGTCGGCACGCATTTCAACACCGCCTTCGCGCTGGTGCTGGCGCGGCGCTGGGCGGTGACGCGCGACCCCGGTCTCGTCGTGCTGATCGACGACTGGGCGACCCGCGCCTTCGCCCACCGGAGCGACTATGCCGGGTGGGAGCCGGGGGGCGACGAATTCCTCTCCCCCGTCCTCACCGCCGCGCTGCTGATGAGCGAGGTCACGCCGCACCTCGTCTTCGCGCCGTGGTTCGAGGCGCTGGTGGAGGCGAACGGCTGGCTCGCGCGCGAGTGCCGCCCGGTCACCGTCTCCGACCGCTCGGACGGCAAGATCGCGCATCTCGACGGCCTCAATCTCAGCCGCGCCTGGTGCCTGCGGGACATCGCCCGCGCCTTGGGTCGCACCGATCCGCAAGACCTCTTGCAGCGCCTCGCCGAACAGCACCTCGCCGCCGCGCTCCCCCATGTCGAGGGCGACTACATGGGCGAACACTGGCTGGCGAGCTTCGCCCTGCTCGCCTTGCTGCGCCCCTAGTGGAAACCCTTGACGGGGGCGGCAAGTTGACCGCGCGCCGCGCTCTGTTAGCCTCGCGCGCAACAAAACCCCGTAAAGGGGTGCCAACCGGGAGAGAACCTTGCGCCAATTGCAGGGAATGGATGCGTCCTTCGTGGCGCTCGAAACGCGCAATTCGCCGATGCATATCGGCTCGATCCTCATCTACAATCCCGCGACGGCGCCCGGAAGCTTCGTGCGCTTCAAGGACATCCTGCAATTCATCGGCGCGCGCGCGCAATTGAGCCGCACGATGCGTCAGCGGCTGGTGCGGGTGCCGTTCGATCTCGATTACCCCTACTGGGTCGAGGATCCGGACTTCGATCTCGAGTATCACGTGCGCCATGTCGCGTTGCCCAAGCCCGGCGACTGGCGGCAGCTGTGCATCCAGGCGGCGCGGATCTTCGCGCGGCCCCTCGATCTCGACCGGCCGCCATGGGAGTTCACCGTGGTCGAGGGCCTCGACAACATCCCCGGGGTCGCGCCGGGCAGCTTCGCGATGGTCACCAAGGTCCACCACGCCGCGATCGACGGGATGAGCGGGATCGATCTGATGGAGGCGCTCCACACCCTGCGCCCCGGCGATCCGCCGCCGTCGAAGCCCGACACGTGGAAGCCCGAGCGCATTCCCAACCCTATCGAGCTGCTCGGCAAGAGCTATTTCAACGCCGTCACCAATCCGTTGCGGCAACTGGAGGTCGCCGCCAAGGCCGCGCCGGGGCTGGCGAAGGCCATCAAAGGCCTGGTGGTCAAGGACTTCACCGTCTCGTCCGACATGCTCGCGCCCAAATCGCGCTTCAATCGCACGATCTCGCCGCACCGCGTGGTCGAGGGGAGGAGCTTCAAGCTCGCCGACATCAAGGCGATCCGCGCGCTGGCCGAGGGGGCGAAGGTGAATGACGTGTTCCTCGCGATCATCGGCGGGGCGATGCGCAAGTATCTGCTCGCCAAGGACGACCTGCCCAAGAAGACCCTGACCGCAATGGCCCCGATCTCGGTCCGCGCCACCGGCGAGAAGGGCGACATGGGCAATCAGGTCGCCGCGATGATCGCGCCGCTCGGCACGCATATCGAGGACCCCGCTGAGCGCCTCGCATTCGTCTACTCGCAGACCGCCAATTCCAAGGCCATGTCCGACGCCATCGGCGCGCGCAACATGACCGAGATGAGCAAGGTTTCCCCGGCGCTGTTCATGGCGCTGGGGGCGCAGCTCTATACCCGGCTGGGCCTCGCCAATCGCGGGGTCGCGCCGCCCTTCACCACGGTGGTGACCAACGTCCCCGGCCCGCCGGTGCCGATCCATTTCGCCGGCGCGCGGCTGGAGAGCATGATGGGGCTGCTGTGCCTGACCGACGGCCTCGGCCTCGGCCACGTGGTGCAATCCTATTGCGACGAGGCCACCATCGCCTTCACTGCCGACCGCGAGCTGCTCCCCGATCCCGATTTCTACGTAAAGTGCATCGAGGATAGTTTCGCCGAGCTGCTCTCTGCTACCAAGGCCGCCGCCGATGCTCCGTCCAAGGCGGAAACCCCCGCCCCCAAGCGCAAGCGCGCGGGTCGCAAAGCCAAAGCGGCATGACCGCCCGCAAGCCCCGAGACACAAAGGATCCCCCGATGGCCACAATGGCAGCCGTAGAGGCCGAGTTCGACAAGGCGGCCCGCCCGCCGCACCGCTTCTGGACGCTGGTCGAAGGGCGCGCGATGTTCGAGCTGGGCGCCTTCTACATGAGCCGCCCGCTCCTCGCGAGCCTGCCCAAGGGCGATGGCCATGCGGTGCAGGTGCTCCCCGGCTTCATGGCCACCAACACCTCGACCGTGCCGCTGCGACGCTTGCTCGGGGAACTGGGCTATGACGCCCACGGCTGGGACAGCGGGCGCAATGTGCGGGTCGACAATGCGCTGATTTCCCGGCTGGAGGCGCAGCTCAAGCGCCTGAACGACAAGACCGGGCGCAAGGTCTCGCTGGTCGGCTGGAGCCTCGGCGGGGTGCTGGCGCGCGAGCTCGCCAAGCTCCATCCGGAGCGGGTGCGGCTGGTGGTCAGCCTCGGCAGCCCGATCTCCGACGACCGCAATCACACCAGCGCCGCGCGCCTGTTCGAACTGCTGAACGGCAAGGAGCCCGAGCCGATGCGCGGCGGGCGTTTCCGCGCGCTGGGCGAGGCACCGCCGGTGCCGACCACCTCGATCTTCACCAAGACCGACGGGATCGTGCACTGGCGCGGATCGGTGCAGAAGCCGGCCGCCACGCGCACCGAGAACATCGAGGTCTATGCCAGCCATTGCGGCCTCGGGGTCAATCCCAGCGTCATGCTCGCGCTGGCCGACCGGCTGGCGCAGCCCGAGGGCAGCTGGGCACCCTTCGAGGCGCCGCTCGCCCTGCGCTGGATGTTCCCGAAGACCGGGCTCGATTGAGCCGCAGGCAGCGCTCGCACGTCAATTGACAGGGTGAGTGCCAAATCCTAGGCTCGCGCGATGGTCGATCCGGACATCACGCGCGATCCTCCCGCCGCGGCCCCCGCCGACGGTCGCCGCGCGCGCAGCCGGTCGAGCCGCGCGAAGATCGTAGCGGCAATGCTCGATCTGGTCGCGCGGGGCGAGGTCGCGCCGAGCGCGGCCGAAGTTGCCGAGGTCGCGGGGGTCGGCCTGCGATCGGTGTTCCGCCACTTCCGCGACATGGACGCGCTCTACCGCGAGATGGCCGAGGCGATCGAGGGCCAGCTCCTGCCGATCCTGATGCGCCCGCCCGAGGGCGCGACGTGGCAGCTGCGCCTGTTCGACATTGCCGCCCGCCGCGCCGTGATCTTCGAGACGATCATGCCCTACCGCATCTCGGCCGACGTCCGGCGCTTCGAGTCCGCCTTCCTGATGGAAGGCTACCGCCGCCAGCTGCGGCTCGAGGCCGAGGCGCTGACGGCGCACCTGCCCGAGGCAGTGCGCGCCGATGCCGAGGGCGCACGGGGGCTCAACGTGATCCTCAGCTTCAATACCTGGCGGCTCCTGCGCCACGACCAGAACCTCGCGCCGCAAGAGGCGGCGGCTGTGGTGCGGCGGATGCTCGCAGATGCGCTGGCGCGCTGGTCGCAGGGGTGATGGTGCGCGGGCTTCTTACCCTTGCGGCAAGTGCCGTGCTGGCGGCCTGCAGCGGAGCCGGACCGCCCGATGTCCCGCAGGCAAGCACCTGCACGGGGCTGGCCGATGACGGCATGGTCTGGATCCCGGGGGGCTCCTTCACCATGGGCGAAGATCCCGCCTATCCCGAAGAGGGCCCGCCGCGCCGGGTGCGCGTCGAGGGCTTCTGGATGGACGCGCACGAGGTCACCAACGCGCAGTTCGCCGCCTTCGTCGCCGCGACCGGCTATGTCACCATGGCCGAGCGCGCCCCCCCCGCGCTCCCCGGTGCGCCGCCCGAAATGCTGCGCCCCGGCTCGGCCGTATTCCGCGTCCCCACGCCCGACGACCGCGCGTGGTGGCGCTGGGCGGTGGGCGCGCAGTGGCGCGATCCGGCGGGCGACCGGGCAGGGATCGCCGGGCAGGAGCGTCACCCCGTGGTGCAGATCGCCTACGCCGATGCGCTCGCCTACGCCGCGTGGGCCGGAAAGGCGCTCCCCGACGAGGCGCAGTGGGAATATGCCGCGCGCGCCGGTGCCCCGGCCTTGCCCGAGCCGCTGGACGGGGCGGGCAAGCCTCGGGCGAATTACTATCAGGGGGTGTTCCCGGCCCGCGATCTCGGCACCGACGGCTTCACCAGCCGCGCGCCGGTCGGCTGCTTTGCCGCCAATCCCTGGGGCCTTCACGACATGATCGGCAACGTCTGGGAATGGACGGCGACCGCGCCAATGCCTGCCGACAACCCGCCCATTACCGGCGTAATAAAGGGCGGCTCCTATCTGTGCGCGGCCAATTACTGCGCCCGCTACCGCCCTGCCGCGCGGCAGTTCCAGGAGCGCGGGCTGGGCACCGACCATATCGGCTTCCGCCTGATCGACCCGCGTCGCCCGCCGCCTTCGTCCGAGGATTGACGCAAGGCCGGACTAATGACATTCAGAATGCCAATTGAAGTGGGAGAGGGAAGAGAGTGAAGGTCCTGCGCACGCCGGAAGAGGCTTTCGCCGCCGTCGACTTCCCCTTCGCGCCGCACTATTTCGACCTGCGCGACGCAGCGGGCGGTACGCTTCTGCGCGTCCATTACATCGACGAAGGCCCGCGCGACGCGCCGATCGTGCTGATGATGCACGGCGAGCCGACGTGGAGCTATCTCTATCGCCACATGATCGGCCCCGTGGTGGAGGCGGGCTACCGCGTGATCGCCCCCGATCTCATCGGCTTCGGCAAGTCCGACAAGCCCGCGGCCAAAACCGACTATTCCTATGCGCGCCATGTCGACTGGATGCGCCAGTGGCTCGAGGGACTGGACCTCACCGACATCACGCTCGCGTGCCAGGACTGGGGCTCGCTGATCGGGCTCCGGCTGGTCGCCGCCTGCCCCGAGCGGTTCCGCGCGGTGGCGCTCTCCAACGGCGGCCTGCCCGAAGGCGGCCCCGCGCCGCGCGCTTTCGCGATCTGGCGGGCGTTCTCGAAGTGGAGCCCGGTGTTTCCCATCGGCAAGATCATCGCCGCGGGCACCAAGCGCCCCCTCTCCCCGGCCGAGATCGCCGCCTATGACGCACCCTTTCCCGACGCGCGCTACAAGGCGGGCGCGCGGATCTTCCCGAGCTTCGTGCCCTTCGAGGGCAATCCCGCCGTGCCCGACCAGAAGGCGGCATGGAAGGTGCTCGAGGCATGGGACAAGCCCTTCCTCTGCGCCTTTTCCGACGGCGATCCGATCACCCGCACCGGCGAGACCCGCTTCATCGGCCGCGTCCCCGGCACCGCGGGCCAGGCGCACCGCACTCTCAAGGGCGGGCATTTCATCCAGGAAGACGACCCCGCAGGTTTCGTCGCCGCCATTCTCGAAGTCGCCGCCAAGGGAGCACCGCAATGATCGTCACCAACAAGCTCCACCCCGCACCCGAACAGGCAATGGCCTTCTTCGGCGCGGATGACGGCCAGCCGATCTGCATGGTCAATCTCCTCAAGTTCAGGGACAAGGCCGCCTATGCCGACGGCTCCGAGCCCGAGCTGTCGGGACGCGAGGCCTATGCCCGCTATGCTGCGGGGGTGCAGGCCTGCCTCGCCGCGGTTGGCGGGAAGGTGCGCTTCGGCGGGACGGTGACCGGGCTCCTGCTGGGCGAGGTCGAGGAGCTGTGGGACATGGTCGCCATCGCCGAATACCCCACGCGAGCGGCGATGCTGGCGATGGTGCAGTCGCCCGAATACCAGGCGATCACCAGGCACCGCGATGCCGGGCTCGCAGGGCAGCTCAACATCTGCACGCGGGCCGGTTCGGACGCGGACGCCGGATGAAGCGCTGGCACAAGGCGGTGCTGGGCACGCTCGCCGGGCTGGCGCTGGCGGCGGGCGGCGCATGGGCCTTGCGCACCGAAATCGCGCTCGCGCTGGTGCGCTGGCGGAGCAGCACCCAGCCGGTCGCGGCGAACCGCCCCGTCCCGTGGCAGCAGGGCCCGGCCGAGGCGGCGCAAAGCCCCGCCGAGCGCCCGCCCAACATCGTCTTCATCCTGTTCGACGATCTCGGGATGAACGACCTCTCGACCTTCGGCGGCGGGGTGGCGGGGGGCCGGATCAAGACCCCCAATATCGACAAGCTCGCCGCCGAGGGCGCGATCTTCACCCAGGCCTATGCGGGCAACGCCACCTGCTCGCCAAGCCGCGCGCAGCTGATGACGGGGCGCTATGCCACGCGCACCGGGTTCGAATTCACGCCGACGCCCGCGGGTTTCCCCCGGATCGTGCCGATGGTCTGGAACCAGATGCACCCCGATCGCCTGCCGGTTCTCACCAACGACGCCGCCGAAGCCTCCGCGCCGCCCTTCGAGGAACAGGGCCTGCCGCCGGAGGAGGTGACCGTCGCCGAGGTGCTGAAGGCGCGCGGTTATCACACGGTCCATATCGGCAAGTGGCACCTCGGCAATGCGCCCAAATTCCTCCCCGGCGCGCAAGGGTTCGACGAGAGCCTCAACATGGAAGGGCTGCTGCACCTGCCCGAGGATCACCCGCAAGCGGTCAGCGCGCGGATCGATTTCGACCCGATCGACCGCTTCCTGTGGGCCTCGGCGCATTACGCCACCAGCTACAATGGCGGCGAGATATTCGCCCCCGGCGGCTATCTCGCAGATTACTGGACCGATGAGAGCCTCAGGGTGATCGAGGCGAACCGCAACCGGCCGTTCTTCCTCTACCTCGCGCATTGGGGGGTGCATTCGCCCTTGCAGGCGACCCGCGCCGATTACGATGCGGTGGGCGATATCGGCCCGCACCGCCTGCGGGTCTATGCGGCGATGATCCGCGCGCTCGATCGCTCTGTCGGGCGGATCATGGCGAAGCTCGAGGAGGAAGGGCTGGCCGGGAACACGCTGGTGGTGATCTCCTCCGACAACGGCGCGCCGGGCTATCTGGGCCTCGGCGGGCTCAATGCGCCGTACCGGGGCGGCAAGGGCACTTTCTTCGAGGGCGGTATCCGCGTGCCGCTGCTGGCGCGCTGGCCGGCGCAGGTGGCGGCGGGATCGCGGATCGCGCTCCCGGTGGGGCAGGTCGACCTGATGCCGACCTTCGCCGCCGTCGCGGGCGCGCCCCTGCCGCAGGGGGTGGCGATCGACGGGCGCAACCTGCTTGCAGCCCTGACCGGCCGGGGCGCCGCGCTTGACCCGCAGACCCCGCTGTTCTGGTCGAGCGGCCATTACCGGGCGGTGCGCGCGGGCGACTGGAAGCTGCAGGTCAACGGCAGGCAGAACAAGGCGTGGCTGTTCAACCTCGCCACCGATCCGACCGAGAAGGTCAATCTCGCCGGGCGCGAGCCTGCGAAGCGCGCGGAGCTCGAGGCCTTGCTGGCTGCGCACGAGCGTGGCCGCAAGCCGCCGCTCTATGCCAGCACGTTCGAGACGCCGGTGTCGATCGACAAGACCCTGGCCGAGCCGTACCGCGCGGGCGACGAATATATCTACTGGCCGAACTAGAGCCTGTCCTGGTTAGGTGGAAACATTCGCATCGCGTCAGGAAGCCCGCTGGACAGGAGTGGCGCGCAGCAGGGGCTGGTAGCCCCTGCAAGGGCCGCGACGTAGCCAGCGGGCTGCCTGACGCGACCCCGAAGGGGCGG
>OFDN01000358.1_pt1 | contig 39080 bp, 42 predicted proteins | sample 1520971 | NCBI WGS metagenome assembly OFDN01 (sample SAMEA94257418, study PRJEB24077) | hot springs metagenome | biome: Aquatic biome; feature: Geographical feature; material: Water | place: India | collected 2012-06-12 | depth 5 m | reverse complement strand
TCCAGTGGCGCATCATGAGCGCCACTGGAGTGGCGCGCTCCAATGAGTTCCTACACTTACCGCCATTATCCCTATCAACGGCCCGCTGAACTCGACGGCGGGGGCGGACTCCGGCCGGTCGTGATCGTCGGCGCCGGCATGGCCGGGCCGACCCTGGCGCTGGCGCTTGCCCAGCGCGGCGTTCCCTCGGTCGTACTGGACGAGGACGACACGGTGAGTCTTGGCAGCCGTTCGATCTGCCAGGCCAAGCACAGTCTGGAGATTTGGGACCGCTTCGGTGTCGCGTCCCGCATGGTCGAGAAGGGGATCACCTGGGAGCAGGGCGAACTTTATCTTCACGACAAACCGGTCTTCCGGTTCAACCTGCAGCCCGAGCCAGGTCACAAGTTTCCGGCCTTCGTGAACCTGCAGCAGTATTACGTGGAGGAATATCTTTACGAGCGTTGCCTCGCCGAGCCTCTGGTCGAGATGCGCTTTCGCAACAAGGTTGTGGCGGTCACGCCGGGCGACGAAGGCGTCACCGTGGAAGTCGAGACGCCGGACGGGCGCTACACGCTCGATGCCGACTGGCTCGTCGCGTGCGACGGGGTGCGCAGCACCGTGCGCCACCTGATGGGTCTGCCTTATCCCGGCGAGGTCTTCCACGACCGGTTCCTGATCGCCGACATCAGGCTGTTGAGCGAGTTGCCAAAGGAGCGGCGCTTCTGGTTCTACCCGCCGTTCCATCCGACCAACTCGGTGCTGCTCCATCGACAGGCCGACAATGTGCTGCGCGTCGACTTCCAGCTCGGTCCGGACGCCGATCCGGAAGAGGAGAAGAAGCCGGAGAACATCGACCGGCGCCTGCGCCAGATGTTCGGCTCCGACGCGCGCTGGGAGCACGAGTGGACCAGCGTCTATACGTTCACCTGCCGCATGATGGAGCGCTTCGTTCAGGGCCGGGTGATCTTCGCTGGCGATGCTGCGCACGTCGTCTCGCCGTTCGGGGCGCGCGGCGGCAATGGCGCCATTGCCGACGTCGACAACCTTGCCTGGAAGCTGGCGATGGTGCTCGGCAAGGCCGCGCCTCAGTCGCTGCTCGACAGCTACTGCAGCGAACGGCGCGCGGCGGCCCGCGAGAACATCCTGAACTCGACCCGCAGCACCGACTTCATCACGCCGAAGCTTCCGGCCTCCCGGGCCTTCCGCGACGCGACCCTTGCGCTCGCCCGCGACTTCCCCTTCGCCCGCGCGCTGATCAACAGCGGCCGACTGTCCGTACCCACGAGCCAGGCCGGGTCGCCGCTGGATACGCTGGATGGCGACACGGACTGGGCGCGGGGTCCCGCGCCGGGACGGGCGATGCTCGATGCACCGGTGGGACGTGACGGTGGCTCCTGGCTGATCGACCGTCTGGGGCGGGATTTCACCGTGCTCGCCTTCGCCGACCAGGACACGCCCCTTGCCAACCTCCCGCCCGCTGCGACCGGCGTCTGCATCGTGGGGGACGGGCTCGCGCGACAGCGCTACGATGCCCGGCCCGGCACGACCTATCTGATCCGGCCCGACCGCTACGTCGCGGCGCGCTGGCGCCGCTTCGACGCGGCCGCCATCGGGGCGGCGATCCGGCGGGCCACCGGCAACGGCTGAGGAGGCGGCGATGGCCGAAACGAAGACCGGCGCGTTGCGCCGTACGCTGAACCTTGCGCGACCCGACGATGCCTACAATGCGATCGTCGAGGCTTATCGGGATCTCGACGATGCCGAGTGCCGTGCGTTCGACGCACGGCTGATCCTTCTGCTGGCGAATCATGTCGGTGACGAAGTGCTGCACGAAGCGCTCGCCGCCGCCCGCGAGACTGTGGAGGACGCATGAAGGACACGCTCACCGGCCGGCTCGCGCTGGTCACCGGGGCGGGCCGAGGCAACGGCGCCGCCATCGCGCGCGGCCTCGCCGCCGCCGGCGCCCGCGTCATCGTCACGGATGTCGATCTCGATGCGGCGCGCACCATTGCCGACAGCATTGTCAGGGAAGGCGGCGATGCGCGCGGCCATGCGCTGGATGTGACGGACGATGACGGCTGCACGAAGCTGGCGCAGGACATTTCCCTGCTGGTCGGTCCGATCAGCATCCTGGTCAACAACGCCGGCATCTTCCTGCGCGGTTGCCTGACCGAGCCGGACGGCCGCGCGCGCTGGGAACGCACGATGGAAGTGAACGTCCAGGGCACGTTCAACGTCACCATGGCCTTCGTCGAGCAGCTCAAGCACACCAGGGGCAGCATCGTGAACATCGCCTCGATCAACTCGTTCGTGGCGCCGGCCGGCAGCGGCGTCTATCCGGTCTCCAAGGGTGCGATCGCCCAGTTCACCCGGGCGCTGGCCAGCGAGCTGGCGCCCGACGGTGTGCGGGTGAACGCGCTGGCGCCCGGCATCATCGCCACGGCGATGACGGAAGTGACGCGCGCCGATCCGAAAAAGCTGGAGGGCTTCCTGGCCCACGTGCCGATGAAGCGGGTCGGTCAGCCCGAGGAGCTGGCCGGGCCCGTGGTGTTCCTGTGTTCGGAGGCGGCGAGTTATATCACCGGCGCCATCCTGCCGGTCGATGGAGGATATCTTGCCGTCTGATGGGACAAGGCTCGTGGTCCGGCCGGCGACGGTCGACGACGTCGACACGCTGCACCGCTTCTCGGTCGATCTCGCGACCTACGAAGACGAGCCCGATGCCGTCGGCTCGACGCCGCAAACGCTCGCGCGTGACGGCTTCGGCGAGAACCCGCAATTCGCGGCGCTGATCGCCGAGCGAGGGACGAAGCCGGTGGGCTTCATCCTCTACACGTTCAACTATTCCGTCTGGACCGCCGCGCGCGGCATCTTCATCGAGGATATCTGGGTGATGCCGGAGGAACGGCGCGGCGGCGTCGCGCGTGCGCTGATGCAGGGCCTTGCCCGCGAATGTACGGACAAGGGCTACAAGCGCATCGACCTCAACGTGCTCGACTGGAACCCGGCGCGTGGCTTTTACGAGCGCCTGGGCTATCGCTGGATCCGCAACTGGCTGCCCTACCGCCTGAGCGGCGAGGCGCTGGCCGCGCTCGCTACCCCTTCTTCGAAAGACTGATGACGCGGCCGGCCTTGGCCGGCTTGGGCAGCACCTTGTGCGTCTCCCAGATCGCGTCGAGGCGCTCGGTCACCGGCACCGGCCAGGGCGCGGAGCGGCGCGTGCCGTAGTCGATGTTCATCACGATCGTCTCGTTCGTCGCGGCCAGGTAGTCCTGTTCGGCATGGTACATCTCGTGAAAGAGGTGAACCTTCTTGGCGTCGCGGCCAATGAGCTGGGTGGTGAAGCGCAGCGGCGCGCCTTCGCGGACCTCGCGGTCATAGGTGACGTGGGTCTCCAGCACGAAGGTCATGCCGAGCTTGCCGTCGACGTAGCGACGGCCCAGCCCCATGTTGCGCATGAACGCGCCGGAAGCCTGGTCGAAGGCTGCGACGTAGAAGGCCACGTTCATGTGGCCGTTCCAGTCGACCCATTCGGGAATCACGGTCGATCGGTGGGTGTCGAGCGGGGCGCGGGTGACGAGTTCGGGAAGTTCGTACGGCAGGGACTGAAGCATGGACGCTGTTACTTCTTCTTGATTCCGATGAGTCGGCCGGCCTGGACGGGCCGGGGGAGGGCGGCGTGGGCCGCGGCGAGCTTCTCGATACGCGCCATGGCGAAGTCCGGCCAGGGGGCGGAACGCCGCGAGGCATAGTCGATGTTCATGAGCATCAGCTCGTTGGTCGCGGCGAGATAGCCTTCCGTCGCATGGTACATCATGTGGATGTAGTGGATGCGCTTGGCGTCATGATCGAGGATCTGCGTCGTGATGCGCAGCGGATCGCCTTCCTTGACCTCGCGATCGTAGGTCACGTGCGCCTCGAGCACGAAGGTCATGCCGATCTTGTCGCGCGTGTACTCGTAGCCGCAGCCGAATTGCTGGCAGAGCGTGTCGGTCGCCTTGTCGAAGGCCACGACGTAGTAACCCACGTTCATATGGCCGTTCCAGTCGATCCAATCCGGCAGCACGGTGGCGGGATGGCGGTCGAGTGGCGCCGCGAGGTCGAGATCGATCATGGGGTACGGAGCTAATTTCATGCGATCGACCGTAGCGAAGGCGCCCGTCGCACCGCAAGTTCTGCGCAACAGAGTTGCGAGGAGCGAACATGGCGAAGAAGACGAAGGCCGTCGTGCTGGGCGTGGGCGCCGAGCGCGGCTTGGGCGCGGCGGCGAGTCGGCGCTTTGCGAAAGAGGGCTATCACGTGCTCGTTGCGGGCCGGACCGGGCCTAAAATCGACAAGGTCGTCCAGGGCATCCGCAACGCCGGTGGGTCGGCAACGCCGATCGTCGTCGACGGCACGAAGGAAGATGAGGTCGTCTCGCTGTTCGACAAGGCGATGGCCGACGATGCCGACGGCGCGCCGGCCGACCTGCTGGTCTTCAACATGGGCAACAACGCCGCCGTCGATTTCCGCGAGATGACGGCGCAGCATTTCGAGGACTCGTGGCGGGTCGGCTGCTTCGCCGGTTTCCTGTTTGGCCGGGAAGCCATGCGCCGTCTGGCGCCGCTGGGCCGCGGCACGGTGATCTTCACCGGCGCCTCGGGCTCGCTGCGCGGCCGTCCCCGCTTCGCCGCCTTCAACGCCACCAAGGGCGGGCTGCGTCTGCTGGTGCAGTCGATGGCGCGCGAGTTCGGGCCGCAGGGCATCCATGTCGCGCATGCCATCATCGACGGCGGTATCGAGGGCGAACGTCTCCTGTCGCGCATGCCGGACCGTGTCGAGAAGGCGGGGCCGGACGGGCTGCTGAACATCGACGCCATCGCCGACAGTTACTGGCACCTGCACCGCCAGCACCGCAGCGCCTGGACCCACGAGATCGACCTGCGGCCCTACAAGGAGCCGTTCTAGCGACCACCGTCGTCCCGAGCGGAGCAAAGCGCAGTCGAGGGACCTCTTTTCGCCTCGACCCATCGTGCGCCGTAAAAGAGGTCCCCCGACTGCGCCGCCCCATGGGCGGCTTGGCTCGGGACGACGGGGTGAGCTATTCGCGCGGAATATCCAGCAGCTCCGCTGTCACGAGATCGGGCGCGGAGATGATGCAGTTGTGGCCGGCCTCGATCGAGCGGTAGCGGACGTGCGGCATGGCCTGCACCTTCTCGTGCATGCCGGCCGACACCGGATAGCGTGGCTTGGTGCAGGCGATGTAGGTCATCGGGCGGCCGTTGCCGGCCGGATTGTGCAGCTTGATCGGCTTCGTGTAGCAGGCGACCGGATGCGGCGTGAGGTGCCGGTGCGTCCAGGCGGCCAGGACCGGGTCGTCGATGATCAGGCTGCCGACGGGTGCGAAGGGCAACACCTCCGTGTCGTTCACGACTTTCATCAGCTTCTTTCGCTTGGCCACGATCTCCGGCGGGATGCGGCCGAAGATCGACTGGCCGTCGGTCGCGATGCCGCCGTCGATGATGACGAGATGGCCAATCCGCTCGGGGATGCGGTCGGTGACGAGCGTGGCGATCAGGCTGCCGAAGCTGTGGCCGACCAGCACGATGTCGCGCAGGTCTTCCTTCTCCAGGGTGGCGATGGTCTCGGCCAGGAAGACGTCGTTGTCGAGCTCTGGCGAGAGTTCCGCCGCGCGCTCGCCGACGCCTCGAAAGGGCAGGGCGCGGGCGTCATGACCCGCGGCGCGCAGCCTTTCGACGACGAACTGAAACGACCACGCGCCCATCCAGGCGCCGGGAAGACAGACATAGGTACGGGACTTGGTCATTCAGCGCGCGCCGGCGGCCTCCAGGATCGAGGCGATCTCGCGCTGGCCGCGCTGGCGCGCGTGACCGAGCGGCGTGACGCCCTGGTTGTCGGGGAGATTTACGTCGGCGCCGCGTGCGAGGAGCAGGCGCGTGATCTCGACATAGGGCGCGCTGCCGTCGCCCAGGATCACGACCTCGAGCAGGGCGGTCCAGCCGAGCCGGTTCACGTGATTGACGTCGATCGTGGTCTTCAGCAACTCGCGTACCGTCTCGACGTGACCGTGATGGCAGGCCGGGATCAGCGCCGTGCCGCCATAGCGATTGGTGCTCTTGAGGTCGGCGCCGGCCTGCAGAGTGAGCTTCAGGATCTCCAGGCGTCCCCGGGCGCCGGCCAGCAGGAAGGCGCTGTCGCGCTGCTCGTCCTGGGCATTGACGTTGGTGCCGGCGGCGATCAGGCGTCGCGCGGTTTCGACGTCGTTGCGCTGCGTGGCCTCGATCAGGGCGCGCTCGTCGGCGGTGAGGGTCTGGGCTGTCACGGCGCCGCTCCATAGCAGAGCGAGCAGGGTGAGGGCGAGGCGCAGCGTTTCTCGGGTTTTCATCGCCGTGCTAGCGTGCCGCAAACAAACGGAGGATGCCATGGCCACCAATCGTCGCGTGCTGCTGAAGTCGCGCCCGCAGGGCGAACCGACCCTCGCCAATTTCGACATCGTCGACCAGCCGATCCCCGAACCCAAGGACGGCGAATATCTCTCGCGCACGATCTGGATGTCGCTTGATCCCTACATGCGGGGCCGCATGGCCGAGGCCAAGGGCTACGCCTCCAACGTCAATCTCGGCGATGCGATGGTGGGCGGCACGGTCGGTCAGGTCGTGAAGTCGAAGAACCCGCGCTTCAAGGAAGGCGACTATGTCGTCGAGTATGCCGGCTGGCAGAGCTACGCCGTCTCGACCGGCGACATGTCGATGAAGCTGGATCCCGATGCGGCGCCGCTCTCGACGGCGCTTTCGGTGCTGGGCATGCCCGGCATGACGGCCTGGTGGGGCCTGATGGAGATCGGCAAGCCCAAGGCTGGCGAGACGGTCGTCGTGTCGGCGGCCTCGGGCGCGGTCGGATCGGTGGTCGGCCAGCTCGCCAAGCTCAAGGGGTGCCGGGCGGTCGGCATCGCCGGCGGCAAGGACAAGTGCGACTACGTCGTGAACGAGCTGGGCTTCGACGCCTGCGTCGACTATCGAGCGGCCGGCGGCAACCTGTTCAAGGAACTGCGCGCGGCAGCGCCCAAGGGCATCGACGTCTATTTCGAGAATGTCGGCGGCGCGGTGCAGGCCGCCGTCGTGCCCCAGCTCAACGACTTCGCGCGAGTGCCGCTGTGCGGGCTGATCTCGCAGTACAACGAGATGCAGATGAGCCCCGGTCCCGACTGGCGCCTGCTGCTGATCAAGCGCGCCACCGTGACGGGCTTCATCGTGTCGGATCACTTTGGCCAGATGGCCGACTTCTGGAAGGAAGTGCCGGCCGCGGTGAAGGCCGGCAAGATCAAGTACCGCGAGGATATCGTGAAGGGCATCGAGAACGCGCCCGAGGCCTTCATCGGCCTGCTGAAGGGCCGGAACTTCGGCAAGCTGCTGGTGCAGGTCGCCGACGATCCGACCCGGAAGTAGCGGCTGGGTATCCCGTCGTCTCTACACTCCGCCTCGCTTCGCGAGGCTCCGGTCTAGACGGACCTAAGCGGTGGGCCGGTTCTTCAGCGCGAGGCCCATCGTCACCCAGCCCGACCCGATGAAGATCAGGTCGATGCCGAGGAAGATGCCCAGCACGAAGAAGCTGGAGGCCGGCCACTGGGCGATGATCATCGCGCCCAGCAGCAGGGTGACGAGGCCGGAGACGACGACCCAACCCCACGGCTTGCCGGCCGACTTCATGCTGAAGGCGAGGAAGATGCGCAGTACGCCACCGGCCACAAGCGCCGCGCCAAGCATCAGCGTGAGGATGGTGGCGGCGGCGAAGGGATTCATGATGGCGATGAAGCCAGCGCCGACATAGAGCAGGCCGAGCAGCATCCAGACGGCGAACTTGCCCCAACCCTTGACGCTGAAGGCCGCCACGATCTCGGCGACGCCACCCATGATCATCATGATGCCGATGATCATCACGGCCGATGCCGTGGCCGCGACCGCGCTGCCTACCGCGATAAACCCGGCGATGAGGAACACCACCCCCAAGGCGACAATCCAGCCCCACTTGGCGCGCAGGACCTTGAGGCCTTCGGCCAGGTTCGGGGGGAGGGCTGTGTTGGCCGGCATTGTCATGGCTTGCTCCTTCAGAGCGGAATGGACGCTGTCAGGATACACCCGCCCATTGGCACTGTCGCCGCTTGTATGGGACACTTCACCGTCACACGAATGCAGGAAGACATGAACGAACCGAAGAAAGAGGCGTCGCCGCCGCGTCCCGCCACTACAGTGCTACTGCTGCGGCCGTCCCAGCCGGGCGATGCGGGCTCGCCGCTCGAAGTGTTCATGGTCGTGCGCCATCACCAGATCGACTCTTTCTCCGGCGCGCTGGTCTTCCCGGGCGGCAAGCTCGAGGATGCCGACGGGGCTGCGTCGCTGCGCGCCCGCTGCGGCGGCGCCGACGCGATCGACGATGCGGAACTCAAGTTCCGCGTGGCCGGCGTGCGAGAGGCGTTCGAGGAATGCGGAGTCCTGCTGGCGCGCAAGCGCGGCCAGCGCGCCCTGATCGGCGCAGCCGACCTCAAGGGGATCGAGGAGCGCTGGCGCGCCAAGCTCGCCAAGGACGAGGCGAGCATCGTCGATCTGGTCGAGGCCGAGGATCTCGAGATCGCGACCGATCTGATGACGCCCTACGCCCACTGGATCACGCCGACCTTCGTGCCGAAGCGGTTCGACACATGGTTCTTCCTGGCGGAGGCGCCGGAGGACCAGGTCGCGCTGCATGACGGCTCGGAATCCACCGACTCGGTCTGGATCGGTCCGCAGGAAGCGATCGACGAGGCGGTGGCGGGCAAGCGCACGCTGGTCCACGCGACCACCAAGAATCTCGAGTTGCTGGCTGAGGGCAAGACGGTCGCCGGGGCGATCGCCGCGGCCAAGGCCCGGAAGATCGTTACGGTGCTGCCCTGGGTCGAGGCGCGGGACGGCAAGAAGTTCCTGCACATCCCCGAGGGCGCCGGTTACCGGAACCTCGTGCGCGAGATGCCGCCGGCCGGCGGTGTTCCGCAGACTGGAAGATAATTCCGCAGGTTCGGCGGTCTGGATCAAAAGCGGCTCGCCCGGAACGGGCAGCCGCGCTAAGAGCGAAGCCATAAACGCTCGTTCATGAACCGACTGCGGTCGGACCAGGTGGAGGAAGAGAAGCGATGGTCGGAATCGTGGCCTATGGCGCCTATGTGCCGCGCCTTCGTCTCAACCGTCAGGCCGTCTATGACGCGAACAAGTGGTTCGCGCCGGGACTGCGCGGCCTCGCCAAGGGCGAGCGCTCCATGGCCAACTGGGACGAGGACTCGATCACCATGGCGGTCGAGGCGTCGCGCGACTGCCTGACCAGCCACAAGGCCGAGGACGTCCGCAACCTCTACTTCGCCTCCACCACGCACCCCTTCAAGGATCGCCAAAACGCAGGCGTGATCGGCACGGCGCTCAACATCGAGCAGAACCTGCTGGCCTCCGACGTCGGCGGTTCGCAGAAGGCCGGCACCTCGGCGCTGATCGCAGCCCTGAACGCCTCCAAGGGTGGCGAGCCCGCCCTGGTCGCCGCGGCCGACAAGCGCCTGACGCGCGTCGCGTCCAACACCGAGCTGAACTACGGCGACGGTGCCGCCGCGCTCCTGTGCGGCACCGAGAACGTGATCGCCAGGCTGATCGGCCATCACTCGGTCTCCATGGACTTCGTCGATCACTTCCGCGGCGAGGACGCCGAGTTCGACTACGGCTGGGAGGAGCGCTGGATCCGCGACGAGGGCTACTCGAAGATCGTCCCGCCGGCGGTCAAGGCGGCGCTCGCGGCCTGCAAGCTCAAGGGCTCCGACATCACGCATTTCATCATGCCGAGCCTGATGCCGGCCGTCCCGAAGCAGATGGCGAAGATCTGCGGCGTGGGCGAGGGCGCGGTGCGCGACCTGCTGGGCGCCAACCTCGGCGACACCGGCTGCGCCCACTCGCTGGTCATGCTGGTCGACGCGCTCGAGACGGCAAAGGCCGGCGACAGGATCATGATCGTGGCCTTCGGCCAGGGCGTCGACGTGCTGGTGTTCGAGGTCACGCCCGAGAACGCCAAGCTGCCGAAGCGCAAGGGCCTGTCGGGGTGGATGGCGCGCCGCAAGGAAGAGAAGAACTACATGAAGTTCCTCGCCTTCAACGACATGCTGCCGATCGACAAGGGCATGCGCGCCGAGTTCGACAAGAAGACCGCGCTGTCGATCCTGTGGCGCAAGCGCGACATGATCTATGCGCTGGTGGGCGGCAAGTGCAAAGTCTGCGGCACGGTCCAGTTCCCGCGCACGCCGGTCTGCGTCAATCCGAACTGCCATGCGATGGACAGCCAGGAGCCGTACAACATGGCGGGCCTCGAAGCGTCGGTGATGTCGTTCACCGCCGACTCGCTCACCTTCTCGCCCGATCCGCCGGCCTACTACGGCATGATCACTTTCCCGGAGGGCGGCCGCTTCATGGCCGACTTCACGGACAGCGACAAGGAACAGGTGAAGGTCGGCGCCAAGATGCGCATGACCTTCCGCATCCGCGACAACGACCAGATGCGCGGCGGCTTCAAGCGTTACTTCTGGAAGGCGGCCCCGGTTTGAGCCTGTCGGCCCGGATCGCCTTCCCGGTCTAAGAGTTCCGTTAGTTTCAAGAGTTCAACCTCACCACCAAGGAGACCTGCAATGGCTCGTGGTATCAAGGACAAGGTCGCAATCCTCGGAATGGGCTGCTCGAAGTTCGGCGAACGCTGGGAGAGCGGCGCCGAGGAGCTGATGCTCGAGGCCTACAAGGAAGCCATCGCCGACGCCGGCATCGACCCCAAGCAGCTCAATGCCGCCTGGTTCTCGACCGCGATCGACGAGGTGCATGTCGGCAAGTCGGGCATCCCGATGTCGACCACGCTGCGCCTGCCGAACATCCCGGTGACGCATGTCGAGAACATGTGCGCGTCGGGCACGGAAGCCTTCCGCGGCGCCTGCTATGCCGTCGCTTCGGGCGCGGCCGACATCGCGATTGCGCTGGGTGTCGAGAAGCTCAAGGACACGGGCTACGGCGGCCTGCCGGGCGGCCGCGGTGCGCCGCTGCAGCAGCTGTGGAACGCCAACGGCACCGCGCCGGGCAACTTCGCCCAGCTCGCCACCGCCTACATGACCGCGCACGGCGTCTCGGGCGAGGACCTCAAGAAGGCGATCGCCCACGTTTCCTGGAAGAGCCACCAGAACGGCGCTAAGAACCCGAAGGCCCATCTCCAGAAGGCCGTCGAGATGGACACCATCCTCAACGCGCCGATGATCGCCTCGCCGCTCGGCCTGTTCGACTGCTGCGGCGTGTCGGACGGCGCGGCCGCGGCCATCGTGACCACGCCCGAAATCGCCAAGGCGATGGGCAAGGAGAACATCGTCTCGGTGAAGGCGCTGCAGCTCTCGGTCTCCAACGGCTCGGAGTCGGGCCACAATTCGTGGGACGGCAGCTACTTCCACACCACGCGCATCGCCTCGAAGAAGGCTTACGAAGAAGCCGGCATCAAGGACCCGCGCAAGGAAGTCTCGATGTTCGAGGTGCACGACTGCTTCTCGGTGACCGAGCTCGTCACCATGGAAGATCTGCACATCTCCAAGCCGGGCGAGGGCTGGAAGGACGTGCTCAACGGCTTCTACGACGCCGACGGCACCATCCCCTGCCAGATCGACGGCGGCCTGAAGTGCTTCGGCCATCCGATCGGCGCCTCGGGGCTGCGCATGCTGTACGAGATGTACCTGCAGTTCCAGGGCCGCGCCGGCGCCCGTCAGCTGAAGGACCCGCGCATCGGCATGACGCACAATCTCGGCGGCGCGCCGCGCGAGAACGTCTCGAGCGTCGCGATCGTCGGCCGCTACGAGTAGTCACGAAACGCAAAGCCCTCTCTCTGGCTCGAGGCAGTCGGGGAGAGGGCTTTTCTTTGCACACGTTCCGGAGGGAGACATCCATGGAGCTCGACAAGAAGCTCATCGGCCACGAGTTCAAGCCGTTCACCGCGACGGTCGAGGCCGGCAAGATCAAGCTGTTCTGCAAGGCCATCGGTGAGGAAGACCCGATCTATTCCGACGAGGTGGCTGCCAAGGCGGCGGGCTATCGCGGCATCACCGCGCCGCTCACCTTCCTGCGCGCCCTGCAGGCCGACGATCCCAACAAGGGCGGCCTGCTGCGCCTGCTCAACGTCGACATCGGCCTGATCCTGCACGGCGAGCAGCACTTCGAGTATTTCGCGCCGGTCGTGGTCGGCGACGTCGTCACCTGCCAGGAGAAGGTCGTCGACATCTACGACAAGAAGGGCGGCGCGCTCTGGTTCGTCGTCCAGGAGATGGAGATGAAGGACCAGGCGGGCAAGCTGCTGGCCAAGGGCCGCGGCGTCACCGTCGTGCGCAACCCAGACGCCGGCAAGAAGTGAGGGAGGCAATCATGGCAACCGCAACCGCTCCGAAATTCGCCGACGTGAAGGTCGGTGACGAACTGAAGCCGCTGGTGCTGCCGCCGATCAGCCGCCACCAGCTCGCCCTCTACTGCGGCGGCTCGGGCGACCACAACCCGATCCATGTCGACATCGACTTCGCCAAGAAGTTCGGTTTCAAGGACGTGTTCGCCCACGGCATGCTGTCGATGGCTTTCCTGGGCCGTCTCGTGACGACGTGGGTCCCACAGAAGCAGGTTCGCAGCCTCGGCACGCGCTTCACCTCGATCACCTGGGTCGGCGACGTCATCACCGTCAGCGGCAAGGTCACGGGCAAGCGCGAGAAGGACGGCGAGACGCTGGTCGATCTCGAGGTCAAGTGCACCAACCAAAACGGCCAGGACACGCTCCAGGGCACCGCCACGGTCGCGCTTCATTAAGTCAGGCTTGAAGGAGAACGACATGGGTCAGATGGATGGCAAGGTGGCGATCGTCACCGGTTCGGGACGCGGCATCGGCAAGGAGATCGCGTTGCGTCTGGTGCGCGACGGCGCCAGCGTCGTGATCAACGACATCGACGATGCGCCGGCGCAGGAGACCGTCGCCGAGATCATCAAGATGGGCGGCAAGGCGGTGGCCTGCAACGGCGACGTCGCCAAGCCCGACTTCGGCGATCGCATCGTCAAGACCGCGGTCGACGCGTTCGGCGACTGCCATGTCGTGGTGAACAATGCCGGCTACACCTGGGACTCGGTCATCCAGAGGATGAGCGACGAGCAGTGGTACGCCATCCTCGACGTCCACCTCACGGCGCCGTTCCGGATCCTCCGGGCCTTCCAGCAGCACTTCCGCACCGCCGTCGAGAAGGAGCGGGCCGAAGGCAAGCGGGTCGTGCGCAAGGTCGTGAACATCTCCTCGACCTCGGGCGTCAATGGCAATGCCGGCCAGTCGAACTACGCGGCGGGCAAGGCGGGCATCATCGGCCTGACAAAGACGCTGGCCAAGGAGTTCGGCCGCTACGACGTCACTGTCAACGCCGTGGCCTTCGGCTACATCCAGACGCGCCTCACCAAGCCGCTTGCCCAGGGCGAGGCCGGCGAAATCGAGGTCCAGGGCCGCACGGTGAAGATCGGCGTCCAGGGCGGCCGTATCGCCGCCATGAACCAGATGATCCCGCTTGGCCGCGGCGGCCTGCCCGAGGAAGCGGCGGGCTCGGTCTATCTCTTCTGCAGCCCCGACAGCGACTATGTCAGCGGCCAGTGCCTGGTCGTGAACGGCGGTCTCTGACCGCCGTCTTGCGGCACGAAAGATCGAAGGGTGGCCCGCGGGCCACCCTTTTTCGTTGGACCGGTTTCCCGGCTAGGATGATCGCATGGCGTTGAGGTCTCTGGAGGTCGGTATCGTGGGTTGCGGCGTCGCCGGTCAGGCGACCGCGAGCTTTCTGGCCGATGCGGGGCACCGCGTCACCGTGCTGGAGCGCTTCCAGGATCCGCGACCGGTGGGCGCCGGATTGCTGCTGCAGCCTACCGGCCTCGCCGTGCTGCGCGCCCTCGGGCTGGAGCCGGCCGCCCTGACGGCGGGTGCGCGCATCGACGGTCTGTTCGGCGAGAACCATAAGGGACGCCCCGTTCTCGACCTCGCCTATGGCGATCTGCACCCTGCGGCGTTCGGGCTGGGCATCCGCCGGTCGGTCCTGTTCGACCTTCTCCACCATCGTCTGCTGGCGTCGGGTGCCCGCCTGGTCACCGACACCGAGATCGTCGACGTCGTTCACGACGGTGCGCGGGCGGTCGCCGCCGATACGAAGGGAGGACGCCATGGCCCGTTCGACCTGCTGATCGTTGCCGATGGGGCGCACTCGCTCCTGCGCGAACGCGTGATGCCGGGGGCGCGCGCACCACTCTACCCTTGGGGCTGCATCTGGACGACGGTCCAGGACAGCCAGGCGTTCGGTGCGCCCGGGCTCCTGCGCCAGCGGGTTGCCGGCTCGACGATCATGATGGGTCTTCTGCCGGTGGCGCCGGATAAGCTCACGATGTTCTGGAGCCTGCCGGTCGCCGGTCTCGCCGCCCATCTTCCCCTCGATCTCGAAGTCGTGCGGGAAGAGGCGCTGTGGTTGTGGCCGGAAGCCGGGCCGACGATCGAGTACGCGGTCGCGGCCGCCCGTTTTTCCCGCGCGACATACCGGCACGTCGCCCTGCCGCGCTGGAACGAGGGCCCGGTCCTGTTCATGGGTGACGCCGCGCACGGCACCAGTCCGCAGCTCGGGCAGGGCGCCAATCTCGGCCTGCTCGATGCCCATGCGCTCGGATGCAGCCTCGCCGAAGCGGGCGACCTCGCGGAGGCGATCAACCTCTTTGCCCGGCGGCGAGGGCCGCCCAGCCGTTTCTATCGGCGCGCCAGCCATCTCGTGACGCCGCTGTTCCAGTCCGAAGGGCGGGTGCTCGGCGGGCTCCGCGATCTCACGATGCGCCACGCCTGTCAGGCGCCGGTCCTGCGGCCGATGATGACGAGCATTCTGGCGGGCCTGCGGCGCGGCTGGCTGTCGAGCGAGTCGCTCGACGCCGACGGCCGGTATCGACTTTAGGTTCGTCGCGACAGGTTCGCCCAGCGGCCGGGAGTCACGCCGAAGCGCGCGGAGAAATGCCGCGTGAGATGGCTCTGGTCGGCAAAGCCCGCCGCGGCGGCGGCTTCCGAGAGGGCAATGCCCTCCGCGATCATCGCCTGCACGTGCATCAGGCGCTGCCCTACCTGGAAGCGATGCGGCGAGGTGCCGAAGGCCGCGCGGAAATGGCGTGCCAGGCTGAAGCGGTCGAGCCCGCTCACGCGCTCGAGTTCGTCCGAGCCCACGACGCGGTGAGCTTCCGCCACCAGAAAGTCGCGCGCCCGGTTCGCCGCTCGCACCGCCACACTGCCCCGGCGCCTGCGCGGTGGGCCGTCGCTTCGCCGCGCCAGCAGGTCGGAGAAGCGGCCGACCAGTGCGTCGACGGCCAGCGGTTCGAGAGCCTGCGGGAAATCGACGAAAGCCTCGCCGACGGCGCGGGCCGTGGCTTCGTCGCGGGCGACGGCGTCGGCGACATAGGGCGGGCTGGCGCCGTCGAGCGCTTCCGAGACGGCTGCCGGGTCGAGATAGAGCATACGGTAGGCGAAGGCGCCGCCCTCTCCGGCATGGCCGTCATGCGGTTCGTCCGGATGCAGCACCAGCACCTGCCCGCCGCGGCTGGCCCGCAGGCTGCCCCGATAGTGGAACTGCTGTACGCCGTAGAGGGTGAGACCGATTCCGTAGGTCTCATGACGATGCAGATCGTAGGCATGCCCGCCGAAGCGCGCCGCCAGGCGCTGAAGGCCGGCGGTCGGTCGGTCGAGGCGGATCTGGTCGGCGTTCATTGCACGAATGTTCAAGACGGCAGCTCGCAGCATGCCCCATATGGGCGTCATGATCTACGAAACCAAGACAGCGCTCGTGCTTCGCAAGGACCTGGCCGCCTGGCAGATGGCCAACGTCTCCGCTTTTCTGGCCGGTGGCCTCGCCGGCACCCACGCACACCTGATGGGCGAACCCTATCGCGATGCCGGCGGGCGGGCCTACACGGCGCTGATCCGCGAGCCGATGTTCATCTACGGCGCGACCCTGGAAGAGTTGCAGCGCACCCACCAGCGCGCTCTGTCACGCGAGCTGGTGCCTGCGATCTACATCGAGCCGATGTTCACCACGACCAACGATGCCGACAACCGCGCCGCCGTGGCCGCGGCGCCGGCCGATGCGATGAACTTCGTCGGCATCGGCGTGCACGGCCCGCGCAAGGCCGTCGACAAGGTCGTGAACGGCTTGAAGTTCCTGTCCTAAACCGGCCGGCGCGGTCGCATCAGGATCAGCACGGCCGCGGCGATGTTGAGCCCCATGCAGACGAAGAGCGGGAGTCCGTAGCCGCCCGATATGTCGCGCAGGATGCCCAGCAGGCCCGGCCCGAAGGCGTAGAGGGTCTGCACGACTGCCGTCGAGAGCGCGACGATCGCCGGGAACTGGTCGAGCGTGTATTCGCGCTGCACGATCATCGGCGACAGGGTGATGTTGTTGCCGATCGAAAGCCCGTAGACCGCGCAGGCGGCATAGACCACGAGCGGGACCTGCGCGTAGGCGAGCACCGCGATGGCGCCGACCTGGACCAGGAAGCAGATCGCCGACGCCCGCCGCGGGTCGAGCCGGTCGATCACCAGCCCCAGCACGACCCGGCCGACCAGCGCCATGGCGGCATTGATGCCGACGGCAAGGGCGGGATCGAACGCCGGGCCGCCACCCGCCGAACGGGCGGTGATCAGCGGCACGAGATGGGTGAGGAAGCCCACCTGCGAGAGCAGCACGAAGGCGAAGGGCGCCGAGATGCTCCAGAAGTGCCACTGGCGCAGCGGCGCCAGCCGGTTCACCCGCACGGTGGTCGGCCTGGGCGAGAGCGGCCCCTTGCGGACGAACAGGGCAACGGTGCCGGCGGCCAGGACGATGCCGATCAGGACCAGCAGCCGCTCGGCGTCCGCGAAGCCGAAGCGTGGGATGGCCGCCAGCAGGACCGGCGTGACGGCGAGGCCGGCAACCGTCGCACCGCTCAGCGCGAGATTGAGGGCGAGACCGCGCTTGCGATCGAACCATTGGCCGACCGTGGCCGCGATGGGCGCCACGCTGGTTGCGTTCCACCCCGGCGCCATGACGATGTAGAGCACGACGAGCTGCCACGGTTCCGTGACCGACGGCAGCAGCAACAGCGCCACGGTCGTTATCGAAAGACCGGCCAGGAACACGTTGCGCGGGCCGAAGCGGCCGATCGCCTCGGCGATGCGCGGCAACAGGAAGGCGCCCAGTACATAGTGCGCGGTGACGACCGATGAGATGAAGCCGGTCGACCAGCCATGGGCCCGCTGCAGTTCCACGAGATAGATGCCGTGCGCATAGAAGCCGAAGCCCCAGGCGAACACGGCGGAGACGAAGCAGGCGAAGACGACGCGCCACGCGGCCGGCGAGGTATCGGCGGCCGGGGTCACGGACATGCGGGGCGCGCGATCAGGAGCGGCTGACGTGGGCGGATACGCAACGCCAGCCCTCCGGCGTCAGGTGCCAGTCGTCCGTGTACCAGCCCCGGCCCGGGCTGCCGTCCGCCCTGGTGTAGCTGGTTTGGGCATGGATGATCGCGAAGTCGCCCAGTAGGCGGATCTTGACGCTGTGCTCGTGCAGCCCCGTGACCGGTGAGCCCCGGCCAATCTGCGCCAGGAACGCCGCGCGGTCGATCAGTGTGCCATCGGGGTTGGTGTTGTGAAAGTCCTGCGACAGGTGCCGGTCGAACCATTGGACGTCGGCCTCGGCGACGGACCGAACGAAATGATGGTTGAGATCATGCAGTATGGCGAGATGCCGGGCGGATGTGTCGTCGGTCACGATCGTTCCTCCGTCGTCCCGTCTCGAAGATGGGGGACGTAATGCGTGAGTTTCTCCAGCGACTGGCTCCAGCCTTCCTCGTGCGACCGGCAGAAGTCCGGAGAATGGAAATCGGACTGGGTAAAGGCGACCTCGGTCATGCCGTCATGCTCGGCGAACGTCACGATGACGAGGGTGGCCGGCGTCAGAGTCCCGTTGGTGCGCACCCACGCGTGGGTGAAGGCCAGGCGCTCCGGCGACCGGATCTCGCGGTAGGTGCCGACCTCTGTCTGGATCGCCCCGGTCTCGTCGGACCGGATGCGGATGCGCCACGCGCCGCCCTCGCGCAGGTCGAGGGCGCAGGACAGGACGTGGAAGCCGCGGGGCGCCCACCATTGCTTCATGCGCTCCGGTTCGACGAACGCGCGGAAAACCATCGGGCGCGACGCCGGCAGCAGGCGGTTCAGGGTGAATTCGCGGCGCGCCGGGAGGCGCGAGTCACCGACGCTTGCGGGCATCGGTCCTTTTCCTTTGCCGGGGCGACGGCGGTGCGGCGGATTGCGCTTCCTGCAGATAGGCTTCCAGCCGGTCGAGCCGCTGTTCCCAGAAGCGGCGGTAGGTCGAGACCCAGTCGGAGACCTCCTGCAACGGTTCGGCGGCGAGGCGGCAGGGGCGGCGCTGGGCGTCGCGGCCGCGGGCGATCAGGCCGGCGCGCTCCAGAACCTTGAGATGCTTGGAGATCGCCGGCAACGACATGTCGAACGGCTCGGCCAGTTCCCCGACCGAGGTTTCACCCAGCGCGAGCCGCGCCAGGATCGCCCGACGGGTCGGATCGGCGAGAGCCGAGAAGGTCGCATCGAGCCGGTCGCTTGCCTGGGTCATCGGCGCTCTGTCTTGTTAACCATGGGGTAAAATAGAAAAGGCCGCCAGCGCGCTGTCAAGCGATGCCGCTCTACGACAGGAACAGCCGTGCGCCCACCGGCAGGGTGCGGGCTTTCTCCAGGCCTTCCATGGTCGTCCGGTAGCCGAGCTCGATCGCCGCGTCGAAGCTCGTCCAGTCGAGCAGGTCGATATGGGTCATCGGCGGCACGATCAGCAGTTCGGCGGCGGCCCGGTCCTCGGCCGCGCGCGAGGTGCTGGCAACCAGTGCCGAGCGCAGCAGGATGCGCACGATCGAGGGAATGGGCAGCATCTCGTTGCGCTTCCACAGGAGGCGGCGGAAGAACTGCCCGGCCGACCACGGTTCCATCACGCCCTCGCCCGCGGCCAGTGCGCCGCCGGTGTCGATATCGACGCCGACGGTGACGCCGCGGCCGAGGCGCTGCATGGCGCGCACCGGGAAATTGTCGATCACGCCGCCGTCGACATGCACTTCGCCCGCCTCGTTGAAGGGTGGCATCACGCCGGGGATGGAGACGGACGCCCGCAGCCACCGCCACAGCCGCCCAACGGTATGGATGTCGGCCTTGGACGTGGTGAGGTTGGCGGTCACGCAAAAGTAGGGGAGGATCAGGTCCTCGATGTCGTTCTCGCCGAACGCCATGCGCAGGAGGCGCGTGACGCGCCGGCCGGCGAACAGCGAGACCAGCGGGACCGTGTAGTCGCTGAGCGGATTGTTGTCGACGAAGGCCCGGCGGAACCGCGCATCGAGCTCCTCGTCGTTCCAGCGCGAGGCCACGCCGGCCGCGACGATGGCGCCCATGCTGGTTCCGCCCACGAGGTCGATCGGCACGCCACACTGGCGCAGCGCCTTGACCACGCCGATATGCGTGAAGGCGCGCGCCCCGCCACCGGCCATGACCACACCCACCGCATGACCGGTCAGCAGCCGTGCCAGCCGGTCGATGTCGGCATGGATGTCGAGCCGGACATGATGGTGATTGCCGTAGAGGCCGCCCGCCAGCAGGGGAGCGGTCGAGCCGGCACGGGGATCCTGGCCTTCGTGCAGCAGCACCAGTTCACGCCGCCGGTGGAACACCGCACCGCTCTGTGCCGTCTCGATCTCGAACGGAACCCTGGTCGGATGGTCGTTGTCGGCGTTGCGGATCACGACGAGGCAATCGGCCTGGCGAAGGCACAGTTCGGTCCAGGGCGTCAGCGTCGGATCGGCCCGATACAGAACGAACGAGGATTCCATCTCGCAGCGCGCGAACCATTCCGGCTCCTGGTCGAGGGACTCCGATCCCAGCATCTGCACCTGGGTGCCGATGCGGCCCAGCGCATTGGCCAGCAGCACCGCGAAGCGGGCCGCCGGGATCTCGGGTCCGCTCGGCAGGATCGCGAAGGTACGCGGCTGGCGGCGGCGCTTGCCGGTGTCGACCGCGTTGCGGGAGACCACGCTGCGCATCAGCGCCGGCAGCACTTCGGGGTGACGCGAGGTGAGGGCGTTGAAGCTGGTCTGGGGCAGGCGCCAGACTTCGCTGTCGCGCAGCGCCGCCACGCTGCGCGTGCGCTTTCCCTGCGACAGGAGCGACATCTCGCCGACCAGGTTGCCCGGAGGGACTTCGGCGATCAGGACCGGCTCTCGGGCCTCGCTTTCCTCCTCGTGGCGGAAGACGCCGAGGCAGCCGCTGGTCACGACGTAGACGGCATCGGCGGGTTCGCCCGCGCGGAACAGCGATGCGCCGCCCGGAAGCACCAGCAGCGTCAGCTCGTGCTCGACGCGTTTCAGGGCTTCGGCATCGAGGTCGGCGAACAGCGGCGTCTGATGCAGGACCTTCTGCAGTCGCAGCCTCGCCGTGTCCTCGCTCGGCTCGGCGAGGCTCATCCCCCGGCCATCCCCTTCAGCGCCCAGCCGATCGTCTGCTCGGCCCGCGTCCACACCATCTCGCGCCACTTGTCGCCGGCGGGAAAGAAGCGCTCCTTCATGTCGGCCTTGAGCGCACGGCCCTGCTCCGAGGCGAGATCGCCGCGATGATGCACCCAGTTGTCGCCCCGCACGGCGGTCAACACCTCGGGCACCGTGTAGGTGCCGTATTCCAGAGCGACGGGCGTGACCTCGGCATCGGGGAGTTCCTGCGGGAAGGCATCGGTCATGACCCCGACCACGACCGCCGAGGTCGAGGTGCCGCCTTCGGGCGAGGTCATCTCGTCGCCGTACCAGGCCTTGGCGCGCGCAAAGGACTTGGCGGCGGGCGACACCGCGCAGATCAGTTCGCCGTGGCCGAACGGTCCCAGGCCGGTATGGAAGTCGATGATGCCGACGCGCCTGGCCTGCGACAGCTCCTCGCGCGCGATGGCGCGCACGGTGCGGTTGCTCCAGGTCGGCGCGTTGCCGCCGAAGAAGATGCCGTCGGGATGGGTGTACTGGCCGCCGCTGATCGCGCCCTGCAGGCCGAACGCGCCGTGCTTCTGGGCATAGGCGGCGAACACGCGCTCGGTCTCGGCCTTGCTGGCGTCGTCCCAGGTGCTGGGCAGGACGGCGTCGGCGATGGCGAGATAGCCGTCGTTGTTGGGATAGCCCTTGTCGTGGTCGACGAAGTTGCGGTTCAGGTCGACATTGTCCTCGGTGACGCGGCGCGTCCACGCGAAGCCATAGGGGTTGAGGGCATGGATCAGGAGCGCGCCGGTGTTCGCCGGCAGCTTCGCCGGACCGCCGGACCTTAGCCACGCAATCTCGGCGCCCGAGCCGCAATGGCCCTCGACGCCGTGCGTGCCGGCGATCAGCACGAGCATGTTCTCGGCATCGGCCGTCCCGAAGCGCGCCGTATCCAGGAAGAGCCTCTCCCCGCCCGGGCCGAGCGCCTTCGGGTTGAGCCATGAGCGAAGGGCGCCGCCAGCCTCGGCTGCGGCTGCACAGAATTTGGGGCGTGCCTCCGCATAGGTTTCGGAGAAGCACGCGGATACTGAGAACATCTGGTTCCTCCCGCCGACATGCTAGCCGGTTTGGCCATTTCTCTCACCTCCCCCGTCTGACGGGGGAGGCCGGGAGGGGGAAAAACAACGCGACGAATTTTCAGATGGGAGAGGCCGGAATCGGTGGCCTTCCCCCTCCGGCCCTGCGGGCCACCTCCCCCGTGTGACGGCGGAGGTAAGCTCGAGCAAAAATCAGCTGTCGTACTGCAGCAGCGTTTCGACCGGCGGCTTCAGCTTCTTGCGACCTTCGAGAAAGGTGAGCTCGATGATGCAGGCGGCCGTCGGGACCACGGCGCCGACGGTCTCCAGCAGTTCCACGGCAGCGGCCATCGTGCCGCCCGTCGCCAGCAGGTCGTCGACCAGCACGACGCGGGCGCCCTTGTGCACGGCATCCTGCTGGATCTCGATCGTGTCGGTGCCGTACTCTAGCGCATAGGTGTGGCGCACGGTCATGCCCGGCAGCTTGCCCTGCTTGCGCAGCATGATGAATCCCGTGCCCAGCGCCAGGGCGAGCGGTGCGGCGAGCAGGAAGCCGCGCGATTCGATGCCTGCCAGCACATCGGGCTTATGCGGCCGGATGAGGTCGGCCAGCCGCTCGATCGCGGTGTGCCAGGCCTTGGGGTGCGCGAGCAGGGTCGAGATGTCGTAGAAGAGGATGCCCGGCTTGGGGAAGTCGGGGATCGAGCGGATGTGCTTCTTGAGATCGATGTCGTTGTGCATTCTGTCCTCTGCGCTCAGCTATAGGCCGGCGGCGGCTCGAAGCCGCGATATTCCTTCTCCAGCAGCTTGGCGAACTGGATGGTTTCGTAGTCGCCGTACTGCCGGCCGATGATCTGCACGCCGATCGGCAGCCCGTCCTTGCTCTGGCCGATCGGGGCGGCCGTCGAGGGCAGCCAGGTGACGCCCGAGTAGCCCGCCCAGAAGATCTGGTCGACCACCGGCACGTGCTTGTTGTTCACGATGATCGTGCGCTTGTGGCGCAGGCCCGCCTGGTCGTGCGGGAACGCTGCCGTCACCGCGACCGGGCAGAGCATCAGGTCGTAGTCCTGGAAGAAGGCATCCCAGGCCCAGCGCATCTTGTGGCGCTTCTCGTTCAGCTGCAGCCAGGTGCGATGCGGCAGCGAATTGCCGCGCTGCATCCGGGCGAAGTAGCTCATGTCGTCGGCCGGCAGGCTGGCGGCGTCCTTCACGGCCTGCTCGTAGACCGCGTCGCTCATGCGGGCCGACGTGGCCGCGCGCAGCAGGCGGATGTAGACGTCGTTCAGCTCGACCGTGTCGATGGCCGGCCGCGCCTTGTCGCTCACCTTGACCTTGTTCTTCGCAAGGAACGACGCGAGCTTGGAGATCTGTTCCTGCACCGAATCGTCGACCTCGGCATTGGGGTCGGTCAGCAGCACCGCGACCTTGAAGTCGCGCAGCTTCGTCTTCTTCGAGCGCGGCAGGCTGAGCGTCCAGCCACGGCCGTCGATCGAGTCGGGACCGGCCATCGCGGTCAGCGCGATCTCGAGGTCCTCGGCGCCGCGCGCCAGCGGACCGACCACGCCGATGTCGCCGTAAGCCACGGCGCCGGCCAGCGCATGGCCCTTGGGCGAGACCACGCCCCAGCTCGGCTTGTGGCCCCAGACGCCGCAATAATGGGCGGGATTGCGGATCGAGGCGCCGATGTCGCTGCCCGCCTCGATGCCGGTGAGGCCGGCGGCCAGGGCCGCGCCCGACCCGCCCGAGGAGCCGCCCGGCGTGCGGCCGAGGTCCCAGGGATTGTTGGTCGAGCCGTAGACCTCGTTGTAGCTCTGCCAGTCGGCGAGGTTGAGCGGCACGTTGGTCTTGCCGAACAGGGTGACGCCGGCGTCCAGCATGCGCTGCGTGACCAGTGAATTCTGCGTCACGGCCTCGTCCTTGAAGGCCGGATCGCCCCAGGTCGTGGGGAAGCCGGCGACGTCGAAGGATTCCTTGATCGTCATCGGCACGCCATGCAGGGGCCCCAGCTTCTTGCCCGCCCTGACCGCGCGGTCGGCCGCCTTGGCGCGCTTGCGGGCGCCCTCGATATCGGTCGCGATGATGGCGTTGAGTTCGGGATTATAGGCCTCGACCCGCTTCAGATAGAGGTCGAGCAGTTCCAGGCAGCCGATCTTCTTCTTCCGGACCGCAGCGGCAAGCTGCTTGGCGGTCTGGAACGGGAGGGCGAGAGACATGGGAGGGTTTCCACGACGGGGATGGACGAGGTCTTAGCCCGTACCATATTGTCCGGCCCGCCGTGAAGAAACTCCCCGCCCGTACGATGCACATCGCCATGCCTCTGGCGCTGACCTTCGTGATGACCTTCCTCGTGTCCGGGATCGCCACGATCCGCGCCATCGGCTTCGAGCCGGGCATGGTCGCCCGCTGGATGGAATCGTGGATGGCGTCCTGGATGGTCGCTTTCCCGATCATGCTGTTGCTGATGCCGACGATGCGGCGCCTCCTTTCGTTCGTGATCGAGACGAAGTAGCGCGGGCCCGCGGACTTCAGTGGAAGTCGCGTGAGGCGATCCTGATCTTCGGCCGGTCGAGGGCGATGCGGGTCCGGTCATAACCGGGTTTGGTGGCAACGCCCTGGCTCGACCGGTGACGGGTGGCGTTGGCCTCCGGAGTCTTCACCCGCCGGTCGGGAGAATCCGTGCGCACGGCGTCGCCCCGGCCCTGGGTCAGATGGAACAGGTCCAGTTCGGAGATCGAATCGAGATCGGCCGAGAGATCCCACACCTCGTCGGCGACGAGATGGATCACCTTGTATTCTTTTTCGCCCTCGCACTGGATGCGGCCCCGCACGCCCATCAGGCGCGCGCCCATCACGATTCGGCGATGGGCTTCGAACACCCTGGGCCAGACCACGAGGTTGGCGATGCCGAACTCGTCTTCCAGCGTGACGAACACCACGCCCGAGGCGGTGCCCGGCCTTTGTCGCACCAGCACGAGGCCGGCCAGGGTGAGAAGTGCGCCATTCTTCGCCGTCTTCAAGGCTTCTGTGCTGGAGAATCCGTGCTGCGCGAAGGTCGCGCGCAGCAGTTCCATCGGATGAGAGCGCAGGGAGAGGGAGAAGCTGCTGTAATCGTCCACCACCTGCTCGCCGAGGGTGAGCCTCGGCAGGGTGACGGGAGGTTCGAGGTCGCGCGCTTCCGGCTGCCTGTCGAGCAGCGGCAATTGTCCTTCCGGGAAGCCGCGAACGGCCCACAGCACGTCGCGGCGCGTGAGGCCGAGGGACGCAAAGGCGTCGGCCCGGGCCAGCGCCACGATCTGCCGCTTGGTGAGGCCGCTGCGCCGCCACAGGTCGGCGGGATCGCGATAGGGTTGGTCGCCGCGTCGCGCGACCAGTTGATTGGCTGCCTCCTCCGAAAGCCCGGTAACCTGGCACAAGCCAAGGCGCAGGGCGCAGCGATTGTTCCTGCCCGGTTCCAGCGTGCAGTCTCGGTCGCTGGCATTGATGTCGGGTGGGCGCACGTCGACGCCATGCTCCCGCGCATCGCGCACCAGCTGGGCAGGCGCATAGAACCCCATAGGCTGGGAATTGAGCAGCGCCGCGGCGAAGACCTCCGGGTAGTAATGCTTCACGTAGGACGAGGCGTAGACCAGGATCGCGAAGCTGGCGGCATGGCTCTCGGGGAAGCCGTATTCGCCGAAGCCTTCGATCTGCTTGAAGCAGCGTTCGGCAAAGTCGCGTTCGTAGCCGTTTTCCTTCATGCCTTTGATGAACGGTTCCTTGAACTTGTAGATGGTACCGTTGTGCCGGAACGTCGCCATGGCGCGACGCAGCCTGTCGGCTTCTTCCGGCGAGAATCCGGCGCCCACGATGGCGATCTGCATCGCCTGTTCCTGGAACAGCGGAACGCCCAGCGTGCGTTCGAGGACCGCCTTCATTTCAGGCTTGGGATAGACGACGGCGTCGCGATTCGCCCGGTTCTTCAGGTAGGGATGAACCATGCCGCCCTGGATGGGGCCCGGTCGAACGATCGCCACCTCGACGACGAGATCGTAATATTCCCGCGGCTTCAGGCGCGGCAGCATCGACATCTGCGCCCGGCTCTCGACCTGGAAGACGCCGACCGAGTCCGCGCGGCACAGCATCTCGTAAACGTTCTCGTCCTTCGGCGGCATGGCGAGCGTCAGCGTCTCACCGTAATGCTTCTCGACGAGGTCGAAGCTCTTGCGCAGCGCCGTCAGCATGCCGAGCGCCAGCACGTCCACCTTGTAGATCTCCAGTACATCGAGATCGTCCTTGTCCCACTCGACGACGGTGCGATCCTTCATCGCTGCATTCTGGATCGGCACCAGCTCGTCGAGCCGGTCCTGGGTCAGCACGAAGCCGCCCACATGCTGGGAAAGGTGACGAGGAAAGCCGCACAGCGCCGAAGAGAGTTCGAGGGCCAGCATGATGCGAGGATCCATCGGATCGAGGCCAGCCTCGCGCACATGCTCGACCTTTATGCCGCTCGATCCCATGCCCCAGACGGTGTCTGCCATCACGCCGACCGTGTCGGGCGAAAGACCAAGCGCCTTGCCGACTTCACGAATGGCGCTGCGGCTCCGGAAGGAGATCACCGTGGCTGCCAAGGCAGCCTTCGAGCGATGCTTCTCCTCATAAATCCACTGGATGATCTCTTCGCGGCGTTCGTGCTCGAAATCGACGTCGATGTCGGGTGGCTCGTCGCGGGCATTGGACAGGAAGCGCTCGAACAGGACGTCCGTCTCATCGGGATTCACCGAGGTGATGCCAAGGCAGTAGCAGACGGCGGAATTGGCGGCCGATCCGCGACCCTGGCAGAGGATGCCGCGTCGGCGGGCTTCCATCACAATCTCATGCACCGTCAGGAAGTAGGGCGCGATCTTCTTGTGATCGATGAGCGCGAATTCCTTTCGGATCGTGCTCTCCACTTCTTCAGGCACGCCGCCCGGATAGCGCCAGTCCGCTCCTTCCCAGGTGAGGCGCATCAGTTTGTCCATGGGCGTCTCACCGCCCTCATAGAGAACCGGATACTGATAGGTGAGTTGCCGAAGCGAGAAGCCACAGCGTTTCACGATCTCCTGCGTGGCGGCGACGGCATGCGGATGGCGGCGGAACAGCCGCGCCATTTCAGCCGGGTCCTTGAGGTGGCGCTCGGCGCTGGCGAAGCGGCGGAAGCCCAACGCCTCGACGGTGCAGCCGAGGCGAATGGCCGTCACGACGTCCTGCAGCGCCCGCCGCTCGGGCACGTGATAGTGCACGTCGTTGGTGGCGACGAGCTTCACCCCATGCCGATCGGCGAGGTCGTCGAGCAGGGCGAGGCGGCGCGCATCGTCGCCGCGATAGAGCATGGAGGCCGCGAGATAGCAGCGATCCTCGAACAGGCCCGCGAGCTTCCGGAGCCGGTCGAGAAAAGCCGGCTCCTCCGGCCGGCGAGGCGGCAGCACGATCGCCAGCAGACCGTCCGCATGCTCGGCGATGTCATCGAAGCCGATGTCGCACTGGCCTTTCCCGGTGCGCCGGTTGCCCAGGGTCAACAGGCGGGACAGGCGCTTGTAGGCATCGAGGTCGGTCGGATAGACGAGCAGGGAATAGCCGTCGCGCGTTTCGAGACGGCTGCCGACCAGAAGCTTGATCCTGTCGTATTCAGGGTCCTTCGGCTTCTTTTCGTGGCGCGAGGCCGCGAAGGCGCGCACCACGCCGGCCAGCGTGTTGCGGTCGGTGATGCCGATGGCGGTATGGCCAAGCTCGATCGCCCGTTCGACCAGCTCCTGCGGATGCGAACCACCGCGCAGGAAGCTGTAGTTGGTCGTGACGTGAAGCTCGGCGTAGTCCATGGCTCACGACGCGGTGAGCTCGTGGATGCGGGCGAGCGGTACGGTGCGCACGCCGATCCCCTCGCTCTCCAGCGCGTTCAGGAATTCCTCGTCGGCGCTGACCAGCGGCGCCTTCGCCGATTCGGCGCAGGCGGCGTAGAAGCATTCATGCACCGGCCGGCCGCATTGCAGGGCAATGGCCAGCGCGCGATTGCGCAGTTGCGGCGATTCGACGAAGGCCGAGATGAACGACGGCAACGCGATGTTGCGCACGATCGGCTCGGCCTGATCGGTCGTGATCTCGCCCCGCGTCGTTTTCCGCCATGCCAGCTCGGCGACGCCCGCGATCAGGATATCGGGTGCGATCACCTCGTGCCGGTTGGCCAGAAGCGAACGCGCCTGCGGCCGCAGCGGCTCCTCGACGAACCATTTGATGGCGACGCCGGGGTCGACGACGACGATCACTTGCCGTCTCCCATTTGCGCGACGGCGGTGGCCGGCGGCGTCATGGCGGCAATACGGTCGGCCTCTTCCAGTGGATCGAGCACCAGCGGCTGGCCCGAAGCGTAGGTCAGCAGGTCGCGCAGGTCGGCTTCGAGCGACCGGCCCTTGGCGCGCGCATGAACCTTCAGGCGGTCGATGATCGCGATGTCGAGACCGCGAATGGTGAGCGTGATGCCGCGCTTGTTCGCGGCCGTTGCCGTTTGCATTTCCATTTCCTTCTCTCCCTCAGGCGCAGAAACCATGGAGGAACCAGCGCGCCGTCGGCTGGCCGTTGGCGGCGGGCTGATAGGGCCCGTCGCGGAACAGCCAGAAGCGGCCGCCGTCGTCGTCCTCCACGCGGTAATAGTCGCGCACCGGTGGCAGGGTGCCGGCGGGCGGGCGGCTGCCGTCGGGCCGCGGCCGCCACCATTCGTCGGCGATCCGCTCCGGCCCGTCGGCGCGCACGATGCGATGGGCGTGACGGCGCCAGCGGAACACCGAGGGCGGATCGTCGGGCACGAAGGCGGTGACTTCGACGAGTTCGGGCCGCTGCAGCAGGCGCGTCGGCCGCGCGTTCTTGAGATCCGCGATCCGGCGCCACGCCCCCTCGACGGCCGTCTTCGAAGAGACAGGCGCCGAGACCTGGACGCGCTCGGGAAGGTGGCTGTCGCGGGTCAGCAGCCGCACGACATTTTCTGAACCGAGGCGCAGCGCCAGCCGGTCGGCCAGATCGATCGTGCCGTCCAGGCCCGCGGCGATGCCGGGCGAGTCCTGGTCGGGCAGGGCATCCTGCGTGCCGCTCCAGGTCTCGACCTCGGGCGCGGAGAGGATCATCAACTCGACGCCGAATCCGGGATCGAGCTGGCCCAGCCTCTCCTCGAACAGCTTCATGAGCTTCGGGTTGTCGCGGTTGGGCCGGCTGGTGCCGATCGAGGTGCGGTCCACCGAACCGTCGACGCGGTAGAGCGCGATCTCGAGCTGGCGCGCGCCGACACCGGCCTGCTCGAACTGTCGGCACAGCGCTGCCAGAAGTCGACTGGTCGCGGCGGCGATGTCCTCGGCCCGGCCGATCGGCTCGGCGAAAGCGAGGCGCGTGCGGAAAGCGGGCGGCAGGCGACGCGGCTCGATCGGCTCGTCGAGCCTGCCCAGGGCCTGGTCGACACGGCGCACCAGCTGATCGCCGAAGCGGCGGACGAGCGGCCCGCGCGGCATGGGGTAGAGATCGCCGATGCGGCGCAGGCCGAGCTTCAGGAGGGTCTCCAGGATCGGCGGATCGAGGCGCAATCCCTCGACCGGCAGGGTGGCGAGTGCATCGCGCTGGCCGCGCGAAGGGCAGAAGAGATCGGCCTGCCGCTCGGCGAAGCGTGCCAGCGCCCAGGCGGCGCCGGCCGTGTCGGCCATCGCGGCGCGGCAGGAAAGATCGCGGCGGGCCAGGCGCGTGACCAGGTCGGCCAGCAGCGCGCGTTCGCCGCTCTCGCCCTCGCCGAAGAGGTGCGTGCAGCCCGTCACGTCGAGCAGCAGGCCGGCATCGCCGCCGAACCCGCCGGTGCTGCAGGCGGTTTCGACGTCCGGGGCGAGCGCGCCGCCCAGAGGGTCGATCGCCACCCACGGCGTGTAGCGATCGCACCAGCTCGCGATCGCCTCGACCAGGCGAAGATCGGCCTGCGGCTCGCCCGCCTGCGTCACGAGATCGGGCAGCAGCGCACGCGCATCGGCCAGCCGCATGCGCGGCCGGAGACCGGCGGCCCGGGCATGAGCATTGAGGGCGGTGAGGCGCGGGCAGCCGTCGTGCCAAACGACGGTGGCGGCGGCCCTATCCGACCAGTCTTTCTTCGAAGCGCGCGCCAGCCGGTCCGTGGAGAGCTTGGGGAACCACAGCGAGACAATGCGTTTCATCGTTCCACTCCAGGAGCCAGGACGGGATTTCGTCGGCGGACGGCGTGCCGAAACGGTTGCGCCGCAACTCCACGCGCCAACGGGCGGCGCCGACATCGGTGAGGCCCGGCGTCGAAGCCGAGGGAGCGGAGGCGATCCGCCAGCGCGTCGCGCACACGCTTTGCGGCGGTCCGGGCTGCGCGCGCAGCAGCAGGGCGGGGGTGCCGTTCTTTTCGGCGGCGAGAGACAGGCGGCGGCCGGCCGTGGGATCGGCCGCGCGCGTCTCGCCCAGCACGGCGGCGATGCCGGGGCAGCGCAGCCCTTCCTCCATCGCCCAGAAGAGATCCTCGTCGCGTCGCGACGTGACCATCAGCAGGCGCGCCGGATCGAACCAGGACGACAAGGCCGGCGCGTAGGGGGCGGCATCGGAGGGGCCCGAGGCATGGCGACACCACAGGATCGTGCCCGGTCCGAAGCGGCCGAGGAGATGGGCGGCGAAACCCATGGCCGCGCCATCGTGCGGCGCCACGCGACCGGAAGGGCCGGGGCCGGCCTCGATCTCGTGCAGGGCGCCGGTCAGCAGCCCGCCTTCGGGCAGGAGGGCGTCGATGGCGGGAATTCCCAGCTTCACCGAGGCGGCCCGGCCTCTCCTCTGGACACTGTTGGCCCTCTCGAGCCGGCGCACTTTTTCGCGCAAGGTCGCCGGCACCGACGCGGCCGCATCGTTGACCGCAACGGCCCGGGAAACAGGGGAAGCAAAGGCACTCGGGGAAATGACCGGCATCGCCCCCTCGTCAAATTGGGTGGAATGGGCTGAAGGTTGATGTTCTTGTTTTGTTCTAGTTGCTTCACAATCGCGAGTCAACGGGACTAAGGGCTGGCATATCGAGTGCATCCGGAGAGAAGCTGCCATCCTGTTCCGGAGGCTCCATGACTCTTCGTCTGTCCCTCGTCGCCCTTTGCGCCACCGCCTTCGCCCTGCTGACGGGACCGGCCTTGGCGCGCTGCTCCAAGAACCTGGTCGAACTCGGCCCCACCCTGCAGGGACGCGGCGTCCAGATGGCCTCGCTCGACGGCGCGCGGATGGCGGCGGACACGGCGAGCCGCGCGATCGTCACGTTCCTCGGCCATGCCAGCTTCGAGATCGACACGCCGCAGGGCGTGCGCGCCATCACCGACTACAACGGGCTGAACGGCTTCGGCCGCAAGCCCGACATCGTGACGATGAACAATGCGCACTCCACGCACTACACCGACACGCCCGAGGAGGGGATCACCTACGTGCTGCGCGGCTGGCCCACCGAGAACGGCGAGACCGAGGCGCGCCACGACGTCTCGCTCAAGGATCTCAAGGTGACCAACCTGCCGACCAACGCGCGCGACTGGGGCGGCGGTTCGGCGCGCATCAACGGCAACTCGATCTTCACCTTCACCATCGGCGATCTCTGCATCGCCCATCTCGGCCATCTGCATCACCGGCTGACCAAGGATCATCTCGACGAACTCGGCCGCATCGACGTGCTGATGGTGCCGATCGACGGCGCCTACACGGTCGGCCTGCCGGTGATGGTCGAGGTCGTCCGCCAGATCCAGCCGCGCATCGTGCTGCCGATGCACTATTGGGGCCGCGGCCAGGTCGCGCGTTTCGAGGAGCTGATGCAGGACCAGGACGCCGTCTTCATCTGGCCCGACCGCCGCACCATCGAGGTGGCGCACGACACGCTGCCCGAGAAGCTCACTGTCTACGTCGTCGGCGGGAATGGCGGCGACTGAACAGGCCGGTCAACCCTTCGCCGCTTCCGGCATCCCGTCCGCGAGCATGCCGAGGGCGGTGTCGCGGGTATCGAAGACGAGTTGGCGGGCGAAGCGTTCGGCGTCCCGGGCATTGCCGGCGAGGATCGACCGGACGAGGCCGCGCCAGTTGGCGATCGACTGGCGGCGGCGTTCGACCGTCGACAGGCTGAGCTTGGTGTAGCGCGCGGTCTGGCGACCGAAGGACAGGACCAGGTCGGCCAGCCGCCGGCTGCCGGCATTGCGCACGCAGAATTCACTGATCGCCAGACTGGCGCGGGCATAGGCCTCGGCATCGTCGAACGATTTCTCCAGGTCGGCGTAGAGGCGCTCCAGATCGGCTCTCCCGGAAGCGGGGAGGGCAGCCACGAGGCGCTCGCAGGCGAGGCCCATCAACTGGGCGCGGATATCGAAGATGTCCTGGACCTCGTCGGCGCTGAGCGCCGTCACCTGTGCGCCGCGCTGGGGCAGGATCGTCACCAGCCCCTCGCGCTCGACGATGCGCAGGGCCTCGCGGACGGAGGCGCGGCTCACCCCGAAGGCCGCCGCGAGATCGACCTCGCGCAGCTTCTGGCCGGGCGTGAACTCGTTCTCGACGATAGCCTGCCCGATCCGCACCGCGATCTGCGCGGGCAGGGTGGCATAGATGTCGTAGGTTTTCTGGACGGGTATCGCCATGGATGGGAACCCTCTAGCGGGATTTTCCCCTTGCTTCCAGCAAGTCCGTGCCCGAATGTCTATTATTAATAATGTCGACATTCGGACGGAGGATGGGCTCGTGAAGGAACTGGAACTCGAGGAGATCGTCGGTCGCTCGGCCTGGCTCGGTCAGGACCTGCAGAAGAGCGACGAGTGGATCTACCGGCTGAACGACGCCGAGATCGCCGAAATCGACGCTGCGCTGCGTCACCTCCAGTCGACCGGGCGGCAGATCCCCGACATCGGCAAGGAGCATTTCCCGCTGAAGCACTTCGCGCGGACGCTTCGGCTGCTGCAGACGGAGATCGAGAACGGGCTGGGCATCCTGCTGATCCGCGGCCTGCCGCGTGACCGTTACAGCGCCGAAGAGATGGGCCTGATCTACTGGGGGATCGGCGCGCATTTCGGTCGCGCCGTGGCGCAAAACGCGCAGGGCGACGTGCTGGGCCATGTCCGCGATCTCGGCCGCGACCAGTACAAGGACATGCATGCGCGCGGCTACCAGACCGCCTCGCTGCTGCCATTCCACAACGATTCCTGCGACATCGTCGGCCTGTGCTGCCTCGAGACGGCGCAGAGCGGCGGTCTCTCCGCCGTCGCCAGTTCGGTGGCCGTCTACAACGCGATGCTGCGTTCGCGCCCCGACCTGGTGAAGGTCCTCTCCCAGCCCTTCTACGCCGACCGTCGTGGCGAGCAGTCGGAAGGGCAGAAGCCCTATTACGTCACGCCGATCTTCATCTGGCACAAGGGCCGGATGTTCAACCGCTTCAACCGCACGTTCATCGACTCTGCGCAACGCTTCAACGAGGTGCCGCGCCTCACGAAGCTGCAGATCGAGGCGCTCGATATGGTCGCCGCCTTGTGCAAGGACCCGGCGTTCCGTCTCGACATGAAGCTGGAGCGCGGCGACATGCAGTTCGTTAACAATTACTGCGTGCTGCACTCGCGCACCGCCTACGTCGATCACGGCGAGCAGGAGCGCAAGCGCCACCTGCTGCGCCTGTGGCTGCGCACGGCGGCCTTCACCGACTATCCCGCGTCGCTGCGCGATCGCTACGAGGACATGGACAAGTGGCGCTCCAGCCCGCGGCCGCCGTCCTACAACTTCGTCACCATGAAAGAGGTGACGACCCACTGACGCGCCTCGTCCCGTCCAAGCCCGAACCATAAAGAATAACTGGAGGAAACATGACGTTGACGAGGCGTGTGCTGGCCGCGGGGCTGGCGCTGATGCTGTCCTGTGCGCCCGCGCTGGCGCAGTATCCGGACAAGCCGGTGAAGCTCGTCGTGCCGTTCCCGCCGGGCGGCCCGACCGACGTCTTCGCGCGCGTGCTGTCGGTGGCGCTGTCGGAACAGCTCGGCCAGCAGGTCATCATCGAGAACAAGGGCGGCGCTGGCGGCACCGTCGGCACCGAGCAGGTCGCGAAGGCGAAGCCCGACGGCTACACGCTGCTGTTCGGCACCGCCGCGACGCACGGCATCAACGTCTCGCTCTACGACCAGCTTCCCTACGATCCGCTGAAGGATTTCGAGCTGGTGGCACTGGCCGGCCTCGTGCCGATGGTGCTGCTGGTCTCGCCCGAGCAGCCGCGCACGCTGCCTGAGCTGATCGCCAAGCTGAAGGCCGACAAGGGCAAGTCGAGCTATGCCTCGTCCGGCAACGGCACGACCAACCATCTGGCCGGCGAATTGTTCAAGACGCGCGCCGGCGTCGAGGCGACGCACGTGCCCTATCGCGGCTCTGGGCCTGCCCTGCAGGATCTGATGGGTGGCCGCGTGACCTTCATGTTCGATTCTTTCGGCACGTCGCTCGAGCAGATCAAGGCCGGCAAGCTCTACGCCGTCGTCATCATGGCCGACAAGCGCAGCCAGGCGCGTCCCGACGTGCCGACCGCAGCGGAGGCGGGGCTCGCCAACTTCGTGGGCGGCACCTGGAACATCGTGGCGGTGCCGGCCGGCACGCCGAAGCCGATCGTCGACCGGCTGAACGCCGCGATCAACAAGGCGCTGGTCAGCCCCACGGTGGCGGAGCGGCTGCAGCAGCTCGGCATCGAGGCCGTCACCGATTCGACACCCGCCAGCACGCGCGCCTTCGTGACGGCCGAGATTGCCAAGTGGCGCGACGTCATTCGCGCGGCTGGCGCAAAGGTGGACTGATCATGCGGCTTTTCATTTCGTCTCTCTTCGCGGGCATCGCTGCGCTCCTGTCCGCCGGCCAGGCGTCCGCGCAGTATCCCGACAAGCCGCTGCGGATGGTGGTGCCGTTCCCGCCGGGCGGCCCGACCGACCTGATCGCGCGCGTCGTCGCCGTCGGCATGGCGGCCGATCTCGGCCAGCAGGTCATCATCGACAACAAAGGCGGCGCCGGCGGCAATGTCGGCACCGAGATGGTCGCGAAGTCCAAGCCCGACGGCTACACGCTGCTGTTCGGCACGGCCGCGACGCACGGCATCAACATCTCGCTCTACAAGAACCTGCCCTATCATCCGGTGAAGGACTTCGAGCTGGTCGCGCTGGTCGGCCTCGCGCCGATGGCGCTCCTGGTGCCGCAAGGGCAGCCGACGAAACTGCCGGACCTCATCGCCAAGCTGAAGGCCGAACCCGGCAAGGCGAGCTATCCGTCGTCGGGCAACGGCACGACCAACCATCTCGCCGGCGAGCTGTTCAAGACGCGCACCGGCGTCGACATACTGCACGTGCCCTATCGTGGGACCGGCCCGGCGCTGCAGGACCTGCTGGCCGGCCGTCATGCGCTAATGTTCGGCACGCTGGGTCCGGTGATCGAGAATGTGCGGGCGGGACAACTCGTGCCGGTCGCGTTGATGGCCGACAAGCGCAGCACGGTGATGCCCGACATCCCGACCATGAAGGAGGCGGGGCTTGCCGACTTCGTGGGCGGCACCTGGAACGTCATCGCGGTGCCGGCGGGCACCCCGGCCGAGATCGTCCGGCGTCTCAACGCCTCGGTCTACAAGGCGCTGGCCGACGCGACGCTCGGCGAGCGGTTGAAGTCGCTGAACGTCGAGGCGAGCGACCAGATGACGCCCGCGGAGACCAAGGCCTTCGTCGAGGCCGAGATCGAGAAGTGGCGCAAGGTCGTGACGGCCGCCGGCGCCCAGGTCGATTAGGCGCTGGCGCCGCGTCCCTTCTCGAAGCCCGCCAGGAACTGAACGAGGTTGCGGCCGAGATCGTCGCCGAGATAGCCGCCTTCCTGGACCAGCACCGTCGGCAGGCCCAGGCGCGCGATCTTCTCCGCCATGGCGTGGAAGCCTGCGCCCGTGACCTTGAGCCCCTGTAGCGGATCGCTCTCGCTGGCGTCGAGGCCCAGCGCCACGACCAGTGCCGTGGGCTGGAACTCCCTGATGCGCGCCAGCGCCTTGTCGCCGGCCTCGAGCCACGGCGCGTCCGGTGAGCGGAGCGGCAGCGGCAGGTTCAGGTTGAAGCCCAGTCCCTTGCCCGCGCCGTGCTCGCGCCCGTGGCCCCAGAAGAAGGGATAGTAATTGTCGGGATCGGCGTGGATCGAGACGGTGAGCACGTCGTCGCGCTCGTAGAAGATGCCCTGCGTGCCGTTGCCGTGATGCACGTCGACGTCGAAGATCGCCACGCGCTCGTGCTGGCTGCGCAGGCGCTGCGCCGCGACCGCCGTGTTGTTCAGGAAGCAGAAGCCGCCCGCCATGTCGGCATAGGCATGGTGCCCCGGCGGCCGGCAGAGCGCATAGGCCTGGTTCTCGGCCGCCAGCACCATGTCGGTCACGGTCGCGGCGACCTCGGTAGCGGCAAGCGCCGCCTCCCAGGTGTACGGCCCGATCGGGCAGGCCAGGTCGACCTGGTGCCAGCCGGCGCGGCCGGCCAGCGCCTTCGGATATGAAGCATGGGCGCGCGCCGGGTGGACGTTGGGTACCACCTCGGAGCTGGCGCCCGGCAGCTTCGCCCATTCGCGCGCGGCGATCTGCAGGAAGTCGATGTATTCCGGCGTATGCACCGTGGCGGCCGGCCCGGCGCCATAGGATTGCGGCGGCAGGATCATGTGGCCGGCGGCCTTGGCGGCGGCCAGCAGGCGCGTCGCGCGCTCGGGTTGCTCGGCGCTGCGTTGCCGGGTGCCGCGCACGACGAAGTTCTGCGGGTCGTGCTGGGCGTGCTTCTCGGAATAGACGATCTTCACGGGAGGACCTCAGGTCGTGGCGATGGCCTTCGCCGTCTTCAGCGCGGCGATCTCGTCATCGCTATAGCCCACCTCGCGCATGATCTCGACCGTGTGCTCGCCGATACCGGGCGACTTCTGCCGCGTCTCCACCGGCGCGGCGGACAGCTTGATCGGGTTGGCGGCCGACTTCACCGGGCCGATGTCCGGATAGTCGATCTCCAGCACCGAGCCGCGCGCCTTGGCGTGATCGCTCGCCATCACGTCGCTCACCTTGTAGGCGGCCGAGCAGGGCATGCCGGCGGGGATGAGCTTTTCGAGCAACTCGTCCGCAGTATGCTCGAGGAAATAGGCCTCGATCATTCCTTCGAGGAGCGCCCGGTGGGCAACGCGGCCGGCGTTGGTCTTGAAGCGTTCGTCGTCCAGCCAGTCCTTCCGGCCGAGTGCCGTGCAGAGCAGACGCCAGAAGGCGTCGTTGGTGCCGGCCACGAACACCGGCTGGGTCTTGGTCGGGAAGACGCGCAGCGGGCACAGGATCGTGTTCGAGGTCCCCATGCGCTCCGGATTCTCGCCGGTCAGCCCGTGGTTGGTGATCCAATGGCTCATCATGTGCATGCCGACGTCGAACAGCGACAGGTCGAGCCGCTGGCCCTTGCCGGTCTTGATCCGGTGCAGCAGCGCGAAGGCGATGCCGCCGGCGCAGGCGAGGCCGGTCGAATAGTCGATCGGCGCCGTGCCCACGCGGCACATCTCGCCCTGGTAGGGGCCGGTCGCGTCCATCAGGCCGATCTCGGCCTGGATGCACGGGTCGTAGCCGGCGCGCGGCGCGTAGGGGCCGGTCTGGCCGTAGCCCGAGATCGAGGCATAGATCGCCTGCGGATTGACCTTGGAGACGGTCTCCCAGCCGAAGCCCAGCTTGTCGATCACGCCCGGCGTGAAGGCTTCCATGAACACGTCGGCCTTCTTCACCAGCCGCATCAGCACGTCCTTGCCGCCCGCGCTGCGCAGGTCGATCGCCAGGCCGCGCTTGTTGCGGTTCATCGACGGCACCCAGGCGCCGCCGAAATGCGGCCGGAAATGCTCGCCGTTCAGAGGCTCGACCTTGATCACGTCGGCGCCCATGTCGCCCAGGATCTGGCCCGCCGTGGGACCGGCGATGACCTGCGTGAGGTCGAGAACGAGCGTGTCGGACAGCGGAAGCATGTGATGAAAATCCTCCTCAACCTAACCCATGCAAGACGACGCAGGAACGCTCAAGCGCTTCGTTTCGCTGGCTGGCATTTGCTATGGTCGCGGCTTGTCCCGATCCGGAGTCCGTAGCCCATGACCGCCAGCGACCGCCCCAATCTCCGCGTAGATCACGACCGGCTCTGGTCGAGCCTGATGGAGCTGGGGCAGATCGGCGGCACGGAGAAGGGCGGCGTGTGCCGCATCGCGCTGACCGATCTCGACCGGCAGGGGCGTGACCTGTTCGTGCGCTGGGCGAAGGAGGCAGGCTGCACCATCAAGGTCGACCAGCTCGGCAACGTCTTCGCCCGTCGCGAGGGCCGCGATCCGTCCCGGCCGCCGGTCATGACCGGCTCCCATCTCGACACCCAGCCGACCGGCGGCAAGTTCGACGGCGCTTATGGCGTCATGGCGGGGCTGGAGGTGCTGCGCGTGCTGCACGATTCCAACTATGTCACCGAGGCGCCGATCGAGGTCGCGGTCTGGACCAACGAGGAAGGCTGCCGCTTCGCGCCGGCGATGGTGGCCTCGGGCGTGTTCGGCGGCGCCTTCACGCTGGAGCATGCGCTGTCGATCAAGGATCGTGACGGCGTCACCTTCGGCGAGGCGCTGAAGCAGATCGGCTATGACGGCAAGGAGCCGGTCGGCGGCCGGCCGATCGGCGCCTTCTTCGAGGCGCATATCGAGCAGGGGCCGATCCTGGAACGCGAGAAGAAGACGATCGGTGTCGTCACGGGTGCGCAGGGCCAGCGCTGGTACGAGATCAACTGGACGGGCATGGAGAGCCATGCCGGCACGACGCCGATGGAAGGCCGCCGCGATGCGCTGGTCGGCGCCGCCGAACTGATCGTGGCCGCGCGCACCATCGGCAACCGGCCGAACGGGCGCTCGACCATCGGCGTGATCGAGAGCCAGCCGCAGGCACGCAACACCATCCCGGGCCGCGTCTTCATGACGGTCGACTTCCGTCATCCCGACGATGCCGAGCTGACGAAGATGGACGCCGAGATGCGCGCCGCCGCCGCCGACATCGCCAGGCGCCATGGGCTCGAGGTGAAGATCGAGCAGATCTGGTATTTTCCGCCGTCGCCTTTTGCGAAGGAGCTGGTCGACGCGGTGCGTCGCGGTGCCGAGCAGGCGGGCTATCCGCACATGGACATCGTGAGCGGCGCCGGCCACGACGCCTGCTATGTCAACCGCGTGGCGCCGACCGCCATGGTCTTCGTGCCCTGCAAGGACGGCGTCAGCCACAACGAGATCGAGGATGCCAGCAAGGGCGACGTCGGCGCCGGCGCGCAGATCCTGCTGCAGGCGATGGTCGAGCGGGCGAATGCGTGATCTGACGCAAGACCGGCGATCGACGAGGTTTGTCATCCCGAGCCGCAGGCGAGGGACCTTT